>Ga0208356_1000026_pt1 | contig 62457 bp, 62 predicted proteins | sample NGESurshal072012_4_FD_184467 | JGI IMG/M metagenome (GOLD analysis project Ga0208356, IMG submission 184467) | Arctic peat soil microbial communities from Barrow, Alaska - NGEE Surface sample 53-1 shallow-072012 (SPAdes) | ecosystem: Environmental > Terrestrial > Soil > Wetlands > Peat ... | reverse complement strand
GAGAGGCTTCGACACGAAATTGTCACTGCCATGATTTTGTTCGCATGAAGCTTATGTCCGCGAAAAAGGCCCCGATTGTCTCGGGGCCTTTGCTTTTTCTAATCCCGGTCGTGGATGACAGTCTTGCTACGAGTTCCGTCATCATGGTCCTTCTTGATGACGGTAGTACGGTCGGACGGCTCGCGCTCTTTAACTACAGTGCGATCCCGGTCGCGGTCGTAGTCCCGGTGGCCCTCGCCGACGCTTACGCCAGCCCCAACCGGGCCAACGCGAACGCCGACATCATCAGCCAGCGCAGGTGTTGCAAGCGCCGCGACGGCGGCGATTATCAGTAAACGCTTCATGGAAAATCTCCTGTTGCTAAGAAGGAAAAAGAACCAGGAACTTCGTCAAAAGTTCCTCTGGATGCCCGTTCAAGGCCTATGACGGAGTGATTTTTTGGTCGTGTTGGGTGATGATGCTTAGCATGCCGAGGCCGAGCAGATTTCGATGACGTGTGTTCAAAGCGACCGAGGAACATTTTCCATCACGCCGCGTTTGCACCGCCGCCCATAGTTAGGAGAGCTATGATGAAACACCCTTTGTGCGCTTGCCGTGGTGGCTGCGCTTACGACCCCGGCGTTCGCGGCCGAAACGATGTCGAGCCTCCCCCGGATAGCTGGACAATAGCCAACTACCGCAGGCAGGATGTCTATGACAAAGGACAAAACACAATAGCGGCGAATCCGACTTCGACTTCGCCGCTCCTGCGATTTTCAGATCTTTTCACCCTCGGGTACGGGTGTGTGCCCTTTCGTAATTCGAGACCGCAAGTCGCTCACGGGCATCTGCAGCACCTTTACGCGCTGGCCTTTTACCAATGAGTTGACCAAGACGGTGCCGCCATCGGGAAATGCGAGCGCATCGTGGTGCTGCAACGGCACTTCAGGCGCTGTCTTGCAAAACTTAGCAACGTTAAACCCCAACGCATGGGACTTGAACCAGGTCCCGCGATATCTGACATTTCTTTCAAACGCCAGTTCTGTCCCCGGAAGAAGGCAGACCGCGACACCCAGTTCTGCGGGTGACGCAAATCCGACAGTCCCACCATTGACAAAGCGGGTTGACACGAGGGTTTCTCCAACTTCGGCGGGGCGAGAGGCAACGGCATGAAGGCTGTAGTCGCACACGGCAGTCCTCCGTTCGCTGAGATAGGACACCCGGTCCGGAATGGAAGGGCACTCCTATCCATTCGATTCCGAACGCCGGTTTGATGGGAGTGGTTCCTTGGGCGAGTTAATTTTATAAGGCGACAAGTTTGAGTTCGATGGGCGACACCAGCCGGTCCGAAAGGTTCATCCTGCCCAGATCGGCAGTCGGCTCGAGAAAGTCGAGCCGTTGTATGACAACGGAACCTTTGCCGGCCAGCGTGATTAAAGCACCGCAGGGAACACTGGAGGGTTCGATGAACGGTCTGATTTATCTCGTCGGTCTGGTTGTTATCATATTGGCCGTGTTGTCCTTCTTTGGACTTCGGTAAGTCCGATGACGCCGGAGACCGCCGTAGCAACTCCGCAAGAAGCGGACTGAGATATTTGCACGGGACCCCGATTGTCGCCGGTGCATTGGCCGCGACGGCCCTTTCTCTTATGTTGGTGACCTTCGCGGCTGCGGTGGGGATGGGTGTTAGTCCTACTGCTCCGATCTGGCGAGATACTTCCGCCTCCTCGGATAGGATGTTGAAGACGTCATGCGAGTGCTGGCGTCCGGCAAAACGGCTCAATGCTCGACCGGCGCGCATCATCTCGCCGGCGAGTCGGTCGAATACATGATCAGGCAATTCGGGCTTAGGAATTGCCTTTGGCGCCTCGGTGTCAAATCAACGAGGTCAGGTTCTAAAAAACACGAAATAGACCACCACGAAGGCTGCGATCACCAAGCCAAGGCTCCAGGCCAACACGTTGCGCACCGTGGGTCCGCGCTCCGCCCCTCGCGCTTCGATTGCGGTCTCGACTACGTGTCCGTTTTCTTGCTTCGGCATTGTTCCTCCTAGGATTGATAGAGTCCGCCAACTCATGCGGCACTAATCGCGGTGAACGAACTCACGACGAATTTCACGTCCGAGAGCGTTGACGACGGATATCTCAAGGGCTTTGTAGCCGCGCAGGCTGTTGTCGCGGAAGTGCTGGCGAGATCTTTGCAGCGCTCGATGGCCTCCAGGTTGCCTTGGAAGTCGATCCCGACCTTGTCTCTCATCGGGACGCCATCCTTCATGTCGAAAAAGAACTTTTGCATCACCACACCTCAAATCGACTCAAGAACAGAAAATCGTCAGCGCGGGCATCGACTATAGGAAAAGGCTTGCCGGAATTCCGCGCCTTGGCCTGAATGACGAGAAGCGTTTCAGAGCCATCAGGTACGCAGCTTGAGCAGCTTTCCACTTTCGGTGCTCACGGCACCGTAAAGAGTAAATCCGATGGATCAGGTTTCGTTCCGACTGGACGGGCCGACGACGACAGCGAGGGAACCGAAGGCTCGCCAACGGATTGGCCCAATCAAGGAGTAGAGAATGCCAGAGAGAAATCGCGGCCCGGCCATACCCGAAGCAGGCGAGCAGGTTCCCTCGCGCCGACACGATACAGGCAGTGGGGCCAATGAGACGGTCGATGGATTGGACGCTACGACAGAGGAGCTGCGGCACGCTGCCGAGGATACGCCTTCTGGAGCCGTTCCCGAAAAGATAGAGAAAACGCCGGTCTTCGACCGCGCTGATCTAGCGCGGAAAATATAGGCGCTCTTCGCGCGCTAAGTACGCCGGCAGGCTTTGGCGGTCTGTAATACGCGCCAGCGGCGTTTTCGGAACGGGGATCACGGCAAGCCCGCTTTACTGTTAATCTTTTGTTAAAGATGCCGCGCGCAACATCGCATCCTAACCTTCTGGAATTTCGTGAGCGGGAATCAAACCGTCATTTGTGGCGGTACCGGGGATTTTGATTTATCCGTGTGAAGGAGTGAGCGACATGTCGATAGACAACGTGCGCCCTGAGGAAAATCTGATCGTTGCATTCACATTGGCGATTGCCGGTGCGCTCGCTGCGGGTCTGCCAATGGCAGTAGCTATTATTTGGATCTGCTCCTGAACGCAGGCCGAACGTAAATGGTATTCCTATTGAGCGGCGTACCGCTATTTTTACGCCGCCTTTTGTATTTGCTTCGTGTAAAGTTCGAGCCAGCGTTTTTCACGATGAGTGGTCGGTCGCCTTCGAAGGTCCAGGCCGGTTTGCCGGTGTCGTCAAGTGCGGCCAGCGCATCGAGCACTTCGAACTCAATCGTTTCTTCGATCGAGAGCCCGTCCAAAGCCGGCTTCGAATTGCGAACGATGGCCATCGAAGTCATTTGGGCGGTTCCGCCATGGCATTCATCCAACGCCCCCCACTGGGAAAGCGAGTCAATTCCGCAGAGCAAAACGGGAAGCATCCTGATAAGGAGCGGTGCGCCGGCCTGTTCAAGCCCAACCGGCTTCATCTGGTTCTTCGAGCCACTCAGGTATCCAAATATCGCGCAAGAGGAGCCTGCAAAGGAAGCGCCGCAAAGCCAATATGACGGCAGAATACCCCCGTCGAACGGGAACCCTCATTGTCACTTTGCGTTGAGAAACGGGAACTTTCCCGTCATCTCTAATCCATGGAGAGCGTTATGGCCGCGAAGGATAAAAACCTCAATGACCTGTTCCTTGATACGCTCAAGGACATTTACTTCGCTGAAAAGCAGATTCTAAAGGCGCTGCCGAAGATGGCAAAAGCGGCCAGCTCCGACAAATTGCGTGCGGCTTTTGAAAAGCATTACGATGAGACCGAAGGCCAGGTGGGGCGTCTGGAGCAGATTTTTGAACTGCTTGGCTCGCCTGCGCGAGGAAAGACTTGCGATGCGATTGAAGGCATCCTCGACGAAGGCAAGGAAATCATGGCCGAATACAAGGGGTGCGATGCTCTGGACGCAGGTTTGCTCGCCGCGGCACAAGCCGTCGAGCACTACGAAATTTCCCGTTACGGTACGTTGAAGGCCTGGGCCACCAAGCTCGGCATGAGAGAGGCCGTCCGGCTGCTCGATGAGACGCTGAAGCAGGAGAAGAAAACGGACGAGACCCTGACAACTATTGCCGAGACGGTCGTAAACATGAAGGCGGCGGCCTGACTTAACGAGTTGTTTGCCCGAGGATCCGCCCAAATATTGAATGTGCGTCTTCGTGAGCAAAACCGGTCTTCATCCTTATGGAGAGTTTGCGCTGGGACGCGTTGGTCTTTCCAGCTCGGAATCTCAGTCGCTTGCAGGACAGAGTCTTGAAACCAAGCGTTGCTTGAAACGTCCATGCGGCTAAGGAACGAAGATCGCGGAGGGCCATTGTGAATCGTGCGGCTCTTGATAGATGAGGTTCCTATGTATCACCATGTCAAAAAGCTGATGTACACGGTTCGAGTCGATGAACCCGATTCCAAGTTTGGAAATATGCTTTTGGAGCAATTCGGAGGTGCCAACGGTGAATTGGCTGCTGCCATGCAGTATTCGATACAGGGAATAAATTGTGAAGATGCAGCCCGCAAAGACCTGCTCATGGATATTGGCACCGAAGAACTCAGTCATCTGGAGATCGTCGGATGTTTGGCGCGAATGCATCTGAAGCCCATGAAATTCGACCGCGAAGCCGCCGAAGCGGATCCGCTTGTCGCCATCGCGGGCGGCGGCGGCGTTACCCTTTGCAATTCGATGGGTAATGCCTGGACTGCGGATTATCTCAAGATAACCGGCGAATTGGATGTCGATCTTCGCAGCAACATCGCCGCCGAGGCCCGCGCGAAGATCGTATACGAGCGCATGATCAATTTTTGCAACGATGCAGGCACCAAAGACGCGTTGCAGTTTTTGATGACTCGCGAGATTACACACATGATGGCCTTCGCGGCTTTGGCCGAGTAAAATGGGTCGGATCGGGCACCCCGACAAAGCGCAAAGATACTCCGGCGCGGCGCGACCGAGGCATTTTTTTGCAGACGCGGCCAGTGCCGCCTCGCGGGTGGCGGGCCGGGCCCTCACGTTTATGCTCGCGGTCGCCGTGATCGTCATTTGGGCGATAACGGGGCCGATATTTGGCTATTCGAATACGTGGCAGCTTGTAATAAATACAGGCACGACGATTGTTACTTTTCTAATGGTTTTTCTGATTCAAAACTCTCAAAATCGCGATAGCGCCGCGATCCAGGTCAAGCTCGATGAACTGGTAAGAGTCAGCACCGCGCAGAATGCGTTCGTTGGTATTGAGCATCTTACGGACAAAGAACTTGATGAATTGCGTGATAGATGTGAAGCGCGCGCCAAAGCGGAAGCAAAGGGCACGGAGGCGGTACAACGCACAAGTCGAAGCGCGGCACAGGCCGCGAATAAGATATCGAGCTAGAAAGCTATGAAGTGACGTCAATCACGACGCCTGTTGCCGTGGTACGTTCCTCAATCATCGTAATCGGTGCTTCGGCGGGAGCGTGGAGGCGTTGCGCTTTCTGGCGTCCGCTTTTGGATACGGAACGATGTTCATAGCAGCCGATTGGTCGGGCATCAACCCGAAGGAGGATCCGATGGTTTTGAACGGCAAAAAGATCGCAATTCTTGCAACCAACGGCTTTGAGCAGGCGGAACTTGAAGTGCCACGGGACCGGCTGAAGAAGGCTGGCGCGACCGTTGACGTCGTTTCGCTGGCCGGTGGCGAGATCAAGGGCTGGGACAAAAAGGATTGGGGCCGCCCCGTGAAGGTTGACAAGACACTCGATGAGGTTTCCGCGCAGGACTACGATGCCATCGTATTACCCGGTGGCCAGATCAATGCCGATTTGCTGAGACTTGAACCGAAGGCCCTTAAGTTCATTAGAGATATCTTTGAGGCTAAAAAGGTGGTCGCTGCTGTATGCCACGCGCCATGGCTGCTGATCGAGACCGGCATCGCAAAGGGCCGAAGGATGACGTCCTTCAAATCGATCAAGACCGACGTGGCGAATGCCGGCGCGAAATGGGAGGACTCCGAGGTCGTTGTCGATCAAGGCGTCATCACGTCGCGCAATCCGGGCGACCTGGAAGCCTTCAGTGCCAAGATTATCGAAGAGGTCAAGGAAGGCCGCCATACCCAGCGCAGCGCGGCGTAACGGCCATGAAGAGCACAAAAATAGCCAACGACGCAGGAGCCGAGACGCGCGTCGTCATTCTAAAATCCGGCGAAGAAGCATTTGCAGCATTGACGGAATTCGCTAACGATGCCGGAATTACCGCAGCCTCCCTGACTGCCATTGGTGCCTTTGAGAACGCCACCGTCGGCTGGTTCGATTTTGAGAAGAAAACCTACAAAAAAATCGAGGTCGGCCAGCAGTGCGAAGTCTTGAGCGCGATTGGGGACATTGCCGTCGGCGACGACGGCAAAGCGAGCCTTCACGTTCATGTCGTTCTTGGCCTGTCCGACGGCACGACGCGCGGCGGGCACCTTCTTGAGGGCAGAGTCCGGCCGACGCTGGAAGTCGTTCTGACCGATACGCCGGCCGAGTTAAGACGGAAGAAGAGTGCCGATATCGGTATCGCCCTTATTGACCTGGAAGTTGGGAAGCGCTGAATTTCAGCGCATTCCCAGCGCATTTCCCAATTGTCGCCTAGTCATCTTCGACCGCCCGTCGATCGTTTCGGCAAAAGACCCTGCAATCGGTCGCGACGCTTCCGCCGCCTGGGCGGACGTCTGGATATCCGTGTTCGCGTGCAGCGTCGCCGCCGCCGTGCCCAGCACGGCGACGACGGTCGTGAGATAATCCTTGTCCCAGTGTAGCGAGGGAACCACAAAACTTCGGAGAGCCTCCCCCCACGGGACTTTCACCATGAACAGCGTCCCGACATAAGCGAATAGAAACAGCGTCAGCGCCCAACTCGATCGGCCGCCTCGATAGTGTTTACCGAGGCGGCCAATTTTCAGTTTCAGTATTTGAACTGCGGCATCGCTTTCAACTGGTCCTTGGCAGGGCTTGAACAATTGCCTGTTCCATTAAGGCCTCCTGGCAGCCGGATTGGCTGGCAAGAAAATGCCCAAATGGAACGAAGGTTCCAGAATGTAGCTTCTTGGAGCCCCGAATTGGCGCGTAATTGGCGACACCGAGAAGCTTTTTTGCAATCTTCGGGCGTGAAGAGCTGCCTCCCCGATTGCGAGGCAAACAGCTTAGACGGCTCGGGCGGCAGCTTTTCGGAGGAAGTGTTTGAGCTTGGCAAAGACCTGTTCGATGGGGTTCAGGTCGGGTGAGTATTTGGGCAGAAAGAACAGCCTGGCTCCTGCGGAGCGGATGAGCTGACGCGCGATTCTGCCTCGGTGGCTGCCGAGATTGTCGATGATCCCGATATCGCGACGAAGCGAGTACGGTTTCGCTCCCCATCAAGGAGGTGGAACTTTTCCTACAAAGTGGAATTAGCAATATCGCTTTGAACTCGCGGTCAACACCAGGAGCGCAGCAATGGCAACCCAAATTATCATGGATCGCAACGGCGACACCCGCCATACCTTTGATTTGAAAAACGCAGAGGCCCTGCTGGAGGCGGAGCGCCGCTTTAAGGCACTCACGGGCGCCGGCTTCACCGCGGCAACCCGTACCACTTCTGGCGAGCCGGTCGTGACGCGAACGTTTGACCCTACCGTAGATGAGACACTGTTTTTTCCGCGTCTTGTTGGCGGTTAACTCTCGGTTCCTGCTCGTGACGCTGTTTGACGATGCGAACGATAAGCTCCGGAGGCTGTTGGCGGCCGGTCTGCAATCTGCGCGCGCCTTTCGAGAATGGTATCTCCGTCCGAGTAAGACGGAACAGCGCGGCCTCATTCTCTTGAGAGAATGGCTCTCGCCAGAACAGCTGGCGCAATATGACGCGAACGGATATTTCGAGGTCATTGGCTGCCACACGGGCAAGCGATACCGTATCTACCATGGCATTGGAGCGAACGTTGTCGAGCTAGATGGTAGTCCCTCAAGAACTGGCTGGTGCTTCGTACCTATTGATCATCTGGTCGCAGGCGACGTCATGCTGGCCCAAAAAATCGCTCTTGAAACTGACGAAAGCGGCGCACTCGCTTCGGCGAACAACTTCACGCCTAGATAGCTTCGCTGGCGAGCCAAACCAGCCAGTAGAAACTATCGGAGTTCAAATGCAAAAGCGTCGATGAAAACAGGCTGTCACCGGGTCGCCGGCCCATTTGGCTGCTGATCGATTTCCGCTCTCGTCCCGGACTTAACGCTCGTGAGGGGGCTCGTCGCGGCTCTCAATCGTGTCCCTGTTGTTTTCCTGCTCGGACTCGTCCTTGTAAACGTCAGCCACCTTGCCGGACATGTTGCCGGGGTTGTAGTGGTATTTCCCGGGAGGCTTTTCGCCCGGCTGCTCCTCGTTCGGGTTCTTGTTGTTGGCCATCGTGCGCTCCTTTTGGATATCCACGACAACCGTCGGGATCGGCCTAAGTTCCGGGACCGTTTGAGGGTCCGAGAGACGCCCGTCCATGAGCAAAGCCGTCTGGAGGCAAATCGTAGCAGTTCGAAGGTAGGTCGGTTCCGCCACGGCGGTGTTGAACATCCGAATGGCCCGCTGCCAATAATGAGTCTGCTGCTGCTTTTCGGATAACCGCGTGAAATATATGACCGCATCGCCTAAAGTGGTAAGACGCATGCCATCGTTCAGCTGAAGGGGAAACGGAAGCGGTGTTACCAAGGTCACGGCCAGGTCGGTCTCTCCTCAACGTGTTCATTCGTTCATAAAACTATTTGGTATCTGATAAATGCCGGTTCGAAAACTTCGTGAGTCCGAAAGAGCGATTGTTACATAGAGCGTGTCGCCGGAGTGTGGTTCGTCCAAATCCGCTATCGGCCATTGTCGGTCGTGAGTTCGAACAATTTGACCGGGAAGTGACGGTCAATCATCTGCAGCAGTTCGACCGGCGGACTGGCGCGTTCAGGACGCCGCCAGGACAGCTCGAAGACGTAGTCGGTGTTTTCCGAATCAGGGCTCCGTCTCTGCTCCTGAAAGCGAGCCCGGTATTTCATCGGCTCGACCAACCTCGGAACCTCCTCCAGCACGTTCCATTGCGCCACGCAACGGACGACCAGCCTGGCCCGATGCTCGCGGGGGATCATGACATCGACCCACTTCAGCGCCCAAAGGGTAAGGACCGCCAGCACGGTGGCCGCCGTGCCGAGGATCAACTGGCCGCCGCCCAGGCACAGTCCGATCACGGTCATCAGCCACAAGGTGGCGGCCGTGGTCACGCCGGTCACCAGATCGCCCTTCTTGAGGATGGTCCCGCCACCGATGAAGCCGACGCCGGTCAGGATACCCAGGGGAAGGCGCATCAGGTCCATGACGGCAAACGATCCCGGTGTCTTGCCGCTCACCGGCAACAGAATATTGGCCTGAATCATCGCGACCGAGGCTGCCAGGCCGACAAGAATGGTGGTCCTGAAACCCGCGGCGTGACCTCGCGCGCCGCGGTTGAAGCCGATGATGGCACCGGCCAGCATCGTCAGCGCAAGGCGGATCGCGATGTCAGGCCAGGAAGGCTCGAGGGGCATGCTCATGACGTCGCCTTTTGAAATTGGGGGCTCAATTGCCGTCGACGTCCCGGCCATAGCCGGTAAACCGCCGCAGAAGCCGCTCCGTGGCGCCCCCGATCGCAAGTCCCGCGACCACGTCGCTAGTCCAATGTGCCAGCAGCAATATCCGCGTTGCGACCAGACTGGCGCCCACGAGCCAAACAATGTTCCGTTGTCGCGGTGGCAGCCGGGACGCGGCGGATGCTAGCGCGCCGACGTGAACGGCATGGCCGGAAGGAAAGGCGTCATATTGCCTTCCTGAGACCGGCACGCCACGCCGGTGACCCCGCACGGTCAATCGGTCTGGGCGTTGCTGATCGAAGATTGCCTTGAACAGATGCGGCAGCGCTGACGCAACCAGCGTCGTCAACAGAACATGGTCAGCGGTGCGTCGTTTGGGACGGCTTTGATTGCGCGTGTAGAGCCACCATGCTGCTGTCAGCGCGCACAGCACGTGTTCGTCGGCGCCCCAGGTCAGAACTCCCGCAACCTTTTCCGTCGGAGGATTGGTATGCGACGCAATGGAATTTGCAATTGCAACGTCGGCGGCAGTCGGACGGACGGTAAGCAAAGCCATTTCAGGCCCTCGATGCAGAAAACAAACGTCACACACCAGCGCAAGTTCCCGGGATGGAACGACTGGATCGCGCTTCATGTCTGGAAAATCGGCCTGCTGTGGGCACTGATACCTCTCCAGCCAAGCCTGCCCGGCGGTGCGTTGCCTGGACGCTGCTGTTGAGGCGAAATCAGCCATCGCGGGAGTCTCCGAAGCTGTGAAGGACACGGCTCATCGTGTTGGCAACGCGATAGAGGCTGGTCCAAAGCCTGGCGTGCCGCTGAGCATCTTGAGCAACGTAGTCCGAGAAGCGCCCCTTGGTTCACTCCTCAATAGCGTTTCTATTGGGCCGTGGCCCACTGACGGCAGGTAGGCATTGAATGCTGTGGGACCCACCGGACTCAATCTCAACGAACGATTCAAATGCTCGATTGCTTGTTCGTGTCGGCCAAGAAGTTTGAATGTCGACTATCTGCATATCCACTTTGCCGCAGCCGGCTGCTACGCGGCGAAAGTGCTGCGGGCCTAGCTTGTTTGCCGAATGGTCGCGTTCCAACCCCGCTGGGACTAAGTTCGCAAACGTTGCTGGTCTCGTAACGTGCCGGCGACATCTGCAGAGAGGCGCGCTTGGCGGTCGGACCGGCAGCACTTCCGGCCGCAATTTCATTTCCTTGGCCGCCCCCGCACGACAAGGTTGCCATCGTCTATTGAAATGCTGCTGCCGGTGGTGTCGAAGCAGACCGCGCCTCCCATTTGAGAATTGATCATGCGGACCGGTGCGCCATACTTGTAGCCAATGCCAGTGCACAGCTTCAGCGCGATGGTGTTGCAATTGCCGCCGCACGATACTCCGGAATAGGTCGGCGTCGGAGCCGAGACGAAGCTTTCCAGATTAATATAGACCGCTGACTTGATCGTCTGGCTTCGAGCCAGGGTCGGACTGCAAAGCCCGATGGCGACGGCGATCAAAAGCGATGGAATACGCAAATCGGCTTCCTCCCCGTAGCAGCGTGAGCCAAACCCGGGTCCCTTGTTACAGGCACGAATCGAGAATCAAACAGGATCGAGCGCCGGGCAAGATTGAATCGCGTAGTACTAGCGATCTGCATGTACCATCGACCGCTGCGACCAGCCTGCATCCGGCGCCACGCCGCGCCGTGATTTCTGTCAGAGGAACCCGCAAGCGGATCCGACGAGGCTACGTGATATCAAACCGTATCACGCGAATTTTCAGCGAGGTACGTTGTCCCCCCGGCTATGCTGCCATGGTGCTTGTTGAACCCTCCGGCGACTGAAGCCCATCACTTGCCGCGTTGTCCGCTGGATTGGGGGCATTATGAAACGACCGCCTGGATCGCGTCGGCGCGACCGCGCCAGCTCAGCGCCTGGAACAGCGCGGGTGGTTCATTCAGAACAACGATTGCATGCCGCTCTTGCGACCCTCGAGCAGTGCCGGGCGGTCCTGATCGCCAGCGCCAGCGGGGAGACGGCGCAATTGGTGTCGATGGCAATTCTCCAGCTTCGGATGAAGCTCAATCGAATTACCGAGGCGGAATGGAAGGCTTTCTGCGATGCGGTAGCACCGGATCGCTGGCCGGAGCAGGATTCGCAGGGGCCGATACCGCCCCAAGGCCGACGTCGACGGTCATCGGCCCTGCATTCGTGACGCCGGCAAGTCCCCCCGAGCGACGTTGCCGCCTTCACCAGTATTTGGGCTCTGACTCCGATGGCAGCAGCGTCAGCGTCGAGCCTGGTAGTTTTTCGGTTGGAAAGGACGCCGGCGTCTGGTTCTGATCGTAATCGCCGCACAAGGTCTGCAGGAGGGCATCGACAAGCCGCGCGATCTCGCGATGTTTGTGCGCGGCTTCCTCCTGCCATCGCCCGGTCTGGGACAAATGCTGTGCAATCAGGATGGCTGCAATGCTGCGGGCGTATTGACCTCTTCGTTCGTCCAGGGCACAGGCTTCGGAGCTCCCGGCAGGCACCTGGTGAACCCCCTTATTTCCCTGGATCAGTTCCTCGAGGATCTTGCGCAGCACGTAAGAGGGTGATTGCCTGCTGCCTGCGCAGTACCGCATCAGCGCGGCGTGAGTCTCTTTGTCGACGCGAACTTTGAGAATCTCGGTCTTCTTCATTGGAACAGTCCTTCATCAGCTCGGCTGTTTCAATTATGGCGTGATCAAATCAACGTCCTCTTCAATGCGCGACGGTAGCGGCAGGATTCGTTGAATATATTCTTCGTCAATCGTTCGATCGCTGCAGCTCCCGCTGATCTTGAAGCTGACCGTTCGAACAAAAGCCATTTCTTCGGCTGAAATGTGACGTTCCGCTGCGCGGATGATCGACAGCCGATCATGTGACAAAAGGGTCACGGCCGTCTGTTGTGTAGAAATATTTTACAACTTGGGCGAGAGTTTGGCGATTACCCGGTTTCGGAGCCCGGCTGTTGGTCCGCGGCCGCATCCTGCTCGAGCCAGAACGTATCGGAACCGGACAGGAAGGATTGCCACCAGTCGGCGGCGTCGCCGGCGTCGTGCGATAGGTGCCACAGTGTGAAGATGTAGGGGTATCCCTGGTCCGTCGCGAGCAGTTTCCCCGACCAGGATGTGATGGAGTTAAAGGTCGGCTGCCAGTTCACGGCAAAGCCGATGGTGTCACCGGCGACCATGCCGGTAAGGTCGCCGCAGACGGGGTCTTGTTCGGCGCTGACTTTGCTCCAGTACGTCCCGGTGATCAGGCCATCGTCGACGCTGTCGATCTGCATCCGGGAGCCGAGTTCATTGATCCATGTCCCAACCAGGTTCGGCTCGCGCTCAATTTGCTTGGATAGCAGTTTCAGATCTCGTTTCGATCGAAGCATCCAGCATCCCCGCCGCAGATTCCGCCACTGGCTGCCCCTATACAACAGTGCCGCAGCGGAATCCTCCGGCTTCACGCACGTACTACGCGATCTTGGATTGGGCCACACTAGCGTAATTTCCAGCTCAATGGCTTCATCCTTCGAGACGCATCGCTTCGCGATGCTCCCGAAGGATGAGGTCTCAGATCATACCCTCATGGTGAGGAGCGCGTCTTCGCGCGTCTCGAACCATGAGGCCTCGGGAGAAGCAACAATGATTCGAGTGAACCGAAAAACGCTTTGGATTAGCCCGACGGGCTTGTCTGTCTGACGCGGCTGACGGCCCCGCGCACATCGGCCCATGGCGGCTTGTCCGGGGCGAATTGCTGCCGGAGATAGGACACGAGCTCGGCGAGTTGATCGTCCGTCAAACTGTCCTTGAAGGCCGGCATATAGCCGAGCTCGCGCGAGGCTGGCGATGCGATGCCATGCAGGATCACCTGAACGAGATTGTCGGGCACCGCGCCATGCAAATTGCTGTTCAGCGCGAGCGATGGCCGGCTGCCGAACAGCGCGGCGCCGCCGACCGCGTGGCAAACCGCGCAGGCCCCTTCATAGAGCCGCGCGCCCTTGCTGGACGCGGAGGCGACCCGGGGACCGGTCGAGGTTTCGAATTTGGCCGCCAGCGCGTCCTGCGCCGGCTTGTCGATGGCGTCCTGCTGGAACGAGCCGAGGTAAACCGCCATGGCGCGAATGTCTTCATCGGGCAGCGCCGCAAGTTCTTTCACTACTGGCGCCATCGGCCCCGCCGCAACGCCGTGGAAGCGGGATTCGCCGGTGCGCAAATAGGCGTACAGTTCGTCCTCGCTCCAGGGAATCGGCGCGTGTGACAGCGAGGTCAGCGGCGGTGCTTCCCAGCCCTCCGCGAAACCGCCGGCCAGATACGCCTCGGCCCGTTCCGCGCCGAGCGCGTTTCGTGGCGAATGGCAGGCGCCACAATGGCCGAGGCCCTCGACCAGATAGGCGCCGCGATTCCACGTGGTCGATTGCGCTGCATTGGCTTCGAACAGACCGGGACGATGGAACAGCGCGTTCCATCCCGCCAGCAGCGGACGCCAATTGAACGGAAAGGCAACGCTGGTGCGGCGATTGCCGGCATGCACCGGCGCCTGTGCCATCAGATACGCGTAGAGTGCCTGCAGGTCGGCGTCGGTCGTCCTGGCAAAATGCGGATAGGGAAAGGCCGGATAGAGATGCCTCCCGTCACGATGGATGCCCTCGCGCATGGCGCGTTCGAAGGCGGGATACGACCAGGCGCCGATGCCGGTCTCGGGATCGGGCGTGATGTTGGTGCTGTAGATCGTGCCGAACGGCGTCGCGAGGGCACGTCCGCCGGCATTGAGGATGCCGCCCTGGGTATTGGTGTGGCAGACCGCGCAGTCGCCGAGCGCGGCAAGTTGCTGGCCGCGGGCGATGGTCGCGGCCGAATAGACCGACGCATCCGGCCGCGCGATCGGCGCGATCGACCGCCACGGCAACACCGCCGCCGCGATGCCGACCACCGCGGTACACAGGGCCGCGACCGTTGCCAGCGCACCACGCCGTCTGACGAACGGATCTTGCCACCGGCCGGAATCCGTTGGCGGCGGGGTTGACGCCAGCGGCCGTGTGGCCGGCATGGCGCGCGTTTCGCCCTGCAGTCCCGCCAGAATCCGCTCGCGCGTGAACGGCGGTTCGCGGAACCGGACGCCGGTGGCATCGAAGATGGCGTTGGCGATCGCCGCCGCACTTGGGACCGAGGCGGATTCGCCGACGCCGAGCGGCGGCTGATCCTGCCGCGGCAGCATCAACACGTCGATCTTTGGAATGTCCGGGAATTTCATGATCGGGTAGGCGCCCCACTCGCGGCTCGTCACGGTGCTGCGATCGAACGAAACCTGCTCCATCAGCGCGCGGCTGGTCGACTGGATGACGTTGCCATGGATCTGGTGGCGGACGCCGTCCGGGTTGATTATCAGGCCGGAGTCCTGGCCGGCGACCACGCGGGTGACGCTGACATCGCCGGTCGCCTTGTTGACGGCCACGTCGGCGATCCAGGCCGACCATGCCGCGCCATAGCCCGGAAATTTGCTGTGAACATAGAGCGCATAGGCGAAGCCGCGTCCGCGCACGATGTCGTTCTCGGCAACCGGCGGTTTCCAGACCGGCCGGGGCGTCCAGCCGGCGCGTTCGGCCACGGCGTGGACGAGGTCGACCGCGCGCGGATCCCGGAGATAGCGCAGGCGGTATTCGATCGGATCGACGTCGGCTTCGGTGGCGAGTTCGTCGATATAGGATTCGTGGGCGAAGGTGTTCGGCAGCGCCGAGACGCCGCGCAGCCAGGATGCGCGCGCGATCGGCGGCATGTCATGCGCGACCACACGCATATGGTCGTAATCATAGGGCGGGATCGCGGTGCGGTCGCCCATCTCGAACACCGCCGGCGTCGGCGCCATCCTGCCGGTGAGCAGCAGCGCCAGGGTTGGCGCCCCGTTGGACGGGTAGCGGGTGGCAAAATCATAGCCGGCGACGCTGCCGTCGGCGCGCAATCCGCCCTTGATGTCCATCAATTGCGCCGCGCCCTTCGGCTCCCAGGCATGCTCCTGTTCGCGGGTCAGTTGCACGCGGACGGGTCGTCCGACCGCACGCGACAGCAGCACCGCGTCCGCCGAAACGTCGTCGGCGCAATTGCGGCCGTAGCAGCCGGCCGCCTCCATCCGGATCACCTCGATTTCGGCATCCGGCCGTTGCAGCAGCAGCGCGAGGTCGGCGCGCAGCAAATGCGGATTTTGCGTGCCGGACCACACCCGGACGCTTTCCTCCTGGTAATCCGCAACGGCACAGGATGGCCCGATCGAGCCATGCATCTGGTACGGCCAGACATAGGTCCGCGGCATCGGCTTGGCAGCGGCGGCGAGGGCGGTGTCGACGTCGCCCTTTTCGAGCAGGGTTCGGGGCTGCGATGGATTGGCGCGGAGCGCGGTCTCGATGTCGTTGAGGTCGGGCAGCGTCGGCGTCGGTTTCCAGGCGATCTTGAGCTGGGCTGCCGCCTTGACCGCATTTTCCTCGCGCTCGGCGATAACGCCGACGAAATCGCCAATCCTGACCACGGCAACCAGTCCCGGAATATCGCGGACCGAGCTCTGATCGACCGCGATCAGGCTGGTGCCGACAAAGGCGCCGGCATCGACGCCGGCATAGGGCGGGCGCACCACGCGGCCGTGCAGCATGCCGGGCACCCGCATGTCATGCACATAGACAAGTTCACCGGTCGCCTTGGCCGGAAGATCGATGCGTGGCTGCGATTGCCCGACAATGGTGTAGGCATCCACCGGCTTGACCGGCACATCTTCCGCGAGTTCGAGTCGGATGGTTTCATCGGCGATCAATTCGCCGTAGCTGATGCTGCGATTGTCGTGGCCGCGGATCAGGCCGTCTTCGACGGCGAGGTGCCGCACCGGCAACTCCAGCCGCTGTGCGGCGCGCGCCAGCAGGAATTGCCGCGCTTGGGCGGCGGCCTTGCGCAAGGGGACCGCGGTGATCTGAATGGTCTCGCTGGCGATGGTTGGACCCTGATCGGGAACGCGCGAGGTATCGCCCAGCACCACGACGACGCGCGCAAAGGACACCTCGAGCTCTTCAGCGACGATCTGCCCAAGCGCGGTCCGAATCCCGGTTCCCAGATCGACATGGCCATTGAAGGCGGTGACCGAACCGTCGGCCGTGATCTGTATGAATGTTTCGAAACCTGATGCGGCGTCCGACGCCGCGGGGCGGACGACCGACAGCACGCCGGGCCGGGGTTCATGACCGATCGGAATACCCGGCACGGCCATCAATCCTGCGCCTCCGCGGTTTGGCCGGCGGCCCGCTTCATGGCGCGCATGATTTCAACATGGGCGCCGCAGCGGCACAGATGATGGCGCAGCGCTTCCAGCATGTCGGTCTCGGAAGGCTTCGACTTGTGCATCAGCAGCGCTTTGGTCGCCATGATCATGCCGTTGAGGCAGTAGCCGCATTGCGCGGCCTGTTCGGTGATGAAGGCGTCCTGCACCGGGTCGGGACGGTCGCGGGTGCCGAGCCCTTCGAGCGTCAGAATGTCGCGCCCGACGCAGCCGCTGACCGGGATCACGCAGGCACGTGCGGCCATGCCGTCAATGATCACGGCGCAGGCGCCGCATTCGCCGAGCCCGCAGCCGAATTTCGGCCCGTTCAATTCAAGATCGTTGCGCAGCACATAGAGCAACGCGGTATCCGGTGCAGCGGCGACGTCATGAACCCTGCCGTTGACGGTCAGGCGGATCGTGGTCTGCGTCATGCTCCAGCCCTGTGGTGCGCTGCAAACTTCGCGCGCGGCCCGCCGGAAAGATACCGTTTGCATACAAACGCGCAAGCACGCCATGCCCGGCCGGTGCTGTGGCGAGGCCATTGTCGCCATCGCTGCACGGGTTATGGACAGAGCCGGCCGGCAAAGGCGGCACCGGGTGGTTTCAGCCGCGAAGCCGCTTGACAGCTTTCCGGCCAGCGCGCAAAATCATTCGTATACGAACAAAATCGCCGGTTGCGGTCCCCCAGGGAAATTTCCTTGCAACCCAACTTGTGGCAGCTTCGCCACTTGGCGTTCCGCACCTCGCCGGCTCGTGAGTTCGTTAATGTTGACTGACACGACTTCAGTTGCGGCCGCAGGCAACGCCGACAAGATCCGGTGCGATGCCTGTCCCGTGATGTGCTACATCAAGCCGGGCGCAGCGGGCGCCTGCGATCGTTATGCCAATCATGATGGCGAGCTGGTACGCGTCGATCCGCATATCGTGCTGGAGCGAACGGTGTCGCATGGCGGACGGCTGGTGCCGTTCCAGGCCGGTGGCGACTGGGACGGCAAGATCGTCCACGAGCCGAGTGTCTTCGTCACCGCGATCGGGGCTGGAACCACCTATCCCGACTACAAGCCCGCGCCGTTCATCGTTTCCTCCGAGGTCGACGGCGTCGATATGGTCACGGTGGTGACCGAGGGCATCTTCAGCTATTGCGGGGTCAAGGTGAAGATCGACACCGACCGTCATCTCGGCCCGGAAACGGCGACGGTTCGCATGCAGGGCGAGGCGGTCGGCCACGTCACGACAGGCGAATATGGATCGCAGATGCTGTCGCTGGGCGGCGTTCACCATCTCACCGGCGGTTCCAAGAAGGAAGGCCGCGTCACCTGCGACGCGCTGATGGATCTCAGCAACTGCAAGCCGGTCGAACTGACGATCGACGGCGGCGCCACCGTGGTGGTGCAGGCCGGTCGTCCCCCCATTGTCAACGGCGTCGCCGAGGAACGCATGCGGGTCGGCTGCGGCTCGGCGACCATCGGCATGTTCGCCAAGCAATGGCATGGCAAGGTCGACGAAGTGGTAGTGGTGGACGATCACATCACCGGCGTGCTTTCCGAGCACCAGGCCGGCAAGCTGCTCGACATTGCCGAGAGCGGCATCAAGATGAAGGGGCGGCGCTCGACGCCGGGCCGTTATTTCCAGGTCGCCGAGCCCGGCACCGGCTGGGGCGGCACCAAGATTTCCGATCCGCTCTCGGTGCTAGGCCCGTTCGACCCGAAGACGGCGCGTCCCGGCATGACCATGCTGATGGTCAGCACCACCGGGGAACACGCGGCCTATTATCAACTCGACGCGGCGCTGCAGCCGGTCGAGAAGCAGATGCCGGCGGATCTCAGACTGTCGGTCGAGCGAATCCAGGAGAACTGCGAACCGGCGCTATGCACCGTGCTGTTCATGGGCGGGGCGGGCGGATCGTTGCGCGCCGGCGTCACCGACAATCCGGTGCGCCTGACCCGCTCGGTGAAAGAAGCCCTGACGCGCGTCACCAGCGGCGGGGCGCCGGTCTATGTCTGGCCGGGGGGCGGCATCACCTTCATGGTCGATGTCACGCGGTTGCCGGCGGGCGCCTTCGGCTATGTTCCGACGCCGGCGCTGGTGGCGCCGATCGAATTCACGATGCGGCTGTCGGACTATGCCGCGCTCGGCGGCCATATGGATTACGTCCGTCCGCTGGCGTCGCTGAAGGACAGCACCGAAATCCGTCAAATTCCCGCGACGTCCGACCCGCGACGGCGCCCGTGACGAGGACCCCACAGATCGGGTTACTGGCGGACGGCAGGCGGCTTCATCTGCAGGACGGTCCGATCGACCTGATCGTGGAAGCGCGCGGCACCGGGACCGGGCCGGTTGCGGCCTATCAGGCTGCGGCGCGGCGATTCACCGGCCTGCTCGATGAACTCTGCGCCGAGTTGCCGCTGCTGCGCGAAGCGGCGGATCCCGCGCGCTGTCCGCTGCGGGGGACGGTCGCGCGCCGCATGCATGCCGCGGTGGCGCCGTTTGCCGCCGAATATTTCATCACGCCGATGGCGGCGGTCGCCGGCGCCGTGGCGGAGGAAATCCTCGGCGCCATGGTTCAATCGGCAAGCCTCGCACGCGCCTATGTCAACAACGGTGGCGACATCGCGCTCCATCTTGCCGACGGCGAACTCTTCACGGTCGGCCTGATCGATCGGCCGGATGCGCGGGGCTTGATGCGGACCACCATCATCGGCAGCGGCGATCCCTCGCGCGGGGTTGCGACCAGTGGCCGCCACGGCCGAAGCTTCTCGCTTGGCATTGCCGACGCCGTCACCGTGCTGGCGCCGACCGCGTCGCAAGCCGATGCCGCCGCCACCATCATCGCCAATGCCGTGGATTTGCCGGGACATCAGGCCATCATCCGCTGCCCGGCGCACGATCTGCAGCCCGACAGCGATCTTGGGGCGCGCCTGGTGACCCGCGATGTCGGTGCGTTGTCGGATCGTGAGGTTGCCGACGCGCTCGCCGCCGGCGCGGCTTGCGCCCGCCGCTTGCTGGCGAAGCGGTTGATCGAGGCCGCGGCATTGCGGTTGCAGGGCGAGACCGTCGTTGTCGCGCTGAACGATCTCGATGCGGCGGCGTGCCACCAGTCGATCGAAAGGGTGCTACATGCCTGATGGCTGTTGCCAGGTCAGGGAGAAAGGCGGAAAGCGATGAGCGCGGTCATTCGCAAGATCGTCACGGTTGTCGAGGAGACGCGGCTCGAAATGGGACGGAAGGTTGCGCCGCCGACCCGGCGGGCGGCGGCGATCGCCGTGATCGAAAATCCGTTCGCCGGACACTATGTCGAAGACCTCGGCCCGCTGATCGCGATCGGCGAGGAACTCGGCGAGCTGCTGGCGGCGAGGGCGGTGGCGGCGCTCGGCATTGAAGGGCCGAAGGCCCAGAGCTACGGCAAGGCGGCGGCGGTCGGCGAAAACGGCGAGCTCGAACATGCGGCCGCGATCCTGCATCCCAGGATGGGCACGCCGGTGCGCAAGATTCTCGGCAAGGGCGCCGCGCTGATTCCGTCGTCGAAAAAACGCGGCGGGATGGGAACGATCCTGAACATTCCGCTCGGTCACAAGGATGCGGCCTTCGTGCGCAGCCATTTCGACGGCATGGAAGTGCAGGTCAACGACGCGCCACGCGCCAACGAAATCATGGTCGCGGTCGCGATCACCGACAGCGGCCGGCCGCTGCCGCGGGTGGGGGGTCTGACGATCGCCGAGATCAAGGGCGAAGACGGTCTGCGCTAGCTGGTTTTTCAACATTGGAGGTCTGGGATGCAACAAAGCAAACGTCTCTTGGGTGCCGCGCTGGGTGTCGTGTTCGCCGTCATGGCGAACGCCGCCATGGCCCAGGACGAAATCAAGATCGGCGAAATCAACAGCTACTCGCTGTTGCCCGCGTTCACCGAACCCTATCGCAAGGGCTGGCAGCTCGCGGTCGAAGAGATCAATGCGGCCGGCGGCGTCAATGGCAAGAAGCTCGTCGTCATCTCCAAGGATGACGGCGGCAAGCCCGCCGACGCGCAAACTGCCGCCAACGAACTGGTATCGAGCGAGAAGGTGGCGATGCTGACCGGCACGTTCCTGTCCAATATCGGGCTGGCCGTCAGCGATTTCGCGAAGCAGAAGAAGGTCTTTTTCCTGGCGGCCGAGCCGCTGACCGACGCCATCACCTGGTCAAAGGGCAATCGCTACACCTTCCGCCTGCGCCCCTCCAACTACATGCAGGCGGCCATGCTGGTAGAGGAAGCGGCGAAGCTGCCGGCCAAGCGCTGGGCGACCATCGCGCCGAACTATGAATACGGCCAGTCTGCGGTCGCGGTGTTCAAGAAGCTGATGTCGGAAAAGCGGCCCGATATCCAATGGGTCGGCGAGCAATGGCCGCCGCTCGGCAAGATCGACGCAGGGCCAGTGGTGCAGGCTCTTGCTGAGGCCAATCCGGAGGCCATCCTCAACGTCACCTTCGGCGCCGACCTCGTGAAGTTCGTTCGCGAAGGCAACACCCGCGGCCTGTTCAAGGACCGCTCCGTGGTGAGCTTTCTGACCGGCGAGCCGGAATATCTCGATCCGCTGAAGGATGAGACGCCCGAGGGCTGGATCGTCACCGGCTATCCCTGGTACAGCATCAAGACGCCGGAGCATGAGGCCTTCCTCAAGGCCTATCAGGCCAAGTACAACGACTATCCGAGGCTCGGCTCGATCGTCGGCTATGAGACCATCAAATCGGCTGCGGCGATCCTCGCCAAGGCGGGTTCGACCGACACCGACAAGCTGATCGCGGCGGCCGAGGGGCTGTCGGTGCCGTCGCCGTTCGGCGAGATCACCTTCCGCAAGATCGACCACCAGTCGACGCTTGGCGCCTTCGTGGGCAAGACCGCGCTCAAGGACGGCAAGGGCGTCATGGTGGATTCGGTCTACCGCAAGGGCTCGGACTATCTTCCGAGCGACGCCGAAGTGGAGAAATTGCGTCCGAAAGACTGAGGCCGGTGACGGCGGGCGCAATGGCGCCCGCCGTCAGTGCTAGCGCAATTTCGACTCAATGGCTTCATCCTTCGAGACGCATCGCTTCGCGATGCTGCTCAGGATGAGGTCTCAAACCCTCATGGTGAGGAGCCGCGCCTTGCGCGGCGTCTCGAACCACGAGGCCTCGGGAGAAGCAACAATGATTCGAGTGAACCGGAAACGCTATAGCGCGGATCGCCGATGACCTTTTATTTCGTCCAGTTCCTGACCGGTCTTGCCAGCGCAGCGTCGCTGTTTCTGGTGGCCTCGGGGTTGTCGATCATCTTTGGCGTGACGCGGATCGTCAATTTCGCGCATGGCGCCTTCTACATGCTCGGCGCCTATGTGGCGTTTACGCTGACCGAGCGATTTTCCGGCGCGATCGGCTTTTGGGGCGGCATCCTTGCCGCTGCGCTGATCGTCGCTGCGGTCGGGGTGCTGGTCGAGATGGTGCTGCTGCGCCGGATCTACCATTCGCCGGAACTGTTTCAATTGCTGGCGACGTTCGGCCTGACCCTGATGGTCGAGGATCTGGTGGTCCTGATCTGGGGCCCCAGCGACCAACTCGGCCGCCGGGCTCCAGGATTCAAGGGCGCCGTCGATTTCTTCGGCCAGCATGTTCCGTCCTACGATCTATTCCTGATCGTACTCGGTCCAGTCGTGCTCGGCGTGTTGTGGCTGCTGTTCCAGCGCACCCGGTGGGGCGTTCTGGTGCGCGCGGCGACGCAGGACCGCGACATGGTGGCGGCGCTCGGCGTCAATCAGAAATGGCTGTTCACCAGCGTGTTCGCGGTCGGCGTCTTCCTGGCGGCGCTGGGCGGCGCGCTGCAGATTCCGCGCGACGCCGTGTATCACGCCTTGGACCTGCGCATCATCGTCGACGTCTTCGTGGTGGTGGTGATCGGCGGTCTTGGCAGCATCATCGGCGCCTTCGTGGCGGCGGTCCTGGTTTCCCAGCTGGATGCGTTCGGTATCCTGATCTTTCCCAAAATATCGATCATCCTGGTGTTCCTGGTGATGGCGGCGGTGCTGATCGTGCGGCCGTGGGGCCTGTTCGGCAAGCCGGAGGCGGCGGCGCGACGCTCGCCGGGCCTGACGGTCAATCCCTGGCGGCCGCTAACGGTGAATGGACGGCTGGCAGTGGTGGCCGCGCTAGCGCTGGCGGCGGCGCTGCCGCTGGTCGGCGGCGGCTACGCGCTCACCGTCGCCTCCGAGATTGCGATCTTCGTGATCTTCGCCGTGAGCCTGCATTTCCTGATGTCGGCGGGCGGCCTCGCCTCGTTCGGCCATGCCGCCTATTTCGGTCTCGGCGCCTATGGCGTCGCCTTGCTCGCCAAGTTCGCCGGCCTGCCGATGATTGTGTGCCTGTTGCTCGGCCCATTGCTCGGGCTGCTCGGCGCGGCGGTGTTCGGCTTCTTCGCGGTTCAACTATCCGGCGTCTACTTTGCGATGCTGACGCTGGCATTCGCGCAGATCGTCTGGTCGATCGCGTTTCAGTGGGTCGCGGTAACCGGCGGCGACAACGGCATTCTCGGCGTCTGGCCGGAAAAATGGGCGGCGAGCCCGGCGCATTTCTATTGGCTTTCGCTCGGAATCGCCGCGCTGGCGGTTGCGGCGCTTCGGATTATCCTGTTCTCGCCGTTTGGCTATGCGTTGCGGGCGACCCGGGACTCGCCGCTGCGCAGCGAGGCCATCGGAATCAACGGCAAGCGCGTGCAGTGGACCGCGTTCGTGATCGCCGGCACCGTTGCCGGCATCGCGGGCGCGCTGTTTGCCTATCTCAAAGGCAGCGTCTTTCCGGACGATCTCGGGATATCGCTCTCGGTAGACGCGCTGGTGATGGTGCTGCTCGGTGGTGTCGAGACGGTCTCGGGCGCGGTTGTCGGCGCCATCGTCTACAAGGCGCTCAGTATCTGGCTCATCAGTGAGACCGATCTGTCCAAGCTCGTGCTTGGCGGCTTCATCGTGCTGATCGTAGTCGCCTTCCCCAAGGGCATCGTCGGTGTGCTGGAGACGATCCGGAACCGGCGCCGGCCGCCCTTGCCCAACTCCGCTTCGCTGGCCTCCCGGATCGAGACCGCCGAATGAGCACCGCACCCCTGCTGCTTTCTGTCGAAGGTCTGAGCAAATCCTATGGCGGTGTTCATGCGGTGCGCGAGGTGTCGTTTGCGCTCAAGGCCGGAGAGATCCTGGCGCTGATCGGTCCCAACGGCGCCGGCAAGAGCACCTGCTTCGATATGGTCAACGGCCAGAAAGTGCCTGATTCCGGCCGCATCGATCTGCTCGGCCAGGAAACCACCGGCAAGAAGCCGCGCGAGATCTGGCAGCTCGGCGTCGGGCGTACCTTCCAGATCACGGCGACATTCCCGACCATGACGGTGCGCGAAAACATCCAGGTCGCGCTGGTGTCGTATCGCCGCCAGTTGTTCAATCTCTGGACCTCGACGCCGCGGTTCGCGCCGGCCGAGGCCGATCGCCTGCTCGAACTGGTCGGCATGGGCGGCTACGCGAAGCGGCCCTGCGGCGAACTCGCCTATGGCGATCTCAAGCGGCTGGAACTGGCGGTCGCGCTCGCCAACCGGCCGAAGCTGCTGCTGATGGATGAGCCGACCGCCGGCATGGCACCGCGCGAGCGCATCGACCTGATGCGGCTGACGGCAACCCTCGCCCGCGAGCAGTCGATCGGCGTTCTCTTCACCGAACATGACATGGACGTGGTGTTCGAACACGCCGACCGCATCCTCGTGCTCAACCGCGGCACGCTGATTGCCGAGGGTTCGCCCGAACAAGTCCGGCGCGACCCGCAAGTCCGCGCCATCTATCTCGGCGAGGGGCTGGTCTACGATGCCCGCCACCATGATGGAGCGACGGCATGAAGCTTTCGGTCGAGGGACTCAACAGCCATTACGGCCCCGCCCACATCCTGTTCGACATCGCCCTCGAGGTCGGCGATGGCGAGGTGGTGGCGCTGCTCGGGCGCAACGGCGCCGGCAAGTCAACAACCTTCCGTTCCATCGTCGGCCTGGTCGAGCGCTGCTCCGGCCGCATCGTGTTCGAGGGCAAGGATGTGTCGCGCCAGCCGACCCATGCGATCGTGAAGAGCGGGCTTGGCTACGTGCCGGAAGAACGGCGCATCTTCACGGACCTCACGGTTGAAGAAAACCTCGAGGTGGGCCGCCAGCCGGTCCGGCCGAACGCACCGCACTGGACCCGCGAAAAACTGTTTGCGCTGTTTCCGAATCTCGGCGAGATGCGCGGCCGCCAGGGCGGCCGCATGAGCGGCGGCGAGCAGCAGATGCTGACGATCGCGCGGACGCTGATGGGCAACCCGTCGCTGGTGCTGCTCGATGAGCCGTCGGAAGGATTGTCGCCGAAGATCGTCGAGCAGATGGTCGACGCCATCCTGACCATGAAAAAGGCAGGCGTCAGCATCGTCATCTCCGAGCAGAATTTGCATTTCGCCAGGCTGATCTGCGACCGCGCCTATATCATCGAGCGCGGCCGCATCTGCTTCAGCGGCACCATGAACGAGCTTGATGCGCGTCCGGACATCCGCGACGCGCATCTGGCGCTGTGACCGGGCAAGGCGGCATGGGGACTCAAATGACCAGGAATGTTCTGCCGAAACGCAGCGCCAGGCCTTCGCGCCAGGCCTACCAGCTCGAGGAACAGATCGGCTTCATCCTGCGCCAGGTCTGGCAGCGCCACGCCACGATTTTCGCGCGGGAAATCGGCATCAATCTGACGCCGCCGCAATGGGCGGCGCTGGCCAAGCTGACCGAGACCGGGCCATGCTCCCAGAACCAGCTCGGGCGGCTGACCGCGATGGATGTCGCCACCATCAAGGGCGTGATCGACCGCCTCACCGCCCGCGGCCTGACCGAGACCAGCCCCGACCCGGAAGATGGCCGTCGGCTGCTGGTCAGCCTGACCCGCACCGGGCAGCAGATGGCCGAAAAGGCCGCGCCGAATGCGCTCGCCATCACCCGGGAGACGCTGGCGCCGCTCGACGTCAGGGAGCGCGAGACCCTGATCGCGCTGCTGAGCAGGCTGCGGTGATTGCCGCGTCATTCGCGGCCTGCGCCTGACGCGTATCCGCGAGGTGTGACGACGCGTCTACCGGCCTCGTGGTTCGAGACGCGCGGCGTTGCCGCGCTCCTCACCGTGAGGGTCTAGCACCTCATCCAGGGAAGAAGACCTCGTCCTGAGGAGCATCGCGAAGCGATGCGTCTCGAAGGATGAAGCCACGGTGCCGGAAAATGTTCTACTGCTTGACGATCTCAGGCACCTTGGTTGCCGGCGGCGTGTTGCGGCTGCGCTGGGTGCGGACGATGCCGTCGATAATGGTCATGCCGATGCCGGGCAGGTCACCGAGCTGAACGCTGTCGAGGATGTTCTTGCCGGCGGAATGCTGTGCCTTGTCCATGATGACGAAGTCAGCCGATCGGCCGACCTCGACAAGGCCGCAATCCAGCGCGCGCATCCGTGCGGTGTTGCCGGTCGCAAAGCAGAACGCGAGTTCCGCGGGCACCTCGCCGAGCGACGACAGCAGCGACACCATGCGCAGGATGCCGAGCGGCTGCACGCCGGAGCCGGCCGGTGCATCTGTGCCGAGGATGACGCGGCCGAGATCGCCCATCTCCCGCGCAATCCGCAGCGTGTAAAGCGCCGCGCGCTCGTTGCCGTTGTGAACCAGTTCAAGGCCGCGTTTGCAGCCCTCGCAGATGCAGCGGATCTGACCGTCGGGTAGGGCGGTATGGCCGCCATTGATGTGACCGATCACGTCGGTGTCGGCCTCCAGCACCACGTCCTTGTCGATCAGGCCGGAACCCGGAATCGACGGGCCGCCGGTATGGATGGTGCTCTGGATGCCGTATTTGCGCGCCCATCCGACCATTTTGCGCGCGGTGGGCCCATCCTTGACGCCGCCGAGGCCGACCTCGCCGAGCAGCTTGACGCCGGCCGCGGCGAGTTCCTTGAAATCCTCCTCGACCATTTCCGTCTCGATCACGGGAGCGCCGGCGTGAACCTTGACGCCGCCGGGGCGGAGCGTCCAGAACGCCCGCTGCGCGAAAATCGCCATCGCCTTCAGGCCGACGACGTCGCGCGGGCGGCCTGGCATGTGAACCTCGCCCGCCGAGATCATGGTGGTGACGCCACCATGCAGGAAGCTGTCGATCCAGCCGATCTGGTTTTGCCGTGGCGTCCAGTCGCCGGCGACGGGATGGACATGGCTGTCGATCAGGCCGGGTGCGACGGTGGTTCCGTTGGCGTCGACAATGGTGGTGGCGCCCTCGGCGTTGACATCCCCAGCGTGTCCGATCGCGGTGATCCTGCCGTTTTCGGCCACGATCGTGTCGGCGTCGAGGATCGGCTTTTCCAGGGCCCCGCTCAGCAGCAGGCCGATATTGCGGATCACCAGCTTGGTCGGGCCGGCGGCCTGAGGTTCGTCGTGGGCCATGGGTTTATCCTTCTTGTTCAATGCCTTCGCGAGGTGAGGCGGCATCTTGCGCGCGGCTTGACGGCGGGATCAAGCTGGATTATTCATTTGTATACGAATGAATGTGTACAAATGAATTACGCGGCACAATCCGCTGCCCGAAATTGTTGACCGCGGGCATTGCAGGCAGAGGCCGGCGTCGCATCCGCCTTTTGGCGAGCCGCTGCTTTTGGGCTATCTGTGTGCTCCGATCGGAGCAACCTCATGCCGTTCTGGACCTGCGAGCAGTGTGGCGCCCAGTTTCCCGAGAGCCGCGCGCCGCCGGCTGAGTGCCCGATCTGCCGGGACGAGCGGCAGTTCGTCAACTGGAAAGGCCAGTCATGGCTCACGCGCGAGCAACTGACGACACGTTACCAACTCGTCTGGCGCGACGATCTCGGCATCCCCGGAATCGGGGTCGAGCCCGATCTCGCGATCGGTCAGCGCGCGCTGTTGCTGCGTGAGGACGATGGCTGCGTGCTCTGGGACTGCGTTCCGCTTCTCACCGAGCAGGCGGTCGACCATGTCAGGTCGCTCGGTGGCCTGAAGGCGATCGCGGTGTCGCATCCGCATTATTACGGCGCGGTCGCCGATTGGAGCGATGCGTTCGGGGATGTGCCGATTTATCTGCATGGCGACGATCGCGCCTGGATCACCCGGCCGCATCGCGCGATCGTGCCGTGGTCTGGCGAAGGCCTGCAGCTCTCCGACGATCTGCTTCTGCTGCGTACCGGCGGTCATTTTGCCGGGGCCACGGTGCTGCATTGGCGGGCCGGCGCCCAAGGACGGGGCGCGCTCTTGACCGGCGATATCGCCACCGTGGCGATGGACCGCCGCTTTGTCAGCTTCATGTACAGCTATCCGAATTACATTCCGCTCGACGCCGCAGCGGTCCACCGGATTGCCGACACCGTCGCGCCACTCGCCTTTGATCGCATTTACGGAGCCTGGTGGGGCCGCAACATCGCAACCGGCGCGAAGGCGGCGTTCGATGCTTCGGTCGGGCGATATCTCGCCGCTTTATCGTGAGGCCGGCGGGATCGGAGCCCTCGGGCCGCCCGCTCGACTTGCGCGCGGCGCTGCCGGGGTGTTGCGCCCCGCCGCCTGTGGATCGATTTTGCGATCGAGCCGGCTGGCACCCTCGCTGATATCAAGCAGGGTGCGGCGGCCCTCATCCATGAACACCGCCGAACGCTTGTTGAAGCTCTCGGCCAGTTCGCGGATCGACTTCAATTTCAAAAACAGTTCGCCGTCCTTGCCGTTGGCAAGGCCCGGCACGTTGATCCTGGCAATGCCGCTGTCGAAGCGGTCGAACGCGGTGTCAGCCTTGCGCAGGATGCTGTCGATCTCATCGCCTTTGCCGGCGAGGCTCGCGGTATAGGTCTCGAAGCCGAGCAGCGTATCTTTCATGACATCCCGGTTGTCGACCAGCACCCGGTCGACATTGTGCAGGGTGTCGCGGATCGACTGCGTCTCGGTCAGGTCGGCGGTCAGGGTCGGAACGCCGTCCTTGTCGAGCGGCGCCGGGGGCGCCGCCGGCGCGCCGCCGGTCAGTGCTATCGCCGCCACGCCGGTCAGTCCCTGGGACTCCAGCCCGACCACCGTGTCCATGCGGACCGGAGCGCTGTTGTCCAGCATGACGAGGGCGACAATCTTGCGCGGACTTTCTAGCTTGAGCGAGGTAACTTCGCCAACCTGGACACCGTCGAAAGTCACGGCGCCGCCTTTCAACAGGCCACTGGCGGAGCCTTCGAAAACGATACGCAGCGGGCCGCGCGACTGGACACTGTGAATCGTTCGGTACCCAACCAGGACGACGAACGCGACGGCGATCACCGCCAGCGTCGAAACGCCGATGGCAAAATTGCTCCGCCGCCTCATCATCATCCGGAATCCTGTTGCGATCGACGTCACCTTGACCTGCAACGACGATTAAAAACCGTCATTGCGAGGAGCGCAAGCGACGAAGCAATCCAGACTTGCTTTGCGGCGCGATCGATTGCTTCGCTGCGCTCGCAATGACGGATTATTCGGCGCGACCTTCGCCTGCACGAACGCTCAGGCGATCGTCCACTCCTCGGCGCTGGCGCCTGCGAGTGCGCGGACCCGGGCATCGTCGGCGGCAAGTTCGCTCGCCGATCCCGAATAGACGACGATGCCGTCGTCCAGCACATAGGCATCGTCGGCAATTTCCAGGCTCATCCGCGCATTCTGCTCCACCAGCAGAACCGAAATCCCCTCGGCGTTCATCTGCTGGACGATGCGAAATACTTCGCGCACGATCAGCGGCGCCAGTCCCTGCGAGGGTTCGTCGAGGATCAGCAACCTCGGATTGAGCAGCAGCGCGCGGGCGATCGACAGCATCTCCTGCTCGCCACCGGAGAGTTGCCGGCCGCGATTGAGCTTGCGCTCCTCGAGGCGGGGGAACAGCTGGTAGATTCGCGGAATGGTCCACGGACCGTCGCGTTCCAGCGGGACCTTGAGGTTCTCCTCGACGCTGAGATTGGCGAAGATACGCCGGCCTTCCGGCACATAGCCGACGCCGCTGGCGGCGATCCGGAACGTCGGCCAGTGCGTGGTGTCGGTGCCGAACACCGTCACCTTGCCCTCGCGCGCCGGCGTAAGTCCCATCAGGCTGCGCAGCGTCGTCGTCTTGCCCGCGCCGTTGCGTCCGAGCAACGCGGTGATCCTGCCCTCGGCAACTTCGAGGCTGACGCCATGCAGGATATGGCTCTTGCCGTAATAGGTGTGGAGGCCCTCGGCGGTCAGCGCTGCGCTCATGCGGCATTACCCAGATAGGCGGCCTGCACGGTCTCGTTCGCCGCGATCTCCTGCGGCGTCCCCTGCGCCAGCATTTTGCCCTGGTCGAGCACGCAGATCCGGTCGGCAAGGTGGAACACCACCCGCATATCGTGCTCGATCAGCACGATGGTGTAGTTGCTGTCGCGGTGCAGCCGGCGGATCAGCTGGGTGATCTGGTAGGTCTCCTGATCGCCCATGCCGGCGGTGGGCTCGTCGAGCAGCAGCAAATGCGGCTGCAGTGCCAGCGCCATGGCGATCTCGGCGGCGCGCTGATCGCCATGGGAGAGTTCACCGACCAGACGGTCGGTTTTGCTTTCCAGCGAAACCAGCTTGAGCGTCTGTTCGACATGCTGATGGATTTGCGCCGCTTCCAAACGGTTGATCCAGGGCCGCAGGCGATATCCGCCGGCGACCTCGGCGGCAATGCGGACGTTCTCGAACACGGTGAGTTCGGGAAAGATCTCGGTAATCTGGAAAGTCCGGGCCATCCCGAGCGTGACGCGCTGATTGGTCGCCAGCCGGGTAATGTCGCGGCCGTCGAACCTGATGGCGCCGGAGGTCGGCGGAAAAAATCCGCTGATCAGGTTGAAGAAGGTGGTCTTGCCGGCGCCGTTCGGCCCGATGATCGCGCACAACTCGCCCTTCGCGACATCGAGCGAGACCTCGCGCACGGCGACCAGATTGCCGAAGCGCTTGGTGACGTTCCGGATTTCGAGGACGTTCATGCCTTGCTCCGTTGCAGGAAGCCCAGTAACCCGCGCGGAAAGAACAGCACCACGAGGACAAACAGCAGCCCGACGAACGACATCCAGTTGACGGTGATGCTCGACAGATAGTCCTGTACCACCACGAAAACGGCCGCGCCGAGCAGCGGACCCCAGAAGGTTCGCATGCCGCCCATGACGGCCATCATGACGAAATCGCCGGACTGGCTGTAGTGCAGGCCGCGCGGATCGGCAAAATTGTTGACCAGCGCGTAGAGCGCGCCGGCGAAGGCGATGAAGAAGCAGGATAGCGAGAACGCGATCCAGATATGGCGTTCGATCGGAATGCCGAGAAAACGGGAGCGACGCTCGTTCTCCCGGATCGCGATCATGGTGCGGCCGAACGGCGAACGCAAGACGAAGCCCATAACGCCGACCGCCAGGGCAAAACAGAACAGTACGAAAAAATAGAAGTTCTTCTCGTTGGAAAGAATGTCGATCTTGAACAGCCCGAAGTCGATCGGCTGGCGCGAGAACCCGCGCAGCCCGTCGTCGCCGCCGGTCAGCGAACTCCACTGAAACGCGATGTAGTAGAACACCTGGCCGAAAGCGATCGTCACCATCGCGAAATAGACGCCGCGCCGTCGGACGATCAGCGCGCCAAGCAGGGCGCCGCACACGCCGCCCAGCAGCATTCCCAACAGCAGCGCGAGCGGCGTGCTTGCCGCCAGGAACTTCAGCGACAGCCCGGCGCCATAGGCGCCAAGGCCGAAATAGGCGGCATGGCCGAACGACAGCACGCCGGTAAATCCCAGCAGGAAGTTCAACGACATCGCCGCCAGCCCGAGCACCAGCACCCGGGTTGCAAGTGCGGTGTAACCGCCGAGCGGCACCATCCAGTAGGGCGCGAGCAGCAGGACTGCCCAGATCGCCGTAAGGGCGATCAGCTTACGTGTTTGCTCGCCGCTCAACTCAACATTCCTTCTTCGCCGAACAATCCGCGCGGGCGCAACAGCAGAACCACCGCCATCAGCACATAGATCACCGCCTCGCTGGCGGCCGGAAAAAATACCGCGGTCAATCCGGACGCCACCCCGATCAGCAGGCCGCCCACCAGCGTTCCCGGCAGGCTGCCGATGCCGCCGACGATGATGGCAATGAAGCTCGGCATCAAGAGGCCGGTGCCCATGGTCGGTTCGAGGCCCAATTGCCCGGCGGCGAGAACGCCGCTCAGACCGGCCAGAAAAATGCCGACGGCAAAGTTGAGCGAGCGCAGCATCTGCACGTTGATGCCGAGCGCTGCGACGGTTTCGAGGTCGAGCGTGCCGGCGCGGATGCGGACACCGAGCCGGGTATAGCGCAGCAGCACGAACAGCAATGCCACCGCAATCATCACCACGGCGACCATGAACAGGCGATAGCCGGTGATGAAGAACAGCTCGCTGCTCAGTGGCTGCGACAGGAATGCGGGAATCGTCATCGGCTTGCCCTGGGCGCCGAAGATGAAGCGGGTGCCGTCCTCGATGATGAACGCCAGCCCGAAAGTGAGCAGCAGGCTGTAAAGCGGATCGCGTCCGTAGAGCGGCCGGATCAGCACCCGCTCGACAATGAGCCCGATGATGGCGGTCAGTGGCGGCGCCACCAGAAGCGCGCCCCAGAAGCCGAGATAGGGTGTCACCGCATAGGCGATGTAGCCGCCGATGACGAGAAACCCGCCATGGGCGAAATTGATGACGTTGCTGAGGTTGAGAATGAGCGACAGGCCGAGCGCCATCAGCACATAGAAGGCGCCGATGATCAGCCCGTTGGTGACGTTGAACAGGAGAAGTTGCGTCATAAATCACCGGGTCGGAAAACGTGCAGTTGATCCGGGAAGCGCCGCCCCCCGGATCAAGGAAACAATCGCCCTTATGCTACGCCGGCCAGTGGATTGTACAGCCCGTTTCGGCTACCGGCGGGGCCGTCTTGTCGCCGGGGATCACTTCATCGACGCGGAACAGGTCTTCCGGATCGTCCTTGCCCTTTGCCTGGGCTTCGCCGATGAAGGCCGAAGTCATCAATTGATGGTCGCCCTTGCGGTAATAGCACTTGTTGGGCTGCAGCTTGACGTCGTCGGGCAGCTCGAAATTCTCCAGTGCCGTTGCAAGCTTGACCGCATCGACGGTCTTCTCCCGGTTCGCGATCAGGCCGAAAGTCATGGCGGACGTGTAGCCGAACCAGTGCCGTGCGGTCGGCACATTGCCCTTGTTGAGCTTGCGAATATCGGCGACGAACTTGTCGAGACCGGGAACGCCCGGCTGCTTCCAGTACCATTCGAACATCCAGATGCCGATGCGCGCTTCCGGCGGCAGCGCGGCGAGCGATTCCAGCTCCTGCTGCGTTCCCGCGACATGGATCTGCTTGTTGAGGCCGAACTGCACCACCTGCTTTAGACAGTTGATCATGTCGGAGCCCTGCACCAGCAGGATCAGCACATCCGGATTGGCCGCCCGCGCCTTGATCAGGTAGGCGGAGAAGTCCGTGGTGCCGAGCGGGGTGAGTTCATTGCCGGTCACGGTGCCGCCGAGTTTCTTCAGATCGTCGGTACAGGCGTCATACAGGGTGTGGCCGAAGGCGTAGTCGGGGGTGATGAAGTGCCACTTCTTGCCATATTTGCTGAACAACACGCTCGATACCGAATTGGCTTCCATCCGCGTGGTGTTGCAGACGCGGAACACATTCCACTTGCAATCCTTGCCGGTGATCGAATCGGTGTGGCCGCCCGACACGACGTGCAGGATCTTCTTTTCGGCGGTCACCTGCGCGACCGCGGCGGCGATGCCCGAATTGACGTCGCCGATCATGAAATTGACGCCGTCCCGCTCGATCAGCTTGCGCGCCTTCTGCACGCCGGTGCCGACGTCGTTGGCGGAATCCTCCGCCAGCAATTCGACCTGGCGGCCGAGAATGCCGCCCTTGGCGTTGATCTGTTCGACGGCGAATCTGGCGCCCATCACCTCGTTGCCGGCCGGCGCGGCGTAGACGCCGGTGAGCGGATCGACCATGCCGATCCGGATCGGGGTGTCGCCGCGCGCCTGGATGATGAAGGGAGATGCCACCTGGAAGGCGCCCAGCGCGGCGGCGCCCTGGATCAGGCTGCGGCGATTGAATTTCGGGTTGAAGGTGAGCGATGTCATGGGTTATCCTCCGGGAATCGTTGCGCTTCTTCTTGCCACTTACGACACATGGCGCCTCGCGGCGCCAAGCATCGTATCGACTTCACGATGAGGCTGACGGTCAGGCCGGCCACTGGATCTTGCAGCCGGTCGCCTCGGCCGGACCGGCAGCCTTTTCGCCGGGCACGGATTCCTTCACGGTGAACATCTTGTCGGGATCGCCCTGCGGCGGGTGTGCTTCGCCGACAAACACCGTGCTCATCAATTCGTGGTCGCCGGCACGATACTCCGGCGCCCCGGGTTGCAACGCGATCTCCGGCGGCAGCTTGAAGCCGGACAGCGCATGGGCAAGCTTCGGCGCGTCGAGAGTCTTTTCCTGGTTTGCGATCAGTGCCAGCGTCTGTACCGACGCATAGCCGAACCAGTGCCGTGCGGTGGCGGCAGACCCGGTGATCTTCTTCATGGCGGCATTGAACTCGGCAACGTGCGGCACGCCCGGCTGGTCCCACCACCATTCCATGGTCCACCATCCGACGCGTGCGCCGTCGGGGACGGCGTGCAGGCTTTCGAGTTCGAACAGGGTGCCACCGACGGCCATCTGCTTGTCGAGGCCGAACTGGACGAACTGCTTCAGGCTCGAGACCTGGTCGTTGCCGCCCATGACATTGATCAGAACTTGCGGCGCATAGGCCTTGGCCTGGATCAAATAGGAGGAATAGTCCGGGGTGCCGATCGGGACCAGCGAGCCGGCGGAGGTGCCACCCGCGGCTTTCAGCAATTTTTCGAAGCCCGCCTGGACCGAGTGGCCATAGGCGTAGTCCGGCGTCAGGAAGTACCATTTCTTGCCGAATTTTTCCATCAGCGTGGAGCCGATGGCGTTGGCGTCCATGGCGGTGGAGTTGCAGACCCTGAACACGTTCCAGGTGCAGCTTTTGCCGGTGATCGGATCGGTATGACCGCCCGAGACGATGTGCAGCACCTTCTTTTCGCTGGTGACCTGCGCCATCGCGATCGCGATGCCGGAATTGACGTCACCGATGATAAAGCTCGCCTGGTCGCGCTCGATCAGCTTGCGGGTTTTCTGCACGCCGGTGCCGACGTCGTTGGCGGAGTCTTCGACCAGAAGCTCGACCGGCCGGCCCAGAATGCCGCCCTTCTTGTTGATTTCCTCGGCGGCGAATTTCGCTCCCACCACCTCGTTCTGCGCGATCGCGGCATAGACGCCGGTCAGCGGATCGACCATTCCGATTCGCACCGGGGTGTCGCCGCGGGCCTTGATGATGTAGGGGGAAGAAAATTGCACCGCAGCAATCGCGGCGCTGGTCTTGAGAATAGTGCGCCGGTCAACCGACCAGCGTTGCGCGGTACCCATTGTTGTCCTCCCAGACAAGGTGACGTATTCCGATGGCGGCATTCTGTCGATGCCTGCTAGGGTCGGCAACGTAGCCGGTCCGGGTTCATTTTGCCAATGCTAACCCCATCAACACCTGCGACCTTTGGCCTAGGGCCTTGACGCCGTTGCAAGTTATTCGGGCATGTCGTCGACTTGACTCGCGTTCGGCCGGCCACAAGGCCGATTGCCAAGGCTTCGATTCCTGCGCAAAATGGCCGGATGCCCCAGGCACCGCAAATTCATTTCTGCAGGGCCTCGGACGGGGTTCGCGTTGCCTATGCCACGAACGGTCGCGGCCCTGCATTGATCGAGGTCGCGACCTGGCTGAACCATCTTGAATTCGACTGGCAAAGCCCGGTCTGGCGTCCACGTCTCCTCGAACTGGAGAGAAATTACGCCATGACCCGATACGACGGCCGCGGTTGCGGCCTGTCCGATCGGGCCGTCAAAGACTTGTCGTTCGAGGCCAATCTGCGCGATCTCGAGGCGGTAGCCGACGCCGCCGGGCTCAAGCGCTTTATTCTTCTCGGTTGCTGCCAAGGCAGCGGACTCGCGATTGCCTATGCGGCCCTTCATCCCGAACGCGTCAGCAATTTGGTCCTGTATGGCGCGTTTGCCCGCGGCAAGCTGAAGCGCAACCCGTCAGCACAGGATATCGAAGAAGCCGACATGATGCTTAAGCTTGTCGAACTCGGCTGGGGACGTGAAAATCCCGCATTTCGCCAAGTCTACACCACGATGTTCATCCCCGACAGCTCGCCGGAGCAATTTCGCTGGTTCACCGATCTGCAGCGGATGTCGACCTCGCCGGAAAACGCGGTGGGGTTGATCCGGGGATTTGACGACATGGACGTCACGCCGCTGTTGCCGAAGATCAATTGTCCTACGCTAGTGTTGCACGCGCGAAACGACGCGCGCGTACCATTCGCGGAAGGTCGCATGGTTGCGAGTTCGATTCCCGGCGCTGAATTCGTCACGCTGGAGAGTCGCAATCACATTCTGCTGGAGCACCAGCCGGCTTGGAAGCAGTTCCTGGCCGAGATCGGCCGTTTCGTTCACGGCCGAGCCGAGGCTGCGGCAAGGACCGCCTTTGGCGAGCTTACCGAGCGGGAGCGCGAGGTTCTCGAACTCATCGCGCGCGGTCTCGACAACGCCACGATCGCAAGCGAACTGTCGCTTCGTCCCAAGACCGTTCGCAATCACATCAATGGCATCTTTGACAAGCTGAATATCCCGAACCGCGCCCAGGCCATCGTACGCGCGCGGGAGGCGGGCATGGGAGGCGAACCGGCGCGACACCCCAGCTAGCGCAATTCTCTACCTCGATGGCTTCATCCTTCGAGACGCTTGCTGCGCAAGCTCCTCAGAATGAGGTCTCAGACCCTCATGGTGAGGAGCGCGCCTTCGCGCGTCTCGAACCATGAGGCCTCGGGAGAAGCAACAATGATTCGAGTGAACCGGCCAGGCACTAGGTCTCCCGGCCCAGCATTCGCGGCATATCCGGGCAGGTTGAGATGAGATCTGGGTCGACGGTCTCATGACGGATTGGGCCGTCCCCGACATGCTCCCCGGACTTCGGACGACATCCTCGTCAACAGTCCGTATTCAACCTTGGGAGACAACGATGAATGATACCGTCACGTCGCCTCGTGTCGCCGGCTCCGCGCAGATGCAAGGTGACCTCTGGAACCCGCGCGCGCGCGACTACGCCGATTTGCAGGAAGGCTTTTTCCTTCCATTGTACGAGAGCGTGCAGCGCCGACCGGAACTCGCGGAGTCGCGTTCGAGTCTCGATGTCGGCTGCGGTCTCGGCCTTGCCGCGCAAGTGTTTGCACGGACAATGACCAATGTTGCCGGGATCGACGCGTCCACCGCCTTTATCGATATTGCGCGCGAGCGTTTGCCCGGACGAAATTTTCGTGTCGGCGAAATGGAATCCCTGCCGCACGCGGACGGAAGTTTCGATGTCGTGACCGGCTTCAATGCCTTTCAATATGCGGCCTCGCCGGTCAATGCGCTGCGCGAAGCGCGCCGCGTCGTGCAGCCGGGCGGCGCTGTTGTGATCGCAACCTGGGGGCCGCCCGAGGCTTGTGATGCGGGCGGGCATCTCAAGGCCCTCGGTGCGCTGATGCCGCCTCCGCCGCCGGGAGCGCCGGGACCGTTCGCCTTGTCGGACGAATCCAAATTGAGGGCGCTGGTGTCCGAGGCCGGTCTCACGCCGCTGGCAGTCGTCGACGTTGATTGTCCGTGGGTCTATCCGAACCTCGACATGGCGCTTCGCGCGATGCTGTCCGCCGGACCGGCCGAGCGAGCGATCCGAAATTCAGGCATCGAGCGAGCGCGCGAAGCGGTGGCGAGCGCGGTCGCGCCCTATGGCAAGCCTTCAGGCGAGTATCGCCTGAACAACAAGTTCCGCTATCTTATCGCGCGTGTTTAGAGCGCTTTCTCGAATCATGGCTGCTGCTCCCGAGGCCTCATGGTTCGAGACGCGCGAAGCCGCGCTCCTCACCATGAGGGTCTAGCACCTCATTCAGGGAAGAAGACCTCATCCTCTGAGGAGCAGCGCGAAGCGATGCGTCTCGAAGGATGAAGCCATTAAGGTGAAAACTGCGCTAACCGGCGGACAGGCCGAATTCGGCTCGAGCAACGTCGAAGGCGTGCTCGGGAATCGAACGCCTGAGTGTTGCCCACCCGATTCAATGCCCGGCCGCGGTCCTTGCCGCCGCATTGTTGAGCACGATCAGCCCGTCGACGGCCACGCCGGTCCTGGCGTTGATCAGGAACGGGTTGACGTCGATCGAGGCGATGCGGGTGCCGGCATCGGCCATCAGGTTGGACAGGCCGACCAGGGCCTTCACGGCGGAGGCTTCGTGTAGGGCGGGCTTGCCGCGATAGCCTTTCAGCTTCACCCCGGCCTTGGTGCGGCCGATCAATTCCCGGGCCTCGGCGGCATCGAGCGGAGCGCCGGCGAGCGCGACGTCCTTCATCAATTCGATGTCGACGCCGCCGGTGCCGAACAGCACCACCGGGCCCATTTCGGCATCGAGCGAGGCGCCGACCACGAGTTCGAGATCGGCCCTGACCTGTTGCGCAATCAGGATGCCCTCGAGCTTCGGCCGGCTCTTGAGTTTGCTGACCCGCGCGGTGATGTCGTGGAAGGCCTTTCTCACCTCGGCCGCATTGTTGAGGTTCAGCACCACGCCGCCGATGTCGGATTTGTGCAGGATGTCCGCGCTGACCACTTTTGCGACGACGGGAAATCCGATCTTCCTGGCGATCCGGACCGCGCCCGCTGCAGTCTGTGCGATCTCCTCCCTGGAGACGGGAATGCCGTAAGCCTTGAGCAGCTTCTTCGAGGCGACCTCGTCGAGCGCGGCGCCCTTGGCGGCCTTGAGCGTCCGCTCCAATGTCGCCCGCGCCGAGGCGCTCGAGCTTGATGAGGCGTCCGGCACTTCCTTGCGCAGCGAGGCATAGTCGATCAAGGCCTTGATCGCGCCCACCGCCCGGTCCAGCCCCTGCATGACCGCGATATGCGGCAGCGACTGGCGCAACGCCTTGGTGAAGTCGGTGAAGCCGATCGACATCGTGCTGATATAGATCACGGGCTTGTTGGCATTGGCGGCCTTCTCGTTGACGATCCGCAGGTTGCGCTCGCGCAGTTCGTGCGGGGCCTTGGGCAATTCGGAATCGATGATGACGATGTCGGTGTCGGGATCGTCGATCATGGTCTGGATCGATTGCATGTAGACCGTGGGATCGACCACCGCGGCAAAGCCGGCATCGAGCGGATTGCCGACAATGCTGCCGGGGCCGAGCATTTTGCCGAGCTTGTCGGTCGCGCCGGGGCCGAGCGGCGCAAAATCAAGCCCGGCCGAATGGAACGCATCGATCAAGAGGCCGCGCTTGCCGCCCGACAGCGTCACGGCGGCGAGGCGATCGCCCTTTGGCGGGTCGGCATGGACAAAGCACTCGGTGGTTTCGATCAATTCGTCGAGGCCGCGAACCCGGATCACGCCCTCGCGGGTCGAGATGGCGTCGAAGGTCTCGATCGAGCCGGCGAGCGCGCCGGTATGCGCCATCGCCGCGGCGCGGCCGCCCTCGGACGATCCGAGCTTGAGCGCGATGACCGGCTTGCCGGCGGCCCGCGCGGCCTTGCAGGCCTGGCGGAACACCTTGGTGTTGCGCACCCCTTCCAGGTAAACCACGATCACGCGGATCGAGGGATCGGCGGCGAAATAGGCCATGAGATCCGGCGTCTCGAGGCCGGCCTCGTTGCCGGTGGTGACCATATAGCCGACGCCGACGCCGCGATCCTCGAGCGCCTGGCGGATCGCCATCACGATCGCCCCGGACTGGCCGGCGACCGCGACCGGGCCGGCCTCCATGGTGACGATGCGGTCGTCGATATTGGTGAACAGCCTTTCGCCGGCGCTGAGGTTGCCGAGGCAATTCGGGCCGGTGACAGCCATGCCGGTTTCGCGAATGGCCTGCTGCAATTCGACGGCAAGCCGCTGGCTTTCCGCGTCCTGCAATTCGCTGAAGCCCGAAGTGACGATGGTCGCCGAGCGGGCGCCGGCGGCCGCGGCGTCGCGGATCACCTGAACGGCGAAACGGGCGGGCACCAGCACCAGCACATGGTCGGGCCTGTCGGGCAGGCTGGCGAAATCCTTGTAGCAGGGAACGCCCCAGATGGTTTCGCGCCGGGCGTTGAGCGGATAGAGGCCGCCCTCGAATTTGTATTTGACCAGATTGTTCCAGATGCGCTCGGCGTAATTACCCGGCTTGTCGGTGGCGCCGACCAGCACGATGTTGCGCGGATGCAGCATCGCATGAATGCTCTTGACGATGTCGCTCGCCTGGGACGAAGGCGACCATTTGCCGGCCGAGCGCGCGCGGTTGACCTGAGCTTCCATCCATTGCCCTTCTTATCTCTTCTTGCGGAATTCGCGAACGAGATCGCCACTCGATCACCCGTCCTGTCTTAATATTGATAGTCGGGCAGAGTGGCAACTCGGGTGGCGTAAGCACCCGTAGCCCGGATGCAGCGAAGCGAAATCCGGGGCCATCCCGTCCGCATCGCGATCCCCGGATTGCGCTGCGCTGCATCCGGGCTACGATACTCGCGCCGCGAGAATGACGCTCGCAATGACGGCGTCTGGCTGTTTGACAATTGAATGAAGGCACCTGTAGCCCGGATGCAGCGCAGCGAAATCCGGGGCCATCCCGTCCGCATCGCGATCCCCGGATTGCGCTGCGCTGCATCCGGGCTACGAAGGAGGGCGCGCCGTCATCGGTTCGCAAACCTTGCCACCGGGAATGGCCGCGCTATATGGGAATTTTCCAGACCTTCCAATCCAACCTCAAGCGAGCCAGACAATGACTGCCGATACCGACACTTCAACTGTTTCCCAGCCGTTCCAGGCCGAGGTTGCCGAACTGCTGCACCTGATGGTGCATTCGGTCTATTCCGAAACCGACATCTTCCTGCGTGAACTGATTTCGAACGCGTCGGATGCCTGCGACAGGCTGCGCTACGAGGCCATCGCCGCCCCTGATCTGATCGCCGACGGGGCGCCGCCCAAAATCCGCATCGTGCCCGACAAGAAGGCAGGCACGCTTTCCGTAATCGACAGCGGCATCGGGATGGATCGGCAGGAGCTGATCGACAATCTCGGCACTATCGCGCGTTCCGGTACCAAATCCTTCCTGTCCCGCCTGACCGAGGCGAAGGATGGCGCCGGCTTGATCGGCCAGTTCGGGGTCGGTTTCTATGCCGCATTCATGGTCGCCGATCGCATCGTGGTCACCAGCCGCCGCGCCGGGACCGACCAGGTCTGGGTCTGGTCGTCGTCGGGCGGCAGTGGATTCGAAATCGCGCCGGCCAGCGAAGAGGACGCGCGGCGCGTCGGCCGCGGGACGGAAATCGCCCTGCATCTGAAGCCAGATGCCCGGAAATACCTGGAGAGCGACGAGATCGAGCGCATCGTCGGCGCCTATTCCGACAACATCCAGTTTCCGATCGAGCTTCAGCCGGAGGAGGGCGAGCCGCGCCAGATCAACTCGGCGAGCGCGCTGTGGCAGCGGCCGAAATCGGAGCTGACGGCGGAGGATTACAAGCAGGCCTATCGTGCCATCGCCGGCGCCTTCGACGATCCGGCGATGACGCTGCATTACCGTGCCGAAGGCCGCCAGTCCTATGCCGTACTGCTGTTCGCACCGTCGACCAAGCCGTTCGATCTGTTCGAGCCGGCCCGCAAGGGCAAGGTCAGGCTCTACGTTCGCCGCGTCTTCATTGCCGACGACGCCGAGCTGCTGCCCGCCTACCTACGGTTCATCCGCGGCGTGATCGACAGTGAGGATCTTCCGCTCAATATCTCGCGCGAGATGCTGCAGAACAACCCGCAGCTCGCGCAGATCCGCAAGGCCGTCACCGGCCGCGTGATCTCCGAGCTGGAAAGCCTGAGCGAGAAGGAGCCGGAGGCGTTCGCCAAAATATGGGACGCGTTCGGCCCGGTGATCAAGGAAGGGTTGTGGGAGGACTACGAACGGCGCGAGAAATTGCTGACGCTGTCGCGGTTCACCACCACCGCCGGCGAAAGCCGCTCGCTGAAGCAGTATGTCGAGAACCTCAAGCCGAACCAGACCGAGATCTATTATCTCACCGGCGAGAGCCTCGAGCGGCTGAAATCGAACCCGAAGCTTGAATCGGCCACGGCGCGGGGGATCGAAGTCCTGCTGCTGACCGATCCGGTCGATGCATTCTGGACCTCGGCGCCGCTCGATTTCGGCGGCAAGCCGCTCAAATCGCTGAGCCAGGGCGACGTCGATTTCGGGTTGATCCCGCTTTTGGACGCGAAATCCGAGGACAAGGAGCGGCCCGGCGCGGATGAGGCCGCGACCATCGCCATGATCAAGGACACGCTTGGCGCGCTGGTGTCGGACGTGAGGGCGTCGCAACGTCTGACATCGAGCGCATCGTGCCTGGTTGCGGGCGGACAGGGGCGGGACCGGGCGCTCGAGCGGTTGCTGATGCAGCAAAACCGCGGTGCCGTGTCCGCGCCGATCCTCGAGATCAACCTGCGCCACCCGCTGGTCGTGGCGATTTCGACCGCGAAGGATGCCGCCCGGGATTTGTCGCTGCTGCTGCTGGAGCAGGCCCAAATTCTCGACGGCGAGCTGCCGGAGGATCCCGCCGCCTTCGCCGGCCGGCTGAACCGGCTGGTGCTGCAAGGTCTCAAACGGTAGCGCTGCGCCGCGAACCCGGATGCAGAACCGGCCGTATCTGCTAAAGCCTTTTCGGTTCTGATTGAATCAGAACCGGGCTCTAGTTTCTTGTTTTGACGCGTTTTCTTCACGCGAACCGGTACCCACTTCGCTCGAAAACGCTATAGAAGGGCTTTTGCAACGGGGCAACCTGCGTCGCGATGACCATGGCCGAAGGCAGCGAGAGGTTTTACGGCAGCATTCCGGTGTTTCGCGGCTTCGGCAGGCTGATGGACCCGGCGCTCTATTCGCCGCTGCCCGATGACTGGAGTATCGGCGTCGCGGATATCGTGGAATCGACCAGGGCGATTGCGGAGGCGCGTTACAAGGCCGTCAACATGGCCGGCGCGGCGGTGATCGCATCGGTCACCAATGCGTTGGGCGGTCGCGAGTTTCCGTTCGTGTTCGGCGGCGACGGTGCGAGCTTTGCGGTGTCGCCAGACGACCTCGATCGTGCCCGCGAAGCGCTGGCGGCGACCGCCATCTGGGTCAAGGACGACCTCGACCTCGTGATGCGGGTGGCGCTGGTGCCGGTCGCCGCGGTGCGGGCGCAGGGCCTCGATGTGCGGGTAGCGCGGTTCGGGCCGTCGCCCAACCTGTCCTACGCGATGTTTTCCGGGGGCGGCCTTGGCTGGGCCGAAGCTGCGATGAAGCGCGGCGAATTCGCGGTGGGGGCGGCACCGTCCGGCACCCAGCCGGATCTCACCGGGCTGTCATGCCGGTTCGAGGAAATTCCCTCGGTACGCGGGCTTATCCTGTCGGTGCTGATCGTGCCGGTGCAGGGTGCCGATCCCGCGTCCTTCCGCGGACTGATCGAAGACGTGATCGCGCTGGTGGAGCGCAGCCCGGATGCCGGGCGGCCGGTGCCGCCGGGCGGCCCGCCGCTGCGATGGCCGCCGGCCGGCGTCGATTTCGAGGCGAGGGCCGCGCGCGGCGGATCGCTGTTCAAGCGGCGCGCCCGGGTGCTCGCCCACACGCTGTTTGTCTATTTCGTCATGCGCTTCGGCATCCGCGTCGGCGGCTTCGTGCCGAAGACCTATGTCCAGCAGGTGGTGGAGAATTCGGATTTCCGCAAATATGACGACGGATTGCGCATGATTCTCGATTGCACGCCGCAATTGGAGCGTGAGCTGACGCAGCGCCTCATGGCGGCAGCCTCGGGCGGGATCGCGCGATATGGCCTGCACCGGCAGGACGCGGCGATGATGACCTGCTTTACGCCGTCGGCGCTGCGCAGCGACCATGTGCATTTCATCGATGGCGCGCGCGGCGGCTATGCCTCGGCGGCGACGGCGCTGAAGGCTACGGCCGCCTGACGCTTGTTCACCATGGCAGACCGCGGAGGTCGATCACGCCTTGCTGCGGCGCGTGCCGGATCCGGTAGACGTAGGGCGCGATGGCCTCGAAGCGAACGCGCCCCGCCGGTTGCTCGGCATAGATCTCGCCATCGAGCGGCTTCCAGCCGCGCCCGGCATAAAACGGCGCATTGTGCGGTTCGCAAAACAACAGCGCGAAAGCGGTCGAGCCTTCGTCCTTGAGGGTTGCAATGGCCGCGTTGAGCGCAATGCTGGCATATCCGCGACGCCTTGCGTCGGCTCGGGTCAAAACCCCGCCGATGCCGCCCACCCGCACCTTGTGCCCATTCCATTCGATGTCGCGGCGATAGATGCCGACATGGCAGACCACCCCGTCCGGCTCGGACTGAACCAGCACCCGCAGCTCGGCATGGGCAAAGACGATACCGGCCCAGGGCAGCTTTTCGACAATCTGCGGCGGCCAGACCGCATCGAACAGCGGTTTTGCCATGGGCCAGGATGCGTCGCCGTTCAAAACCTCGATCTCGATGCCCATCGGCAGCTCCGTTGCGACGAATGGCCCGGCCCGATCGTCCCAATTGGCGATGTTTACACCAACGGAACCTTCTATAAGGATTCCCGTTAAGTCACGTCTCCCACTTTATTGCGGACATCCCCCATGACCTTCACGCTCCCCAACCTGCCTTACGCCTATGACGCCCTCGCGCCCCATATGTCGAAGGAAACGCTGGAATATCACCACGACAAGCATCACCAGGCCTATGTGACCAACGGAAACAACGCGATCAAGGGAACCGAATTCGAGGGCAAGTCCCTCGAGGAGATCGTGAAGGGGTCGTTCGGGAAGAATCCCGCGGTCTTCAATAATGCCGGCCAGCACTACAACCATTTGCATTTCTGGAACTGGATGAAGCCCAATGGCGGCGGCAGCAAGCTGCCCGGCCGGCTGGAAAAGAAGATCATCGAAGACCTCGGTGGGTTCGAGAAATTCAAGACCGATTTCGCCGCCGCCGGTGCCGGCCAGTTCGGCTCCGGGTGGTGCTGGGTCGCGGTCAAGAACGGCAAGCTCGAGGTTTCCAAGACGCCGAACGGCGAGAATCCCCTGGTTCACGGCGCGACGCCGATCCTCGGCTGCGACGTCTGGGAGCACTCCTACTACATCGATTACCGCAACCGCCGTCCGGACTACCTCAAGGCATTCCTCGATCATCTGGTGAACTGGGAGTATGTCGACCAGCTGTTCTCGAAAGCCTGACACGGTCGGATCAACGGATCTTTTCGGAGGCGGCAGCAACAGCTGCCGCCTTTTCCGTTCGGATACCCGCTCTTGCGCGGCTTGCGGGCCTGTTTGCCGGCCTTGCCCTGGTCCGTCGTCTATAGCGTTTTCGAGCGAAGTGGGTACCGGTTCGCGTGAAGAAAACGCGTCAAAACAGGAAACCAGAGCCCGATTCTGATTCAATCAGAACCGAAAAGGCTCTGGCGTGAACCGGGCGCGCGAGTTCCGCTCGATGGACAGGCGTTATGTTATAATATAACGTTTTTCCATGGCTCATTCCCACCCCCACGGAGATGACCATGGGCACGCGTATGGGCACAGTCACGGGCCGGCATCCCCGCACCCGGCCCAAGCGGCACCCTGGTCGATCCTGCGCATGACCGTCGCCACCCGGCTGGGCGCCGCGCTGGTGGTCAGCGCCGTGCTGTGGGGCGCGGTGTGGCTGGCGATGAGGTGAGCATGGCCGCGCAACTGCAATTCCGCGATGTCACGCTCGGCTATGATCGCCATCCGGCGGTGCATCATCTCAATGGCGAGGTCGCCTCGGGCGCGCTGGTCGCGGTCGTTGGCCCGAACGGTGCCGGCAAATCGACGCTGTTTCGCGGCATCGTCGGCATCCTCAGGCCGCTTTCGGGCTCGATCCTGCGTGGCGATCTCGATGTCCGGGATATCGCCTACCTGCCGCAGACCGCGGACATCGACCGCAGCTTTCCGATTGCGGTGTTCGATTTCGTCGCGACCGGGCTTTGGCGCAGTACCGGCTTTTTCGGCGGCATGAACCAGGGCGCGCGCGAGCGGATCACGCAGGCGCTCGCGGCCGTGGGCCTCAATGGCTTCGAGCACCGTCCGATCGGGACGCTGTCCGGCGGCCAGATGCAGCGCTTGCTGTTTGCCAGGGTGATGCTGCAGGACGCGCCCGTGATCGTGCTCGACGAACCGCTCAATGCCATCGACGCCAGCACGGCGGCCGATCTGCTGGGGCTGGTGCGGCGCTGGCATGCCGAGCAGCGCACGGTGCTGGCGGCGCTGCATGATATCGATCTGGTGCGCGCCAACTTCCCCGAAACCCTGCTGCTTGCGCGCGGCAAGGTCGCCTGGGGGGCTACGGCCGAGGTGCTGACATCGGAAAATCTTCTGGAGGCCCGTCGGATGTGCGAGGCATTCGACGACAGCGCCGCGGCCTGCGCCGTGGACGACCTGCCGTCGCGGGCCGCCTGACCGTGATGATCTACGATGCGCTGATCGCGCCCTTCACCGAATTCGAGTTCATGCGCCGGGCGCTGGCCGCGGTGATCGCGCTGGCGCTGGGCGGCGCTCCGATCGGCGTGTTTCTGATGCTGCGGAGAATGAGCCTGGTCGGCGACGCCATGGCGCATGCCATCCTGCCGGGCGCGGCGGTCGGCTTTCTGCTGTCGGGACTCAATCTGTTTGCAATGACGACCGGCGGCTTGATCGCGGGATTTGCGGTCGCGATTCTGGCCGGCGTGGTCGCCCGTAACACCGAGCTGAAGGAAGATGCCTCGCTTGCCACGTTCTATCTGATTTCGCTGGCAGCCGGCGTCACCATCGTCTCGATCAAGGGCACCAATATCGATCTCCTCCATGTGCTGTTCGGCAATATTCTGGCGATGGACGACCAGACCCTGTTGATGATCGCGTTCAACACCACGATCACGCTTCTGGTGCTGGCCGTGATCTATCGCCCGTTGGTGATCGAAAGCGTCGATCCGGTGTTCCTGCGCACCGTCAGCCGGGCCGGCGCGCCGGCGCATCTGGCGTTTCTCGCGCTGGTCGTGGTCAATCTGGTCAACGGCTTTCACGCACTCGGCACCTTGCTGGCGGTCGGGCTGATGATCCTGCCGGCGGGTATCGCGCGGTTCTGGTCACGCGACATTACCGGCATGATCTGCATTGCGGTCGCGAGCGCGGTTCTCTCGGGCTATGCCGGACTGGTTCTGTCGTTCCAGACCCGGGTGCCTTCGGGGCCGGCGATCATCCTGGTGGCCGCGGTGCTGTACATAGCATCGGTGCTGTTCGGCAGTGTCAGCGGCATCGTGCGGCAGTTGTTTCCCGGCCGCCACCTCGAAGCGTAACGGACAAGCCGATGCCGCGCCGTCTACTCTGGCTGATTTGCTCGGTGCTCGCGGCATCGACGCTGCCCGCGCAGGCGCAAGGCCGGCTGAACGTCGTCGCCAGCTTTTCGATCCTCGCCGATTTCGCGCAGAATATCGGGGGCGATCGCGCTGGTGTCACGACCCTGGTCGGTCCGGACAGCGACGTGCATGTCTATACGCCGGCGCCGGCCGACGCCAAGAAAGTGGCGGATGCCAGGCTTCTGATCGTCAACGGTCTCGGTCTGGAGGGCTGGCTGCCGCGGCTGGTGCAATCCTCCGGCAGCAAGGCCGCCATCGTGACCGCGACCCACGGCATCGTGCCGCTTGAGGTCGGCGGCGCCGCCGATCCCCATGCCTGGCAGTCGGTCGTCGATGCCAGGATCTATGTGGCCAATATCCGCGACGCATTCGTCGCTGCTGACCCGGCCGACGCCGCGGTTTTTCGCGCCAATACGGACGCCTATCTGGCGAAGCTCAACGCGCTCGACCGCGAGGTCCGGATCGCGGTCGAGCAAATCCCCCCGGCGCACCGCAAGGTGATCTCGACCCACCGGGCCTTCGGCTATTTTGCGGCCGCCTATGGCATCCAGTTCATCGCACCGTTCGGCGTTTCCACGGATTCCGAGCCCAGCGCCCGCGATATCGCCGACACCATCACCCAAATCAAAACCGCGAAAATCCCGGCGATCTTCCTGGAAAACATCAGCGATGACAGGCTGATCAACCGGGTCGCCGCCGAGACCGGCGCGCGCCTCGGTGGAACGCTCTATTCCGACAGCCTGACGGACGAAAAGGGACCAGCCCCCACTTACATTGATATGGTCAGGCACAATATAAAGGCATTGACTAGCGCACTTGCAAATTAGGGGCAGGGCTGGCTGCCGCCGGCAGCGCTGCGAACTGCCGTTTTCGGAGTGACTATGCCAGAACTGACGTCCCAAAAAATTCCGGTGACGGTGCTGACGGGCTATCTCGGCGCCGGCAAGACCACCCTCCTCAACCGCATCCTGTCCGAAAACCACGGCAAGAAATACGCCGTCATCGTCAACGAATTCGGCGAGATCGGCATCGACAACGACCTCATCATCGGCGCGGACGAAGAGGTGTTCGAGATGAACAATGGCTGCGTGTGCTGCACCGTCCGTGGCGATCTCGTGCGTATTCTGGCAGGGCTGATGAGGCGCAAGGGCAAGTTCGACGCCATCATCGTCGAGACGACCGGCCTCGCCGATCCGGCGCCGGTCGCACAGACCTTCTTTGTCGACGAGGACGTGCAGAAACATGCGCGGCTCGACGCCGTGGTGACGGTGGCGGATGCGAAATGGCTGAGCGACCGGCTGAAGGATGCGCCCGAGGCCAAGAACCAGATCGCCTTTGCCGACGTCATCGTGCTCAACAAGACCGATCTCGTTTCCCGGCCCGAGCTCGCCGAAGTCGAGGCGCGGATTCGCGCTATCAACCCCTATGCCACATTGCATCGCACCGAGCGCTGCAAGGTGGCGCTGTCCGACGTGCTGGAACGCGGCGCCTTCGATCTCGATCGCATCCTCGAGATCGAGCCGGAGTTCCTTGAGGCCGGCGACGATCACGATCATGACCACCATCACGACCAAGACGATCACCACCATGATCACGGCCATGGCGGTCTGAAGCATTACCATGACGAGGACATGCAATCGCTGTCGCTGCGCTCGACCAAGCCGCTCGATGCCACCAAATTCATGCCCTGGCTGCAGAATCTGGTCGCCAGCGAGGGCCAGAAGATCCTGCGCTCGAAGGGAATTCTGGCCTTCAGCGACGACGACGACCGTTACGTGTTCCAGGGCGTGCATATGATGCTCGAGGGCGATCATCAGCGGGCCTGGAAGGACGGCGAGCCGCGTGAGAGCCGCCTCGTCTTTATCGGACGCGAATTGCCGGAGCAGACCATCCGCGACGGCTTCGAGCAGTGCATCACCCCGTGATGACGCAGTTCGATCCGGGCGACAAATCTGCATCCACCGTCTCCGTCACCGATCGGGTGCGGCCGGTCGCGATCGGCATGCCGGTGATCGCGGTCCATTTCCTGGGCGACCGCGCGGCCTTTGTCGGCGCCGAGGAAAATGTCGCGCTGGTGAGCGGGGAGGGCGAGATTTCGCAGGTCGCCGTTCAAGGCGGCGGCATCCTGTGCGTCGCATCCGATGGGGCGCGGATCGTCACGGGTGGCGACGATGGCAAGCTCGTCGCGCTGGACCAGGCCGGCGAGGTCACGTTGCTTGCGACCGATCCGAAGCGGCGCTGGATCGACAATGTCGCGCTTCATCCCGACGGCGCGGTGGCGTGGTCGGCCGGCAAGACGGCTTTCGTCCGCAGCGGCCGGGCCGAGGACAAGTCGTTCGAGGTGCCGTCGACCGTTGGCGGGCTCGCGTTCGCGCCGAAGGGCCTGCGGCTTGCGATCGCGCATTACAACGGCGTGTCGTTGTGGTTTCCGAACATGGCCGCCAACGCCGAATTCCTCGAATGGGCGGGCTCGCATCTCGGCGTCGTGTTCAGCCCGGACAACAAGTTTCTGGTGACCGCGATGCACGAGCCGGCGCTGCATGGCTGGCGGCTGGCCGATCGCCGCCACATGCGCATGACCGGCTTGCCCGGACGGGTCAGGTCGATGTCGTGGAGCGCCGGCGGCAAGGCACTGGCGACGTCGGGCGCCGATGTCGTGATCCTGTGGCCGTTCGCCAGCAAGGACGGCCCGATGGGCAAGCAGCCGGCGATGTTCGCACCGCTGCAGGCGCGCGTCTCGGTGGTGGCCTGTCATCCAAGGCAGGACATCGTTGCGGCCGGCTATGGCGATGGCACCATCTTGATGGTGCGGCCGACCGGCGGCGCCGAAATCCTGGTCCGCCGCAACGGCGGCGCCGCGGTGTCGGCCTTGGCCTGGAACCCCAAGGGCACGCTGCTGGCCTTCGCCGCCGAGGATGGCGAGGCGGGGTTGCTGGAGATAACGGCCTGAAGGTCAGTAAAAGCAACGGTTATAGCCAGCCGCGCCACGCTGCGCCCGGAGGCGGAGCATTTTGGAGCGTGCGCCTAGCCGAGAGCCGCTGCGAGCAGGCTACCGCACAGCAGCACCATGCCGGCAGCTAGGACGACAAGGAAACTTCCGGAAACGCGATCAATGCCACGCATGATGGACCCTCGTTTCGAAGAGGGATCATGCCGACCAATTGATTAAAGATTTCGGAATCGCTGCTGCCCCGATTCCAAGTCCGCTTTCGGGGGGCTAAACAGAACATTTGCGCTCAGCCCGGGCCTTTCCGCTTTGACCCGAAACAGACGTGCTCCGGGTCGTCTGCTTGTCTGGCTTGCACAATAGCTAACGCGCGGTCAGAGCGTTAGGCCGCCAGCAGTTTCTCCACCGTCTCCGGCAAAAAAGCCTCGGCCGGTAGACGTTCCGGACCGATCAGGCTCGCCAGCAGCGGCCCAAGCTGGCCCGCCGCCACGCGCTTTCCAACTCGGGCGCGTCGCTCGCGCGCTTCCTGACCGAACTCGACGCGGAGCGTGGTCGCGACCCGGGCGGTGATGCGAAGCCGCCGCATTCGCTCGGCGCGCTCCTCCACATAAGGTCTGAAATCGGGCTCCCGTCCCGCTGCCTTGGCGTCGCCCAGAATCTCCTTGACCAGGCGCACATCGCGCAGCGCAATTGAGAGCCCCTGGCCGAGAATCGGATCATTGTGGCCGGCAGCATCTCCGATCAACACTACGCCCGGGCACGTCGGATCGTCGATCCAGTGATCCTCGTTGGAGAAAGAGTTGAAGGGACCAATCGGAGTTGATGCGGCGATCGCTTCGGCATAGGGCAGGCAAGTGAGCTTTCCGAACGCATGAATCAACTTCGCGCGGCGATCCGAACCATCGAAGAGCGACTTGTCTGCGAAGTCGTAGCAGCCATAGAGACGAAGGAGATCGTCGCCCTGCGGAAACACCAGGAAATGGAAGCGGTCCTCGACGCCGATCACTTGCATGTCGCGTGGCCAGGACGGTACGCCTTTAACTAGCATGTCGCCTAGCAGATTGTGCGGCTCATCCGTATTCACCTTGAAGCCGAGATTTTTGCGCGCAGTTGAGTTGCGTCCATCGGCACCGATCACAAGGCGTGTCCGGAGTTCGAGGCCTGCGCCGTCGTGTACGCAGCTGACGCTCGGCCGTGATCCCGACGTTATCGATATGTCGCGAGTGCCGCGCAGGACGCTGGCGCCCGAGGTCGTGGCAAGTTGCGCAAAACTTTCGCAGGTCGCGGGATGGCCCAGGCAGAGGCCACCGAAACCTTCTGCGTGCATCTTCGTCAGATCGAGCGCGCGCGCCTCAGCCTCTGCCGGTGCGAAGATCTCGTCATAAGGGATATTGCGCTTGGTAAACAGCGCGCCTGCCTCGCGCAGCGGCTGCAAGAGTTCGAGCTTCGCGAGTTCGGTCACGCCCCATGGCACCATAAACTCGCCACGCACTCGATCGGGATAGCTGTTTTCGCGCTCGAGCAGCACCACCTCGAAGCCGGCGCGCGCCAGCACAACACCTAGCGCACCGCCAGCAATCCCTGCGCCGACGATCACAACGTCGGGTTCTGAGTAACCCATGCAAGCCCCCCTCTGTCATGCTTAGGAACTATTGCGGATCGCCTGCACGCGATCAAGTCCATCAGGCCAGATGGGCTTCCGAGTTGGCACAAAGCGGACGTCGAACGTCTGCCGCTCAATGTCCGCTTCCGCGGGAATAGCGGATGTGTCCTGCTATTGAGTACCCTCGGCTCATCACCTGGCCCGCCACCGAGCGAGAACGAGGACGATTATCACCGCGGCGCCGATGGCAAAGATGCCGTCGGCGTTGATGGTGGCTCCCCAGAAGTTCAACAGCAGTTTGTCGGACATGCGCGGCTCTCCATTAAATGCTGAGAGCTGTTCTTCCGGGGGGAAGATGTATGTGCTCGCGTACTTGCCGGGGCGTCAACAGTAATGTGCGACGTCACTTTCGCAGGGTGGGAACGGCGGGGCAATCGAGCCCGGTTCCACCGGGAACATTGCGTTCTGTCGGCGGTTGATCCTGCTGAAAATTCGCGGTGAGACCATGACGCCGGATGACAGGAAGCGCGCCTACAGGAAGGATATGCTTCTCGCCGCCATGATGGTGGTCGGGGGACTTGCAATCGCAGCTCTTTCGATTGCCGGCATCAAGGCCGGCGGTGCGCAGCTGATGGCGCAGGCGACGCAACCGCTGCAAGGCGCTCCCGCGCCGGCCGATCAAGACAAGGCTCCGGCGGAGTCGAAGCCCGGCGGCACGCGCCCGACCACGCCGGCGCCTCAGCCCGCGCGCCCCGATCCGCAGGCCCAAAAGGAGGGCGCGACGCCGGCGTTGCCGCCCGCGCCGGCGGAAAAGACCGGTCCGCCGATCAAGGAAAAATAGCTCGGAGCTACACCGCCATTCCGGACGTTCACCGCACCAGCACGTTGCGGAACTGCCAGGGATCGCTCGAGTCGATATCTTCCGGGAACAGGCCGGGCCGGTCCGAGAGCGGGGTCCAGTCGGTGTAATAGCCCTTCACCGGCCCGAGATAGGGCCGCTGGATTTCCAGGCAGCGGCGGAAGTCCATCTCATCGGCCTCGACGATGCCGGCCTCCGGATTTTCCAGCGCCCACACCATGCCCGCCAGCACTGCCGACGACACCTGCAAGCCGGTGGCGTTCTGGTAGGGCGCGAGCCGTCGGGTTTCCTCGATCGAGAGCTGCGATCCGTACCAGTAGGCGTTCTTGCCGTGGCCATAAAGCAGCACGCCCAATTCGTCGATGCCGTCCTCGATTTCATTCTCGTCCAGGATGTGCCATTTCGGCTGCATCTTGCCGGTCGCGCCGAAAATTTCGTGCAGTGACAGCACCGCGTCGTTGGCGGGGTGGTAGGCGTAGTGGCAGGTCGGGCGATACACCACGCGCTGGCCGTCGCGGACCGTGAAATAATCCGCGATTGAGATCGACTCATTGTGGGTGACGAGAAAACCATATTGCGCGCCCGGCGTCGGACACCATGAACGGACCCTTGTATTGGCGCCCGGCTGCAGCAGATAGACCGCGGCCTGGCATCCGGTTTCGTGCTTGCGGCCATTGTCCGGCATCCATTTTTCGTGGGTGCCCCAGCCGAGCTCGGCCGGCTGCATGCCCTCGGAGACGAAGCCCTCCACCGACCAGGTGTTGACGAACACATTCATCGGCTTCGGCTTCTTCGAACGTTGGGTGTCGCGCTCGGCGATATGGATGCCCTTGACGCCGAGCTTGTGGGCGAGCTGGCCCCAGCCTTCGCGGCTCTTCGGCTCATTGAACGGCGTGTTGGTGTCGCGGGCGATGTCGAACAGCGCCTGCTTGACCAACCAGGACACCATGCCAGGATTGGCGCCGCAGGTGGAAACCGCCGTCGGGCCGCCCGGGCTGCGATGCTTGGCCGCGAGCAGCGTCTCGCGCAGCGCGTAATTCGAGCGCTTCTCGGGACCGATATTCTTGTCGAAATAGAAGCCGAGCCAGGGCTCGACGACGGTGTCGATGTAAAGCGCGCCGATCTCGCGGCACAACGTCATGATCTCGACCGAGGAGGTATCCACCGACAGATTGACGCAAAAGCCCTGGCCGCCGCCGGCGGTCAACAGCGGCACCAGCACCTCGCGGTAATTGTCTTTGGTCACGGCCTGGCGGATGAAACGGACGCCGTGCTGCCTGGCGAGTTCGCCGTCCTCATGCGGATCGATGATGACAAAGCGTGACCTGTCATAGTCGAAATGCCGTTCGATCAGCGGCAAGGTGCCTTTGCCGATCGAGCCGAATCCGATCATGACAATGGGGCCGGAAATCTTGGCGTGGGTCGGCGCGGAAGGGCTCATCTAGGGTCTCCTGGCAGGCTGGCTATGGCGGTGAAGGGGATCAGGCTGAACGTCGCTTCGCGGTCACTTCGATCTCGATCTTCATCTCGGGCTTGAGCAGACCAGCGACGACCAGAAGCGTTGCGGCGGGGCGGATCTGGCCGAGATTTTCGCCGCAGACCGCGACCACGGCGTCGGCATCCTCGGGCCCGGTCACGTAGTAGGTGGACCGGACGATATCGGCCAGCGCGAAGCCGCCTTCCCGCAACGCGGCCTCGATCGTCCTGAAGCAGTTTCGGGTCTGGCTGGTGACATCGGCCGGCATGGTCATGGTGGCGTAGTCGTAGCCGGTGGTGCCGGCAACGAAGGCAAAATCGCCATCGATCACGGCGCGGCTGTAACCGGCGGTTCTCTCGAAGGGCGACCCGGTGGAAATCAGACGGCGTGACATTCAAGACCTCAGTCCAGGGATAGGGAGCGGATGCATCCCTCGCTATCGCACGGCAAGCGAGATGTCACGCCGGGAGCGGTTGCGCGGCCGGTCTCGCCGGCGGCGCGGTTCAGGCCGCGCGCGGCATCGGACGTGGAGCCCGGGTTTTGGGCGCCGCGGCGCCGGTTGGCGAGATCATCCCGCGCGCGCCGTCGAGCGCGCCGTGGCGCAGCTCCAGGCCGAGCAGGCGATCGCGCTCGAACGGGCCGGGCAGCGACAGCTCAGCGGTCCCGGCCGGCGCGAAGCCGAAGCGGGCGTAATAGGGCGCGTCGCCGAGCAGGATCACGGCGCCATGGCCTTGTTGCCTGGCAACAGTCAACGCGCGGTCCATCAGCGCGGCGCCGATGCCGAGCTTGCGGCAACGATCGTCGACCGCGAGCGGTCCCAGCATCAGCGCCGGGACGCCGCCAGCGCTGACGTGCCACAACCGAACAGTTCCGACCAACCTGCCTTGGCGCACGACCGACAGGGCAAGGCCTTCGGCGGGCGCGCGTCCCTCGCGCAGCCGCTGGCAGGTGCGCATCTCGCGGTTGGCGCCAAAGCAGGCATCGAGCAGCGCCTCACGCGCAACGACGTCCGCCACTCGCTCCGCGCGGATCGCGAATGGAACAGCGTTCGGCGTGAAGCCAACGGGGGTGTCCGGCAAAGCAGTCATGGCACGTCAGTCCTCGCTTCCAAGCGGAGTGATCCGCCAGAGGCGTTGTCAGTAATTCGGATGTCGGGGGATGGGAGCCGGCGCACCGGCTCCCGGTTGGTCAGACCTCAATGAGGCCAGGGTCAGATGTGGTAGGTCCGCAGCGGCGGAATGCCGTTGAAGGCCACCGACGAGTAGGTCGACGTATAGGCGCCGGTGCCTTCGATCAGCAGCTTGTCGCCGATCTCGAGCGTTACCGGGAGCGGATACGGCAGCTTCTCGTACAGGACGTCGGCGGAATCGCAGGTCGGGCCTGCGAGCACGCACGGCGCCATTTCCGCGCCATCATGCGGCGTGCGGATGGCGTAGCGGATGGACTCGTCCATCGTCTCGGCGAGCCCGCCGAACTTGCCGATGTCGAGATACACCCAGCGCACCTCGTCCTCGTCGCTCTTCCTGGAGATCAGAACGACTTCGGTCTCGATGATACCGGCATTTCCGACCATGCCGCGGCCCGGCTCGATGATGGTCTCCGGGATCTGGTTGCCGAAATGCTTGCGCAGCGCACGGAAGATCGACCGCCCGTATTGCACGACCGGAGGAACGTCCTTGAGGTACTTGGTCGGGAATCCGCCGCCCATGTTGACCATGGACAGGTTGATCCCGCGCTCGGCGCAGTCCCGGAACACCGTCGAGGCCATCGCCAGCGCGCGGTCCCACGCCTTCACCTTGCGCTGCTGCGAGCCGACATGGAACGAGATGCCGCACGGCTCGAGCCCAAGGCGTTTGGCCAACTCCAGCACATCGACCGCCATCTCCGGATCGCAGCCGAACTTGCGCGACAGCGGCCATTCGGCGCCTGCGCAATCGTAGAGGATGCGGCAGAACACCTTGGCGCCAGGAGCGGCACGGGCGATCTTCTCGACCTCGGCGGCGCAGTCGACCGCAAACAGGCGAATGCCGAGCGCGAAGGCCCGCGCGATGTCGCGCTCCTTCTTGATCGTATTGCCATAGGAGACGCGGTCCGGCGATGCTCCGGCGGCGAGCGCCATCTCGATCTCGGCAATGCTCGCGGTGTCGAAGCACGAGCCCATCGAGGCGAGCAGCGACAGCACCTCCGGCGCCGGGTTTGCCTTCACCGCGTAGAATACACGGCTGTCCGGCAGCGCCTTCGCGAAGGTCTGGTAGTTGTCGCGCACGACTTCGAGGTCGACCACGAGGCAGGGCTCGGTGTCCCGGCCCTCGCTGCGGCGGTTGCGCAGGAATTCCTGAATACGTTCGGTCATAGCACTCTCCCAAACGGCCCAGCGACGGACTCGTTCAAAATTGTTCTCGGATCTGAGAGCTTTGGCGTTGCCGCACGATGGAGACGCGACAAGGCCTCGAACTCAGACCGAACTGTGCTGCCGTGGATTGGTTGGGAATTTTCCCGCCCGCACACCTGGCAATGAAGGACAAGCCTTTTCAGTAGCCCGCGCCGGCGGTGGAAGGCCGGTAGAGACCAAAAAAGCCCGATCCGTCGTTGCTTTAAGTCGCGTCCCCCGTTGAGAACGGGGTGCGCCGGTTCGCCTCCGGCTGCCAGTCACGGTTGCAAGAGAACGAAGAGACCTTCAACGGCATCTCTTGAGAGAGATGCTGGCCTCTCAGGTCAGACCGACCTGAGCGACCCTCGGTACTTCGTCCCTTGGCGGCTGTCCGGCCTCTTGTCCGGATACCTACCGACTGACACACGACCACAGGCACGTGCGAAATTGGGCAAAAATGCAAATAAGCGTTTTGAGTCTGCGGCGCAACATTTTTTTTGCGCTGAGGGGAATTTTCTCGCGCGCTTGCGCGCAAGGCGCCGCTGAAGGTGAACAGTTGTTAAGTTTGCTTAACGACGCGTAAGCATTTGAAGCCTGCGGCACACGGCTTTCTTGCTTCCAGCGCGGCTAGAACCGGCGCGTGAACGGCTCGACGCGCTGCGCGGCGCGAACGAAGGCGATCATGACCAGGACGCCGAGCGCAAACAGTACCGCCTGCAAGACGTGGGCGCCGGTATTGTCGAGGCCGAGCAGAATCGCGAGCGCCCAGCCGCCGGCGAAGGCCGCGCCGAACACCTCGGCGCTGATCAGGATTGCCGCGCTGAGCACGGTGATGACGCTGGGCCACAGAATCTCGCGGGCGGCGTGCGGTGAAGGCTCTGTGCTCATCGGTCAAGTCCTGTTCAAGGCGCGCAATCTCTCCGAAAAGGCCCCTTCTATCAAGCGCAAAAGGCCCAAAAAAGCCCGATCGCGTGATATAGATCGGGCAGTCCAATCGTGGCGAAAAACGGGAATTGCGATGTCAGAAACCCTGGAAACGGCGGCCGCCTTGCGGGGTCCGGCAAACCCGCTTCTGAAGGCGTGGCAGACGCCGCTGGAAACCCCGCCATTTTCGGAGATCGCGCCGGAGCATTTTCTCCCCGCCTTCGAGCAGGCCTTTGCCGATCATTCGGCCGAGATCGCCGCCATCACTCACGATCCCTCCGCGCCGGACTTTCCCAACACCATCACCGCGCTCGAGCGCTCGGGCAAGCTGCTCTCGCGGGTGTCGGCGGTGTTCTACGACCTGGTGTCGGCGCATTCCAACCCGGCGCTGCTCGAGATCGACAAGGAGGTGTCGTTGCGGATGGCGCGGCACTGGAACCCGATCAGGATGAACGCCGTATTGTTCGGCCGGATCGCGCTGCTGCACGACAACCGCGCGACGCTCGGACTGACCGGCGAGCAGATGCGGCTGCTGGAGCGCACCTACACCCGCTTCCATCGCGCCGGCGCCGGCCTCGATGAGGCGGCCAAGAAGCGGATGGCGGAGATCAATGAACGGCTGGCGCATCTCGGCACCGCGTTCAGCCACCATCTGCTCGGCGACGAGCAGCAATGGCTTTTGGAACTCGGCGAGGCCGACCGCGACGGCCTGCCGGACAGTTTTGTCGCGGCGGCGAAGGCGACCGCCGAGGAGCGCGGCATGGCCGGCAAGGCGGTCGTGACGCTGTCGCGCTCGTCGGTCGAGCCGTTCCTCAAGAGCTCCGCCCGGCGCGACCTGCGCGAGAAGGCCTACAAGGCCTTCACGGCGCGCGGCGACAACAACAACGCCAACGACAACAACGCCATCATTGTCGAGATCCTGAGCCTGCGCGAGGAGAGCGCGAGGCTGTTGGGCTTCCCGACCTTCGCCGCCTACCGGCTGGAGGATTCCATGGCCAAGACGCCGGAGGCGGTGCGCGGACTGCTGGAGCGGGTCTGGAAGCCGGCCCGCGCCCGGGCGCTCGCCGACCGCGATGGCCTGCAGGCGCTGGTCGCGGAGGAGGGCGGCAATTTCGCGCTGGCGCCGTGGGACTGGCGCTACTACGCCGAGAGGCTGCGGCAGCGCCGCGCCAATTTCGACGACGCCGCGATCAAGCCGTATTTGTCGCTCGATCACATGATCGAGGCCGCGTTCGACTGCGCGAGCCGGCTGTTCGGCCTCAGCTTTTCAGAGCGCCGGGATATCCCGGTCTGGCATCCGGACGTCCGGGTCTGGGAAGTCAGGGACCGCGAGGGCCGGCACAAGGCGCTGTTCTATGGCGACTACTTCGCCCGGCCCTCGAAGCGCTCGGGCGCCTGGATGACCTCGCTGCGGGACCAGCAGAAGCTCGACGGCGGCGTCGCGCCGCTGATCGTCAATGTCTGCAATTTCGCCAGGGGTGCCGACGGCGAGCCGTCCTTGCTGTCGCCCGACGATGCCCGGACCCTGTTCCACGAATTCGGCCACGGGCTGCACGGGATGCTGTCGGACGTCACCTATCCCTCGCTGTCCGGCACCAGCGTGTTCACCGATTTCGTCGAATTGCCCTCGCAACTGTACGAGCACTGGCAGGAGCAGCCGCAAGTGCTGCAGCAGTTCGCCCGGCACTACCAGACCGGCGAGCCGCTGCCGGACGATCTCTTGCAGCGCTTCATGGCCGCCCGCAAATTCAACCAGGGCTTCGCCACGGTGGAATTCGTCGCCTCGGCTCTGATCGACCTCGAATTCCACACCCAGCCGGCCTCGGCGAGCCGCGACGTGCGGGCGTTCGAGCGGAACGAGCTGGAAAAAATCGGAATGCCGGCGGAAATCTCGCTGCGGCACCGGCCGCAGCAGTTCGGCCATATCTTCTCCGGCGATCACTATGCGTCCGGCTATTACAGCTACATGTGGTCGGAGGTAATGGACGCCGACGCGTTCGGCGCCTTTGAGGAGGCCGGCAACATCTTCGATGCGGCGGTCGCCAAACGCCTGCACGACGACATCTATTCGTCGGGCGGCTCGCGCGATCCGGAAGACGCCTATGTCGCCTTCCGCGGCCGCGAGCCCGAGCCTGACGCGCTGCTCCGCCGCCGCGGCCTGCTGGAGGCATCGGAGGCAGCCTGAACACAAGGCGACGCCTGGAGCAATTTCACCCCACGGCTTCATCCTTCGAGACGCATCGCTTCGCGCTGCTCCTCAGGATGAGGTCTCAGACCCACATGGTGAGGAGCGCGCCTTCGCGCGTCTCGAACCATGAGGCCTCGGGGAAGCAACAATGATTCGAGTGAACTGGAAACTGTCCTAGATCGGCAGGTAGTCGCGGATCGCCGGCAGGAAGAAGATGGCGATGTTGATCGCAAGCCCGACGCTCCACAGGATCGAGCGCAGCGTCGGCCGGTTGCCGAGATAGGTGAAGACATAGGCAATCCGCACGATCAGAAACAGCACCGCCAATTCATTGATCAGCCGCTGCGGGCCGCCACGAAATTCCGCCAGCAGCACCGCGACGGCGAAAAACGGAAACGCCTCGATGCCGTTCTGGTGGGCCCCCAGCGCGCGGGACCGGATCGGGTCCTGATAAAACGCAGGGTCGCGCGGCCTCGCATTGTCAAAGCCGCGGAACCCGATCCACTTGATCGGCACGATCGTCAGCAGATAGAGCATCAGCGTTCCGAAAATGCACCATTCGGCAACCGTCATGGCCTTCCCCCGACAAAAAGCAACGCATGACTCTATAGCGTTTTCGAGCGAAGTGGATACCGGTTCGCGTGAAGAAAACGCGTCAAAACAAGAAGCTAAAGCCCGGTTCTGATTCAATCAGAACCGAACAGGCTTTAGCGAAACCGCCATCATCTTGACAAGGATGGTGCAACGCGCGAAGCCACCCACGTCATGACAGCGGTCCTTCCGATCGAAAGTGCTGAGCCCGTGGCCGATCCCGCGGCGGTCCGCGTCGGCGTGCTGCTGGTCAATCTCGGCACGCCCGACAGCGCGGATGCACGGGGCGTGCGCGTCTATCTCAGGGAATTCCTGTCCGATCCGAGGGTCATCGAAAACCAGGGACTGGGGTGGAAGCTCGTGCTGAACGGCATCATCCTGCGCATCCGTCCGGCGCGCAAGGCGCGCGACTACCTCAAGATCTGGAACACCGAGAGGAACGAGTCTCCGCTCAAGACCATCACGCGCGCGCAGTCCGACAAGCTTGCCGCGGCGATAGCGGGGCATGGCGATGTCGTGGTCGACTGGGCGATGCGCTACGGCAATCCGTCAATCCGCTCCGGCATCGACGCGCTGGCGGCACGGGGCTGCGGCCGCCTGCTGGTGGTGCCGCTGTATCCGCAGTATTCGGCTGCGACTTCCGCCACCGTGTGCGATGAGGTGCTTCGCGTGTTGAGCGGCATGCGCGCCCAGCCGACGCTGCGGGTGACGCCGCCTTACTACGACGATCCAGATTACATCGAGGCCCTGGCGATCTCGATCGACACCCATCTGGCGACGCTGCCGTTTCAGCCGGAGCTGATCGTGGCCTCGTTCCACGGCATGCCGCAGGCATACATCGACAAGGGCGATCCCTATCAGGCGCACTGCGTTGCAACGACCGAGGCGCTGCGCAAGCGCATGGGACTGGATGCGTCGAAGCTGGTACTGACGTTCCAGTCGCGCTTCGGCTTCGGCCAGTGGCTGCAGCCCTACACCGACAAGACCATCGCGCAACTGGCGAAGGACGGCGTGCGGCGCATCGCCGTCGTGACCCCCGGCTTCTCCGCCGACTGCCTGGAGACGCTGGAAGAAATCGCGCAGGAAAATGCCGAGATCTTCACGCATAATGGCGGCGAGCAGTTCGCCGCGATCCCCTGCCTCAACGACAGCGCCGCCGGCATGGATGTGATCCGCAAGCTCGTGCTGCGCGAGCTGCAGGGCTGGATCTGACGAGGGCTGGATCTGACGGCCAACGCGGCTCAGGACGACGCTTGAGGGCCAAGGGACGTTAAACATATTCGCCGGCGGCTGGATTTGAAGATCTGGCGGCGCGCCTACTGCATCCTAGCTATGATTGGAAGAAGCCGGCTGAACCGGCGTCGTGATTGCGCCGACAAAACGAGGCTGCGCGCGGGTCCGGCAGGCCCGCTTTGGAGGATTTATGAACGGCTTCGATATTTTCGCGATTGCATTGGTGCTGCTGGTCGTTGTGACGCTGTTTGCCGGCATCAAGACCGTCCCGCAAGGGTATGACTGGACCGTCGAGCGGTTTGGCAAATACACCCGCACGCTGGCGCCGGGGCTCAATATCATCGTTCCCTATTTCGACCGCGTCGGCCGCAAGATGAACGTGATGGAGCAGGTGATCAATATTCCCGAACAGGAAGTGATCACCAAGGACAACGCCACGGTGACGGTGGACGGTGTCGCGTTCTTCCAGGTATTCGATGCAGCCAAGGCAAGCTACGAGGTCGCCAATCTCAACCAGGCGATCATCGTCCTCACCATGACCAACATCCGTTCGGTGATGGGCTCGATGGACCTCGACCAGGTGCTGTCGCATCGCGACGAAATCAACGAGCGGCTGCTGCGGGTAGTCGATGCCGCGGTGTCGCCCTGGGGGCTCAAGGTCAACCGCATCGAGATCAAGGACATCGTGCCGCCCGCCGACCTCGTCGAGGCGATGGGACGCCAGATGAAGGCCGAGCGGGTCAAGCGCGCCGACATCCTGCAGGCCGAAGGTCAGCGGCAAT
>Ga0208356_1000025_pt1 | contig 62835 bp, 66 predicted proteins | sample NGESurshal072012_4_FD_184467 | JGI IMG/M metagenome (GOLD analysis project Ga0208356, IMG submission 184467) | Arctic peat soil microbial communities from Barrow, Alaska - NGEE Surface sample 53-1 shallow-072012 (SPAdes) | ecosystem: Environmental > Terrestrial > Soil > Wetlands > Peat ... | reverse complement strand
GATGATCGAGCAACATCGTCGTCTCCAGGTTGAGTGGTTTCAGCAAACCTCAGTCTGGCTCCAGACTTGGTCGCTATCCACTCCCCATGGAATCTTCGCGGAGCCTGTCATCGGGCGCGCATTCGCGCGACCCGTTGGCTCGCAATGACGGAAGAAACACCGTTTCAAACAGGCAAAGCCTGGTCAAAGCCGACGACGGCGTCATTGCGCGCGCCAATGCGACGTTCCGCGTGGTGCCGAAGAGGGAAGCGTAGCCAGTCACCATGTTCACCGTCATGCCCGGCCCTGTGCAGCCCTGTGCCGGGCGTCCACGTCTTTCTTGCTTTGCGGCACCAAAGACGTGGGTGGCCGGGACATAGGCGAGCGGAAGCGACGCCGTCCTTCGGACGGCTATGCCCGGCCACGACGAGGAATTGCAATCTCCTAACTCTGGCCAAAATGCCAATCGCTGGTTTCGACCACGAGGTCGATGAAGGCGCGGACCTTGGCCGACAGCAGCCGCGAGGTCGGATAGACGATGTGGATCGGCAGCGCCGGCTGCTCGAACTGCGCCAGCACGATCCTGAGCCGGCCGGCCCGGAGCGAATCGGCGGCTTGATACGCCATCACCCGGGTCAGTCCCCCACCCTGCTCGGCGTACTGGATCGCCGCGTCGGCGCTGTTGGTGACGAAGCGCGGCGTGCCCGTGATGCGGAGTTCGCGACCATCCCCGACGAAGCGCCAGTCCGGGGCCGCCCCGAACTGGATCGTGGCATGCGCAACGACCGCTTCCGGCGTGCCGGGCTCGCCATGTTCGCGGAGATAGCCGGTCGAAGCGACCACGATCCGGCGCATCTCGCCGACGTGGCGCGCGACCAGGCTGGAATCGGGAAGATGGCCGATCCTGACCGCGAGATCGACGCCGTCTTCGACCAGGTTGATCATGCGATCCGACAGCCGCAGTTCACCGGAGACCTCGGAATAGCGGGTCAAATAGGCCGACATGACCGGGCTGACATGGAGGCGGCCAAAGCCAATCGGCGCCGAGACCACCAGCCGTCCACTTGGCCGCGTCCGCTCCTGTTGCGCCGAGCCTTCGGCCTCCTCGACATCGGCGAGGACGCGCCTGATACGCTCCAGGTAGCGCGCGCCGACATCGGTCAGCGTCACCGAACGCGTCGTCCGCTGCAACAGCCGCGCCCCGAGACGATCCTCCAGCGCCGCCACCAGCCGTGTGACCGCCGACGGCGACAACCCCAGTCGGCGGGCCGCCGGCGCAAAACCCCGGAGGTCGGCCACCGCCACAAAAGCCTGCATGGCGTCCAAGCGATCCATGGTATTATTTCATATCTCGCAATAATGAACTGTCAATCTGGCGAATTGCTTAAAACCTGAGGAGGGCTCATTTTGATGGTTGACCGGGCGCCTCGACGCCCGGACCTGGAGATTTTCGATGTCCGACCCTCACATCTATTCCAGCGACGTGGCGTTCACCCCGGCGGTGAAGACGGTGCAGGCGCGCAAGGGATCGCGCGATCTCTTTGCCCGGGTCGAGCAGAACGGCGGCTGGCGGACCGAGGTCGACGACAATTTGGCGGCCTTTCTGGCCGATACCAACAGCCTGTTCTTCGCGACCGCCAGCGCCGACGGCCAGCCCTACATCCAGCATCGCGGCGGCCCCAAGGGTTTTGTCAGGGTGCTGGACAAGACCACGCTGGCCTTTGCCGACTACAGCGGCAACCGGCAATACATCACGCAAGGCAACCTTTCGGAAAACCGCAAGGCGCATATTTTCGTGATGGATTACGCGCACCGCCGGCGGGTGAAGATCTGGGGCGAGGCGCGCGTGGTCGATGACGATCCGGCTATGCTGCAATCGCTGATGCCGCAAGGCTACAAGGCACGGCCCGAACAGGTCATCCTGTTCACGATCGCGGCGTGGGACACCAATTGCCCGCAGCACATCCCACTGAAATTCGACGCCGCCGACGTGGCGGCGGCCTTGGCCACGCGCGACGCCCGTATTGTGGAGCTGGAAGCCGAGCTCGCGTCACTGAAGGGCCAACCGTCTCCCGCGCATTGAAGGCAGCCGCCGTTCATGCGGCCTGCCGCAGCGGCGTCCAGGCGAAGTCGGGGTAATATTGCAGCATCATGCGGTCGACATAGGCGGTCAGATTGGCGAACTGCTCGGCACGGTCGCGCAACCCAGAGACAAAAAACGGCGTCACCACGCCGGCGAGCGCACCGAAGGCGGTCGCGTCGGTACCGCAGGGGTTGTCGCCCATCAGATATGGCTTGTCGCCGAGTTGGACCGACAGCGCAAACAGCGAGCGAACGGCGAGATCGACATCGTCGTCGGGGGCATGGCGGCCGAGGCCGCTCAGCAGATAATTCTCGGCAACGCGGAATTGAGCGTCCTCGCGCAGCTTTTCCCGGAGATGCGCCGGCGCGCCGTCGAAGAAATGCGTCGGCCCCTTGGCAAAACTCTCCGCATCGACCCAGCGGGCACCAACCAGCGCCCAATAGACGTGATGCTCGATCATGCGCTCGAACGCCCAGGCCTGCGCGCGCCGCTGCAAATCTAGCCCGGCGTCGAAATCAAAGCCATATTTGCGTTCGACATGGGCGCGAATGAAGGTGGAGTCGGCGATCCGCTCGGAATCGTCCTCGATATAGGGCAACTGCCCCTTGGGCGAAGCCGGTGGCATCGCCCGCTGCTTGCGGTAGGCGAGGCCCGCCATTTTCAACTGGACTTCCGTCTTGGTCACAAACGGGCTGATTTCAGGCAGGCCAAAACCCGCACCAAAGCCATAGAGGGTAATCATGCTTCGCTCCTGATCGCGGTGGAGAAGATGTTTCAGCCTAGCGGCCCCCTGCTGCCACCATGGTGTCAGCAGGGCGCAACTCGGCCGCAAAACGGGCGCCTTGCCAGGCACGCCGCAATACATTCCGCGCCCATCGGCCCAGTTGCCGCTGCGCCAACGCCCAAACAGCGCCGAGCGACCGCACCGCCAGCGCCACAATCATCCAGCGGAGGCCCGCCGCGTCGCAGTTGAACGCGGCCAGGCGTGTCCATACAAAGGCCTGGGCCCGCCGCAGCGGCTGGAAGCTTTCCCGGGCGGCGAATAAATGAGCGACCATCATGGACATATTCCCTTCATCTGATGTGTTGTCCCGATATAGCCTCGGCCTGCTGCCAACATGCTGTCAGCATCGACAGCGCCGCCGTGAAAAGAGTGAGCTGCCATGAGACGGGCCGACCGGCTGTTTCAAATCATCCAGGTGCTCCGGCGCACCCGAAAACCGCTGACCGCCGACGCGATGGCGGCCGAGCTCGAGACCTCGAAACGCACGATCTACCGCGACATCGCGACGCTGATCGGACAGCGCGTGCCGATCCGCGGTGAAGCCGGCATGGGCTATATCCTGGAGAAGGGCTTCGACCTGCCGCCATTGATGCTCACGCCGGAGGAAATCGAAGCCGCGGTGCTCGGCGCGCAATGGGTGGCCGGGCATGCCGATCCAGCGCTGTCGCGCGCCGCCGAGGATCTGATTGCGAAAATCGCCGACACCGTCCCGGAACGGCTGCGACCTTTCGTGCTCGAACCCGCCAGCCGGGCTCGCCCGAGCTGGCAACGGGAGCCCGACCGCCTCGACATGGTACGGACGCGGGCGCAGATTCACGAAGGAAAGAAGATCGCTCTGCGCTATCGCGACGAACACGGCCGAGACAGCGAACGCACCGTCTGGCCGATCGCCGTCGGCTATCTCGAAGCCGTGCGGCTGCTGGCGGCCTGGTGCGAACTGCGCAAGGATTTCCGCAGCTTTCGCACCGACCGCGTCGTCGAGGCAGATTACCTCGGCGAAAAATACCCGGAGCGGCGCGACCTGCTGCGCGCGCGATGGCGGCAGAGCCTGGTCTGGGAACGGCCGGGAGACAGCTGACAGCGCAACTGCCACCCGCCGTCGCGGGCGATGACAACCGGTGCGAGCCATTGGCGCGGCGCTGTATTCCGCGCTAGACCGGCACCATGGAGAAGAAGTCCGATCCCGCCATCGATCTGGAGAGGCTGTGCCAGGCCTGCGGCGCCTGCTGTTCGTATTCGTCGAACTGGCCGCGCTTCACCACCGAGGATGATGCCGCGCTCGATCTCATCCCGGCACGATTCGTCAACGATGGACTGTCGGGCATGCGTTGCGAGGGCGACCGCTGTTCGGCGCTGTCAGGCCAGATCGGGGTCGCGACGGGTTGCGGAATCTATCCGGTGCGGCCCGAAGTCTGCCGGACCTGCATGCCCGGCGATTCCGAATGCCGGATGGCGCGGCGGCGGCACGGGCTGCCGGCGCTGGCGTGATCTCTCACGCCGGGACGGCCTCGGCGAAATCATCATCGAGTTCATCCTCGATCGGCGAAAACGTACTGAGCGGCTTGGTCGAAAGCGTGATCGCCTTGCGGTGGCCGTGCGATGCCGATACCGAGCGCGCCGCCGGCGCTTCGCGGGAAAGCGCGTAGAGGGCGGAGCCGACGCGTCCGCCGAACAGGATCAGTTCGCGCTCATTGCAGCTCGCGGCGATTGCAACCGCCAGCGCGTGCAGATGGCTTCTGCGATAGCAGAACAGCGCCAGCATCGCCCGCACCTCGGAAGAGACGCTCTCCACCAGTTTGGGCAGACCGTTTTCGTTGGCGCGGTACATCTCGCCGAGCAATTCGTCCCGTACCGGGCAAAAATCGTTCTCGAAGGCGTCGCGGCTTGAAAACATTGCAATTCTCCTGCCGACAGAAGATGCAATGCAAATCTCTAACGAGAGGTTAACCACGGAAGTCAGTAGTCGCATGAAGGTACTTGATCAATGACCGCGAATCGGTGCGCGGCGGGGCCGCCGACCAGGCCTCACAGCGTATTCGTCCTGATCCAGCCCGCCACCGCCCGGCCGATGGCGGGGCCGGAATCCTCCTGGATGAAGTGCGAACCCGGCACCGTCACCTCGGTCTGGTTGTTCCAGCTCCGGCAGAACTCACGCGGCGCGCCGATCAGGATCGCGCCAGGCTCGGCGTTGACGAACAGTTTGGGCAGGTCGTTCTGCGCCATCCAGTGCGAGTAGTCGGCCGCGATCTGCACCACATCGGCAGGTTCGCCCGCAATCGGTATCTGCCGCGGCCAGGTCAGCGTCGGCCAGCGATCCTCGCGGGACGGGAACGGCCTGCGAAATTCCGCCATCTCCGCCTCGGTCAGCTTGCGCAATACCGATCCCGGCAGCACCCGCTCGACAAACATGTTGCGGTCGAGAATCATCTGCTCGCCCTTGTCGGAGCGGAAGCCCTGGAAGATCGGCGTCGCCGCTGGATTCCATTCGTCCCACGAGGCGATCGGCCGCACGATCGCCTCCATATAGGCGATGCCGCGGATCCGATCGCGGTGATGGTTGGCCCAGTCGAAGCCCAGCGCCGAACCCCAATCATGTACCACCAGGACAAGGGACGACGCCGGCCCCACAACCGCATCGATGAAGGCGCCGAGATACTCGCGATGCGTGGTGAAACGGTAGGTGTCCGGGCCTGGATTCGGCAGCTTGGCGGAGTCGCCCATGCCGATCAGGTCCGGCGCGATCAGCCGGCCGCACCCCTCGAGCGCCGGGATGACGTCGCGCCACAAATAGGACGAGGTCGGATTGCCATGCAGCAACAGCACCGGCCTGCCTTCGCCGCGTTCATGATAGGCCATGCGGGTGCCGAGCACATCGACCATCTTCTTGCTGAGCGGCTGTTCCGTCATTTTGACTCTCGCGATGGAGGTATTGCTCGGCCGGCCCCCGGCCCGGTCAGCCGTTCGCCGCCATGTAGATCGAAAGGCCGAAATCGGTCAGGTGGTGCAGCGCCTGGTCGACGCCGATCAAGGTCCAGAACCAAGGGTGCTCCACCGTTACGTCGAACGTGGAGGCGCAGAGCCCCTTGGCCCGATCGACGGTGATGTGAATGGCGAAATCGACGAAAGCGAGGAACCAGAACCGCGGTGCGAAGATCAGAATCAGCACCATCGCCACCGCGAAATGCACCAGGCAATGCGCAAGCAGTGGCAGCGCCCATCCCGTCTTCTGGTCCTTGCCGATCGCCATCCAGGAAGTCTGCAACACGAAATCGGCGATGACGTGCTTGAAGGTGAGAACGAGCATCCATCCGATCAGGGCGCCGACCGGGACCGACGATGACATGGCGGGAAAGGCCAAAACTGACGCCCTTTGTTTGGAAATTGACCTTGACGATGAAAAACAGGCTCAGGCCGTCAGCACGGGATCCACTCAGCTCGAACAATTCGACCGATACGGATCATTTATGACATCTCCCGGACCGGAATGCACCCACAGGGGACCGGAAAAACCCGGAGTGTGGCCGAACGGCGATAGCCGCACAGCATCGGCTTGCCCGATCCCGGTAAGGTTACCTGCGCGGCCGGTTTGCAATCCGCCGGCAGCCGGATATCATCAGGGCGGAAAATTATCGTTCCTTTTTATATATTTGCGATCTCGTTTGGGCGACGCGAACCGCCCGGGTGCGGGTATGAGCGATGAGCGCTGACGTCCCAACGCCGGAAGCGGAAATGCCGTCCGTGCGTTCGCGGGTCGCGCGACGCAATCAGGGGCAGATGCTGCTGTTTGCAGCGCTGACATTGCTTCTGACGATGGTCACGGTTTGGGGCGGCCACATCTGGCTGAGAAATTCCGAGACGCTTGTGTTCGCGGTCGGCGACGCCAACGGCCCGGAAGCTCATTTTGCCGCCAGGCTTGCCACGGTCCTCAAGAACAGTTCTTCGCGGCTCCGCCTCAAGATCGTGCCCAATGGGGACAATTCCAGGGCGCTGGCTGAATTCGAGCACCGCCAGGCAGACCTCGCCGTGCTGCGCACCGACGCCAAGGTCCCGCCCCGCGCCCGCGCGTTGGCCGTGCTGGAGCATGACGTGGTGCTGCTGATCAGTCCGGCCGGCAAGAAGATCAAGTCGCTCGCCGATCTGAGAAAAAGGAAGATTGCCGTTTTGGCGAACGGCGACAACAACGCGGCGTTCGTCCGCAATCTCCTGGAAATTGCCGATGTCCCGGATGCCACATCGCGGGTCCAGATGGCGCCCTTGAATTCGACGCTCGACAAGCTGTTCGCGCCGGGCGGCTATGGCGCGGTGATCGCCATCGCGCACGCCTCCACGATCGCCAAGGACAAGATCTACCAGCAATATGCCGGGCGCGGCAGCTTCACTTTGAATTCGATCGACGAATCGAAGGCGTTGACGCGGAGAAATCCCGCGGTTTCGGAGGAAACGCTGCCGACCGGCATGCTGTCGTCCTCGCCGGTCGTTCCCGATGACGACCTCGATACGATCGGGCTGCAATGGCTGCTGGTCGCGCAGTCCCGGATGTCGTCGAGCACCGCGGGCGATCTCGCGCGCATCATCTATGAAAACAAGGCCGAGCTCGCCCTTGACAGTGGCTTCGCCTCGAAGATCGAACCGGCGGATACCGACAAGGACGCCTTCATCGTCGCGCACCAGGGGGCTTCGGAATATATCAACGATGAGACCAAGTCGTTCATGGATCGCTACAGCGACGTCCTGTATCTGGGTGTCGCCGCGCTCAGCGTCATCGGTTCGATCTTTGCCGCGATCTACACCAAGGTCACCCGCATCGCGCCGGAGAAAGCCAGCGAGCTTTCGACCGCCATTCTCGATATCGGCGAGAGGGTGGAATACGCCAATTCGCTGGACGCGCTGGAGCAATTGCAGCGCGAACTGGAGGATATCCTTCGCGGCGCCGTCATCGGACTGCGCGACGGCTCCATTTCGAGCGACGGGCTCGACACGTTCAAGCTCGGCTACGAATTGGTGCGCGACGAGATCGGCATGCACCGCGATCATCTGGAACGGCACGCCGGCCGTGACGACAATGTCGTGATCGTCAAGACCGCGCATAGCGGGTAGCAATCGCCACGTCGTCATTCCGGGATGCGCTACTTGGCGCAGGCCCGGAATCCATAACCACCATCGGGAGTATGGATTCCGGGCTCGCGCCAAGAAAGAGGCGCGCCCCGGAATGACGACGTGGAGGTGTGACGGCTCATTCCCGCGGCACGAAGGCGCCCGAGTTGTTGTCATGTCGTGTCCCTCGTAAATCAGAGGGCGCAGGGAAAGCCGGGTGCTTGATGCACCCGCAGCCTCGCGTGCGAATGATAAAAAAGCACACGAGCCAGTCACCACAGGTTCACCGCAACATTCCGGCTTTCCCTGCGCAATGGTGTTACGGCTTATTCCGCGCTCTCCCCGGTGACCGGGCTTGTTTGCCACCGTCGCCTTGTGGATGAACTCCACAAGACTTGACGCCAGCGTCGGGGCGCCAGGACCACACGGCTTTGCCGTCCGCGTCGGTATCGTTCGTCGTTCGACACCTCAGCGTCCATCGCATCCCGCACCCCACGTTCGTGACGATCATGATACGCCCCTCTATTGGGTGCAGGACGGCGCGGGTATAGAAGTGATTTGGGTCAAGCGCGAAGCGGAATATTTTTGCAAGCTGGGCTGGACAGCTTTTCGCTGATTTGCCCGTCGGGCAGCCGCGCCTTTCCCTGTCATCCTCCGCGAAAGCGGGGGATCCAGTACGCCGCGGCCTTTCGGGTCTATCACTGACGTCTCGGAATACTGGGTCGCCCGCTTTCGCGGGCGATGACGGCTGGAGTGTGTGGCTGCCCGTCAGGCAAATCAGTCGCCTTTCGTCGTCCCCGCGAAGGCGGCGCATAACCACCGCTGCCTGTTGTCAACGGCATAGCGGCCCCGGCTTCGCGCAACATCAACGTTCGTGGTTATGGATTCCGGGCCTGCGCCAAGCGGCGCATCCCGGAATGACAGCGAAGGTCGTAGCCCGGATGGAGCGCAGCGCAATCCGGGAATCGTGATGCGGATTCCGCCCTACGCAGCCGCACCGAGTGCGCGCGCCAGGATCTCGGCAATCTTGCGCTTGAGGGCTGTCTGCCGCGGATCCGGCATGGCGGCGGCACGCGCCTCGGCCACCGCGCCGGCGAGGTCCGGCAGGAACAGCGCGCCGTCGAAGACTGGCTTGACCAGCCCGTCGATGATCGCATGCCAGTCGGCAACGCCCTGACGATAGGCGTCGCCATAGCCTTGAATCATGGCCGCGGTCCGCACGATCTCGAACGCCGCCGCCGGCTGCTTGGTCAGGCTGCGGTCGATCATGTGCAGCCAGCGTTCGACCCAGGCCCGCTCGACGGCATAGCGTACCGAAAACAGCCGCCATCGCCGCAATGCGGCCTCGATCTTCAGGCGGCGAATGCCCCAGCGGCTTCTGACGCTGAAGCGGACCGCGACCGGCCGGTGCGTCCACCGCAGCCATTCCAGCACGTCGAGGACGGGCTCCGCGACCTTGGCGGGGAGCGCTCCGACCAGCTCGTCAAACCTGAACCTGGCGACATCGTCGGTGGACGCTGGCCGCGGATGGCCGTCGGCGGCTTCGGCAAGCTTGAGCTGGGCGATCCGGATCGGATCCTCGTAACTCATGCGCAAGGCCATCAGGCGCGCGATTTCGCAGAACATGGTGCTGTCGACGTCGCGCCGGTCGACAAACCGCCGCAACCTGTCCACATACAGCCTGGCGTAGCTGGGGCCCTGGTAGTCGATCAGGCGATCGATGGCTTCGCTGACAATGGGCGCGGCGCCCCCGGACAATCCGTCGGGCAGCAATGGCGGCGCTTCCTCGTCGTCACCGATGATGTCGGCAAACAAATAGCGCAGCGAAGACAGGACCCCTGTCATCATGCCGGTCCTTCAGGCTGGCCCGGCGGCGGCCGAGGCCGCCGCCGGCGCGGTATACTGCGCCAGGCGCTGCTCGAGCGTGGCGATGTTCTGGAACAGGCGGGCGCTGGTGAGACGGAGAAAGTAGAAGCCGAAAGCCGGATTTTGCACGTAGAGCTGTTCGACCTGGGTATAGCTGACGCTGAGGATCAGACCCGATACGATGCATTCCAGCGTCTGGGTTCGCACATTCGACGGCGACAGCATGCCCATCTCGCCGACGATGGCCCCGACCGGCAGTTCGATGCCGGATTCGACCAGCCGAAACCGGCCGCTGACGATGTAGAGCATCTCCTCGGCCTTCTCGTCCTTGTAGAACAGCATTTCGCCGGCCGCGCATTTGCGTTCGGTCATGAAGGGCTTCAGCCACTCCATCGACAGGTCGCTGTTGACCGATTTCTTCACATCGCGCACCAGCTGCAGCATCTGGTGCAGCCGATAGGCGTTGAGCGGCAGCAGCAACCCGTGAAGCAGCAGCGTCGGGTAATTGCGCAGCGGAATCGCCGTCGCGATCAGCAGGATATTGGTGAGGATGGCGAATACCCGCAGCGGGATCATGGTCCGCATCGAGAGGGTCGCCACCACGAAGATCGACGCGAAAAAGCTGCTGGCGGCGCCGGCGTTTTCAGCGAGATGTGACGTATCCATGGGAAACCAGCCAATTGTCCGGAATGAAATGTTGGGCAGCGCGTCTTTTCCGCGCGCCCACCAGCATAAAGGGCGAAAGCAGCCTTTGATATACGGAGGAAAGGCGGAGTTTTGTCGGTGGTTGCGGCCGGTCCCGGGCAAAAACCCCGTGGCGCGGCAATGACGGCAGCCAACTGATGGCTCGCTCCGTTGACGGCCTCCCGCAGCACGGGCACCTTGTACGACCGGACACACCCCGACTCGGCCGGATCCGACTTCCTTTCCACCGACAGACGCCGCTTTCCCATGTCCAAGCCGCTTGTTTTACCAGCTCTGACCCAATTTGTGGTCGCGACGACCGGCCGCAACATGACCAAGGCGGCCTATATCGCGGTGTCGGCCGGCGTCGCCCTGATGGTCCTGCTCACCGTCAATCCCTCGGAGGAGGCGGGACATCTCTGGATCAAGGCGCTGCTGTGGGCGTGCCTGGCGTTTTTCGTTTTCGAATGGGTGGTCCGGCTTCGCCATGCGCATCTGGCGCAACGCGGGCTGGCCTATGCACTCTCCGGCCGCGGGCTGGTGGACGCCGGCGGCGCCATCGCGGTCCCGATCGCCCTGATGTTCGGCATCAGTCCGAGGACCGCGTGGCTGCTGGGGGTGCTGTGGCTCCTGAAGGTGATTCCCGGCATTCCCGGATTGCGCCAGTTGCGCCGGGTGCTGGTGCAGGAGTCCGGGCCGCTGCTGAGCGTGCTGGTGATCTTCCTGATGGTGCTGTTTCTGGCCTCGGTGGCGGTGTATTATTTCGAGCACGAGGTGCAGCCGGCGACCTTCGGCAGCATTCCCGCCGCGCTATGGTGGGCGGTGGCGACCCTGACCACCACCGGGTATGGCGATGTGGTGCCGATCACGCTGCTCGGCCGGCTGGTCGCGGCCGTTGTGATGATCTGCGGGCTGGGCGTGTTCGGGCTCTGGACCGGTATTCTCGCCACCGGCTTTGCCGCCGAGACCCGCCGCGACAATTTTCTCAAGACCTGGGAATCGGTCAGCAAGGTGCCGTTCTTTGCCGCCCTCGGTCCGGCGGCGATCGCCGATGTCACGCACATGCTGCGCACCATGGACCTGCCGGCGCGTACCATGATCATCCGCAAGGACCAGACCGGCGACTGCATGTATTTCATCGCCGCCGGCGAGGTCGAGGTCGATCTGCCCGGCAAGAAGGTCAAGCTCGGCGAGGGCGCGTTCTTCGGCGAAATGGCGCTGCTCGGCAACAATTTGCGCTCCGCCAACATCACCACCACGCGGGTGTCGAAGCTATTGGTGCTCGATCTCGTCGACTTCCGGCTGCTGATGGCTCGGCATCCCGATCTCGCCGAGACCATCGACGCCGAAGCCAGGCGGCGCGCGCTGGAAAACAAATAAGGGAGAAACAGATGTCCGACGCCGCGACCGCGCCGCTGCTCGCCATCGACGGGGCGCGCGCCACCATCCGCCTCAACCGGCCCAGGCATTTGAACCGGCTGCAGCCCGATGACCTCGCGGCCTTGCTGCAACTGTTCGACCGGATCGAGAGCGATGCCGCGCTGCGGGTGCTGGTGCTGACCGGAACCGGCCGCGCCTTCAGCGCCGGATACGATCTCAACTCGGTGGCCGAGCGCGCCGCCAGCACCGTCGAGCAGCAAAGCGCGGGCTCGGCGTTCGAGGTCGTGGTCAACCGGCTCGAGGAACTCGGCGTTCCCACGATTTGCCGGCTCAACGGCGGCGTCTATGGCGGCGCCACCGATCTGGCGCTTGCCTGCGATTTCCGGATCGGCACCGGCGGCTGCGAGATGTTCATGCCGGCGGCGCGGCTCGGGCTGCATTATTACCCGAGCGGCATCGCGCGTTATGCCTCGCGGCTGGGCGTGGACAATGCCAAGAAGCTGTTTCTCACCGCCGAGAAAATCGACGCTGCGGAAATGCTGCGGATCGGCTACCTCACCGCCCTGGTGCCCACCGACGCGCTCGACAACGAGGTCGACCGGCTCGCAAATATTCTGGCCGGCAACGCTCCGGTTGCGATGCGCGGCATGAAGCAGGCGGTCAACGAATTCGCCCGCGGCAGGCTCGACCAGGACGCCGCCGACCGCCGCCATCGCGACAGCATGCGCGGCGCCGAAATCAGGGAAGGCATCCAGGCGTTCGCGGAAAAGCGGCCGCCGAGGTTTTGATGACGTCATTGCGAGGAGCGCAGCGACGAAGCAATCCATTTTGCCGTCATTCCGGGATGCGCCTCTTGGGCGCAGGCCCGGAATCCATAACCACGGAATTCGCGTAGGGCGATGTGAGAGCAGTCATGCTCAAAATCGGCAGTGGTGGTTATGGATTCCGGGCTCGCGCCAAGAAAGAGGCGCGCCCCGGAATGACGGCGAGCTACTCCTCCACGAAGGTCGCGGTATCGGCGATGCTGGCGCGGGAGGTGCGGTAGCTGTTGACTGTGTGGGCGTGATCGGCGAAGCCGAATGAAATGCCGCAGACCACGCGGCGATCGTCGCCGAGCTTGAAATGACGGCGGATCAGCCCGGAATGGCGCGCCAGCGCCGCCTGCGGAATGGTACCGAGACCGAGCGCCTGGGCGGCCAGCATGAAATTGCCGACATAGGCGCCGCAATCGATCGCGCCATAGACCCCGAGCGCCTCGGTCGAATGAATGATCGCGACATGCGGCGCGCCGAAGAAATTGTAGTTCTCGAGCGCCTGCCGCGCATAGGCCGCCTTGTCGCCGCGTGGGATGCCGAGGGTGTTGTAGAGTTGGAAGCCGCTTTCGCGGCGGCGTTCGAGATAGACCCCGAGATATTCCCGCGGAAATGAAAAGTCGCCATCTTCCGGCGCGCCGGAGCTGGCTTCGGCATGGATCAGCTGGCGGAAGCGTTCCTTGGCGGCGCCGCTCGCGATCACCACCTGCCAGGGCTGGCTGTTGCACCATGAGGCGGTGCGCTGCGCCACCGCGAGCACCTGCTCGATGGTCTGGCGCGGCACCTGCTGCGGCAGGAACGCACGAACGGAATAGCGCTCGTTGAGCAGCTCCTGGAGCACGCCGATGCGGTCATCGGTCGAATAGCGCGCCTTCGGCGCCTTGGCGGCCTCGGCCCCGAACGCGACTCCGCTCGGGGTGTCATCGAAATTCATGGACTGACCTCTCACTTTTCCATCGGTGTCTCTCCCTCATGGTGAGGAGGCGCCCTGGCGCCGTCTCGAACCATGAGGCCCCGACAGTGGCCTCATCCTTCGAGACGCATCGCTTCGCGATGCTCCTCAGGACGAGGGAGTCCTTATCCCCGCCCCTTGGTCGGGATTTTGTTGAACGGCACGTCCTTGTCGACCCGGATGTCACCGGGCAGGCCCAGCACGCGCTCGGCGATGATGTTGCGGAGGATTTCGTCGGTGCCGCCGGCAATCCGCATCGACGGCGAACTCAGCAGGATCTGCTGGAACTGGCCGCGCGCCTCCTGCTCGGCATCCCCGGTGAGAGCGCCGGCGGCGCCCTGCAGGTCCATCGCATAGATTGCGATGTCCTGCAGCATCGTACCCGCGACCAGTTTGCCGATCGAGTTTTCAGGCCCCGGACGGTCGCCTTTGGAAAGCGCCGAGATGGCGCGGTAGCTGGTATATTTCAGCCCGCTCGCCTTCACCGCCCAGCCGGCAAGCTTCGAGCGCGTGGCGCGATCGTCGATCGCCGGCCCGTCCTCCGTCATCAGGTTGGCGCAGAAATCGAACATTTCGGGGAAACCGGTCGCGAGTCGCGCGCCGATCGACATCCGCTCGTTCATCAGCGTGGTCAGCGACACGTTCCAGCCGTCGCCGACCGCGCCGAGACGCTGGCTGTCCGGGATCGCGACGTCGGTAAAGTAGACCTCGTTGAATTCCTGCATGCCGTTGGCCTGCTTGATCGGCCTGACTTCGACGCCCGGACTCTTCATGTCGAGGAAGAACATGGTCAATCCCTTGTGCTTCGGCACATTGGGATCGGTGCGCGTGATCAACAGTCCATAGTCGGAATAATGCGCGCCCGAGGTCCAGATCTTCTGGCCGTTGACGATCCAGTTGTCGCCCTTCTTCTCCGCGCGGGTGCGCAGCCCCGCGACATCCGATCCGGCCGCCGGCTCCGAGAACAACTGGCACCAGATCTGTTCGCCGGCGGCAAGCTTCGGCAGATAATGGCGTTTGTGCGCCTCGCTGCCATAGGCCATCACGGTCGGGCCGCACATGCCCTCGCCGATCTGGAACGGCTGTGTCAGCTTGCCATAGACGCCCTCCTCCTGCTGCCAGATCACCCGCTCGATCGGCGTGGCGCCGCGCCCGCCATATTCCTTCGGCCAGTGCAGGCAGGCCCAGCCGCCTTCGGCCTTCTTCTTCTGCCAGGCCTTGCCGACCTCGACCATGTCGTGGTTCTGCAGGCGGATACGGCCGAGCGAAGATTTGGAAAGCTCGGCCTCGAACTGCTTCGGCGCGTTGGCGCCGATCCATTTGCGGGCCTCGAGACGGAACGCAGCTTCCGGCGCGGTATCGTCGAAATTCATGGCCTGACTCTCTTTCGATCGGTGTCTCTCCCTCATGGTGAGGAGGCGCTCTTCGCGCCGTCTCGAACCATGAGGCCCGACAGTGGCCTCATCCTTCGAGACGCATCGCTTTGCGATGCTCCTCAGGGTGAGGAAGTCCTATCCCCGTCCCCGGGTCGGTATCTTGTTGAACGGCACATCCTTGTCGACCCTGATATCGCCGGGCAGCCCGAGCACGCGCTCGGCGATGATGTTGCGCATGATCTCGTCGGTGCCGCCTTCGACGCGGGTGCCGGGCGCGCGCAGCAGCATCGCCTGAAACTTTCCGGCCGCCTCCGCCTCCTCGGGCCCGCTCAGGACGCCGGCGGCGCCCTGCAGATCGAGCGCGTAGGTGGCGACGTCCTGGATCATCGATCCCGCCACCAGCTTGCCGATGGAATTTTCCGGCCCCGGCCGCTCGCCCCTGGAAAGCGCCGAGATCGCGCGCATGCTGGTGTATTTCAGTCCGCTGGCGCGCACCGCCCAGTTGGCAAGCTTCGCGCGCACGGCGCGGTCGTCGATCGCGAGCCCGTCCTCGAGCCTCAAATTGCTGCAGAACTCGAACAGTTCCGGAAACCCGGTGGAGACCCCGGCGCCGATTGACATCCGCTCGTTCATCAGCGTGGTGAGCGACACGTTCCAGCCGTCATTGACCGCGCCGAGCCGCTGCGCGTCGCCAATCCTGACGTCGGTGAAATAGACTTCATTGAAATCCGACTGTCCGCTCGCCTGCTTGATCGGCCGCACATCGACACCCGGACTCTTCATGTCGAGGAAGAACATGGTGAGGCCCTTGTGCTTCGGCACATCGGGATCGGTGCGGGTCAAAAGGATGCCATAGTCGGAATAATGCGCGCCGGAAGTCCAGATCTTCTGGCCGTTGACGACCCACTGATCCCCGCTCCTTTCCGCCCGTGTTCGCAGTCCGGCCACATCGGAGCCGCCGGCAGGCTCGGAGAACAATTGGCACCAGACCTTTTCGCCTGACGCAAGCGGCGGCAGATAGTGGCGCTTCTGGTCTTCGCCGGCAAACGCCATCATGGTCGGCCCGCACATGCCGTGGCCGATGATGAACATTCCGCTGAGCTTGCCGAACGGGCCCTCTTCCTGCTGCCAGATCACGCGCTCGATCGGCGAGGCGCCGCGTCCGCCATATTCCTTCGGCCAGTGCAGGCAGGCCCAGCCGGCATCCGCCTTCTTCTTCTGCCAGGCCTTGGCGACGTCGAGAATGTTGGCACCCTTGAGCTGGGTGCGGCCGAGCGAGGATTTGCGCAACTCCTCTTCATATTGCTTCGGCGCGTTGGCCGCGATCCATACCCTGGCCTCGGCGCGGAAAGCGGCCTCCTGCGGCGTGTCATCGAAATTCATGCGTGTGGTCCTTGCAGTCAGGCCGCATTGCGCTGGCGCATCCGGTCGATCAGGGCGTCTTCCCAGTACGACAGGCTGCCGAGCGACAATGCCAATGCGTTGGAGCGGCGATAATACATGTGACAGTCGAATTCCCAGGTGAAACCCATGCCACCATGAACCTGGATATTGTTCTTGGCGCAGTGCTGGAACGCCTGGGTGGCGCTGATGCGCGCCGATGCCGCGGCCTCCGGCAATTCCGATGCGTTGGTCGACAGCGCCCAGGCGCCGTAGTAGCAATTCGACCGCGCCAGCGTCGCCGAGACGTACATGTCGGCGAGCATGTGCTTCACCGCCTGGAACGAGCCGATCGGCCGGCCGAAGGCGATACGGTCGAGCGCGTAGTCGCGCCCCATCTCCAGCGCGCGGTCGGCGCCGCCGACCTGCTCGAAGGCCGTCAGCACCGCCGCGCGGTCGAGCACCTGCGAGAGAATGCTCCAGCCCTCGCCAGCCGGACCGAGCGGCTCGGCCTTGCAGCTCTTGAAGCTGAGTTCAGCCTGGCCGCGCGACGGATCGATATTGGTCAGGCCCTTCGCCTCAACTCCCTCTGCCTTCATGTCGACCAGGAACAGCGAGATATCGGAATCGCGTCCACTCGATCCGGTGCGGGCGGCGACGACGACAAAATCGGCAATCTCGCCGTCGGGCACCGGCCTCTTGACGCCATTGAGGCTGTTGCCGGAGGCGCTGAGCTTGATCGCCTGCGGCGACGGATTGCCCTTGCCTTCGAACAGCGCCAGCGTGCCGATCGCGGCGCCCAAGGCGATCAGGGGCAGCCATTTCTGCTTTTGTGCGTCGCTGCCGGCGAGCAGGATCGCTTCGGCAGCGAGATAGACCGTCGAGGAAAACGGCACCGGCGCCAGCGCCCGGCCCATTTCCTCCGCAATCACGCAAAGCTCGAGATGACCGGCACCGGCGCCGCCAAAGGCTTCCGGGATTGCGACACCGAGAAAGCCCATGTCGGCAAGTCCCTTCCACAGTTCGCGGTCATAGGGCTGCTTGCCATCGAGCACGGTGCGCACCGCCTTGGCCGGGCATTTCTCGGCGAGAAACTTCCGGGCCTCGTCGCGCAACTGCTTCTGGTCGTCGGAGAAATCGAAATTCATGGCGGGTTACCCTCTTCCTGACTGGTCATTCCGGATGACGCGAAGCGGCGATCCGGAATCTCGAGATTCCGGGTCTGGTCCTTCGGACCATCCCGGAATGACAGCGTCTCCCTCCCCGCGCCCAGCTATCTCGGCGCCATGCGGATGGCGCCGTCGAGCCGGATGGTCTCGCCGTTGAGCATGGGGTTCTCGACAATATGCACCGCGAGGTTGCCGTATTCGGAGGCATCGCCGAGGCGCGCCGGATGCGGCACCTGCGCGCCAAGGCTCTTGCGCGCCTCCTCGTTCAGTCCCATCAGCAGCGGCGTCAGGAACAGGCCGGGCGCGATGGTGTTGACGCGGATCTTCTGGCTGGCGAGATCGCGCGCGGCCGGCAGGGTCAGGCCGACGACGCCGCCCTTGGAGGCGGAATACGCGATCTGGCCGATCTGGCCCTCATAGGCCGCGACACTCGCAGTGTTGATGATGACGCCGCGCTCTTCGCCAATCGGCTCCGCCGTGACCAGGCGCTCGGCGAACAGCCGCAGCACGTTGAAAGTGCCGATCAGATTGACGTTGATGATGCGCGCGAACTTGGCCAGCGGATAGACGCCGTCCCGCCCGACGATGCGCTGCGATCCGCCGATGCCGGCGCAGTTCATCAGCACGCGGGCGACGCCGTGGGATTTTTCCGCCTTGGCGAGGCCGGCCTTGACTTGCTCCTCGTCGGTGACATCGGCGTGAACAGCGACGCCCTTGACTTCGGCGGCGATTTTCTCGGCGTTTTCCTTGCTCTGGTCGAGCACGGCGATTTTCGCGCCTTTGGCAGCCATGGCGCGCGCGGTGGCGGCGCCGAGGCCGGAACCTCCGCCGGTAATGAGAACGGCAATGTCTTTCAACTGCATGGGATGAACCTTTTCCTTGAACCCTGTTTATGGACGTTTCGTTTCGGCGAATGGCGAATAGCGAGTGGCGAATAAGAAGAGAAGACGGCAGCCCTTATCCATTCGCCATTCGCTATTCGCTATTCGCTACTCGTCATTCGCTACTCGCCATTCCCTACTCCGCCCCTTTCAGCATGCCGCCGCAAATCAGCGCTTCCATATGGCCGATATATTGACGGCAGACCTCGTCGGTGACCGGTCCGACGCCGGTCGCCCGTGACATCGAGTGCCGTCCGAAAAACAGATGATCGCAGGCGCCGATCAGGCTGGTGTAGAACAGCACGGGATCGATGCTACGGAATTCTCCGGCCTTGATGCCTTCCGCAAGCAGGCGGCGGTGGAAATCCAACAGCGGTGCGACAAAGAAGTTCGACACGTCATCGGCGGCATCCGCACTGCTCTCGTGCAGCAGATAATGAATCAGCCGATTCATATAGGGAAAGCGGCGATAGGCCCGGATGATCCCCGCGATATGCAGGCGGAGTTTCGCGGTCGGCGCAATCGGCTGCGCCAGCAGATATTCGAGATGCAACACCTCGGTCGCGGCGTCGCGCGCCAATAGCGCCAGCAAAAGGCCGTCCTTGTTGCCGAAATGGTATTTCACCAGCGCCGCATTGACGCCGGATTTCTGCGCAATGTCGCTCAGCGACACCTCGATCGACGAGCGCTCGATCATCAGTTCGCTCGCCGCGACGAGGAGTTTCCCGGCGGTGGCATTTCGCCCGCCCGGAGACCGGGCCGGTACGCTGGTATTCAATTGCGATGCCATCATCCGCCTGTCGGGAAATCCGGGCGCAGATAAGCCGAAGCCGCCGCCGCACTCAAGAGTTAATTGATTGATTGACTAAATCACATGGCATCCCTTAAATCCGGCCCGTCCTTCAAGCACCGAGCCGAAACAACCAGGGAGAAAAGAGATGGCCGAGGCCTATATCGTCGCCGCCGCACGCACCGCCGGAGGCCGCAAGGGAGGCCGCCTCGCGGGATGGCATCCGGCCGATCTCGCCGCCTCCGTGCTGGACTCGCTGGTCGAGCGTTCCGGCGCGGCCCCCGACCAGATCGAAGACGTCATCATGGGCTGCGTGATGCAGGCCGGCGAACAGTCCAACAACATCGCGCGCAATGCGATCATGGCCTCGAAATTGCCGGAAAGCGTGCCCGGCACGTCGGTCGACCGGCAATGCGGCTCGTCGCAGCAGGCGCTGCATTTCGCCGCGCAGGCGGTGATGTCGGGGGCCATGGACGTGGTGATCGCGGCCGGCGTCGAGGCCATGACGCGGGTGCCGATGGGGCTTGCGTCATCACTGCCGGCGAAAAACGGCTTTGGCCATTACAAGAGCCCGAACATCGAGAAGCGCTATCCCAATATCGTCTTCAGCCAGTTCACCGGCGCGGAAATGATGGCGGAGAAATACGGCCTCTCCAAAGACGAACTCGATCGGTACGCCTATCAGAGCCATCAGCGCGCGATTGCGGCGACCCAGGCCGGTAGCTTCAAGGACGAAATCATTCCGCTCAAGATCACCCGCGCGGATGGTTCGACCGACACCCACCACATCGACGAAGGCATTCGCTTCGACGCCAGCCTCGAGGGCATCCGCAACGTCAAGCTGATCGCGGAAAACGGCAAGCTCACCGCCGCCAGCGCCAGCCAGATCTGCGATGGCGCCTCCGGCGTGCTGGTGGTCAACGAAAAGGGCCTGAAATCACTGGGCGTCAAGCCGATGGCGCGAATTCATCACATGACCATGATGGGCGGCGATCCCGTGATCATGCTGGAGGCGCCGCTCCCGGCGACCGAGCGCGCGCTGAAGAAGGCCGGCATGTCGATCGACGATATCGACCTGTTCGAGGTCAACGAGGCCTTCGCCTCGGTCCCGACGGCATGGCTGAAGAGCACCGGCGCCGACCCGGCGAAGCTCAACGTCAATGGCGGCGCCATTGCGCTCGGTCATCCCCTTGGTGGCTCCGGCACCAAGCTGATGACCACGCTGGTCCATGCGATGAAGCAGCGCCACAAGCGCTACGGCCTGCAGACCATGTGCGAGGGCGGCGGCATGGCCAATGTGACGATCGTGGAACGGCTGTAGAGGCAGCAAAAAATGTTGTCGTCCCGGCCTTGAGCCGGGACCCATAACCACAAATGCCCGAGTTTGCAGCGAACTGGTGCCCCCGCGCGCTGCAATAATTTGAATCGGTGGTTATGGATCCCGCGTTCGCGGGGATGACGAATTGCTTTCAGAAGGAACCCCCATGACTCATCCGTCGGTGCACGCGCGGACCCAGCCGGACAAGATCGCCTACCGGATGGCGGGCAGCGGCAAGGCGATCACCTATCGCAAGCTTGACGAACTGTCGAACCAGGGCGCGCATCTGTTTCGCGCGCTCGGGCTTGAGGCCGGCGACCACATCGCGTTCTTGATGGAGAACCGGCTGGCGTTTATGGAGATCTGCTGGGCGGCGCAGCGCAGCGGGCTCTATTACACCGCGATCAGCCGCTATCTCACCCAGGAAGAGATCGCCTATATCGTCAAGGACTGCGGCGCCCGCATCGTCATCACCTCGCCGAAATGCGCCGAACAACTCAGGGGACTGCTCACCGGGGCGCCCGGCGCGCCGCTGTTCTTCATGATCGACGAGCCGTTGCCGGGCTTCCGCTCCTGGGACGAGGAAGCCGCGGCGCAGGCCACCACGCCGATAGCGGACCAGGTGGCCGGCTATGACATGCTGTATTCGTCGGGCACCACCGGCCGGCCCAAGGGGATCAAGCGGCAGTCGGAAAACAATCCGATCGAGTTGCCGAACCCGTTCCTGCGGATTCTGTGCGCCGACATGTGCGGGATGTCGTCCGACAGCATCTATCTGTCGCCGGCGCCGCTGTATCACGCCGCGCCGCTGCGCTTCAACATGATGGCGATCACGCTCGGCGGCACCGCGATCATCATGGAATCGTTCGACGCCGAACAATTCCTGGCGCTGGTCGAGAAACACCGGATCACCCAGTCGCAACTGGTCCCGACCATGTTCGTGCGCATGCTGAAGCTGCCGGGTGAGGTTCGGCTGCGTTACGACATCTCATCGCTGCGGGGCGCGATCCACGCCGCCGCGCCCTGTCCGATCGACGTCAAGGCAAAAATGATCGAATGGTGGGGGCCGATCCTGATCGAATATTATGCCGGCTCCGAAGGCAATGGCGTCACGGTGTCGACCTCGCAGCAATGGCTGACGCATCGCGGCACCGTCGGCCGCGCCGTGGTCGGCAAGGTCAGGATTGTCGACGAGAACGATCGGGAAGCGCCGACCGGAAAGATCGGTACCGTCTATTTCGCCGATGCGCCAGTGTTCTCCTATCACAACGATCCCGACAAGACCAAGCGCGCCTACAATGCGCGGGGCTGGTCGACGCTCGGCGACGTCGGCTATATCGACGAGGAAGGCTTTCTGTATCTCACCGATCGCAAGTCCTACATGATCATCTCCGGCGGCGTGAACATCTATCCGCAGGAAACCGAGGACGTGCTGATCACCCATCCCGGCGTCGCCGATGTCGCGGTGTTCGGCGTGCCGAACGAGGAGATGGGCGAGGAGGTCAAGGCGGTGGTGCAGCCGCACGACATGGCGCGGGCCGGCAAGGAGCTGGAAACCGAGCTGATCGTGTTCTGCCGCAAACATCTGTCGCCGATCAAATGCCCGCGCAGCATCGATTTCGAGGCCGAGCTGCCGCGTACGCCGACCGGCAAGCTGGTCAAGCGGCATCTGCGCGACCGCTATTGGCCGAAGGCGGCGACGAAGGTGTAAGTGCGTTGCAACCATAAAAAGGTCCATCGTCATTGCGAGGAGCGCAAGCGACGAAGCAATCCGAAACTGTCATTCCGGGATGCGCCTCTTGGCGCAGGCCCGGAATCCATAACCACCATCGGGAGTATGGATTCCGGGCTCGCGCTTCGCGCGCCCCGGAATGACGCAGAGTTGGATTGCTTCGCTTGCGCTCGCAATGACAGCGACGAAAGTACTGCACCATGACAGACCTCCCTGACATTCCCCTTCCGCTCGCCATCCGCTCGCGCTTTGTCGACGGCGTCAACGGGCTGCGCATGCACGTGCTGGAGGCGGGATTCGAGAGCCGCGGCCGGCCTTGCGTGCTGCTGCTGCACGGCTTTCCCGAACTCGCCTATAGCTGGCGCAAGGTGATGCCGACGCTGGCGGACGCCGGCTATCATGTGATCGCGCCGGACCAGCGCGGCTATGGCCGCAGCACCGGCTGGGACGCGAACTACGACGGCGACCTCCATTCGTTCCGGCTGCTCAATCTCGTGCGCGACGCCCTCGGGCTGGTGTCGGCGTTGGGCTATCGCTCGGTCGACGCCGTGGTCGGCCATGATTTCGGCAGTCCGGTCGCCGCCTGGTGCGCGCTGGTGCGGCCCGATATATTTCGATCGGTCGCGCTGATGAGCGCGCCGTTCGCAGGACCACCGCCGCTGCCGTTCGACACGGCGGACAAGCCGCCGTCGCCGCTGCGCGATGATCCCGTGCATCGCGAGCTTGCGGCGCTGCCGCGTCCGCGCAAGCATTATCAGTGGTATTACTCGACCCGCGAGGCGAATGCGGACATGCACCATGCGCCGCAAGGCGTGCATGATTTCCTGCGCGCCTATTATCATCACAAGAGCGCGGACTGGAAGGACAACAAGCCCTATCCGCTGAAATCATGGTCCGCGGACGAATTGGCAAAACTGCCGACCTATTATGTGATGGATCTGGCGAAGAACATGGCCGAGACGGTCGCGGCGGAAATGCCGTCCGCTGTGGCCATCGCTGGCAATCGATGGCTGCCCGAACGCGAACTCGGCTTTTACAGCAGCGAATATGCCCGCACCGGATTCCAGGGCGGCCTGCAATGGTACCGCTGCGGCACTTCCGCTGCGTTCACTCCGGAGCTCGAAACCTTTACGGGCCGCCGCATTGACGTGCCCTCCTGTTTCATCTCGGGCAAGCAGGACTGGGGAACCTATCAGCGCCCCGGCGTGTTTGAGGCGATGCGGACGACTGCCTGCACGCGGATGATCGGCTGCCATCTGGTCGACGGCGCCGGCCATTGGGTGCAGCAGGAACAGCCGGCGGAGGTGGGCCGGCTGCTGCTGCAGTTCCTGGGGCAGGCGAAACCGCATGCCGGCAAGGCCGGCCCGGCCTGACCTCAAGGCCACATTGCAGGAACCATTTTTCCGTGGCCGCGTTGCAAGCTACCGGGTAATGCGCCCGGCGATACAGTCATTGGAGGAGAAGTATGGAAAAGAAGATCGCTGGTCTATTGGGAGCGATGGCAACGCTTGGGGCCTTCAGCGCGGCTCAAGCCGCGCCAATGCCAACCCCGGCACCAAGTGATATCTTGAAGGCCAACTCGTTCGCCGACCTTCTGGATCCGATCCCAAATGCTGCTGCGGTGCTGCAGGCCGTGGATGAATCGGGACCGGCCGCGTCAGCCGATGAAAATGTGCAGTTGGCGCAATACCATCACCATCACCACCACCATCATCATCACGGTTTTCGCCGGTACGTGCCCCACATCGTCGTGGTGCCTCACCGCTACCGCCACCATCACCACCACCATCATCACCACCACCACCATCATCACGACTTATACCGCTATTGAGCCGTCCCCAATCAATGGCGTGCAAACAGGACCTTCGGGTCCTGTTTTTGTTTGCGCTCAGTCCTGCCGGGCCTTCTCCTTCGCGGCGCGATGAAGGTGCCGATAGGTGCCGTCGAAGACGGTGTCGGTTGACGAGGTCCATTCGGTTCCCGCCGAAAGCGTCGGTCGGCTGGCATAGATGCGGCGCGCCTGCAGCTCGCGCTCGGCCGATTCCTCCTCGCCCATCTTCTCGAGTTCGAAGGAAGCTTCCTCGGGGATCACAATGATCTGCGCGAACGGTTCGTTCGGCCGGAAAATATGGGTGCGGCCCTCCGCCGGCGCCTTGAAGACCGTAAAGAACATCATCGGCCACCAGTTCCGTATCAGCGCCGGCACCGCGATCGGCACGGTATCGGTGCGGTCGGTGTAGAACCGCGGGTGCGGTTCGGTCCGGATCGCCATGCCTTTCTCGACCTTGAGATCGAGTAGGATCTGGTAGGTGTAAAACTGGTCGCCGAAATTTCGAAACGGCGGCCACTGCAATCCGCCGTCGGGCGCCGGCCCCCAATCTCCCTCCAGGATCAATCTGCCGTCTTTGGTACTGACATGCAGCTCATTGTCGTAGGGGTAGAACAGCTCGATTCCGTATTGCGCTCCCTCCGAGAACGGAACGCAGTGCCAGACCTGTTCCCGCGAGCCATCCGTGCGCGGTTCGCGCTTGCCCGCCCAACCCGGAATCTCCAGCTTGGTTCGCCGCGGCGCCAGCCGCGGGTCGTTCACGCGGTATTTGACCTTGTCCATCAGGGTCCCCGTCAACGGATTCTGCAGCAGGAACTCGTGGGGACACGCAACGGTTCCATCCGGCCCGGAGTCTGACGCGCTGGCTTGTTGCAAAACATCGTCATGGCCGGGCTTGTCCCGGCCATCCACGTCTTTCTGGCTTCGTTGCCGCAAAGACGTGGATGCCCGGGACAAGCCCGGGCATGACGGGCCAGGAGACTGGTCATTGACCGCATCGGAGCCAGCCATTATACCAATTTAGAACCATTCTAAACTTGGTCCGGGACAATCCGAGATGAAGAACTTTGCCGACTTGACCGAGCGCGAAGTGCTGGCGGTTGCGATCTCCTCTGAAGAAGAGGACAGCCGCATCTACATGACCTTCGCCGAAGACCTCGAACAGCGTTATCCGGATTCGGCGAAAATGTTCGAGGGGATGGCCGAGGAGGAGAGAGGCCATCGCCACAAGCTGCTGGAATTGTACGAAGCGCGTTTCGGCCCGCATCTGCCACCGATCCGGCGCGACAATGTCCGCGGATTTTTGCGCCGCCGCCCGATCTGGCTGACCAAGAACCTGTCGCTCGATGCCATCCGCAAGGAAGTCGGGACCATGGAATTCGAGGCCGAGCGGTTCTACGTCAAGGCCGCCGAACAGGCCGAGGATGTCGGGGTCCGCCGGCTGCTCGGCGATCTCGCGGAAGCCGAAAAAGGTCACGAAAAACTCGCGGCAAAGCTAACCGACCGTATCCTCCGTCCGGACGTGCGCGCCGACGAGGACAAGACCCGCCGACGCGTTTTCGTGCTGCAATATGTGCAGCCGGGCCTCGCGGGATTGATGGACGGGTCGGTATCGACGCTCGCGCCGCTGTTCGCCGCAGCGTTCGCCACGCATCAGAACTGGCAGACCTTCCTGGTGGGATTGGCCGCCTCGATCGGCGCCGGCATCAGCATGGGCTTTGCGGAAGCGCTTTCCGACGACGGCTCGCTGACCGGACGGGGCTCGCCGTGGCTGCGCGGCACAGCCAGCGGAGTCATGACCGCGCTCGGCGGTCTCGGCCACTCCATGCCCTATCTGGTTCCGGATTCATGGGCCAATGCCTTCTGGATAGCGACCGCGATTGCTGGCGTCGTAGTGTTCTTTGAACTCTGGGCGATCGCCTATATTCGCGCGCGCTACATGGACACGCCGTTTCTGCAGGCAGTCTTCCAGATCGTGCTCGGCGGCGCCATCGTGCTTGCCGTCGGCATTCTCATTGGCGCGGCGTAAGGACCGGGTTGCCGCCGTGGATTGCAGCAGGCATCGACATGCGCCGATGATTAGAGGATTTCTAGCGGCAAACCGGACACGACCCCTGCCGGAAACTGCCCCAGTTCTGGCATAAGGCCAATCATGACCGATCGTTTGCAATACGGGACCACCGCCAAGGTGTTCCACTGGCTCGTCGTGGCGCTTCTGCTCGTGCAATATCCGATAGGCTGGTTCATGCCGGACATTCACCGCGACACGAAGCCCGGCGCGGCCATGACATTCCACATCTCCTTTGGAATTGTCATCCTCATGCTCATTGCCATGCGCTTCGCATGGCGCCTGATGCATCCGGTTGCGCCGGAAAGCTCGCTTCCCCCCTGGCAGCGACTGAGTTCGCAAGGCGTGCACTGGCTGCTCTATGCGCTGGTGCTGGCCACGACCGTCACTGGCTGGCTGTTCGCGTCGTTTCGTGGCTGGTCGATCTCGCTCTTCTTCGTGACGCCGCTGCCGATGCTGGCCGCGGACAATGCGGCAGCCGGGAAGGCGATCGACGGCTGGCATCAGGCGATGGAATGGACGCTGCTGGCGGTGATCGGCATTCACGTCGCGGCGGCGCTGGCCCACATCTTGGTCTACCGTGACCGCATCATGCAGCGGATGCTGCCGAGATAGCCTTGATCCCGATCCCAGTTGGCTGGCTCTTGCAGACGCGATCGGAACGCCGCATCATCCAACACAAAAGCCGACACCAGGAGAAACGCCTTGGCCAAATCGCAATGGAGCTTCGCCACCGCGGTCGAACTGTCGGCAGCCCTGAAGGCCAGGAAAGTCTCCGCGGTGGAGCTGGCGCAGGACGTCATCGGACGCATCGAGCGCCACGACGCCAGGATCAATGCGGTCTGCGTGCGCGATTTCACCCGAGGCCTGGAAGCCGCCCGCGCCGCCGATGCCGCCCGCGTCCGTGGCGAGAGCAAGCCGCTGCTCGGCATTCCCATGACCGTGAAGGAATCCTACAACGTCGCGGGGCTGCCCACCACGTGGGGCTTCCCGGCGCAGAAGGATTTCACCCCGCCGGAAGACGCGCTGTCGATATCGCGGGTGAAAGCGGCAGGCGGCATCATCCTCGGCAAGACCAACGTGCCGCTCGCGCTCGGCGACTGGCAGAGCTACAACGACATCTACGGCACCACCAACAATCCGTTCGATCTCACCCGCACCCCGGGCGGTTCCTCCGGCGGATCGGCGGCGGCGCTGGCGGCGGGTTACGGTCCGCTCTCGCTCGGTTCCGATATTGGCGGCTCGCTGCGGGTGCCGGCGTTTCATTGCGGTGTCTATGCCCACAAGCCGACCTTCGCGCTGGTGCCGCCGCGCGGCCATACGTCGCCGCCGTTGCCGCCGTTGCCGTTCGACCGCGATCTTGCGGTGATCGGGCCGATGGCGCGTTCCGCCGCCGATCTTTCGCTCTTGCTCGATATGATCGCCGGACCGGACCCGATCGAGGCCGGCAAGGGCTATCAGCTCGCGCTGCCGCCGCCGCGCCACGGCGAGCTGAACAAGTTTCGCGTGCTGCTGATCGACACCGATCCGTTGCTGCCGACCGACGCGGCCGTGCGCGCAGCCATCGAGAAGCTCGGTGCCAATCTCGGCAAGGCCGGCGTTGCCGTCAAGCGGTCGAGCCCGCTATGGCCCGACTTCGCCGCCTCGACGCGGCTCTATATGCGGATGCTGTTGTCGTTCCTCGCGGGCTCGTTCCAGCCGGAGATCTATGCGGGCGCCAAAGACGCGGCGGCGAAGCTCGCCGCCGACGATACCAGCCTGGCGGCGGAGCGTCTGCGCGGCATCGTGCTCAGCCACCGCAACTGGCTGATGGCCGCCGGCGGTCGAACGCGGCTGCGGGCGCAATGGCGCGAGTTGTTCATGAGCTTCGACGCCGTGATCTGTCCGGTGATGCCGACGCCGGCCTTTCCGCACGATCACTCGGCCGACCAGGAGCAGCGCCACATCCGGATTGACGGCAAGAAGTACCCGTATCTCGATCAACTGGCATGGCCCGGAATCGCCACGCTGCCCGGCCTGCCGGCGACGGCGATACCGATCGGCCTGTCGCCGGAGGGGCTGCCGGTCGGCGTCCAGATCGTCGGCCCATGGCTGGAAGACCGCACGCCGCTGAAACTGGCCGAACTGGTCGAGCGCGAATTCGGCGGCTTCGTTCCGCCGCCAATGTTTGATGACTAGGCCAGAGCCGAGCCGTCATGCGAGCGCAGCGACGAGGCAATCACTCTCTGTCATTCCGGGATGCGCCTCTTGGCGCAGGCCCGGAATCCATAACCACCATCGGGAGTATGGATTCCGGGTTCGCTCCGCTTCGCTTCGCGCCCCTAAATGACAGAAGAACAACGGAGAAAACCCATGAGCAAGGACACCGACGAACTGACGGTCCTCAATCGCGACTATGTCGCCTCGGTGCAGAACTCGGACGTCAAGCGCTTTGACGAGATCCTGGCGCAGGACTTCTATTGCAGCAACCCCGACAAGTCGCTGGTCGACCGCGCCGGATTTCTGAAGCAGACCGCGGTGCCGGTCACGATCCGGAACCTGGTCGCCGATGAGGTCAGGATTCGCGTGCTCGGCGACTTCGCCATCATCCACGGACGCACCAGCTACAAGACGGCGGATGGCCAGCAGGCCTTCGGCCGCTACACCGATTGCTGGGCCAAGCAGAACGGCCGCTGGCTCGCAGTCTCGGCGCATGTTTCGCGGTAGGGCGTTATAACGTCATTCCGGGGCGCGAAGCGAACCCGGAATCCATACTCCCGATCGTGGTTATGGATTCCGGGCCTGCGCCAAGGGGCGCATCCCGGAATGACGACTTCTAGAGTGGTTTCCGGTTCACTCGAATCATTGTTGCTTCTCCCGAGGCCTCATGGTTCGAGACGCGCGAAGGCGCGCTCCTCACCATGAGGGTCTGAGTCCTCGTCCTGAGGAGCATCGCCAAGCGATGCGTCTCGAAGGATGAAGCCATTGAAGTGGAAATTGCGCTAGGCATCGAACATGATCACGCTGCGCACGGTCTTGCCGGCCTTCATGTTGGCAAAGCCTTCGTTGATCTCCGGCAGCTTCAATCTGGCCGAGATCCAGTCCTCGAGATGCAGCTTGCCGCGCATGTAGAACTCGACCAGCCGCGGCATGTCGACACGGAAATGGTTCGAGCCCATCGACGACCCCTGGATCTTGCGTTCGCGCAAGAAGTCAAAGCCATGCAGTTCGATCTTCTGGCCGAACGGAATCATGCCGACGATGGTGGCGGTGCCGCCGGGCGCCAGCATGGCAAACGCCTGCTCGGCGGTCTCCTTGCGGCCGAGCACCTCGAATGAGTGGTGCACGCCGCCATTGGTGAGATCGCGCACCTGCTGCACCACGTCGCCGTTTCGGGGATCGACGATGTCGGTGGCGCCGAGCTTGGTCGCCAGTTGCAGCTTGGCCGGATTGGTGTCGACCGCGATGATGCGGCCGGCGCCGGCGATCTGCGCGCCGTTGACCGCGGCCATGCCGACACCGCCGCAGCCGATCACGACCACGGTTTCGCCGGGGGCCACTTTCGCGGTGTTCACCACCGCGCCATAGCCGGTGATGACGCCGCAGCCGATCAGCGCCGCCAGCTCCAGCGGCATATCCCTGCGGATTTTGACGATGGCGTTCTCGTGCACCAGCATCTGCTCGGCAAAGGAGGAGAGATTGAGAAACTGGTTGAGTTTCTCCGGTCGCGCCCAGGACAGCCGGTTGGATTGGCCCGGCAGCATCTTCACTGTGGTGTCGGTGCACAGCACCGGCCGGCCGGTCGTACAATTGTCGCAGGTGCCGCAGAACACCGACAGGCAGGTCACGACATGATCGCCGGGCTTTACATAGGTCACGTCGGAGCCGACCTGCTCGACGACGCCGGCGGATTCGTGACCGAGCACCGCCGGCAGCGGATGCGGGTATAGCCCTTCCATGAAGTGCAGATCGGAATGGCAGAGGCCGGCCACACGGGTGCGGATCAGGACCTCGCGCGGTCCGGGCTTCGGCAGGCTGACATCCTCGATCACCAGCGGCTTGTTGACTTCATGCAGGACGGCGGCCTTCATCGGATACTCCCTGTTTTATCTTTTTCTTGAACCAGCCTGCTTCAGCCTACGCTGCCAGGACCAATTCGCCAACCTCGGCCATGCCGACCGCGCATTCGCCCAGCAGATGGTCGGTGATCGCGCGCCGGGCTGAATTTTCCGCGAGCCGGAACGGGTCGCCGGCCGTGACCTGTGATCGATCACCAGCCGTGACGGCAACCGCCGTACGATGAATTGAAGAGAATGCCGCTTGCGGCCATTGCATGATAAAGATCATTCTCCAGATAAAGCCAGCGGCGCCGAGATGTCGCCCTACTCGGTCAAGATACGCTGCTATTTTCGCTACAAAGCCCATCCCGCATCAATGGATTTGAGTCCAGCAAGGGAACAGCTTCATGGAAACCCCAAGCTACAAGACCGCCCTGATTGTCGGCGCCGGCGAAGGCCTCAGTGCCTCGCTCGCGCGATTGTTCGCCCGTGAAGGCATTCGGGTCGCGCTGGCGGCACGCCGGGTCGAGAAGCTTGGCGCGCTTTGCACCGAAACTGGCGCCCGCGCCTTTGCCTGCAACGCCACCGAGCCCGACGAGGTCGAGCGCCTGTTCGGCCTGGTGGAGCGCGAGATCGCCCCGCCCGACCTTGTCGTCTACAACGCCAGCGCGCGGGCACGCGGCGCCTTTGTCGATCTGGTGCCGTCGGAAGTGGCGCAGGCGCTGGCGGTCAGCGCGTTCGGCGGGTTTCTGGTTGCCCAGCAGGCCGTGAAGCGGATGCGGCCGAACCAGCACGGCGCGATCCTGTTCACCGGCGCTTCCGCCAGCATCAAGGGCTATTCGCAATCGGCGCCGTTCGCGATGGGCAAGTTCGCGCTGCGCGGCCTGGCGCAGAGCATGGCGCGCGAATTGTCGCCACAGGGAATTCACGTCGCGCATTTCGTCATCGACGGCGGCATTCGCAGCTCGGCCCGTACCGAAGCCCCCGACAGGCCGGATTCGATGCTCGATCCCGACGCCATTGCGCTGGCCTACTGGAACGTGCTGCAACAGCCGCGCAGCGCCTGGAGCTGGGAACTGGAATTGCGGCCGTGGGTCGAGAGATTCTAGCTCGACCGGCGGGACCCGTTGGCTCCTCGCAATGATGACACCAAACGAATTGGGGGCTTCCATGACGACTACCGACATCGCCATCGATACCGGCACCGATGAACTGCTCTGCACAATCCGCCACCGCGTCGCCATCATCACGCTGAACCGGCCGCAAGCGCGCAACGCCATGTCGGATGATCTGACCCCGGCCTTGCGCGCCATGATCAGGGCCTGTGGCGAAAATCCCGGGGTTGGCGCGCTGCTGATTACCGGCGCCGGCACCGCCTTCTGTGCCGGCGGCGACGTCAAGGGCATGGGCGCCCACCGCGCGCGCCAGAAACTGGAAATGTCCCATGATGAGAAGGTCGCGGATCTGCAGGAACGGCAGCGGCTCCTGACCGGCGCACTGGTCTCGGTGCGCAAGCCGACCATCGCCGCATTGCCGGGCCCGGCGGTCGGCGCCGGCCTCGCGCTCGCAATGGCCTGCGACATCCGCATCGCGGCGCAATCCGCCTTTGTCTCCACCGGCTATCTGCGGGTCGGGCTGAGCGGCGACTACGGCATCGCGTGGCTGTTGACGCGGCTGGTCGGGACCGCGCGGGCGCGGGAATTGATGTTTACCGGCGACAAGGTCGATGCCGCGCGATGCGAGGCGATCGGCCTCGTCAACCGCGTGGTGCCGGACGCAAAACTTCAGCAGGAGGCCTTTGCGCTTGCCAGATCGATGGCCGAAGGTCCCACCATTGCGCTCCGCTACATGAAGGACAACCTCGACGAAGCCCTTCTGTTCGACTTCGCTACCGCACGCGACCACGAAGCCGAGCGCCTGATCCGCACCACCATGACCGCGGATCACCGCGAGGCGGTGCAAGCTTTCATCGAAAAGCGCAGGGCGAACTTCACAGGGAAATAACAGTCGGCAGCCGGCTCAGTTCGCCGCAGCTCCGCTCAAGGCGAGGCCGGCCGCGGCGATCCGCCAGCTCGCGCAGGGAATATCCTGCGGGGCCGTGTCGACAGGCTTTTCGAACCGCACCAGTTTCCAGTCCTCCGGATTGGGGGCAAAGCCGAAGCCGGACTTGCGGGCAAGCCCGATCATGGCGTCGTTGGAGCGCAGGGTATCGCCGAACAGACGCACCGCACCGATCGCGGCGGCCCGGCATTCCAGATTACCGAGCAGCGCAGCGCCAATGCCGTGGCCCTGCCAGCGATCGTCGATCGACAGGCCGAATTCGAGACTTTCGGTGTCGGCGTGGAATGCATAACGGGCCTCGCCGACAATGGTCGCAAAGCCGTCGACCTGCATCGTCGCGACGATGCTGAAGCCGTCGCTCCCGCCGATATGGATGAAGCGATCGAGCACGTTGTGCGGCAGTTCCTTCATCGCGCCGAGAAAGCGATTGTAGCGCGAGCCGGTCGACAGCGAGCGAAAGTAGGTCTGCAACCCCTCCGCGTCGCCTGGCTCGACAAAGCGCACCGTCACCGGCTCTCCGCTGCGCGAGCGCACCACGTCCGAATATTGTTCCAGATCGTCGAACCGAAGAGACCTCATGGCGCGCTCCTTCAGACTTCGAAAGACTGGCTGGCGTCCCTCAACCGTGGCGACGCCCGCCCGGCTGCATCATCATGCCCGCCAAAACGGCTTTTCGACTTCGTGAGCAATGTCGCTCCAGGAAATGCCGACGTCGTGCATGTCGCGATCGGTCCATTGCGCCAGTTCGCGGCGCTGGCGCCGCCGCTCGCGCCAGACGTGAAAGGTGTCGCCGAGCTGGGTTAAAACCCCGGAACCATGATTATTTATCATCGGTTGATGTGAATCCATGGACATTTTCGCCTCCTAAAGCTAAGCTGCTGTCGGGGAATATCTGCGCTATAGCGCCCATCCACAAACGACACTTTGTCCCACTTCAGATGACATAAATTCATGATTGAATTTTTCGCTGCATGACCACAAGGCTGCCCTCGCTGAATGGATTGCGCGCCTTCGAGGCCGCCGCCCGGCATTTGAGCTTCACCAACGCGGCGGCCGAACTGAATGTCACGCAAACCGCGATCAGCCATCAGATCCGGCGGCTCGAGGAGGAGCTCGGCGTTCGGCTGTTTATCCGGCAGAACCGCGCGCTGGCGCTGACTGCGGAGGCCACCGAATATCTTCCCGGCATCCGCGCCGCGTTCAACGATCTGCGGTTTGCGACCGACCGGTTGCTGCGCAAGGACAACGAGAATGTCCTGACCGTCTCGACCCTGGCATCACTCGCGGCAAAATGGCTGCTGCCGCGGCTTCCCGCTTTTCAGGAAGCGCATCCCGGCATCGACGTCCGCATCACCACCTCGACTGCACTGGTCGATTTCAAGAGCGGCGGCGTCGATGCCGCGATCCGCTACGGCCGCGGACACTGGCCGAGCCTGCGCGCCGACTGGCTGATGGCCGACGAGCTGTTTCCGGTCTGCAGCCCGGCGCTGATCAGCGGCAGCAAACCGCTGCGCTGTCCGGAGGACCTGGCCCGGCAGACCCTGCTCCACACCAGCGCCGGCTATAATGACGACTGGCGGCTATGGCTCACCGCCGCGGGGCTGCCGGCGAATATCTCAAAGCATCCCGGGCTGACCTTCGACCTGATTTTGGTGACGGTCCAGGCCGCGATCGACGGCCTCGGCGTGGCGATGGGCCGGACGTCCTATGTCGAGGCCGATATCGCCAAGGGCCGGCTGCTGGTTCCCTTCAAGATCGCCTTGCCGGCCGATGCCGGCTTCTACCTGGTTTCACCCGAAGCGAGAGCGGATTCGCCGAAGCTCTCGGCGTTCCGGAATTGGCTGGTCGCCTCGTTGCAGAACAAAACCTGAAAAGCTTCCGGCGTGTAACGCGATATCGCGTTGGTTGCGTGTTTTCCGGTTGGTCGCGCCGCGCGGGCATGGCAGATTGCATGGTCGACGACAGCGACGGTCGGCGGAGATCATTTCGCGCCGGCCACCGACAGGGGAGCGAACATTGCAGAACGCCAACAGTGTAGCGCCCGCCTTGCAAAGCGAGACCGAAGGATTCTGGCCCCAAGGCTGGTGGTCGATCGTCGATTACAGGATCGGCATCGTCCCGCTGCCGATTTTCGTGACCTTGCTGGCGGTGATTGGCGGATTCGCCCTCACCGGGAAAGTGCCATCCGACATCTTGATGGGTATCGTCATTCTCTCGATGGGTGGCTTTGCCTGCGCCGAATTGGGCAAGCGAATTCCGATCATCCGCAACATCGGTGCGGCGGCGATCTTCGCCACCTTCATCCCGTCATTCCTTGCCTTCCATCAATTATTGCCGGCCTCGATTCTGGCTTCGGTAAAGGACTTCACCAAGGATTCGAATTTCCTGTATTTGTTCATTTCCTGCATCATCGTCGGCAGCATCCTGGGAATGGACCGGGGTGTCCTGATCAAGGGCTTCCTCAAGATATTCGTTCCACTGGCCGCGGGCTCGGTCGCCGGGGGCGTGGTCGGAACGCTGGTCGGTGTCCTGCTCGGTCTCGGCGCTTACCACACGTTCTTCTTTGTCGTGGTCCCGATCATGGCCGGCGGCGTCGGCGAGGGCGCGATCCCGCTGTCCATCGGCTATTCGCAAATCCTTCACCAGTCGCAGGGCGATCTGTTTGCGCAGGTATTGCCGCCGGTGATGCTTGGCAGCCTGACGGCCATTCTGCTGGCGGGTACGCTGAATTTTGTCGGCAAGAAATATCCGCACCTCACCGGCGAAGGGCGCCTGCAGCCGGGCGAGCACGACGAACTTGAATTCGAGGAAGAAGATACCAACGACCATGTCGACGTTGCCACGGTTGCCGCCGCCGTCGTTACCGCGGTGACGCTCTACCTGGTCGGTGCACTGGCACAGCGGCTGTTTAGCTTTCCCGCGCCGGTGGTGATGCTGGTGATTGCGGTGTTCCTGAAACTGACGCGGGCAGTGTCGCCATCGCTGCAGGTCGGGGCCTTTCACGTCTACAAATTCTTCTCGACCGCCGTCACCTACCCGCTGCTGTTTGCGATCGGCGTTTCGTTGACGCCGTGGGACAAGCTGGTGGCCGCTTTCACGTTGCCTTACGTCATCACCATCGTGGCGACGGTGGTGACAATCATGACAACGGGATTTTTTGTCGGGGGCTGGCTGGAAATGTATCCGATCGACACCGCCATCGTCACCGCCTGCCACAGCGGACAGGGCGGCACCGGCGACGTCGCCATCCTCACCGCGGCCAATCGGATGCAGTTGATGCCGTTTGCGCAAATCGCGACCCGTATCGGCGGAGCGCTCACCGTGACCGGGGTGCTGATCGCGATGACCCAGATCGGCTAGCGTTGGCCAAGCGGCCGGCAATGCCCGTCAGCCGCATTGATTTCCATGCAAGGAAAGACAACAAGATCGCATGGTCGATCTCGCTCATAAATTCGACGTGCTGGTGATCGGTGGCGGCAATGCCGCCTTGTGCGCCGCGATCAGCGCGCGGCGGTCAGGTGCATCGGTGCTGGTGCTCGAAGGTGCGCCGAAATTCTATCGCGGCGGCAACACCCGCCATACCCGCAATATGCGCTGCGCCCATGACGCCGCGACCGACATCCTCACCGGGCCCTATACCGAGCAGGAATTCTGGGAAGACCTGCTGCGCGTGACCGATGGTCAGACCGACGAGGAACTCGCCCGCCACATGATCAGCGAGTCCAAGGACATCCTGGGCTGGATCGTCGAGCAGGGCGTGCGCTGGCAGCCGTCGCTCGGCGGCACGCTGAGCCTCGGCCGCACCAATTCGTTTTTCCTCGGCGGCGGCCGGGCGATGCTGAACGCGCTCTATCTCACCGCCGAACGGCTCGGCATCGACATCCTCTATGGCGCCGAGGTCACCGAGCTGCGGATCGAAGACGGGATGTTTCTGTCGGCGACGCTGAAGCAGCCAGTCGGCGGAGCGGTGGAAGTCCACGCCTCGACGCTGGTTGCCGCCGCCGGCGGCTTCGAGGCCAACATCGAATGGCTCAAGGAATATTGGGGCGACGCCGCCGACAACTTCCTGATCCGCGGCACGCCTTACAACCGCGGTTCAATCCTCAAGATGCTGCTGGCCAAGGGCGTGCAGGAGGTCGGCGATCCCACCCAATGCCACGCGGTCGCGATCGACGCCCGCGCGCCGAAGTTCGATGGCGGCATCATCACCCGGCATGATTCCGTGGTGTTCGGCATCGTCGTCAACAAGCACGCCGTGCGTTTCTATGACGAAGGCGAAGACCTCTGGCCGAAGCGCTACGCGATCTGGGGCCGCCTGGTCGCCGCCCAGCCGGACCAGATCGCCTACATCATCTTTGACGCGAGTTCGCGCAACAGCTTCATGCCGACGCTGTTTCCGCCGATCGAAGCCGGCTCGATCGCCGGCCTTGCCGCCAGGTTCGAGCTCGATGCGGCAGCGCTGGAGAAAACCATCGCCGGCTTCAATGCGGCGGTGCGCCCGGGCACCTTCGATCACACCATTCTCGACGATTGCCGCACCGAGGGGCTGACGCCGCCGAAGAGCCACTGGGCGCGGCGGATCGAGACGCCGCCTTATTATGCCTATCCGGTGCGGCCCGGCATCACCTTCACCTATCTCGGCACCCGCGTGAACAAGCAGGCGCGGATGCTGATGAAGGACGGCAAGCCTGCGGCCAACATGTTCGCTGCCGGCGAGATCATGGCGGGCAACGTGCTGGGCAAGGGCTATGCGGCCGGGATCGGCATGACCATCGGCAGCGTGTTCGGACGGATCGCAGGACGGGAAGCGGCGCAAAATGCACGGAACTAAAATCCTCGAGGAGGCCGACCGCCTGATGACGGTCTGCAATTCGTGCCGCTATTGCGAAGGCCTGTGTGCGGTGTTTCCGGCGATGGAAATGCGCCGCTCGTTCTCCGACGGCGATCTCAACTATCTCGCCAATCTCTGCCATGCCTGCGGCGCCTGCTACACCGACTGCCAGTTTTCGCCGCCGCACGAGTACAATGTCAACGTCCCGCAGACGCTTGCGATCGCGCGCGCCGAATCCTATGCCGCCTATGCCTGGCCGCAGGCCTTCTCCGGTGTCTTTGCGCGCAACGGGCTCGCGATCAGCCTCGTCGCTGCGGTCAGCGTGGCGGTATTCATCTTCGGATTTGCCGCCGGCAACGACCACGAGGTCCTGTTCGGCATCCACACCGGCCCGGGCGCGTTTTACCGATTGATGCCGCACAACACGATGGCGGCGCTGTTCGGCGCCGCGTTCCTCTACGCGATCGTGGCGCTGGCGATGGGCGTGCGCGCGTTCTGGCGCGACATCGGCGAGCCGATCGGCATGCGCGCCGATCCGGCCTCGCTGTGGCAGGCGATCAAGGACGCCGGCGAACTGCGCTATCTGGATGGCGGCGGCGCCGGCTGTGTCAATGAGGACGAACGGCCGACCGACCGGCGCAAGCTCTATCATCATCTGACGTTCTATGGCTTTGTCCTGTGCTTCGCCGCAACCTGCGTCGGGACGCTCTACCACTACCTGCTCGCACGCGAAGCGCCATACCCGTGGTGGGATTTGCCGGTCGTGCTCGGCACGCTGGGCGGGCTTGGCCTGGTGATCGGGCCGATCGGTCTGCTGACGGAAAAATCCAGGCGCGATCCCGTGCTGGTCGACCAGGCGCGCGCCGGCATGGACGTCGCCTTCATCGTGATGTTGCTGCTGACCGCGCTGACCGGCCTCGCACTGCTGCTCTGGCGCGACACCGCCGCGATGGGCCCGCTGCTGGCGCTGCATCTCGGCGTGGTGTTTGCGCTCTTCATCACCATGCCCTACGGCAAGTTCGTGCACGGCATCTATCGCACCGTCGCGCTGGTGCGCTATGCGCGCGAGCGGCGGATGACGGGGCACTCGGTCTGAATCGTTCCATTGGTCGAATCGTGACCGCGCATCGGGGGCCTCGTGGTTCGAGACGCGCGGCGTTGCCGCGCTCCTCACCATGAGGGCCTAGGAAGACCTCATCCTGAGGAGCCGCGCTCTTGCGCGGCGTCTCGAAGGATGAGGCCACGCCGAGTGTGCTGCGATTACACATCCACCACCACGTAGTCGCTTTCCACCGACACCGCGATGGTCTCCGCGATATAGGGCCCCTTCACCACGCTGGTGCCTGGCTCGACATGGACCGGATAGGCCTTGGCCCGAAACCGCCGGGGATCGCAGTAGGACTGGCCGGTGCGGATATCGAACTCCCAGCCGTGCCATGGGCAGCGGATGATTTCGCCGAGCCTGGTGTATTCGATCGTGCCGGGATCGGACGACTGCGCGAGCCCGATCAGCGGCCCCTCGCACAACGCCGCGCCCTGGTGCGGGCAGCGGTTCAACAGGCCGAAGAACTCGCCCTTGATGTTGAAGACCGCGATCGGCCGCTCATCGATGGTGAGAAACTTGCGCGTGCCCGGCGGCAATTCCGCCACCGGGGCGATGACATGACGGGCCATCAACTCAGTCCGTACAGCTTCCGGGCGTTGCCGAGATAAAATGCTTCGCGGTTGGTCTCGCTGACGCCCGCCGGCAGCACCCGCGACGGCTCGTCATAGTCCCAGTGCGGATAGTCGGTCGCAAACAGCAGCTTGTCCCAGCCGACCCAGTCGATCACGTCAAACAGATGGTCGCGCCGCTCCGGATCCTCCATGGGCTGGGTGGTCCAATAGATGTGGTCGCGGATGTATTCCGACGGCGGCCGCTTCACATGCGGCACCTCGCCGCGCATTCGTTGCCAACTCTTGTCGAGCCGCCACGACAGCGACGGCGCCCAGCCGAAGCCGGCCTCGATCATCACCATCTTGAGCTTCGGATGGCGCTCAAAGACGCCCTCCAGCACGATGCTCGCCAATGCGGTCTGCTGGCATTGCGAATGACCCACCATTTCCTCGATATAATAGCTGGGCCAGCCCGACGCCGTGATCGGATTGCCGCCGAAGCCGAACGCATGGACGCCGATCGGAAGGCCCGCCTCCTCCGCGGCCTGATAGATCGGCCAGTAGCGGCGCTGGCCCAGCGGCTCGACGTTGCGGCTGAGCAGCAGCACCTGAATGAAATTCCTGTCGCCGGCGCGCTTGCGGATTTCGGCGGCCGCAGCCGGGCCGTCCTCATTGGCGACCACGATCGATCCCTTGAGGCGGCTGTCCTTGCTGGTCCACTCCGCGATCTGCCAGTCGTTGACCGCCGTGGCCAGCGCCGCACTTAAATCCTGGTTGCGAATGCCCTGCCCGGTCTGCAGCGGACATAAAACCCCAAGCACGACATGATTCGGGTCGAGATGCTGCTGCTGCATAAACGATAGCGACGAGCCCTGCGGTCCGCCCTCCGGCGGAAAGGCGTCACGGCGCGACGCATTCGGCTGCGCCTTCGGGTAAGGCGGACCTTCCATCATGCCCTGATAGGGATGCTTGCCGTAGGTTTCGAGATGGTCGTGCCAGCGGCGGGCCAGATAGGGATAGAGGTCCTTGAGGCTCTTGCGCGCCGGATGAATATCGCAGTCGGCAATCGCGGTGTTGACGCCCTCGGATGCAGCCTGAGCCGGGCCCGCGCGGAACTGCACGTTCATGGCGTTGTCTCCTTGAGCGCCGATTGCGTCAGCCGGCCGTAGGTCGCATGCGGGTTGTCGATCATGACCTTGCGCACCAGATCGGGCGACATGGCTTCCGGCAGCACCGCATCGCCGTCGAATTGCCAATGCGGATAATCGGTGGAGAATAAGAGCAATTCGTCCGACTGCATATGGTCAAACAGGCGATTTAATGTCGCCGGATCCGGTGGCGCGTCGATCGGCTGCAGCGAAAACCGGATGTTGCTGCGCACAATCTCCAGCGGCGCGCGGTCCACCCAAGGCGTTTCCATGCGGGTGCCGCGCCAGAATTTATGCAGCCTCCACAGATAGGACGGCAGCCAGGTGAACCCGGATTCCAGCATCACCATTTTCAGTCCGGGGTGCCTTGCAAAGACCCCCTCGACGATCAGGCTGGTCAACTGGGTCTGAAACGCGGTGGCCTGGGCGACATAGTCCTCGATGTGATAGGAGCCCCAGCCGACCGAGCTTGGCGGGTTGTGATAGTTGCTGCCGGCATGAATACCGATCGGCAGACCGAGGCGCTCGGCGGCGGCGTAGATCGGCCAATAGGCGCGCTTGCCGAGCGGCATGTCCCCCATCACCAGCATCAATACCTGAACGAAGCGCCGGTCTGTCGCGCAGCGTTCGATCTCGGCGACCGACTTCTCGATGCTCTGAATCGGGATCACGATCGAGCCGCGCAGCCGGCTGTCCTTGTCGAGCCATTCCTTCGCCAGCCAGTCGTTCAGCGCGCGGCAGAACGCGTCGGCCATGTCCTCGCTGAACACCATCTGGACCCCGTACAGCGGATTGCAGATGCCATAGCTGACCGCGAAGCGATCGAGCGCCTGGGCCTGCATGTCGGCGAGGCTCGATCCGGGCTTGCCCTTGGAAGGTCGCCAGTCCGGGCGCGCGGTGATCGGCGAATTGGCCGGATAGGATTGCGATACCAGATCGACCATTCCGCGGGTCGTGACCTGATCGCGCCAGTAATCGTCGAGATAGGGCAAGAGGCTCGTCAGATGAGGAACGGCGGGGTGCAGATCGCAATCCACACCGCCCGCAATCGGTGACGTCATGACGGTTTCCTCTTGCTCCACGCCCGCTTGCCGCCCGTGGGCTGTTCAATCACGGCATCTTGTGTAGGCCGCTTCTGCTTCGCTGGCATTCAAGCAGGCTCGGCTGCGGCTCGCAACTCGGCAACCGATCCATCCTGTGCTAGGAAATCGGGAACCGCGCGCGGCGGGGCGAGGTGGTCGCTTTGATGCCGTTGGCCAGGAAAGGCACGCGATGAAAGATCTGGTTGTGATCGCCGAGCCAATAGCCGCCCGGCTGATCGAGCGTCGCCAGACCATCGCAGTCGCGGAATCCTCGACCGGCGGCCTGATCTCGGCGGCCTTGCTCGCCGTGCCCGGCGCCTCGGCCTATTTCCTCGGCTCCGCCGTGGTCTATACCCGCGATGCGCGGCGAATTCTGGTGGACATCCCGGACGACGCGATGAAGGGAATCCGCTCGGCCTCCGAGCCCTATGCGAAGCTGCTGGCGAGCCAGATTCGCCGTCGTTTCTCCACCGACTGGGGCCTGTCCGAGACCGGCGCGACCGGCCCGACCGGCAACCGCTATGGCGACGCCGCCGGCCATAGCTGCATCGCGGTCGCAGGCCTCGGCGACCCGTCTGCGATGACGCTTGAGACCGGCAGCGCCGACCGGCTTGCCAACATGCAGGTCTTCGCCGCGACGGCACTCAACTTCCTGCTGCGGAATCTGTCGCGCTGAAACCCGGGCTCGCTTCCGAGGCCCTCGTCGTTCGAGACGCGCGGCGTTGCCGCGCTCCTCACCATGAGGGTCCGAGACGGAGACCGACCTCATCCTGAGGAGCTTGCGCAGCAAGCGTCTCGAAGGATGAAGCCGCGACGTCGCGAAGCCCTCGCGGAGGACGACCCAGCGGTCGTCTATCGTTCCCGGAAGGCGCGCATCAGCTGATCCTTCAGCGGCTTGACCAGATAGGACAGCATGGTGCGGTCGCCGGTCTGCACGAAGGCTTCCACCGGCATGCCGGGTATCAGCCTGACCTCGCCCAATCGCGCCAGTTCTTCCGGCGGCATCGAGACGCGGATGGTGTAATAGGACTGGCCGGTGCGCTGATCGGTGGTGACGTCGGGCGACACGCGGGTGACGAAGCCGTTCAATTCCGGCGTCGTGCGCTGGTTGAATGCCGACAGCCGCAGCAGCGTCTTCTCGCCGATCTGCAATTTGTCGATATCCTGCGGATTGACCTTGGCCTCGACCTGGAGGTCGTCGCCCTGCGGAACGATCATCATGATGGCGTCGCCGGCCGAAATCACCCCGCCGACGGTATGAACCGTGGACTGCTCCACCATGCCGTCCTGCGGCGCGCGGATATCGATCCGCCGCAACTGGTCTTCGGCCGTGACCTTGCGCTCGACAAATTCGCCGATCTTGTCGTTGGTCTCGCGCAGATCCTTGGAGACGTCGCTGACCATATCCTTGTCGACCTGGATCACCTGCAGTTCGGTTTCGGTGATCTTGCCCTTGGCCTGGGCCCGGGAAGCGATGAATTGCGCGCGCTCGCCGGCCAGCCGGGCCGCGTCGCGCTCCAGCGTCGTCAGCCGCGTCAACTGCACCAAATGCTGGTCGTACAGCGAGCGAACCCCGACCAGCTCCTTTTGAACCAGCGCGATCTCCTGGTCTTTTGCCGTTTCCTGCGCTTCGAGACCGGCGATTTCCTCGTTCAACTGAACGATGCGCTCGCGCAGCTGCGCCTTTTGCCCGCTCCTCCCGGTGGTGCGGACCTCGAACAATTTGCTCTCATTTGCCATGATGTTCTTGACGTCGGGGTCATCGGCGCGGTTGAGCAGCGTGCGCGGAAACACGATCCTGGTGAGTCCCTGCTGCTCGGCTTCGAGCCGCGCTGCCCGCGCCCACAATCCGTCGAGCGTCTTGGTGACGATGGCAAGGTTCGCCTTGGTGACGGTATCGTCGAGTCGCACCAGCACGTCCCCGGCCTTGACAAGGTCTCCGTCGTGCGCGCGCACCTCACCGACCACGCCACCGGTCGGGTGCTGCACCTTTTTGAGACTCGATTCGACCACAATCGATCCCGGCGCGATCAAGGCGCCCGAGATCTCGGCAGTCGAAGCCCAACCGCCCAGGCCGCCCGCAAGAAGTACTACAACGGTCAGCCCGACGATCAGATGCAGTCGGATTGACGCGCGCGCGTCGCCAGCCTGGCCGGTCATGATTTGGCAACTCCGGCGTCGGATACGATCTTGATGGGGGACGGCGGCCCGACCCGCTGCAGCACCTGCCCCAGCACCGTTTCCTTGGCGCCGAACGCCTGCATGCGGCCGTCCCGCAGCACCAGCAGCTGATCGACCGCCTCGATCCCGATCGGCCGGTGCGCAACGATCACGACAATGGCGCCGCGCTCGCGCGCCGCACGAACGGCCCGGGTCAGCGCCTCATCGCCCTCGGTATCGAGATTGGAATTGGGCTCGTCGAGCACGATCAGGAACGGATCGCCATAAAGCGCCCGCGCCAGCGCCACGCGCTGGGCCTGCCCGGCCGAGAGCGAGGTGCCCTGCTCGCCGATCTGGGTGTCGTAGCCCTCGCGCATCTTGATGATCATCTGATGGACGCCAGCCTCCTTGGCGGCGGCGATGATGGCTTCCGAATTGGCTTCGGGATCGAACCGGCAAATGTTCTGGGCCACGGTGCCGGCGAACAATTCGACGTCCTGCGGCAGGTAACCGATATGATGGCCGAGCACATCGGACGACCACTGGTCGAGTGCTGCCCCGTCGAGCCTGACCTTGCCGCGAAACGGCTGCCATACGCCGACCAGCGCGCGCACCAGCGACGACTTGCCGGATCCGCTCGGCCCGATGACGCCCAATCCATGCCCGGCTTCCAGCTCGAACGTGACGTCCTGAACGATCACCTTCTGGTCGCCCGGCGGCACGATGCTGACCGCTTCGACCGCAAGGCGGCTCGACGGGCTCTGCAGCAGCATCTGCGCCGAACGCGCGGGCAGCTGCTCGAGCAAGCGGTTGAGGCGATGCCAGCTCTGGCGCGCGGCAACGAAGCTCTTCCAGTGCGCAATCGCCAGATCGACCGGCGCCAGCGCCCGCGCGCTCAGGATGGAGCCCGCGATGATGATGCCCGCAGTCGCCTCCTGATGGATGACCAGATAGGCGCCGACACCGAGCACCGCCGATTGAAGCGTCATGCGCAGGACCTTGGCGATCGCGCCAAGCCCTCCCGCGACGTCGCTGGCGCGCTGGTTGCCTGCCAGATAATCCTGGTTGGCCTCGCTCCAGCGGCGGGTCAGGCGTCCGGACATTCCCATTGCCACCAGCACTTCGGCATTTCGCCGGCTGGTGGCGGCAAGATCGTTGCGGCGCGCCGCCAGACCCATCGCGTCACGCGCCGGCGCCCGCGACATGTATTCGGTGACCACGGTGAGGCTGACCAGGATGATCGCGCCGACCAGCGCCGTGAGGCCGATCATGACGTGGAAAGCAAAACAGATCGCCAGATAAAGCGGCAACCACGGCAGATCGAAGAACGCGCCGGGCCCCATGCCGGAAAGGAACGAGCGAACATGGTCCAGATCGCGCAGCGGCTGAAGCCCGTCATTGCGCGCGCCGACGATCAGCGGCAGGCGCACAACGGTTTCGAACACCCGATTGTTGAGGGATTGATCGAGTGCGGTGCCGATCCGACCGAGAATCCGGGCACGGATCAGGTCGAGAACGCCCTGGGCGATGTACATGCCGCCGGCCAGGATCGCGAGGCCGATGAGGGTCGGCACGCTCCGGCTGGGAAGCACCCGGTCGTAGACTTCCAGCATGAACAGCGAGCCGGTCAGATAGAGCAGGTTGATCATGCAGCTCATGACGCCGACGCCGACGAACGCATTGCGGCAGGCGCGCAGCGCATCACCGAGTTCGGAACGCCGGACGCCGGGAACCGCAGACATCGATCCTGATCTCTCCAACAGGAAGCGGGAATCGCAGTCTTACCGTTGTTTCCGGCCATCGTCCATTTAAGTCATGTTAACCTGAACGCTTCCGGCAGGCCGGCAGCCCGTTCGGCCGCCGGGCGGGAACCAAACCGGCTCCAAATCGCTGATATTGCCACCTCAAACGACAGCATTGGAGTTTCCATGACCCGCCGTTCTATCGGGCCGACCGTGCTTCTCGCCGTGGTGGCGCTTCCGGTCGTGGCGCAGGCCCTGGTCGAGCCGCACACGCGCCGGATTGTCGAGATCGTCGAGTAACCCGACACGGTCGGAAATATCCAATGGGGCCGTCCGTTCGGATGACCCATTTTTTCAGCCGCTCTGCCATAGAGCAGGCTGACTGCAGGGTCAGAACCGCCCGCCGCCTCGGAGCAGCCGCACGATCAGCAGCAGCACGATCGCGCCTATCGCGGAATAGATGATTTCCGATACGAGGCCGGTGCCGAGATGGAAGCCAAGTCTTGGAAACAGCAGACTCGCGACCAGCGCACCGGCGATACCGATGAGTATATCGCCGATGATCCCGAAGCCGGTGCCACGCACGATTTTTCCGGCGAGCCAGCCCGCGACCAGGCCCACGAACAAAATAACGATAATGCTTTCATTGGATATGTGCATCAGATCTCCCCCTCTTCGCACGTGCGGTCACCGGCGCGCTGTTTTCGAATCTATCCATAAACCCGGCACGTGACGACTACAATCTGACCCCACGGCGGCGCCGAATGATTTTGCGGCGAAACTTTCACGCACTGCCGGCGTTATGAGGGCATGACACAACCCGATATCTGGTATGTGGCCTTTGGGCCGGACAAGACGGTGAAAATGGACGACAGCGCCACCGGGATGGTCCGATCGACCCGGACGTTCAAGTCGGAAGTGGATGCCAAGCTGTTCGCCATGCAGATCCTCGCCAAAGGCTGGACGGCCAGCGCAGGCACGCTAAACCCGCATCAGCCCAAGCGTGTGGTTGGCGCTGCCGAGGTCGAACGCTGGGCCGACCCGGGGCTCGGCGGATAAGCCGTCATGCGCATTCCGGCGCCCGGTTGTGGAAATCGGTTGCGCGCTGGAATGCGGCACCAATCCGCAGCAGCATCGCTTCATCGAATGAACCGCCGATCAGTTGCATTCCCACCGGAAGGCCGCGGCGCGTGAACCCGGAAGGAATGGCCAGCGACGGCAGGCCGAGGTAATTGATCGGCCGGGTAAACCGGGTGAGCCGCTGGATCACCGCCTCGGCGTCAGGGCTGTTGCCGACGTCGCTCTCGGCGATGGTCGGCGCGGCCACCGGCGCCACCGGTGCGATCACCGCATCAATGCCCGAAACCGCGGCGCGGTGCGCGGCCAGCGCCGGACCGCGCCACCGCATCGCCTCCAGATAGGATATGGCGGGGACCGCCAACCCGTTCTGCAACCGCATCAGGACCTGCGGTCCGTAATCCTGCGGGCGCTCGATCATCCATCGCTTGTGAAAGGCGGCAGCTTCGACCGCAAGAACGAGTTGGCATGCAGCCGAGAGCTGGCGCTGGTCCGGCAGATCGACCTGAACGACTTGCGCGCCCTCGCTCCTGAAGATCGCGATCGCTTCATCGAGGACACGCGCCACCTCGGGGTCGAGGTCGTCGACATAGAAGGAAGCGGGAACACCGATGGTCAGGCCTTTGATCGATGCCTGCGCCGCGGCCGAGTAATCCGGCAAGCGGTCGGCGACCGCGGTTGGATCGGCGGGATCGCCGCCGGCCATCAGGCCCAGCAGCAACGCGCAATCCTCGGCACTGCGCGCCAGCGGTCCGACAGTATCCAGCGATTGCGATAGCGGCATCGCGCCGGCGCGGCTGATGCGCCCCACGGTCGTCTTCAAGCCGGTGACGCCGCAGAAATGCGCCGGCAATCGGACCGAGCCGCCGGTGTCCGAGCCCAATGCCGCGAACGTCAGCCGCGCCGCGACCGCCGCGCCCGACCCCGATGACGAGCCGCCGGTGATGTGGTCGAAGGCCCAGGGATTGTGCACCGGACCGTAATGCGCATTGTGACCCGTCGGGCCATAGGCGAACTCCGCCATCTGCAGCGAGCCCAGCCGGATCGTGCCGGCATCCTGCAGGCGCCGCAATGCGGTCGACGTCACCGTCGCGATGAAATCGCGCCGGATTTTCGAGCCGCAGGTGACGACCTTGCCGGTCTCGTAGTACATGTCCTTGTGCGCCAGCGGCACGCCATGCAGCGCGCCGCGGCGGTGACCGCTCGCGAGCGCCGCGTCGCAGGCGTCGGCAGCCGCCAGCGCCGCCTCCGCCTCGATCGCCATGAACGCGTTGAGACGCGGCTGCCAGCGCCCGATTCGATCGAGACAGGATTGCGTTGCCTCGCGCGACGACAGCCGCTTGCGCGCGATCGCCTGCGCCACCGATGTCAAGGACAGCGAGGCAGGCTCGATGCTCATTTGGCGGCCTCGTTCGTACGATCCACGCCCTGCACGACCGCGAAAGTCGCAGGCTCAAGATCGAACGGCAGGGTGCCGGCGACGGCGGCAAAACCCTCGAACGCCGGACCGAGCGAATCGGCGATCCGCGCCGCGACTTCGGCACTGACGGGCACGCCCGCGACCTCCGCCATTGCCTTGATCTCCCTGGGTGTGGGCCTTGTCATCCGAGCTTTGCTCCGTTCGATGGCCTGCTTTCGCGCTACTTCGTCAATAGCGCGAAAGCGCCGTTCCAGTCTTCCGGCGGCGGATTCTTCAGAAAGCCGAGAATTCTCGCTTCATAAAGATTGTAGAGCAGCTCCAGCGATTTCGCATCGTCGCTCCGGCGGCCACGCTCGATCGCCGCGAGCGCACCGTCCCAGTCGCGGCTGCGGTAGCATGCCAGCATTTCGATCGTCAGGTTGCGAAGCCGCTGAAAGCGGCCCGAATGCGCGGTGTCTTCACGGCCGGCGATGGCATAGATCACCTCGGGCTCCTTCTTGCCCTTGACCATGATGAAATCGAGCTCGAGAATCGCAAACCTGTCCTTGACCGCAATCGCTGTCTTGGAGCCGACGATGATCGGGAATCCATATTCCTTGGATTGTCCTTCCAGCCGCGACGCCAGGTTAACGCTGTCGCCGAGCACGGAATAATCGAAACGCAGGTCGGATCCCATGTTGCCGACGACGCAGGTCCCGGTATTGAGCCCGACGCCGACATTGAGCGGAATATGGCTTTGGCCGCGCTCCTGCGCCTCGCGCTCGCGTTCCTTGTTGAGCCCGTCGATCCGCTCCAGCATGTCGACCGCAGCTTCGCATGCATTGAGCTGGTGTTCGGCGTCGTCGAGCGGCGCGTTCCAGAATGCCATGATGGCATCGCCCATGTATTTGTCGATAGTTCCCTTGCGCGCGAGGATCGCGTTGGTCAGCGGGGTCAGGAACCGGTTCATCAGCGTCGTGAGGCCTTGCGGATCGTGCTTGTAGGATTCCGAAATCGTGGTGAAGCCCCTGACGTCGCTGAACATGATGGTCATCTCGCGCTCTTCGCCGCCGAGCACCAGCTTCTCCGGCGACTGCGCGAGCTGTTCGATGAGCGCCGGCGACAGATACTGGCCGAACGCCGAGCGGATCTGCCGGCGCTGTGCCTGCTCCCTGACGAAACTGGAAAAAACCAGCGTGAGGTAGATCGCCGTGGTCGACAGCAGCGGGTAGGTGAAGTCGATCAGCAGCCGGTAATGCGTGTAAAAGTACCAGGACATTCCGATCAGGAAGGTTGCGAACAGCGCGCCGACGACAACGAGCGTGACCGGTCCGAACATGGGCGCGAATACGATCACCAGCAGCCCGAGCACGATTGCCGTAAGCAATTCGACGCCGACTGCGTAATCCGGCTGCGAAAGCAGACCACCGGTCAAGGCACTCTCAAGTACCTGAGCGTGAACCTCGACGCCCGGCACCGCCGGATCGACCGGTGTGGTCTTGATATCGTAGAGCCCCACCGCCGAGGTCCCGATCAGCACCAGCTTGTTCGCTATCTTTTCGCGCGCAACGGTTTCGTCGAGTACGTCGGTTGCCGAAACAAAGATCGAAGGATCGTGGCGCGCAAAGTGAACCCAAAGCTGGCCGTTGCGATCGGTCGGAATCTTCAAACCCCTGACGGCGACGCTCTTGATGCCGGCTTTTTCGGATCTGATGATGATTGTAGGAGTAAGAGTTGCCACCCGCAATATTTCAAAACTGAGAGACGGCATGATAGCGCCCTGGGCCCGCAGCAGCATCGGCACCCGCCGGATAATGCCGTCGCGCTCGGTCTTGATCGTGATCAGACCGCGTCCGGCCGCCGCTGTTTCCAGAATGCGGATATTACGCAGCAGGCCGGGAAATTCGAATAGGAAAGGCGTGGGATCTTCTCCGCCCATCGCGATCCCGGTCACCGGTAGCGTGCTGTCGATTTCCGATGTCACGTTGGCCAGCGCGGTTTCACCCAGCACCACGCGCGAGCGCTGCATCGCATCCGCGAAAATCTGATCGTTGCTGGGCAGTTCGCGAAGCTTGCTTCTTGTTGTCTCATCGAGATAGCGCATCGTTTCGGCCGCGGCGCCGGGATTGAGCCGGTCAGGCTCCGCGAACACGATGTCGAAGGCGATTACGGCGGCGCCGAGCGTGGTCAAGTTCGTGATCAGATCCGCCAGGCGCGTCCTCGGCCATGGCCACTGTCCGAGCTTGGCCAGGCTCCTTTCGTCGATATCGACAATCGTGACCGGCCTTGCGGTCTTGATCCGCGGCTCGATGACCTGAAACGTATCGAAGGTCCGGACCCGAAGCTCCTGGATCGGCCCGGGATCGGCGACGCGCAGCGCCGCAAGCCCGATCAGGAGCCCAAGGCAGACCAGCCTCGCATAGCCGAACCTCCGCGCGAACCAGCGCCGCCATATCCTCAGCCGCTTCATGCGGTCTGGATATCAGGTTCGGACAATTTGATCACGCCCGATCTAACGGGTTTTTCGCCCGGCAGGCGCTGGCACAGGCGCCACTGCTGCGGAGCCCCGCAGCCAGATGCTGGGCGCGGCCTGGCAACAATCGCCCCGAGGCTGACGCCCGAATTTCCGCGGCCGGTCGCCTTGGCCGGCAGGATGGCGCATCGTTGTTGTCGGCCCCCGCCATTGAGTCGACGCCGCTCATCGGCAGCGATGAATTTCAAACTGGCCACCCCGCGACCTGCTGCGCCGGCAGCGTCGCGGTTACGCCACCTGCTGAGGCGACCCTCAATCCGAAAGTTAACCGTCAGGCGCCGCCCAAGCCGTACCGGGTCGGGGGCGCCCCGAACCGCGATCGATAAAATTTTCCACAAAAGGGCGAGGCCGGCTTCAGCCCGTTTCGCGCTTTTCGGGCGGCCCGCGGCCGACTTTAAGCAGACCGACATCTCCGCTGCCCATCATCCGTCGCGAATGATCCGGTCACGAGCAGGCTCCCTCGCCTCGCCGATGCCCGGACGATGGGGCGTCGGATGCGGATTTTGGGTCAGGGTCACGCGCGCGCATGGCGTGCCGCCATACTGGCGTCGAGCATCGCCTGCCTGGGGCCGGCGGCGGATCTCAGGGCCGACCCGCTCGAAGTATCCGGATCGGAATTGGCCGGCGGATCCACCGAGCCATTCGGGCTGTTCGCGACGCCCGTATCCTGGGGCTTGTTGCGCGAAAAATGGCTGGGCGTCGAGCGCAAGCTTGACGACGAGCGGGTGCAACTGGCGCTGTGCGATGGAGACCGCGACCGCTGCGTCTCGCTGGCGGCGCTTCGACTGCTTGCCATTGTCGACGAAGGAAGAGCGCGGGAGGGACGTGCCCGCCTCGGCGAGATCAATCGCGCCATCAACCTCGCGATCCGGCCGATGAGCGATCTTGCCCAGTACGGCCAGATCGACTTCTGGAGTTCGCCGCTGGTCACCTTCGCGCACGGCGCCGGGGATTGCGAGGACTACGCCATCGCAAAATTCACCGCCTTGCAGCTGGCCGGCATCGCCGCCGACGACCTGCGGATCGTGATCATGCACGACACCATCAGTGGCGAGGATCACGCGGTCGCCGCCGCACGGCTGGACGGACACTGGCTGACGCTCGACAATCGTCGCATGGCGATGGTGGAGGACGTCCATGTGCGCAACTACCGGCCGAGCTTTGTCATCGATCAATACGGCGTCCGGCAGTATGTCGATATGCCATTGCAGGCCCGCGCCACCGATCCCGACCGCGCGCTGTCGCTCGCGCAAAACGCCGCCGTCGAGCCCAGCCTAATCTCACCCTGAACGCGCGCTTTCTCAGCGGTCCAGGCACTGGTCCACGAACGCCGCGCGGTCTCGGCGCACCACCTTGGCGTCGTCGGCCTTTTTCGAGCAAATGGCGAGCTTGATCTGCTCATTGCGCCGCTTTTCGGCAGCGGCGCGAAATTCCGGCGCGACACTGTTCGGATCGACCAGTTTTTGCGCCGCGGCGCCGCCGCACCAGGACCCAAGCAACAGGATCGCGCCCAGAGGCAGGCCAAATCCCGCAACCAGTTCACGTCTTGACGGTCGATGCATGGACGTCGCCCCAGCCTGACATTTACAAAATATCCGCCACGATATCAGAACTCCGGCCGGTCTCCAATATCGACGACGCCGCATCAAAACCCGGCAGAATTCCGTTTCGCCCCGGCGCGCCAGAAGCTACCATGGCCGTTGCCGGAGATTGGCTGGTGTTTTCGTCGATGGGGATGGCGATGCGGGCGCTCGTTTTGGCGATGATTGTGATCCAGGCCGGGCTCGGCCATGCCGCTTATGCGGAGAACTCCCCGCCCTCCGCTCGATCGATCAACGAGGCGCTGCCGCTGATTGACAAGAACCATTGCGCGGAAGTCAAGGATCCGGCCGACCAACTTTTCTGCGGCGATCCCGAACTCAACGATGCCGCTCCGCGGCTGAGCAGCGCGATCGAGGCCAGGCTGGACCGGCTTTCGGATCGGCGCCTCGCCATCGAAGAAAACGCGGAATGGATCAAGAATCGCAATGCAAGTTGCGGCATTTTCGGCAATCAGGCTGTGCCGGACCGGGACATCGATTCCGTCCGGAAATGCCTGTTGAAGGAGACCGAGGAAAGAATCGCGATATTGACCAATCCGAACTTCGACTGCCTGGCCGCCGATACGACGGGTGGAATGCTGATATGCAGCGAGCCTGAACTGGTGCTTGCGGCGCAGGAACTCAATGACCGCGCGCTTGCGCTGATGGCCGGGCTGAAGGACAACGCCAGGAAAGATGCGTTCGCTGAATACGCGAGGTGGACCAGGGACCGCGATCGAAAGTGCGACCTGGTCGGGAAGGATAACGTGCCGCTCGACGAACTGTCGTCGTCCGGGAATTGTCTTGCCGACTACATGAAGGAGAAAACCGCCGAGATGGTCGCGGCCAAAGGCGATCCCGGGCGAGTTTTCGGTCTGCACCCGAGTTCGCCGTTGCCGGATGCCGACGCCGTTGATCTATGCGTGACGCAAATCCATTCCGCCAACAGTTGCGAAAATTTCCTGTCGGTGAGCCGTGTTTATCACATCGACGACGAGGTGGCGGAACAGCAAGCGCTGGTGACAGCCGAGGTTGAAATGATCGTGCTGTCGCCATTTGCGGTGTGCAGTCCGGTTGCATCCGGCTGTACCGGCACCTGCTGGGATTTAAGGACGGGCAAGGCCACGTCGTCGCCTTCATCCGGAAGCAAGGACAGTTTCGCGGTCACGCACAGAATAAGAATCGAGAAATCGTTCAGGTTCCGCAAAGCCGACAGCGGCGGCTGGCGCTGCGACACCACCTCGCTTCAACCAGTCGATCTCGGCGTTGCGGTCGGCGTCCGCTAACCCAACGGCACAATTATTGTGCGGGCTGGATGCAGCCAGCGGCCCTACGACGGACGACTTTACGCTATGGCCGGCTGCAGCCCCGCTGCCTAACGTGAGCGGCGCGAGCTTTGCCGGGATTTGCTGTCGCCCGTTCACCGCACCGAAATATCTTGGGTCCATGGTTCGCATCCGACGCCGAATCCGGATTGTCCCGCCGCCATGAAACCCGCCGAACAATCATCCGCCCTGCAGGTGAAAGGGTTAACAAAGCGTTTTGATCGTGTCGCGGTCGATGCGCTGGACCTTACAGTCCGCACCGGTGAATTCTATGCGCTGCTCGGCCCCAACGGTGCCGGCAAGACCACGACGTTGCGCATGGTGGCAGGCCTGCTGCGGCCCGATTCGGGTTCGGTATCGGTGCTCGGCATCGATGCGCTGAGCGATCCCGTCGCCGCCAAGCAGATCACGGCGTGGGTGTCGGACGAGCCGATGATCTACGACAAGCTGACACCGCTGGAATATCTCGCCTTCGTCGCCGGGCTGTGGGGCATCGATCCGCAGATTGCGCAACCTTCCGCGCAGGATCTGCTGGTCTCGCTCGGGCTGGGGCCGCATCTCTACGAGCGTTGCGAAGGCTTTTCCAAAGGCATGCGCCAGAAGGTGGCGCTGGCCGGCGCACTGGTGCACGAGCCGCGGCTGATCATCCTGGATGAGCCGCTGACCGGGCTCGACGCCGTGTCCGCGCGCCACGTCAAGGGACTGCTCGGAGATCGCGTGCGCAACGGCTGCACGGTGATCATGACCACACATATCCTGGAAGTGGCGGAGCGGATGGCCGACCGGATCGGCGTGATCGCCTTGGGAAGGCTCGTCGCCGAGGGCACCCTTGCCGAACTCCGCCAGCAGAGCGGGAAGAACGACACCAGCCTCGAAGACATGTTCATCGCCCTGGTCGATGTCGAGGCCGCCGCGGCATGAGTTCAGCGGCGCTGACCTGGTTTGCCCGGCACGAAATCCGGCTGGCGTGGCGCGAATGGCTCGCAATGATGACGGCCGGCCGTCGCTTCAAGAAGCGCACCGCGATGGTCGGGCTGATTGTCTTTGCCGCGGTCCTGCACCTGCCGGCCTACGCGGTGGTCGGCAGGTTTGCGGACCTGCAGCCGCCGCTCGACAAATCCACCCTCATCGTCATCACCACGACGATTTTCCTGGCATGGGCGCTGATGCTGTCGCAGGCGATCGAATCCGTGACGCGGGTGTTCTACGCCCGCGCCGATCTCGATCTGATCATGTCGTCGCCGGTGGCGCTGAGCAATGTGTTCTCTGTCCGTATCGCGGCGATCGCCCTATCGGTCACCGCGATGGCGCTGTTGCTGTCGACGCCGTTCGTCGATGTTCTCGTGATCGGCGGCGGCTCGCGCTGGTTTGCGGCGTATGGCGTCGTGATCACGATCGGCCTGTCGGCCGCGGCCATGGCGGTCGCCATCACGATCGCGCTGTTTCGAACCATCGGTGCGAGCCGGACGCGGCTGGTCGCGCAAATCCTCGCGGCCATCATCGGCGCGGGCTTCGTGATCGCGTTGCAGATCGCGGCCATCATGTCCTACGGCACGCTGTCGCGATTCGCGGTCTTGACTTCGGATGCGGCGGCCGCCTTTGCGCCTGACATTGACAGCATGGTGTGGTGGCCGGCGCGTGCCGCATTCGGCGAGGCCGAGCCGCTATTGCTGCTGCTCGCCGGTGGATTTTTGCTGCTCGGCGCCACGATGGCGATCTTCTCAGCCCGATTTGCCGACACCGCGATTCGTGTCTCGGCCAACGCCGCGCCGGCGCATCAAGGTTTCCGCGCAACGGCGTTTCGCAAGGGCTCGCGGCAACGGGCGTTGCGATGGAAGGAATTCCTGCTGCTGCGCCGCGATCCGTGGCTGGTGTCGCAGACCCTGATGCAATTGCTTTATCTGGTGCCGCCCGGGGTGATGCTGTGGCGAAGTTTCGCCGATCGTTCAACTGCGGTCGTGCTGATCACGCCGGTGCTTGTGATGGCGGCGGGCCAGCTCGCCGGCGGCCTGGCATGGTTGACGATATCGGGCGAAGATGCCGCCGACCTGGTCACGACAGCGCCGCTGCCGCCCTCGTCCGTGATCCGCGCCAAGGTCGAAGTGGTGCTGATCACGATCGGCGCGATCTTCGCACCGTTGGTCGCAGCGCTGGCATTCGCTGCACCGCTGCAGGCGGCGGTCACCGCGTTGAGCGTTGCCATCGCGGCCGCGGCCGCCACCTCGATCCAGCTCTGGTTCCGCGTGCAGGCGAGGCGCAGCCAGTTCCGCCGCCGGCAGACCTCGTCGCGGCTGGCCACCTTCGCGGAAGCCTTTTCGTCGATCGGCTGGGCCGCGACCGCCGCGCTGGCGCTGTCGATTCCGATCGCCGCCGTCGTCACCGGGTTGATGACCGCAGGGATGCTGGCGGCGATGTGGAAGTTCAGCCCGCGGCTGGGCTGAGCCGGCCGTGACCCGGAGCCCTTGATTGTAAGGCTTTTTTGCCTTACATTTGGGAGAAGCCAAAATCCGGAGCCGCCATGAGTACGCTCACCGTTACCGCCAAAGGCCAAGTCACCTTGCGCAAGGAGGTGCTGGAACATCTGGGTGTGCGTCCCGGAGAAAAAATTTCCGTGGACAAGCTCCCTGACGGCCGGATTGAAGTGAAGGCAGTCCGGCCGACCGGAAGGATTTCAGATGCTTTCGGCTTCCTGAAGGCGAAGCGAAAAGGCCGATCCCTGTCCATCGACGAGATCAATGAGATCGCCGCCCGAGGGTGGACCGGTAAGCGATGAGGATCACGGCTGATACCAACGTGTTGGTACGAGCGTTGACCGAAGATCACGCCGAGCAGAGCAAGGCGGCCCAGACGGCCCTGGGCAGAGCCGAAATTGTCGCGCTGGCGTTACCCGCGCTTTGCGAATTGGTGTGGGTACTGCGAGCCTACAAAATCCGGCCAAACGATATTGCAGCGGCGATCCGACGTCTGCTTGACGGCGCTAACGTGGTGGTGAACCGGCCGGCCGCAGAGGCCGGGTTGACCTTGCTGGAGTCGGGTGGCGATTTTGCCGATGGTGTGATCGCTTATGAAGGAAAATGGCTGGGCGCAGATACGTTCGTCTCTTTCGATAAAAAGGCCGTGAAACTGATGGAAGCGCACGGCACCTTGGCGCGTCTGCTGGCGTGAACGGCATGGCGCTTTGGCGAGGCCGCTACGCCTTCACCAACTCCATCACCGCGGCCGCAAACGCCTCGGGCGCTTCCTGCGGCAGGTTGTGACCCGCCCGCGGGATGACGCGATGGCTGCGGCGGGAGGTCAACTTCGCCGCACTTGCGCTGCCATCGGTCGCGGGGGCGACGCCATCGGCATCGCCATCCAGGGTGATGGTTGGCGCGGCGATCGCAGGCAATGTCGCGAGCCGGCGTTGCAGGTCGGCATATTGCGGGGCGCCGTCGGCAAGACCGAAGCGGTGACGATAGCTGTGGATCACGACGTCGACGTAATCGGGATTGTCATGCGCGATGGCCGTGCGCTGCAGGGCGGCCTCGTCGAAATGCCAGTTCGGTGACCATTGCTTCCACAGGATCCGGGTGATTTCGCGCCGGTTGGCGGCGAGCCCGGCGCGGCCGCGCTCGAGCTGGAAATAATACTGGTACCAGTACGCGACCTCCTGTTCCGGCTGCATCGGGACCATGGCCTTGGCAATATTCTGAATCAGATAGCCGTTCACCGACACCAGGCCTCTGCAGCGATTCGGCCACAACGCCGCCGCCACGCAGGCGGCGCGACCGCCCCAGTCATATCCTGCAAAAACCGCGCGATTGATCCCGAGCGCATCCATCAGCGCTATCAGATCGGCGCCGACCGCGGCCTGTTCTCCCGAGCGCGGCGTCGTCTGGTCGCGGAAACGGGTCGGCCCATAACCGCGCAGATAGGGAACGATGGTGCGGCAGCTCTGGGCGGCCAACATCGGCGCCACGTCCACAAAGGAGTGGATGTCGTAGGGGAAGCCGTGCATCAGCATCACCACCGGCCCGTCCGCCGGCCCTGCTTCGTAATAGGCGATGTCGAGCACGCCGGCCTCGATCTGGCGCAGCGGTTCCAGCCGGAGCGCGGAAGAAGCGCGCGGGGCCGACGATCCGGGTTGGCCGTTAGCAGATCGCACCGGGGTCAATTCCATCGCTGCAACTCCCAACAGGGCCGAACAGGGAATACAATATCATTTCCGAGGTCATCAGAGACAAACGCTTTTATGCGTGCTGGCATGATCATTCCGATTCCGGTTCACTCGAATCATTGTCGCTTCTCCCGAGGCCTCGTGGTTCGAGACGCCGCGCAAGGCGCGGCTCCTCACCATGAGGGTTTGAGACCTCAGTCTGAGGAGCATCGCGAAGCGATGCGTCTCGAAAGATGAAGCCATTGATGTCGAAATTGCGCCAGAGCCAGCTGGCGAGTATCAACATTGTCGAACGAGAACAGCAACAGGGAGTGACGGCCCATGGTTACCGGCAAGGCCGCCCCATCGAAAAGCGGACTTTACGCGGATCCGCGCGAGGACTGGCTGGCGCTGCGCCAGGAGGAAATCATCGATCCGCAGCGTCCGATCGTCGACCCGCATCATCATCTGTGGGATCGCGGCGGGCAGCGGTATCTGATCGAGGAGATGACCGACGACATCGCCTCTGGTCACAATATTGTCGCCACCGTCTATGTCGATTGCCGCTCGATGTACCGCGCCACCGGGCCGGAAGCCTTCCGGCCGGTCGGCGAAGTCGAATTCGCCAATGGCGTCGCGGCGATGAGCGCGAGCGCCGGCTATGGCAAGGCCGCTGTCTGCGCCGGCATCGTCAGCCACGTCAATCTGTTGCTCGGCGAGGACGCACGCCCGGTGCTCGAAGCGGAGATCGCCGCCGGCAACGGCCGCTTCCGCGGCATCCGGCATTCCTCGGCGTGGGACGCCGATCCCGACGTGGCCGGCATGTATGCCACGCGCCCGAAAGGGCTGCTGCTGGATCCCACCTTTCGCAAGGGAATCGCCTGCCTTGCGCCGCTCGACCTGAGTTTCGACGCATGGCTGTTCCATCCGCAGATCGGCGAGCTGACCGATCTTGCCCGCGCCTTTCCGGACACGAGGATTGTGCTCGATCACTGCGGCGGTCCGGCCGGCATCGGCCGTTACGCCAACCGGCGCGATGAAGTCTTTTCGGTGTGGAAAGCGTCGATCCAGCAGATCGCAAAATGCCCCAATGTCACGGTCAAGCTGGGCGGACTGGCAATGCGGCTGCTCGGATATGACTTTCACGAACGGCCGATGCCGCCATCGGCGGAGGACGCCGCGGCGGCGTGGCGACCCTATATCGAGACCTGCATCGAGGCCTTCGGTCCCGAGCGCGGCATGTTCGAGAGCAATTTCCCCCCTGACAAGGGGCAGTGCGGCTATCAGGTGATCTTCAACGCCTTCAAACGCATCGCCGCGCAATATAGCGAGACCGAGAAGACGGCGTTGTTCTCGAACACGGCAACGGATTTCTACAGGCTCAAACTGGCCTGACCTTCGCACGCCTGCGTGAGCGAAATCGGCCTGCTCCGCCTGTGGCGCCTAGCCGGAGCCCATCAGGCTTTCAGCCGGGCGACCGCCGGCCGGCGCCAGTATCTTCTTGAGCTTGAGAAATACCAGCAGCGCAAAGCCGAGCCAGGCCGGCTGGGTCTTGCGGCAGAAGGCAAGCTTCCGAACCCGGCCCTCGACATGCCATCTCGCGTGCGCGCCATCCCTGAAGAAGACGACGTCGCCGGCAACATAGCGGGTTGCAGGCATGGTATCGCTTTCGAGGACGATGGAACCTTCGAGGATCAGCACCGTCTCGTCGAAATCATAGTACCAGTTGAACCTGCCCTCGCTGCACTCCCAGACCATCGTCGAGGCGAGCCCGTCGGCACTCTCGGAGAGAACACACCGTTGCGCGACCGGGTTACCCTCGATGATCCAGGACGGCTCGATCGGCCGCGGCGTCAGGTTGACGGCGAGATTGGTCGTTTCGATCAGCGTGCGAGACATCACGAACCTCAAACGGACACATTCAAAATCGTATTATGATTCAACGCGATGCAACCACGCGATGGTTCACGCAAAGTAGCGGGCGACTGCTTAAGCTTTTCTTACGGACATCGCTGCAATCAGCGTAGAACGATGTCGCGGATTGTGGCTCGGCCGCCCGCGGCAGAACCGGCCATCGTGATCTTTCGAACGGGGATTGCGTGAATGGGGGTGTGCCGCTCAGCCCATGCGGACGTCGATGGCAAGTTATATTGAAAGGCGATCCGTGAGGCCGGCTTTATTCACGCCGCCCGGCGAACGCCACCCGAGTCACGCCCATTCGCCCTTGCGGAATACGGGGACGCGCCGGCCGGCCGCATCGAGGCCATCGATGTCGATTTGATCCGAGCCGATCATCCAGTCGATATGAATCAGGCTCTGGTTGCCGCCCTGGGCCGCGATCTGCTCGGGCGTCAGCCTGGCGCCATCGATGAAACATTTGGAATAGCATTGCCCGAGCGCGATATGGCAGGCGGCGTTCTCGTCGAACAGGGTGTTGAAGAACAACAGTCCGCTTTTCGAGATCGGCGAGGAATGCGGCACCAGTGCCACTTCACCGAGCCGGCGCGCGCCCTCGTCGGTATCGAGGACTTTGTTCAGCACTTCCGCTCCCCGCGTGGCCGTCGCCTCGACGATACGGCCGCCATCGAATCGCACCGCGATGCCGTCGATCAGCGAGCCCTGATAGGACAGCGGCTTGGAGTTCACGACATGTCCGTCCACCCTCCGGGCATGCGGCGTCGTGAACACCTCTTCGGTCGGAATATTGGCGTTGCAGGTGATGCCGTTCCTGGCGGTGGCAGCGCCGCCCTCCCATTCATGGCCGTCGGCCAGCCCGATCGTCAGGTCGGTGCCGGGTCCGGAATAATGCAGCGCGCTGAACCTCTGACCGTTCAGCCATTCGGTGCGGCTGCGCAGCATGGCATTGTGCTTTTCCCATGCGGGGATCGCGCCATCACGATCGACGCGCGAGGCCGCGAAGATGGCGTCCGCGAGCCTGGCGACGGCGACGTCCTCTTCGTCATCGGGAAACACCAGCTTGGCCCATGACGGGCTGGGATAGGCGATAATGTTCCAGTTGATATCGAAAGTAACGATCCGTTCCAGCGCCGGCTTGTAGGCGATGGAGTTGGCCTTGCTGGCGCGCGCAACCTTGCCGGGATCCTGGCTCGAGAGCAGCATCGGATCGTCGCCGACAATGGCAAGCCGCGCGGTGTTGGCGGCAAAGGCCTTCGACATTCCTTCATAGAGCCAGCCGGCCGCGCGATCGAAGCTGTGGTCGTGCCCGAACCGATAGCGCGACAGCGTGATCGCCTCGTCGGACAGGATGGGCGTGACCAGGCCCGCACCGGCCTTGTAGGCATGTTCGGTGACCTTCCGCACCAGCGGCAGCGCCACCGTGGGCGCCGTCAGCAGCAGATCCTGCCCCGCTTGCAACCGCACTCCGACTTTCACCGCCACCTCGGCCAGCCGGTCGAGCTTGACGGGGTCGATCGGCGTCGAGAAGTTGCGCTGGTGTGCGGTCATGACGGGTCCTCGTCCAGATCAAGTCGGTGCTGCACAGATAGGCCAACCGGCCTGACCATTCAACGCCTCGAGGCTGCCAGCACCCGGTCGACCATTTCAGGCGCGAGACCGAGATAGTTCCCCGGCGAGGTCAGCCGATCGATGGTGGCGCGATCGATGCACCCGGAAACCTGCGGGTTCGCCGACAGCGCCTCCGCGAGCGTCAGATGCTTCTCGTTGGCGAGCCGGCAGGCGTCATAGACGACGTCATGAGCCTCCTGCCGGCCAAGCTGCGGGGCAAGTCCCATCATGACGGCTTCGGCGACGATCAACCCGCGGCTGAGATCGAGATTTTCCGCCATCTTGTTCTGGTCGACGATCAGGCCGCCCAACGCGAATTTCGCCTGGTGCAGCGCGCCGGCGGTCAGCACGAAGCTCTCCGGAATGGCCATCCACTCGGCAAGCCACGGCCCGGTGGCGCGCTCGAAATCCTGAACCATCGCATCCAGCATCAGCCCGGCGTGCTGGCGCACGCCCTTGCATGCCGCCAGCATCAGTTCGGACGAGATCGGATTGCGCTTCTGCGGCATCGTCGAGGACGCCCCGCGCCCCTTCACAAACGGCTCATAAAGCTCGGCGAATTCTGTCGAGGCCATGATCATGATGTCGAGTGCGATCTTGCCGAGCGAACCGGTCACGAGACCGAAGAAATTGACGACCTCGGCAAGGCCGTCGCGCGCGACGTGCCATGTCGAGACCGGAATGCCGAGACCAAGCTCTTGGCAAAACGCCCTCTGGACGTCGAAGCCTTTGTCGCCGAGCGAGGCCAGCGTGCCGGCCGCGCCCGCGAACTGGCCGACCAAAACGCGCGGCTTCAACTGCTCAAGGCGTTCGGCGTGACGATCGAACATCGCCAGCCAGATGGCGGTCTTGTAACCGAACGTCACCGGCAGCGCCTGCTGTAGATGGGTGCGGCCCGCCATCGGCGTGTCGCGATGGCGCCTCGACAGATCGGCGAGGATGGCGCGCAGCGCCGAGATGTCCGCTTCGATGATCGAAAGACCGTCACGGACCTGGAGGATGACCGCGCTATCCATGATGTCCTGCGTGGTCGCACCCCAATGAACATAGCGCCCCGCCTCGCCGCACTGCTTCACGAGCTGATGCACCAGCGGCAGGATCGGATAGCCGACGATTTCGGTCTCGCGGCGCAGCAGATCGAAATCAAGCGAGGAGGCATCCGTTCGTCTGGCAATTTCCGCGGCGGCCTCTGGCGGGATCACGCCGCACTGGGCCTCGGCTTTTGCCAACGCGACCTCGACCTCGACATAGCGGGAGATCAGGCTGAAATCGGAGAACACCTCGCGCATCGGGGGCGTGCCGAAGGCGTCGCGGAACAGGATGGAATCGAGGACCGTGGTGGAGGTCGGAAAAGAGGGCATATCGTTTCCTCGGGGCCAGGGTGCGGGAACCGGCGGTCGCGGGCGAAGCGAAAGATGATGTATTTTACATCATTGTAATGATATGATATATCAAATATCACATGCAAACATGGAATTTTGGTATTGATCACGTCATTCCAGATGCGGGCAGCGCGAGCGCTGCTTGGCATTGATCAGAAGACATTGGCGGACCTCGCGAGGGTCTCGCTGCCGACGATCCAGCGGATGGAAGCCAGCCATGGCAACGTGCGCGGGGTCGTGGGGTCCCTGACCAAGGTGGTCGATGCGCTGAATCGCGCGGGCGTGGACCTGATCGGCGAGCATGCGCGGAGCGACGACGGCGGACGCGGTGTGCGTCTCAGGCAACCCGGACCGCCGGCCCGCATCTGACCGCACGGCTCTCCCCGCCGAAGCGCGGTATCGCAGGATACCGGGAGCGGGAAGGCATGGACAGCATAAGCACGAATGTGGCTCGGCCTCGGGTGGCGAGCTTTGCGGATCTGTTCACGCCAAAACTGGTCACGGTCCTTCGCGAGGGCTATGGGCTGGACAGCTTCCGCGCCGATATCGTCTCGGGATTGACGGTCGCGATTGTCGCGCTGCCGCTGTCGATGGCGATTGCCATCGCCTCGGGCGTCACGCCCGATCGCGGGCTTTATACCGCCATCGTCGGCGGTTTTTTTGTGTCGCTGCTCGGCGGCAGCCGGTTTCAGGTCGGCGGCCCGGCCGGCGCGTTCATCGTGCTGGTCGCGCAGGCCGTGCAGCAGCATGGCGTCGACGGCGTTATCCTCGCCACCCTGATGGCCGGTGCAATCCTGGTCGTTGCCGGCCTGCTGCAACTAGTTCAGCGTTTTCGTGGTTCGAATCATATCAGGCGGCGCTTGGCGAGTTTATAGGACCAAGTGTGGATGACCGGATATCGATTGACGTCCTCGATACCAGCCATGATGCGTTCCTTGAGTTCTTGTTTTGATGCCACCCGGATGTGGCGCAGGACCGAGCGGGCG
>Ga0208356_1000023_pt1 | contig 66281 bp, 62 predicted proteins | sample NGESurshal072012_4_FD_184467 | JGI IMG/M metagenome (GOLD analysis project Ga0208356, IMG submission 184467) | Arctic peat soil microbial communities from Barrow, Alaska - NGEE Surface sample 53-1 shallow-072012 (SPAdes) | ecosystem: Environmental > Terrestrial > Soil > Wetlands > Peat ... | reverse complement strand
GAGACGCTGCTGCAGGAAGTGTGGGGCTATAATTCCGGCGTCACCACCCACACCCTGGAAACCCATATCTACCGGCTGCGCCAGAAGATCGAGAAGGACGCCGCCAACCCCGAGATATTGGTGACGGAAGCGGGTGGCTACAAGCTGGTGCCATGATACGGTTGGGGCAGCGATTCGCATTCAGCGTGCCCCGGTCATCGGTTTTGTATGTCGATCGAAGATGATGTCGCCCTGCTCGAGCGCGTCCCGACCCTGCGCCTGTTGGGGACCGCGGCGCTGCGCATGCTGGCGATCGGCTCCGAGCAGCGCGATGTCGCGCGAGGCGATCTGCTGTTCCGGGCCGGAGAGGATGCCGATGCCGGATTTATCGTGCGGCGCGGGCTATTCCGGATCGAGGACGCCAGCGGCGCGGAAACGGTGGCGGGGGCCGGCGCCCTGATCGGCGAACTCGCGCTCGTCGTCGCGATGCGGCGGCCTGCGACCGCCACCGCAATGGAATATTCCACGGTGATTCGTCTCGCGCGCAGCGTGTTTCAGCGCGTGCTGGAAAGCGACCCGGCTGCGGCCCGGCGGCTGCGCGACGAATTCGCCAGCCGCACCGCCCAGATCGCCAGCGAGATCCTGATGGCGAGTGCAAAGCTGAATATTTGAGTGCTAACGTCATTCCGGGGCGACGCGCAGCGTCGAGCCCGGAATCCATAACCACGATCGGGAGTATGGATTCCGGGCCTGCGCCAAGCGGCGCATCCCGGAATGACGAAGGATGGATTGCTTCGCTTCGCTCGCAATGACGGCTTCTACACCTCCAGTGTCACCGTGACGGGAACGTGGTCGGACGGCCGCTCCCAGCTCCGCGCCTCGCGGCTGATCCGGAAATCGCTCACGCTTTCCTTGAGGGCGCGGGATACCCAGATGTGATCGAGCCGGCGGCCGCGGTCGCCGGCCGTCCAGTCCGCGGCGCGATAACTCCACCAAGTATAGACCTTTTCCGACAGCGGAATCCGCTCGCGCGCGACGTCGACCCATTCGCCGTGGGCCTGCGCGGCCAACAGCTTCTCGCATTCGATCGGGGTGTGCGACACCACTTTGAGCAATTGCCGGTGCGACCACACGTCATTCTCATGCGGCGCGACGTTGAGATCGCCGACCAGGACATGGCGGTCCTCGCCGCGTGGATGCAGCGGCTCGCACGCCTTCATCTCGTCGAGAAACCTGAGCTTGTGCTCGAATTTCGGGTTCAACGCGGGATCCGGGATATCGCCGCCGGCCGGGACATAGAAATTATGCAGCACCAGCGGCGTCGAGAGCCCGGCGCCGGCGCCGAACGCAACCGTGATGTGGCGCGAATCGATCCTGTCGCAGAAGGTGCGGATATCGGTGGACTCGAACGGCAGCTTCGAGACCACGGCGACACCGTGATAGCCCTTCTGCCCGTTCAACGCCACGTGTTCATAGCCGAGGCGCCTGAAGCGCTTCAGCGGAAATGCGTCATCGATGCATTTGGTCTCCTGCAGGCACAGGATTTCGGGCCGCGCCGATTTGAGGAATTTGGCGACCAGCTCGATGCGAAGCCGCACCGAGTTGATGTTCCAGCTTGTCAGGGAAAGACGCATGGGGACCGGGAGCAGAGCAGAGCGCGCGACGGATGACGCACGTCCCGGTCCCGCGATCAAGAATGAATTTCAGCCTGGCGGTGTCTGATAATTGGTGAAGTCGATCTTGAACATGCTGGGATCGGGGTGCTTCGTGGTATCCAGATTGTAGACCGCAACGGTGGTGTCATAGCCCTGCGGATCGGTCACCGTCCATTGCTTGAGCTGATTGTCCTTGGCGCCCATCATCAGCATCAGGCGGCTGGTGCCGATCAGCGCGTGCTTCTCCTCGATGGTGATGCTGATATACAAGTCGTCGGCCGTCACGCTCACGACATTGGTGTCCTTCAGGAGATCGATACGGTCCGACAGCAGGTATCGCAGCGGGGTCTGCGACAAGGGATAGATGTCCTGGGTCGCCAGCTTGCGGTCGCGCACCGCCACCGACGATCCGTCGGCGATAATCGCAATCGGACTAGGGTCGTCATATTCGAAACGCACCTTGCCCGGCTTCTGGATATAAAATTCGCCCTTGGTCTTGGTACCATCCGGCCCGACCTGGACGAAATCCCCGACCAGCGTCTGCAGCGACGACAGATAGGCGCTCACTTTGGCGGCTTCCGCCTTCTGGTTGGCATCGAAGGTCGCGAAAATATTGGCGGGAACATTGCGGCGCGGATCCGGGATGATCGGGTTGGGCGGCACTGACACGGCTCCCGTCGTGATCGGCGCGCGCGGCTGCTCCGATGCGCTCATCTGCATGCCGCGAATCGGCGTGCTGCGGGCCTTCGGCGCGGGCTTCGGAATCGGAACGGTTTGCGCCGAAACCGGTGTCACGGCGGTCATCATGGCTGCCGCGATCAGCGCCGCCATGCCAGCGCGTAGACTGTTGCCGATGCCGCGGCTTGCAAATTGTGCTGTCATTCGAAACTTCGGATTTCCGTTCAACCTGTTGCCCCGCCTGGCCCCGGACCTTTTATCTTGGTTTCGGCAAAACGGGGTATCGTTTTTCCGTGAGGATATGATGTCGACTGCCGCGCTTCGGTGGCTCGATGCCGCTTTTCAAAACCCGTTTTCCTGTTCTTCGATCAGGATTTCACGCTTGCCGGCGTGGTTGGCCTGTCCGACGATCCCTTCGAGTTCCATTCGCTCCATCAGCGACGCGGCACGGTTATAGCCGATCTGCAGCCGGCGCTGGATGTAGCTGGTCGAGGCCTTGCGGTCGCGCTTGACGATCGCCACCGCCTGCGCGAACAGGTCGCCGCCGCCGTCGCCACCCATCCCGGTGGAATCAAACACCGCGCCGTCCTCGTCGGTCGGCTCCTCCGCCGTGACCGCCTCGAGATATTCGGGCTGGCCTTGCGACTTCAGATGGCGCACCACCTTCTCGACCTCCTCGTCCGAGACGAAAGGCCCGTGCACGCGGCTGATGCGTCCGCCGCCCGCCATATACAGCATGTCGCCCTGGCCGAGCAGTTGTTCGGCGCCCATTTCGCCGAGGATGGTGCGGCTGTCGATTTTCGAGGTGACCTGAAACGAGATCCGGGTCGGGAAGTTCGCCTTGATGGTGCCGGTGATGACGTCGACCGACGGCCGCTGCGTGGCAAGGACCACGTGAAGGCCGGCGGCGCGCGCCATTTGCGCAAGCCGCTGCACCGCGCCTTCGATGTCCTTGCCGGCGACCATCATCAGATCGGCCATTTCGTCGACGATGATGACGATGTGGGGCAGCGGCTCAAGCTCGAGCTTCTCTTCCTCATAGATCGCCTTGCCGGTTTCCTTGTCGAAACCGGTATGCACCGTTCGGGTTAGCTCCTCGCCCTTGGATTTCGCTTCCATCAGCCGCGCGTTGTAGCCGTCGATGTTGCGCACGCCGAGCTTCGACATCCGCTTGTAGCGTTCTTCCATTTCGCGCACCGCCCATTTCAGTGCGACCACCGCTTTCTTGGGGTCGGTCACCACCGGCGTCAGCAGATGCGGAATGCCGTCATAGACCGACAGTTCGAGCATTTTGGGATCGACCATGATCAGGCGGCACTGATCCGGGCGCAGCCGGTAAACCAGGCTCAGGATCATGGTGTTGATGGCGACCGATTTGCCGGAACCGGTGGTGCCGGCGATCAGCAGATGCGGCATCCGCGCGAGATCGACGATGATGGATTCGCCGCCGATGTTCTTGCCGAGGCAAAGCGGCAGTTTCGCCACCGACTCGTTGCCGTCCTTCACCGAGAGCAGTTCGCGCAGGTACACCTTCTCGCGGTGCGCATTCGGCAATTCGATGCCGATGGCGTTGCGTCCGGGGACCACGGCGACGCGCGCCGACAATGCGCTCATCGAGCGCGCGATGTCGTCGGCAAGCCCGATCACGCGCGACGATTTGATGCCGGGCGCGGGTTCGAGTTCATACAGCGTCACCACCGGGCCGGGATGGGCCTTGACGATTTCGCCGCGGACGCCGAAATCGCTCAGCACGCCTTCCAGCGCGCGTGAATTGGCTTCCAGTTCGGATTTGCTGAGCGGCTGGCGATCCGAAGCCTTGGGGGCGGTGAGCACCGACACCGAGGGCAGTTCGAATTTTTCCGACGATTTCCGCGCCGGTGTCCGCGCCGCGGCTTTCTTGCGCGCCCTGCGCGCCACGGACGCTTCCTCCTCGTCCTCGTCGGTTTCCTCGTCGTCGTCGCAATCCTCTCCGGCCCGCGGCGCCAGCGACGGCGCGGTGCGACCGTCGAGGGTCGGCTCCTGACGGTCGAACAAGGACGTCCGTGGCGCCGGGCCGCTCGCAACCAGCCACCGGTAGGCCAGCGTCAGCACCAGCCACAGCCGCGCCTTTGCGCTCATCGCGGCATGAAACGCCCACCCCAGCGAGACCGAGCCGCCGTCATCTGCTTCCACGAACGGCGCGTCATCGTCCTCGATCGGCGTCAGTTCATCCTCCTGCGGCCGCGAGCCGAGGCCGCCGGCGACCAGGAAGGTTGCGGCCGTCATGGCGCCCAGAATGAGTCCGAGCCCGATGCGATAGACCGCGCCGGGCGGACCGAACACCACCGCGGGGGCGCGCACCAGGGCGTCGCCGACCACGCCGCCGAGCCCGGTCGGCAGCGGCCATGCGCCACCGTGCGACCAGCAGCTGGCAAAGCCCGCCGATGTCACCATGCACAGAATCCAGCAGGCGATCCGGAGCGCTTCGCGGTCGAAGCCGCGATGGGTCAACATTCGCCAGCCCCACACCGCCACCGGCAGGATCAGCATGACGGCGCCGAGTCCGAGAATCTGCATCAGGAGATCGGCGCCGATCGCGCCGGGATAGCCGACAATGTTGCGAACGGCGCGCGATGTCGCGTGGCTGAGGCTCGGATCCTGCACCGACCAGGTCATCAGCGCCGCCGCCACCACGCCGGCGAGCGCGATCAGGCTGAGGCCGGTAAGTTCGCGCAGCCGTCGGGCCAGCGCCTCGCGCACCGAGACCGGCAACTGGCTGACGAGAGGAATGACGCGTTCGATCGCCGGCATGCTCATGGGGCCCCGCGACTAATCCAGAATTTCGACCAGCCGGTGCAAGGCATCGGCTGTAGTTTCACTGTCCGCTACCAGAGCGAGACGGATATAGCCGGCGCCGGGATTGCTGCCATCGGGTTGCTGCCGTGCCAGATAGCTTCCGGGGATCACGCGCACGCCGCCGTCCTTGTAGAGCTTCACCGTCGCCGCCTCGTCGCCGCCGCGCTGCGACACATCGAGCCAGACGCAGAAGCCGCCCGCGGGACGGTGATAGCCATAGCGATTGCCGAGAATCTGGTCGGCGAGATCGAACTTGACCCGGTAGAGCCGGCGGTTTTCCTCGACATGCGCCTCGTCGCTATAGGCGGCGATCGCGACCTGCTGCAGCGGTACCGGGACCTGCGGCGCGGCGACATTGCGCAGTTCGTGAAACATCGCAAGAAACCTGGCGTCGCCGGCGGCAAAGCCGACCCGCATGCCCGGCAAATTGGAGCGCTTCGACAGTGACTGGAACGCGACGACCTGGCTGAAATCGGGCCCGGCACATTCCAGCATGCTGCCGGGAGCGGCCTGGGTGTAGATTTCCGAATAGCATTCGTCGCTCAGGATCATGAAGCCGAAACGGTCGGCCAGTTGTTTCAGGCGGCTGAAATATTCCCGTGAGGCCACCGCGCCTTGCGGGTTGGCCGGTGAGGCGAGGTAGATCGCGACGGTGCGGGCGAGCGTCGCCTCCTCAAGCGCGTCGAGATCCGGCAGGAATCCGTTGGCCAATGTCGTCGGCAGAAAGATCGCTTCGCAGTCCGCGGCGCGGGCGCCGGCCGCATAGGCCGGGTAAAACGGATTGGGCATCAGGATCGCAGGTTTGCCGCGGCGTCCGCCGACATAGCGCGCCGCGGCGATCGCGGCGAGAAACAGGCCTTCACGACTGCCGTTCAGCACCAGAATTTCGCTGTCGGGATCGATGGTCCGGGGCAGCTGGAACCGGTTGGCAAGCCAGTTCGCCGCCGCCCGCCGGAACGGCTCGATGCCCTTGGCGATGGGATAGCGGCCGAAATCGCCGATGTGCTTGGCCAGCACCGGGCCGACAAACCCCGGCAACGGATGTTGCGGCTCGCCCAAGGACAACGTAATCAAGGGCTTACCCGGCTGGTGCGGGGCCAGTAATTCGGCCAGCCGCGCGAACGGCGAGCGTTCGCTTTGCTCGCTGCCGACGCCTTGCGGGGCGCGGGATGAAGCGGTCATGGCCATACTTGAAGCGCCAGCACTTTCGGGGCAGCCGGCCGCAGCTTGAGGCCGGCCGGAAGCGGATCAAACCACCATAGATACGGCAAGGTTAAGACACGATTAACCATCGACCGAACTGGACAATTTGCATGGTATTACCACATTATCCGGCGGTATTACCTCGGAGAGAGGCGATGACAACCACCGTTACGCGCAAGGGTCAGGTGACGATTCCAAAACCGGTCCGCGATCACCTCGGCCTCGGCCCAGGCAGCCGCGTGGCCTTTCGGCGTGCGGCCGACGGCAGCATTGTCATCGAGCGGGCGGATGGAACACGCCAGCCCAGCCGGTTCGCAGAATTGGTTGGTATCGCCGGCCCAGGTCCTTTCACCGACGAGATCATGGCGATGACGCGTGGCGAGTAATTCGTGACCCTGGTGGACTCGAACGTGCTGCTCGACATCTTCACCAGAACACCCAATTGGTGGGAGTGGTCGCTCGCGCAATTGGAGGAAGCTGCCCTGCAGGGCACGCTCCTTATCAACGATGTGATCTATGCCGAGACATCGATCCGCTTTCACAGCATCGATGACTTCGATGCGGCGCTGGCGAGATTTGGCATCACGGTTGCGCCGATGCCGCGCGCCGCTCTGTTCCTCGCGGGCAAGGCCTTCATCCAGTACCGTAATGCGGGCGGCATTCGCAACGGCGTGCTCCCGGACTTTTTCATCGGGGCTCACGCGGAGGTCGACCGCCTGCGCTTGCTGACGCGCGATGTGCGGCGTTATCGAAGCTATTTTCCGAACGCCATGTTGATCGCGCCGAAAGACCAAGAATAGGATGACGTCCGCAAAAAGAAAGGGGCCCCAGCTTGGGCTGGAGCCCCTCCACGGTCGGGGCATTGCCGGGTATGTGCCCAACCGTAGTTGTGGACGCGGCCTTGGGAGGCCACGCCCGGGAGAACTACATGTTGTAAGCGCGCTCGCCATGCTCGGTGATGTCGAGACCCTCGCGTTCCTCCTCGACGGTGGGACGCAGGCCTACGAGCACGTCGACGAGCTTGTAGAGGATCGCCGAACCGATGCCCGACCACAGCAAGGTCGCCAGCACGGCCTTGCCCTGTGCGATCATCTGGGTGACGAGATCGTAGGTGCCGGCGTTGTTGCCGGTGATGTTGGTGTAGTCGGTGATGCCGACGCCACCGAGCGCCGGGTTGACCAGAATGCCGGTGCCGAGTGCACCGATGATTCCGCCGATGCAGTGGACGCCGAACACGTCGAGGGCGTCGTCATAGCCGAAAGCGTTCTTCACCGTGCTGACGAAGAACAGGCAGACCGGCGAGACCACGAGGCCAAGCACCAGCGCGCCGATCGGGCCGGCAAAGCCGGAGGCGGGCGTCACCGCCACCAGGCCGGCCACCGCGCCGGAGCAGATGCCGAGCAACGAGGGCTTGCCCTTGACGATCCATTCCGACAGCAGCCAGGACAGCGACGCACCTGCGGTCGCCACCATGGTGTTGACGAAGGCGAGCGCCGTGGTGCCGTTGGCTTCGAGGTTCGATCCGGCGTTGAAGCCGAACCAGCCGACCCACAGCAGCGAGGCGCCGATCATGGTCATGGTCAGCGAATGCGGAGCCATCAGGTCCTTGCCGTAGCCGGTGCGCTTGCCGATGATCAGGGCGCCGACCAGACCGGCGATGCCGGCATTGATGTGCACCACCGTACCGCCGGCGAAGTCGAGGGCGCCGGCGCCGGCGAGCCAGCCGACCGCGCCGGTGACTTCGTCGAGCTTGGCCTGGGCCGCGGTCTTGGCCGCACCGTCGCCCGCGGCGGCGAGCGCCTTGGCGGCGGCGGCGACGTCATCGGGAGCGGCCACGTACCAGACCCAATGCGCGATCGGGAAATACACGAACGTGACCCACAGCAGGATGAACAGCATCACCGCCGAGAACTTGATGCGCTCGGCGAAGGCGCCGACGATCAGGGCCGGGGTGATCATCGCGAAGGTCATCTGGAACACGAAGTAACAATATTCCGGAATCACGACGCCGTTGGAGAAAGTCGCTGCCGTCGAACTGGCGTCGACCCCATGCATGAACGCCTTGGCGAAACCGCCGATATAGGGCGTCATGCTGCCGCCGTCGCCGAAGGCGAGCGAGTAGCCGTAAAGAGTCCAGACCACGCCGACCATGGCGACGATTGCGAACACCTGGGTCAGGATGGAGGCCATGTTCTTGGTACGGACGAGACCGCCGTAAAACAGCGCGAGCCCCGGGATCGACATCATCAGAACGAGGGCGCTGGATATCAGCATCCAGGCGGTATCGCCCTTGTTGGGGACCAAGGCGGCGGCAGCCGGCGACGCTGCCGCATCGGCTGCTGCAGGAGCGGCCGGTGCCGTCGTTTGGGCAAGTGCTGCGTCGACAAAACCTGCGGCGCAGAGTCCTGCGATTGCGAGGACTGCCCATCCCGCGCTGGTGGGACGTTTGAACGTCATTTGGTATGCTCCTGATTGAATAGGTTGCGCGGGTTCAGAGTGCTGCGGCATCGGCCTCGCCGGTGCGGATGCGAACCGCATGGTCGAGGTTGATCACGAAGATCTTGCCGTCGCCGATCTGTCCGGTCTTTGCCGCTGACGTGATGGCGTCGATGGTCTTGCCGACCTGGTCCGAGGCGATGGCGACCTCGATCTTGATCTTGGGCAGGAAGCTCACCGCGTATTCAGCGCCGCGATAGATTTCCGTGTGACCCTTCTGTCGACCGTATCCCTTGACTTCCGTCACCGTGAGACCGTGAACGCCAATGGCGGTCAGGGCGTCGCGGACTTCTTCGAGCTTGAATGGCTTGATGATCGCCATAACAATTTTCATGGGTCCTATCCCCGCTTGGGCCCGGTCCAGACACGACCGGACGTTTCTCGACTGAGGTTTCACCACGCGGAGAAGGTCACTACGCGGGCACAGCCAAGGCGGGTAGAATCAAATGCCGTGCCAGAGCCGGCGAAATCCCTAACGGTTTATGAAGACGGGGCTTTTCGAGCCTTTTCCGGGAACGGGCGCGCTGCGCCATTCGGTCGCGCTCAATACCTGGTCAGCCCTGCGTAAAAGTTGGGCACGAAGGGCAGCCCAACACAATCCTGCCCACGGCAAGGACAGTAGATTTGGCAAAAAGGTATTTGGATGGAGGAGGTTACTGCAAGGCCTCGCCGTGCTGCGAAATGTCCAGGCCGATCAGCTCGTGTTCGCGCGACACCCGCAGCGGCACGAACGCGCTGACCAGCTTGAGCAGCACGAAGGTCACGCCGCCCGACCAAACCAGGGTGACAGCAACCCCGTAAAGCTGGATCAAGAGCTGGTGCGGATTGCCTTCGATCAGGCCCGGGACTCCGCAGATCGAGGCGGTCGCGAACACCCCGACCAGCAGGGTACCGGTCATCCCGCCGATGCCGTGTACGCCGAACACGTCGAGCGAATCGTCATAATTGAAGCGGTGCTTCAGCCAGGTACAGGCCCAGAAGCACACCAGTCCGGCTATCACGCCGATAACGATGCCGTGCCAGGGAGCGACGAAACCGGAGGCGGGCGTAATCGTCCCGAGGCCGGCGACGGCGCCGGAAATCATTCCAAGCACCGAGGGCTTGCGGCGCGTCGTCCATTCCAGCGCGCCCCAGGTCAGCGCGCCGGCACAGGCGGCGAGGTGGGTAGCGACAATCGCCATCACCGCGCGTGAATTGGCGCCCAGCGCCGATCCGCCGTTGAAGCCGAACCAACCGACCCACAGCAGGCCGGTGCCGACCACTGCGAGCGACAGGTCGAACGGCGACAGATTCTCGCTGCCATAGCCGTGGCGGCGGCCGAGCACCTTGGCCGCCACCAGGCCGCCTGCTCCGGCGCTCAGATGCACCACCAGACCGCCGGCAAAATCCATCACACCGATGCGGCCGAGGAAGCCGCCGCCCCAGACCCAGTGCGCCAGCGGAATGTAGACGAACACGAACCACAGAATCGAAAACGACAGATAGGCCGAGAACCGCATCCGGTCGGCCACCGAACCCGCCACCAGTGCGACCGTGATGATCGCGAACGTCATCTGGTAAAGCATGAACAGGGCCTCGGGGATGGTTTTCGCAGCGGGATTGACCGCATCCATCGACATCCCGGCGAGAAACCAACGGTCCAGCGTCCCGAGCCAGGGACCGTCGCCGACAAATGCCAGCGAATAGCCAAAGGCGACCCAAAGAATTGAAATAGTGGCTACCGCGGCCAGGCTTTGCGCCATCGTCGCCAGCACGTTCTTCTTGCGCACCATGCCGGAATAGAACAGCGCAAGCCCCGGGATCGTCATCATCAGCACGAAGGCCGTCGCGACGATCATCCAAGCGGTGTCGGCGGCGCTGATCCCGGGCGTTTGCGCCAGCGCCGGTGTCGAAAACGAGATGATCGCCGCAAAACTGATCGCTGCAGCGAGCTTCGCTGCACGACACGACAGTGCCCCCATGGTCTCTTCCCAGCCGGTTATGATTTCATCGATCGCGCTCCAGGCCCCGTTGCCGGATGCGACTGACTCGTATGAGCCCTAGTTTCCTGTTTTGACGCGTTTTCTTCACGCGAACCGGTACCCACTTCGCTCGAAAACGCTTTTAAAGTGCGTCGCTGTCGGTTTCGCCGGTGCGGATTCGCAGCGCGTTGTCGATCGGCGTCACGAAGATCTTGCCATCGCCGATCTGGCCGGTGCGCGCGCTCGCGGTGATGACCTGGACCGCCTTCTCGGCAAGGTTCGACGTGACCGCGACCTCGATCCGCAGCTTCGGCAGAAAATTCACCACATATTCGGCGCCGCGATAGATCTCGGTGTGGCCCTTCTGGCGGCCGTAGCCCTTGACCTCGGTCACGGTCATGCCGCTGACCCCGATCGCGGTCAGCGCCTGGCGCACCTCGTCGAGCTTGAAGGGTTTGATGATTGCGACGACGAGCTTCATGGTCAGGCCTTCATTATCCGGGGAATTCGCAAAACCCGGCCACACCAAAGCCAGGTTCAGCCAAGTTTGGCATCTTTCTGTGCAAATGGCACAAAAAGTTTGCAGACCCGACCGAAAAAGCAATTGCCGTCTCGCCCCCGGCCCGATCGCCGGCACCCAAGCCGGCTGAAAACCCGGCATTAGACAGCGAACCCACCTTCCAACCTGTCGGCTTTCAACCTGTCGGCTTTGCTGCCTGTCCGGCTCACTCGTGGCGTGGTCCGGTGCGATCAAGGCCAGGACAGCACCTGCTTTGGAGAGGTTATCAGGTAGAAGGCGAGCAACTTTTCTCGCGAAATGACGTTGCCGCTGCTAGAAAAGACTCATATAGCAACAAAATGTTGTGGATTGAGTCTGAATTTGACTCGACATACAGGGGGTCATTTGACGCTAAAAGCCCTTCGATTCATTGTATTGCCGATTCGTCGAGAGTATAGAGCGGCTCTCACCCTCGCAAAATGATGGAACAAAATGGCCCCCCACCTCGCCGTATCGAACGAGCGCGACCCGATGTTTGAGCAAAAAAAGCACCGCCAAAAAGCGTTCGACATCATCAAGCAGCGGTCATTTGGCCGAAAGAAAATCACCCTTGCATCAGGCAAGGAAAGTGACTTTTACTTCGATATGAAGCCGACAATGTTGATGCCCGAGGGCGCCAACGCACTCGCCGAGCTAATCCTGGGTCGATTGGATCCGAAGCAAGTAGGTTACGTGGGTGGTCTTGCGATCGGAGCGGTTCCTCTGCTCGGCCCTATCGCAGTTGTAAGCTATCAAAAGGGACGTCCGATTCCGACTTTCTTTGTTCGGTCGGAAGCAAAGACGCACGGCACCATGCGGAAGTTGGAAGGCGTCATGCCGGACGAATTGCGTGGCCAGGATGTGGTCATCCTGGAGGATGTGACCACCACTGGAGCCTCTGCCATGATCGCGGTCGAGGAAGCCCGAAAAGCAGGAGCGAATGTAATTTTAATACTTTCGGTCGTCGATCGAGGGGAAGGGGCCGCGGAGTTCTATAAAGAAAAAGGCATTCCATTTGAATCTCTCTTCACGGCGAAAGAGTTTCTGGACGCCTAGTTAGCAGCCTTACTTGCGCTCGCGGACCGAGCCTTCCTGCGCGACCGAGGCCACCAGCGTGCCGTCAGGCTTGAAGATCATGCCGCGGGTCAGGCCGCGCCCACCTTGCGCGCTCGGCGAATCCTGGGCGTAAAGCAGCCACTCGTCGGCGCGGAACGGCCGATGAAACCACATCGCGTGATCGAGGCTCGCCGGCATCATCCGCTTGTCGAACAGCGTGCGGCCGTAGCGCGCCATGACCGCATCGAGCAGCGAGAAATCCGACGCATAGGCCAGCGCGCACATATGCAGCGCCGGATCGTCGGGTAGCTTGGCCGCGGTGCGAATCCAGACATGGATGCGACCGTCATCGATCTTCTGGCCGAAATAGCGGCCGAGTTCGACCGGGCGAAGTTCGATCGGGCGGTCGGATTCGTAATAGCGGCGGATGAAGTCCGGCATTTCGCGAAACATCGGCTGTTTCGCCACCTCCTCGGCGGTGAGCTTTTCCGGCGGCGGAACGTCGGGCATCCGGTCCTGGTGATCGAACGAACCTTGTTCCTCGACATGAAACGACACCATGATCGAAAAGATCGCCTGGCCGTGCTGGATCGCGCTGACCCGGCGAGTCGAATAGCTCCTGCCGTCGCGCAGCCGCTCGACCTCGTAAATGATCGGAACCTGGGGATCGCCGGGCAGGATGAAATAGCAATGTAGCGAATGCGGCAGGCGGCCCTCGACGGTGCGGCACGCCGCCACCATCGCCTGTCCGATCACCTGGCCGCCGAATACCCGTTGCCAGCTCGTTTTCGGGCTGTTGCCGCGAAACAGGTTCACCTCGAGCGGCTCGAGATCGAGAATGGAAATCAGGTCAATCAGGCCTTTGGACATGGCAGCGCCTTCGATTTTCATCATTCCGGGGCATAAGCCGACCGGCCCGGCTTTTGGCCGCCCCGATGACAGGCTCTGCGAACGAACCGGGAATGACGATCATGCAGCCCCTTGCTTCGCCACCCTGTTTCGCCCAGCTATAGTCCGGGGGCAAGGGTATCTCGAGCAGGTTCCGATGTCGGCACAGCGAAGCATTGTTATCGGCGGGGGCGCCTTGGCGGGGCTGGCGCTGGCGCTGGCGCTGCGCCAGGGCCTTGGCACCGATATCGCGATCATCGTTGCCGATCCGTCGCTGGCGACACAGCCAAGCCGCGATCCACGCGCGACCGCCATCGTCACGGCCTGCCGCCGCCTGTTCGATGCCATCGGGGTGTGGAATGAGGTCGCGGCCGGAGCGCAGCCGATCCTCGACATGGTCGTCACCGACTCGAAGCTGGAGGATGCGACCCGTCCGGTCTTCCTGACCTTCGCGGGCGATGTCGAACCGGGCGAGCCGTTCGCGCATATGGTCGAGAATCGCCATTTGATCGATGCGCTGGTGCAGCGCGCGGAAGCCGAGGGCATCGATCTGCGTCCGGCGGCGGTGACGACGTTCGATACCCGTGCCGATGGCGTCGAAGTAACGCTGTCCGACGGCAGCACCATCGCGGCGAGCCTGCTGGTTGCGGCCGACGGCGCGCGTTCGAAGCTGCGCGAGCGCGCCGGCATCGCCACCCATGGCTGGGACTACGATCAATCCGGCATCGTGGTCACGGTCGGTCATGAGCGTGACCATCACGGCCGTGCCGAAGAACATTTCCTTCCCGCCGGGCCGTTCGCGATCCTGCCGCTGTCGGGAAAGCGTTCCTCGCTGGTGTGGACCGAAAAGCGCGGCGAGGCGGCGCGGATCGTCGCGCTCGGCGAGGATGAATTCCACCGCGAGCTCGAGCAGCGTTTCGGGCTGCGTCTCGGCGAGATCAAGGCGCTGGACCGGCCGCGCGCATTTCCATTGGGCTATTTCGTCGCCCGCTCCTTTATCGGCGAGCGGCTGGCGTTGGTCGGCGACGCCGCGCATGTGATTCATCCGATCGCGGGCCAGGGGCTGAACATGGGCCTCAAGGATGTGGCGGCGCTCGCCGAAGTGATCGTCGATGCGGCTCGGCTCGGCATCGATCTCGGCCAGGCCGACGTGCTCGATCGCTACCAGCGCTGGCGGCGGTTCGACACCATGGCGATGGGGCTCGCCACCAATTCGCTCAATCTGTTGTTCTCGAACCGCTCGACGCTGCTGCGCATGATGCGCGATATCGGGCTTGGACTGGTCGATCGCGCGCCGCCGCTGAAAAGCATGTTCATCCGCCAGGCGGCCGGATTGGCCGGCGAGGTGCCGCGGCTGCTGAAGGGCGAAGCGCTGTAGGCTCACTCGTAGGCACCCGTAGCCCGGATGGAGCGAAGCGCAATCCGGGGCTGTCTCATCCGCATCTCGATTCCCGGATTACGCTTCGCTCCATCCGGGCTACGATTCTCACCGTCATTGCGACGGTAATAGCGGATCCACCTCACTTCGCCGCGTCACTTGCGAGGATAAAGGCCGCGACGGTTTCGATCAGCGTCGGATCCAGCGCCCGCTCCGGCTGGTTGTAGGCGGCGAAATCATCGGCATCGTCGGTCACGTCGACCAGTACATGGTTCATGTCGGGAAGCCAGGCGGCTTTCGCCACCGGCGAGGCAGCGGAAAGCGCCGCGAAATCCACCCGCGCCACCTGCAGGTCGCGGCCGCCGCCGATGATCAGCGTCGGCTGTTCGATCTTCTTCAGGGGATCGATCGGATCCTCGGTGAATGCCGAGGCGATGCCGGGCTGCATCGACGGCGGGATCGACAGCCCCGGTGGCGGTGGATCGACGATCTGCCCGGCCATGATGGCGTCGATCGCCTTGTCGATCGGTGCCAGCACGTCCGGCGCCAGCTTCTTCTCGAGCTGCGCCTTGATCAGGTCGCCCTGCCGCCGCGCGGCGGTGACCAGCAACACCAGCCGGTCGATCGGGACCCGCCGTGCGGCCAGGATCGCGACCAGGCCGCCCTCGCTATGGCCGACCAGCACCAGTTTGGAAAATTTTCCGCTGCCGCGCAGGTAATTCACCAGCGCCACGGCATCGTCGACATAGTCCTTGAAGCGAAAATCTTCCGGCCGTCCGAATTCCGGCTTCCATCCGCCGGACCCGCGCTTGTCGTAGCGCAGGGTGGCGATCTTGCGCGCCACCAGTTGCTCCGAGAGCTTCTTCAAGGTCGCAGGCTTGAACTGCGGTCCGTTGCCGTCGTGGTCGGTGGTGCCGGAGCCCGCGATCAGAAGCGCGACCGGTGGCCGTTCAACCGCAGGCGGGATCGTCAGCACGGCGTCGATGGCGCCGACGCGGATCCGGCTTTCGTCAGCGGCGGCGTTCATGGTCATACCGAAGAGAACTGGGATCGCGACCACCCAAAGCATTGTCGGGGCGCGCATGCGCTAGTCGATCTTCCTGGCTTCTTCCGGCAGCATGATTGGGATACCATCGCGGATCGGATAGGCGAGCTTGGCCGAGCGCGAAATCAGCTCCTGCCGCGTGGCGTCGAATTCGAGCGGGCCCTTGGTCATTGGACAGACCAGGATTTCCAGCAGCTTGGGGTCGACGGTGCCTTCAAGGCGTTCGGGCGGGGATGTCATGCAGGGGCCTCCGGCTTGGTCGCTCGATCCCTTAGCATATTCGATCGCCGCGGGTAGCCGGATGGCGTCATCGCGCCGCCATCCGCAGTAATTCGTCGAGCATCGCTGCCTGTTTTGCCCGCGGCAACGGCTTGTCCGAAAGCGCGAATCCGACGAATGCCCAGTACAGAATCTGCGCACGGGCGCTGGCCACCTGCGGCGAAAGCCCGGATGCAAGCAGCAGCCTTTCCACGTAACCCAGCCGGCGCCGGTCGATGGCCTGCACGGCGGCGCTCGCCGCCGGGTCGAACGTGGCCCAGGTTCGAACCGCCTTCTCCAGCGAAAGCCTGGCGCCGAACGCACGGCGCAGCAGCAGCGGCAAGGCGACGTCGCTGTCTGACGCAGCCTCGAGATCGGCAATGATCTGCTCGGCCGTGACCTCGCGCCAATGCCGGAGGATCGCGGCGTGGAACGCGCCGACGTCGGCGAAGTGCCAGTAGAAGCTGCCGCGCGACACCCCCATCGCCTTCGCCAGCGGCTCGGCCTTTAGCGCCGTGAAGCCGCTGCGGGTCAGCGTCTTGAGGCCCTGGTCGAGCCAGTCGGTTGCCGAAAGTTGATCGGTCATGCGTTTCCCCTGCGACAATCCACCATACACGACTGTATTGACGCTGGCCAGCCGGTCCGGTAAGCCAACCATACAGTAATGTATGGAGAGGATCCGATGCAAAATGGATTGCTGCAAGCTGCCGGGCTGGCCGCAATCGCGGTGGCGCTGATTCATGGCGTGCTCGGCGAGACCAAGGTGTTCGCACGCGCCACCATCGAGCCGGCGTGGGCGCGGACCCTGATCCGGCTGGTCTGGCAGGCCGGAACGGTGGCCTGGATCGGCGGCGGCGTGCTGCTGATCGCGGCGCCATGGCTGGGGTCGGAACCGGCGCGGCACTGGATTGTCGCGACGATGTCCTGTGTATTTGCCTTTGCCGCGCTCGCCAACGCTTGGGCAACGCGCGGCCGGCATTTTGGCTGGCTCGCGCTGAGCACGGTGGTCGCGCTGGCGCTGGCCGGCTATTAAAGCGTTTTCCGGTTCACTCGAATCGTTGTCGCTTCTCCAGGGCCTCGTGGTTCGAGACGCCGCGCAAGGCGCGGCTCCTCACCATGAGGGTCCAAGACCTTATCCTGAGGAGCATCGCGAAGCGATGCGTCTCGAAGGATGTCGAAATTGCGCTGGCGCGCGGGTGCGTCGTCAGCCTTCTATTTCCAGTAAGACGCCGACTTCTCGAACGCAGCGAAGGCGTGTTCGGCCGCCGCGAGCAGCGGCTTGAAGCGGGCTTCCTCATGGCCCGCCAACAGTCCGGCGGCGAAGACCCGCCGGGACGGCCGTGCGGTTGGGGTCGCCGTCGCCTCGACGATCCCCGTTGTCAGCTTCCCATGCACGGCGATATCGTTGAGCTCGCCAAGGCATTCCTGCAATTGCTTCAAGGCCGACAGAAAGGCCACGCGGCGTTTCGCCTGCTTTCTCCCGGCAAACACCGATTTATAGAATTCGGTCGCATAGCGCAGTTTCTTGGCTCGGATGCGCAGCTCGTGCCGCGCGCGCGGATCGAGATGCGCCAGCCGCCGGCCGCGTTTCCGGATCTTCTTCCAGCGCCGCTTGAGCTGCGCGCGGGCCACGGTCTCGATCGGCTGCTCGCCGCGTTCGCGCGCGAGCTTTCTGCGCGGCTCGCGCCAGCTGCCGGTTTCGATCCACGCGGCGACATTTCTCGTCAGCTCGCGAAACCGCCGCGACGACACCGCCGCCAAGGCGCGCGCGACGGCGGCCTCACGCTGGTCTGCCAGATCGCGCGACAGGGTGCGCATCCCGCTCAGCCTTGTGTGCTGCTTGCCGAGCGGCGCCACCACCCTGGTCAGGAAAACCTCGAACTCGCGCGCGGGGCCGAGCTCGCTGGTGAGCCATTTCAGCTCCCGCTTGATGGCGGGCATTTTGGCGTCGACAGCAATATCCGCAAATAGCGAAATTGCCGTGCGCAGGCGACGCAAGCCGACGCGCATCTGGTGGATGCCTTCGGGATCACCGGCCAGGATTGCCGGCTTGTTGGCGAGGATCTGTTGCAGGCACGCCGAGGCAATCGACTGGAACGCCGCTTTCGCCGGCAGGCCCGGCGCGATCTCGATTTCCTTCCGGGATGGCACGGGCTTGCACCGAAAGTCAGGTCGAAGGTCATGGAAAGCGGATTAGAAGTTCCCGGCGCGGACGCGTCAATGCCGTTGTCGACGTAGGACCCTATTGCAGCGGCGGGTCGCCGCTGGTGCGTCTTTTGGCCAGATCCATCTCGGTGACCGCAATCAGGATCTCGGCGCGGGTCTTCAGGTCGGGCGCTTCGAGCAGCGCCTGTTTTTCCGCCGGGCCGTAGGGCGACATCATGGCCAGCGCGTTGACCAGCGCCTCGTTAGGCGCGTTCTCGATGCCTTCCCAGTCGACCTTGAGATCGTTGGCTTTCAGGAAGTCCGTCAGCACTTCGAGCAGCGCCTCGCGATCGACCGCTTCCTCGCCCTTGCGTGCGGTGAAATCGTCGAGGTAGGGGAAGTAATCCACCCTGCATTGCCGATAGGCGGTCAAGACTGTCATTTCCTCGAGCACCCTGAAACGCGTGATGCCGGTGAGTTCGAGGATGTAGCGGCCGTCGCCAGACTCGGCGAACTGGGTGATGCGTCCGACGCAGCCGACCCGAAACAGCGCCGGCCGCGCCTCGTCCTGCGAATGGGACCCGTCCGGCTGGATCATCCCGATCAGCCGGTGGCTGTCGCGTAGCGCATCGTCGACCATGGCGAGATAACGCGGCTCGAAAATGTTGAGCGGCATCTGGCCGCGCGGCAGCAGCAAGGCGCCGCGCAGCGGAAACACCGGAATCACCTGGGCTAGTTCGCCGGGTCCGCGGTATTCGGCATTGATCGACATTTGCGGTCCCGATTGATCGAGATGGTTCAAGAGAACAGGATCGTCGACAGCCGCTTTCGCCCCTCGACCGTGGCTTCATCGGTCGGACCCCACGCCTCGAAGAACTGCACCAGCTGCTTGCGCCCGCCGTCTTCATTCCATTTGCGGTCACGTTTGACGATTTCGAGCAGCTGATGGGTGGCCTCGGCGCGCTTGCCGCTGGCGTTGAGCGCGGTCGCAAGGTCGAATCGCGCCTGATGATCGAGCGGGTTTGCGGCGACTTTCTGTTCCAGTTCGGTCACCGGGCCGAGCCCCTCGGCCTGCTCGGCGAGATCGAGCGAGGCCTGCACGGCCTTGACCGCCGCGTCACCGCGTTTCGATTCCGGCACCATCGCAAGGGTCTGCTTCGCCTGCTCGATGGCGCCGGTGGCGACATAGCATTTCGCGAGCCCCGCGAGCGCGGCGATATTGGTGGCGTCGGCGGCCAGCACTTCGGCATAGATCGACGCCGCGGTGGCCGGATCGCCTTCCGCCAGCACCGCTTCGGCCTCCTGGAGAATTTCGGCGACGTTGGGTTCGTCAGCCCCCTTCACGCCGGCGGCGAGCTTGTCGATGAAGGCGGTGACCTGGCTCTCGGGCACCGCGCCCATGAAGCCGTCGGCGGGCTGGCCGTTGACAAAGGCGATCACGGCCGGGATCGACTGGATGCCCATCTGGCCCGGAATCGTCGGATGGTCGTCGATGTTCATCTTGACCAGCTTGACCTTGCCGTTGGCGGCCCGGACCGCCTTCTCGAGCATCGGCGTGAGCTGACGGCAGGGGCCGCACCATGGCGCCCAGAAGTCGATCAGCACCGGCTGGCGCTTCGATTCCTCGATGACATCCTTCACGAAGGTCTGGGTCGTCGTCTCCTTGATCAGACCTTCCGCCGCCTGCGGCGCCGGACCGCTGCCCTGCTCTACTATCGTCACGGGATCCCTCGTCTGATGTCCTGTCGGGTTCGGCCTGTTCTAGCACGGCCCCAACGGTTCGGAACTTGTCTTCTCCTAAGTGGCGGCTGGGGTCGGAATTTCAATCGGTCCGAGCGCCTGCTTCGCCGCGACGGCAATCGGGGTCCGACGCGCATCGCGAGGCCGATTTCCGCTGCTTTGGAGCTTTTTCCCAAGCAGTGGCGGGCCATTCGGGCCAACCGCAGGTTCCGGCCTTCCGAGGGTTGTTGCATTCATGGGCCGCATTTGGCATAGCTCTGCCCGTTGCCGGCGCACCCATCGCCGCCAGCTTCTCGGATGCGGGTGTAGCTCAGGGGTAGAGCACGACCTTGCCAAGGTCGGGGTCGAGGGTTCGAATCCCTTCGCCCGCTCCAATAAATTCATTGTCCGGCCCGGACACATGGGTAACACGCCGTACCTACGACATGGGTGACAACCGCGTGCCGAACGAGAGCTCCGGCGTCACCCCCGCGCGCTGCGCGGGCGGTAGCCTGGCCGGTAGGCGAGCCGGGTGTGGCCCGCGCAATAGGGCAGGCCTTCGACCGGCGTGTTGCCGCAGAAGCGGAAATCGTCGGCCCCCGGGGTACTGATCGGCCAGCGACATCTTGCATCGCTCAATTCGAGCAAGGAGCAGCAGTGTCCGTTGTGGATCGGCTCATCATCGGCTGCTGGCTGCGGCTCGGCGTACAACGCCAGCCGCATCTGGCAGCGCAGCCTTGGCACGGTTCCCGGGCGGTGTCCCTTCGCGGCGGCCTTTGGCGCCGGACGCCGCGCATCGCGGGCTTTTTCGCGGGTCAGATTGAGGCGGGAGAGTTTGCCGATGACGGCGTTGCGGCTGACCCCGATGTCATCGGCAATTTGGCGGCAGGATAACCCGGCTTCAAAGCGGCGTTTCAGGAGTTCGACGCGTTCGTCGGTCCAGGTCGGTTTGTTGGCGAACATGCTGATGGTCCCAAGCTATGAATGATGGCTCCGAATCCTGCTGGCCTTATGGTCGTCGGAACCGCCGCCTCGGAAGCCACCGCTTCAGGGCGTCTTGCCGTTGTCGCGGATCGCAAGCAGCCCGTCCTTGATGGCGAGCCGAATGCCTTCCTCGATCAGGGTCTTCGCGACGCCGGGAACGCTGGTGCCGTGGGTGCCCTGCCTCACCAGTTTTTCGAGATAGGCAATGGTGGAGAGCGCCAGCGTAATCGGAACACGGTCGGTTTCGGCTTTTTCTGTGGCCATGCCAAAAAGCTAGCCGTTAAACGGTGTACTGAAAAGTATCTTTTTAGAGTCTATTTGGATTCCGAACCAATTGGAGGACGCTCGGCCCCTTCGCCCGGGTACCGGAATTTGTTGGAAAAACAGCCCGAGGGTGGATGGCGACGGCCTTCTTGGCCGCGAAATAGACCTTTGACGCTGGACCGAATTTGGATTGCATGGCGCCGGTGACATCGCTCACCAGCGCCTGAACCTGAGCCGCCATCGCAGGGTACTCCAACTCCAGCTTCTTCCGGACGTCATCCGACGCCTTGGCAATCATTTGCTGGAATAGATGTCGGGGGATGTCGGTCCGCAGCCCGAGATTCTCGGCGAGAATGGAATCGGTCTCGGAGCGCTTGATCAGCTTCAAACAGCCGAACTCCGACAATCGCGCCGCTGTTGCTCGCTACCGAGTGCACCACCTCGCGGTTGCCGCGCGTCACGAGAACGTCCGTCACCGGCTAGCTGACGGATTTTCGCCGGGAGATCGCCAGCAGATGGCGCTGGCTCTTCTCCCCTGCGCGGCCGTGATCTCGGATCGCGCCGGCAGGTCTAGCCGATCATGGTATATCCGCCCGAGACCGACAGCACCTGGCCGGTGATATAGCCCGCCGCCGAAGAGGCCAGGAACACCACGGCGTTGGCGGTATCCTGGGCGCGGCCGAGCTTGCGCAGCGGCAATGTCTTCGCAATCTTCTCGAACTGCTCTGGCGTGAAGAACGACTCGGTCTTATTCCACATGCTGGCGCCGCCGATTTCGTCGGCCGCTTGCGGCACCGTGACGCCGGGACAGACGACATTGCAGCGGATGCCGTAGCGGCCATTCTCCTTGGCGATGGTCTTCATGAACGAGTTGATCGCAGCCTTGACGCCGCCATAGACCGCTTCGCGCGGCTCGCCCGAACGGCTGGCGTCGGAACTGATGGAGACGATGGCGCCGGCCTTGTTCGGGATCATGATGTCGAGCACGCATTTGGTGCAGTTGAGCACGCCGACATAGTTGATCTGGATGATCTTCTGCCAGAGCTCCGGCGTGGTCTGAGTGAAGAACATGAACTGGTCCCAGCCCACATTGTTGACGAGCACATCGACCGTGCCATGCCTGTCGGTCGCGGCCTTGAACATCGCCTTGACCTGGTCCAGGTCGGTGACGTTGGTCTTGACGACCTGAACGCTCGCGGCGCCCTTTTTCCTCGCCAGTTCGGCGACCTTTTCGGCCTGTTCATCATCGAGATCGCCCACCGTGATATGGGCGCCTTCACCGGCGAAGGCGAGCACGATGCCGCGGCCGATATTGGAGGCGCCGCCGGTGATCACCACCGATTTGTCTTTCAGGCCCAAATCCATCTGCCAGCACTCCCTTTGTCGCGAAATCCAGCCAGTTTAGCCGGGGTCGACCACCACGACGATCGCATTGCGTTCGACGATCTCGCCGGCCCGGCAATGGACCGCGGTGACGAGGCCGTCGGTCTCGCTGCAGATCCGCAATTCCATCTTCATCGATTCCAGGATCGCCGCGACCTCTCCCGCCTTGATGCGGTCTCCGACCGCAACGTTCACTCTCAGGATCATGCCCATCATCGGCGCGCGCAATTCGCCGCTGGTCTCCGCGATGGCGCTGATATAGCTGAGATAGGGAATGGCCGAGAGGGTGTGGACGCCACGGATGTCATGGACGAAGATGGTCTGGTCCTGCTGGCAAATCCGCACCGTCTCGCGGCGGGCCCCGACGATGGCGGTGAAACGGTCGTTTTCCAGCGGGATCAATCGGACCGGCAGTTTGTCATCGTTGACGCCGACGATCATGCTGCCGTCACCCTGTCGCGGCGCAAACCGGATCTCGGCGCTAACGCCCGAGGCCTCGAGATGCAGGACCGGAATCGGCGAAAGTCCGTCGTCGCCGGTCGCCATGTGCCATCCGGTGGTCTCGCGCGCTTGCCATGGGCCGCAACTGGCGGGCTCGCGCTGCCGCATCATCCAGAAACAGGCCCCCAGCGCCAGTGCCTCGATGTCCGGACCCTTTGCCGTGTCTACGAGCTGGTCGATCTGCTCGTCAATCAGCCTTGTATGGAACGTGGCGCTCCGCGTCGCGGGCAGGTCGATCAGGCGCTTGAGAAACGCCTGGTTGGTCGTGACGCCAAAGATCGAGGTCTCGTCGAGCGCGCGCCCCAGCCGGTCGAGCGCCTCGTCACGGGTTTCGGCCCAGGCGATCAACTTGGCGAGCATTGAATCGTAGTAGGGCGAGACCACCGAGCCGCTCTCGACGCCGGTCTCGACGCGAATGCCGTCGGCTGGAAATTGAACATAAGCGAGCATCCCGGAGCACGGCAGAAAGTTGTTCGCCGGATCCTCCGCGCATAGCCGCGCCTCGACGGCATGGCCGCGGCGCTGCACCTCGCGCTGGGCCAAGGGCAATCCCTCGCCGGCGGCGATCCGCAGCATGGTCTCGACGATGTCGATGCCGGTCACCATTTCGGTGACGGGGTGCTCGACCTGAAGGCGCGGATTGACTTCCAGAAAATAGTAGCGGTCGGCGCTGAGGATGAATTCGACCGTGCCGACCCCGCGATAGTTCAGGCGCTCGCCAAGCCGCACCGCGTCGGCGGCCATCCGGTCGCGAAGCGCGGCGGGAAGATTGGCGGCAGGGGCTTCCTCGATCAGCTTCTGGTGGCGCCGTTGCAGCGAACATTCGCGCTCGAACAGATGGATCACGTGGCCGTTGCCGTCGCCGGCGATCTGGACTTCGATATGCCGCCCGCGCTCGATCAGTTTTTCGACGATCAGCCCGGGATAGCCGAAGGCACCTTTCGCCTCGCGCATCGCGGATTCGATTTCGCCGGCAAGACCGTCCAGCCGGGCCACGGCACGCATGCCCTTGCCGCCGCCTCCGGCCGCGGCCTTCAGCATCACTGGAAGCCCGAGATCACGAACGATGCCGGCGATTTCGGCGGCGTCTTCGCTTGCCGTCCTGCTGCCCGGGACGGTCGGGACATCGGCTGCCTCGGCTTCGCGCTTGGCCGACGCCTTGTCGCCAAGCCGCTCGATGGTCTCGGGGGTCGGGCCGATGAAGACCAGCCCGGCCCGCTCGACCGCGCGCGCGAATGCGGCATTCTCGGCCAGAAAGCCGAAGCCGGGGTGAATTGCCTCGGCGCCGGAGCGCTGCGCCGCCTCGATCAAGGCGTCGATCCGCAGATAGCTGTCGGCCGCGGCCGCGCCGCCGATCCCGGTCGACTCGCCGATCGTCCGGACATGCACGGCGTCGGCGTCGGCCGCGGAGTGGATGCCAGCGACGGCTATTCCCATCCGGTGACAGGTTCGCGCAATCCGGCAGGCGATTTCACCGCGATTGGCGATCAGGATTTTCTTGAACACCGGACGCTATCCTCCCATCACATCCGGAGCACACCGAAGCTGGTATCCTGCGGCGGCAGGCGGCCGGCCAGATCGAGCAGCAGCGCCATCACTTCGCGGGTTTCGAGCGGGTCGATCACCATGTCGCACCAAATGTTGCGGGCGAAATTGTAGGCATTGGCGAAGTCCTCGAAGGTCGTGCGCACCGGCGCGCGATAGGCTTCGCGCTCTTCGTCGGTCCAGCTCGTTCCGTCGCGCTTGTGGCCCTCGTCCTTGACCATGGCGAGGGTATTGGCGGCCTGGTCGGGACCCATGATCGCGGATCGCCCGTTCGGCCACATCATCATCGCGTTCGGCCTGAAGGCGCGGCCGCACATTGCGAGATATCCGGCGCCGTAGGCGTTGCCGATGATCAGGGTGTATTTAGGCACGTTGGCGCTCGCCATCGCGGTGATCATCTTGGCACCGTGCTTGGAGATACCGCCTTCCTCCGCCTCGCGCCCGACCATGAAGCCGGTGACGTCGGCCATGAACAGCAATGGAATATTGCGCTTGCAGCAGAGATCGATGAAGTGCGTCGCCTTCAGCGCGCTTTCCGAAAACAGCACGCCGTTGTTGCAGAGAATGCCGACCTCGAATCCCATGATGCGGGCAAAACCTGTGATCAGGGTATCGCCATAGAGCGGCTTGAATTCGTGCAGTTCGCTGCCGTCGATGAGGCGGGCGACAATGTCGCGATTGTTGGTAGGCACGCGCGGGTCGGCGCTGATCAGCCCGTAGATCTCGCTCGGGTCGCAGCGCGGCGGGCGCACCGCCGCGACCTGCCATCGTTGCGGTGGAATGTCGCCGAGATGGGCGACGATGTCGCGGGTGATCGCGATCGCATGGCTGTCGTTTTCGGCCAGATGGTCGGTGACGCCGCTGACGCGGCTGTGCATCTCGCCGCCGCCGAGCGCTTCGATCCCGACCTCTTCCCGGGTCGCGGCATAAACCAGTTGCGGTCCGCCGAGGAACATCGCGCCCTGGTTGCGCACGATCACGGTTTCGTCGCACAGCGCCGGCATGTAGGCGCCGCCGGCGGTCGAAGGCCCGTGGACGATGGCGATCTGCGGAATGCCTTCGCTCGACATCCGGATCTGGTTGTAGAAAATCGAGCCGAACTGGCCTTCGTCCGGAAAGATGCTGGGCTGGTCCGGCAGGTTGGCGCCGCCGGACTGCACCATGGTGACGCAGGGCAGCCGGTGCTGCCAGGCAAATCGCTGGGCCCGTACATGCTTCTTGCAGGTGATGCCGTAATAGGTGCCGCCCTTCACCGTGGCATCATTGGCGATGACCATGCAGGCGCGGCCCGACACCATGCCGACGCCGGTGACAATGCTGCCGCCGGGCGGCACGCCCTCATACATGCCTTCGCCGGCAAGCTGGCACAATTCGAGAAAGGGCGAGCCGGCGTCCAGCAGCGCCGCGATGCGCTCGCGCGGCAGCAACTGCTTGCGCTCCTTGTGCAGCCGCCGCGCCCGCTCCGGACCGCCGATCACGGCGGCGGCGCGGCGCGCATGCAGATCGGCGATACGCTCGGCATAGGCCAGCCGATTGCGGCGATATTCCTCGCTCGCGGCGGAAATCTCGGATTTGATGACGGCCATCGCAGGCAATCCTAATAACTGCGCGGCAAGCCCATCACATGCTCGCCGATATAGTTGAGAATCATTTCGCGATTGAGCGGCGCGGTCTTCAACAGCCGCACCAGCGGATAGATATCGAAGATGCCGTATTCCCTGGTAAAGCCGTTGCCTCCATGGCATTGCAGAGCGGTGTCGACCGCCTTGATGCCGGCGTCGGCGGCTGCGAGCTTTGCCATATTGGCAAATTCGCCGGCCTCGCGGCCCTGATCGAAGATCCATGCCGCCTTCAGCGTCATCAGCGACGCCATTTCGACGTCGGTCCGCGCACTCGCCAGCGGATGCTGCAATCCCTGATAGGCGCCGATCGGCACATTGTTGAAGACCCTGCGCTGCCTGACGTAGTCGACCGCGCGGTTCAGCGCGTAGCGGCCCAGGCCGCAGCAGATCGAACCGACCAGGATCCGCTCCGGATTGAGGCTCTTGAACAGAATGCCGAACCCTTTGTCGATCTCGCCGACAATATCTTCCGGCCCCAGATCGACGTCGTCGAAGAACAATTGCCACTGGGTTTCCGGCGCCGGAATGCTGACCGGAATGTACTGCTTCTCAAGTCCCTTCGCCTTCAGGTCGACAATGAAAAGCGTAAAGCCGTCGGTCTTCTTCTGGGTTTCGCCCTGCGGCGTAGTACGCGCCACCACCAGGGCGTGGTCGGCGCCGTCGGCATCGGTGATAAACGTCTTCTGACCGTTGAGGGCGAAGCGGTTGCCGCGCTTTTTCGCCATCGTCTTGGTGCGGATGGTGTTGCTTCCGGCATCGGGCTCGGTGATCGCAAAGCAGAAGCGGGTCTTGCCCTTGCAGGCGTCGGGCAGATAGCGCGCCTTCTGCTGCTCTGAGCCATATTTGGCGATGAAGCCGAGGCTCATGGCGGCGCCGACCACGAGATTGAGCAGTGGAATGCCGTTGTTCGACAATCCTTCGAGAAACAGGTGCATCTCGACCATGCCCTGGCCGGCGCCGCCATATTGTTCGGGGACCATGGTGCCGACAAACCCGTCGTCGGCGATCCGCTGGTACAAGGCCTCGGGAAAGACGTGCTGCTCGGCGCATTCCATCCAGTATTTGCGATCGAACTTCTGTGCGACCAAATTGCCATATTCCAGGATCTGCCGCTGCTCGTGCGTAAGATCAAAGTCCATGCATCAGCTCCGTCGCCACCGCCATGCCGTCATCGACGGGTATTCCCTGTCGCCGAGGTTGCCTGCGGATCAAGGCGGCCGCGGCGCCAGCATTGATCGCCATCTTTAGGCAGAAGGCCGTCGCAATTCAATCTAACAATTGTTAGAAATCGAACGATTGTTAGAAAATGACCGGCGCAGGCGTATGCGCCCGTTTAAAGCACGGCAGCATCACACCCTCCCCGTCCTCTTCGCAGACCCTCATCGCCGCGGTGATCATGACAGATCCTTGGCGAGCCGGGCCTCGAGTTCGTGGCGCTGGACCTTGCCGCTGGTGGAGCGGGGGAACTCCGAGAAGTCAATGAACCGGAAATGCCGCGGACGCTTGTAGGCCGCGAGATCGCGCCGGCACAATTCGAGCAAATAGGCTTCGGTCACGCTGGCATCGCGACAGGAAACGAAGGCGACGGGGACTTCGCCCCATTTCTGGTCCGCCGCCCTGACCACGGCCGCCTCGGTGACCCTGGTGTCGCTCATCAGGACGCGTTCGATCTCGGCCGGATAGACGTTCTCGCCGCCGCTCTTGATCATGTATTTGGCGCGATCGACGAAATCGAGCGTTCCGTCTTCATGGCGCCGGAACACGTCACCCATGTGGAACCAGCCGCCGCGGAAATCGCGGGCGTTGGTTTCCTCGGCCTGCCAATAGCCGGAGAACAGCGTCGCGCCGCGAATGGCAAGCTCGCCGGGCTCGCCCGGCGCGACGTCCCGATCGGAAGCATCGACCAGTCTGACCTGGCAGAACGCGCTCTGCTGCTTGGACAGCCGGGGCGGAATTTCGCCCACGGCGATCAGGGCTCGCGTCGCCGGCGGCAGTCCGGTTTCGGTCGAACCGAAACTGTTGAGATACGGCGCCTGCAACAGTTCGGTCACTTCGGCGATCGCATGCGGCGGCACCAGATCGGCCATCGCGCCGCAGACGCCGATACCCCGGACCCTCGTTGACTGCGCCTTCAGCGCCGCGGCAAACGCCTCCACCATGCCGGGAATCAGCACCAGCCAGCCGATCCGGTGGCGTGCGACCGCGTCGAGCAGCGGTTCGACCTGGAAACCGTCGATCATCACCACCGTGCCGCCGCGCAGCAGGGTCGCCAGGCCGTGATCGGTGGAGGCCATGTGAAACATCGGCGCCCACGCCACAAAGCTGTCGCGATGCGAAATGTTGAGTTCGGACGTGAACACCAGCGCCCGCATTACCATCGCGCGATGCGAAATCACCGCGCCTTTCGGCAGGCCGGTAGTGCCGCTGGTGTAGAGAATCACCAGGCCGTCTTTGCAATCCGCCGCGGCCGGGGCGGCGCGGGCGCTGTGTTGCTGCAGCAGCCGTTCATATTGCGGGCCGATCTCGATGGTCTGGTGACCTTCAAGGGCAAGCGGCGGCAGGCCGCCGGCCAGCGCTTGCTCGACGATCACGAGCTTCGGCGACACCAGTTCGACGCAGTAGGCGAGTTCGCGCGGCGACAGCCGCCAGTTCAGGCATGCGGTGATGACGCCGAGATTGGCGGCGGCCAGTTCGATCTCGAAATATTCCGGCCGGTTGTGCGACAGCAGCGCCACCCGGTCGCCGCGGCGAAGACCGTGACTGGCAAGCATGGCGGAGGCTCGCTCGACCCGCTCCAGCAATTCCCTATAGCTGATGTGCCGTCCCTGATATTCGATCGCGACGGCCGTCGAGTGAACCTGCGCGCAGCTGCGAAACAACTCGCCGACCGTGGGAACGGCGCCCGCCAGCACGGACGGCGCGTCTTTCAATCCGCCTGTCATCTGCTGTTTACTCCCAATGACGTTGTTTCGCCGTGTTGCGGCCGACGATTGGGTGGAAACTATACGCTTGCGGCCTATCGCGATCAAACCTAAATTCTAACGCCTGTTCGAAAGCGAAGGGAAGCCGCATGTCCGACCGCTACGCCGCCTACACCAGATTGAAGATCGACTATCCGTCGAAACGAATCCTGCGGCTTACGTTCGACCGGCCCGAGACCTATAATTCGGTCGATGCCGAGACCCATACCCAGCTCACGCATATCTGGCGCGACATCAACGACGATCCGGACATCAACGCCGTGATCGTGACCGGCGCCGGCAAGGCGTTTTCCGCCGGCGGCGATTTCGAGCTGATCAAGAGCATCCTCGACAATCCGGTGACGCGGATGTCAACCTGGAAGGAGGCCAAGGACCTCGTCTACAACGTCATCAACTGCAACAAGCCGATCATCTCGGCCATCAACGGCGTCGCCGTCGGCGCCGGCCTCGTCGTCGGCATCCTTGCCGACATTTCGATTTGCGGGAAATCGGCGCGCATTGTCGATGGCCACACCCGCCTCGGCGTCGCCGCCGGCGACGTCGCCTGCATCATCTGGCCGCTGCTGTGCGGCCTCGCCAAGGCGAAATACTATCTTTTGACCTGCAAGCCGCTGTCCGGCGCCGAGGCCGAGCGGATCGGGCTGGTTTCGCTGTGCGTGGAGGATGCCGAACTGCAGAAGGTCGCGCTGGAAACCGCCGAGGACCTGGCGAACGGAGCGCAGAGCGCGATCCGCTGGACCAAATACGCATTGAACAACTGGCTGCGGGTGAACGGTCCGCTGTTTGACACCTCAACCGCGCTGGAAATGCTCGGCTTTACCGGCGCCGAGGCCCGCGAAGGCCTTGCCTCGCATCTCGAGAAACGCAAGCCGGTATTCCCGCCGGATTGCCCGATCTGACAACACGCTGTCATTCCGGGGCGCGCCTCTTTCTTGGCGCGAGCCCGGAATCCATACTCCCGATCGTGGTTATAGATTCCGGGCCTGCGCCAAGCGGCGCATCCCGGAATGACGGAGGAGAGATTGACCTCACGCGGCGCCGAGTTGCTCGCGCAGCCGGTCGACGGCTTCGGGGTTGGCAAGGGCGGAGAGATCGCCGGGATCCCTGTTTTCGAATACGGCCCGCAACACCCGGCGCATGATCTTCAGATTGCGAGTGCGCGGCAAATCGTCGACGAACAGGATGGTTTCCGGCCGGTACGATGCTCCCATCGCCTCGATCAAGGCGGATGCGAGTGCGTCCGCGAGATCGCTGTTGGCTTCCACACCGGGCATCGGCACGCAGGCGCAGACGATGGCCGAGCCCTTTACCGGGTGCGGAATGCCGAACGCGGCGGCTTCCGCGACCTTGCCGGTCGCGATCAGCAGGCCCTCGAGTTCGGCCGGCCCGGTGCGCTTGCCCGAGATCTTGATGGTGTCGTCGGAGCGGCCGAGAATGTAATAGAGGCCGTCATGGCCACGCATGGCAAAGTCGCCATGCACCCACAGGCCTGGCAGCGTGCTCCAGTAGCTCTCGATATAACGCCCATCGGTCTTCCACAGGCTCTTGGTCAGACCGATCGAGGCATGGCGCAGCACCAGTTCGCCGACCGTCCCGTCGGGCACGCGCTGTCCCACCGCGTCGACGATGTCGGCGCCGACGCCGAGCGCGCGCCGCGAAAACGAACCGGGGTTCATCGGGTGGTTGGGCGTCCCGGTAAAGATGCAGCCTCCGACTTCAGTGCCACCCGAAATATTGATGATCGGAATCCTGTTCTTGCAGACGTGCTCGAAGAACCACAGCCAGGGCGTCGCAGTCCATGCCTCACCGCCGGAGGCCGTGATGCGCAGGCTGGAGAGATCATAACCGTCGACCTCGAGCCCGTAGCGCATCAGGCTGCGCACGATCGTCGGCGACACGCCGAGATAGGTCACGCGGTGATCGGCGATCAGGCGCCAGAATCTCCCGGTGTCCGGATAATCCGGCGTGCCTTCCGCGATCAGCAGGCTGGCGCCGGCGAAGCTCGGGATACAGGCGCACATCGCGCCCACCATCCAGCCCATATCGCTGAAAAAGAAGAAACGGTCGGACGGTTTGAAGTCGCCGCAGATGATGATGTCGCGGGTCACCATCGAGCCGATGAAGCCGATATGGGTCCAGACGCATCCCTTGGGCTCGCCGGTCGTGCCCGAGGTATAGAGCAGGATCGCCGGATCTTCGGCCTGCATTTCGGCGGTCGCGATCGCGCGATCCCGGCCTGCGACCACGTCGTGCCAGAAGTGATCGCGCCCGCCGCGCATCGGCGTTTCAAGGCCGAGACCGCGATCGAATACGATCACATGGCCGACCGAGGGCGTGGCAGCGAGCGCCACGTCGAGCACCGATTTCAGCGGCGCCGCCGTGCCGCGCCGCCAGGTTCCGCTCGCGGTGATCACCGCCTTGGCTTCCCCGTGGTTGAGCCGGGTCTGCAGCGGCGCCGGACCGAATCCCGAGAACAACGGCATCACAATCGCGCCGAGCTTCAGGATCGCGAAGAACGCGATGAATGTCTCCGGCAGGTTCGGCATGTAGATCGCGACCACATCGCCGCGGCCGATGCCGAGCCGGCTCAGGCCCTGCGCCAGCCGCCCGACCTCGGCGTCGAACGCGCGGTAGGTCAACGAGCGTCGTTCGCGCGGGTCTTCGCCCTCCCAGACCAGGAAGGTCTGGTCCCAGACCGCGGTCCCGCGGTGCCTGTCGATGCAATTGAGAACAATGTTGGTGGTGCCGCCAACGCACCAGCGCGCCCAGGGCTGGCCGCGCGACAGATCGAGCATCCGGTCGTAAGGTCGGTAAAACCTGACATCGCAGAAGCGGAAAACGGCCTTCATCAGCCAGGCAGGGTCGGTCTCTGCCTGCGCAGCCAGATCGTCGTAGTCCTGGTGCCCGGTGGCGCGAAGGAATGCGGTCAGATTGCTTTGTGCCACCAGTTCCGACGGCGGTGTCCAGAGGTACTGCGTCGCATCGTTCATGAGCTGTCTTGCGAAACGGATTCGGAGCGGGCGGGATCGCGTGAAAGCTAGCGCCTCGGTGCGATTTGCGTCAATGGCGGCGCCATGCGCCCGGCCGGCCCCAAAAGCGGAAACGAGGGATGAAGCCCCAACCATCCGTCATTGCGAGGGGCGACAGCGACGAAGCAATCGAGAGTCCGGCATGACACGCGGCGGATTGCTTCGTCGCAAGGGCTCCTCGCAATGACGGCTCCGGTCGCGAAGACCTCATCGCTGAGGAGCGCGCTCTTCGCGCGTCTCGAAGGATGAAGCCACACCGAACAGGCTCTAAGGCTGCCTCGCGTATTGAACGGCGACCCGTCCGACCTTCTCGCGGGCGATCACGAGCTTCTGGATCTGCGCGGTGCCATCGCCGATCTGCAGGCCCATGACGTCGAGATAGCGCTGATGGAACGGCAGGTCGGTGGTGTAGCCGTAATGGCCGTGCGTCAGCAGGCATTGGTGGATGATCTCGCAGGCCACCTTGGGCACATACCATTTGCACATCGCGGCTTCCGCGGTGTGGGGCCGGCCGCGGTCGCGCAGCGACAGGGTGTAATAACAAAGCTGCCGCATCATGGTGAGCTGGGTTTCGGCCTCCGCCAGCGGGAAGCTCACGCCCTGAAACTGCGCGATTGGCCGCTCGAAGGCGGTGCGTTCGGTGGCGTAGCACCAGGCTTCGTCGACCGAGGCCTGCGCAGGTCCGATGCATTGCAGCCCGATCAGGGCGCGGCTGTAGTCGAATCCGGCCATGATCCTGGAGAAGCCCTTGTTCTCCTCGGCCATGCGGCATTCCGCCGGGATGAAAACGTCGTCAAAGAACACCGAACCCCGGCCCACGGGCCTTGTGCCGATGTCGTCGAAATGGGTGCGGGTGATTCCCGGCTGGTTGAACTCGACAAAAAAGGCCGTGACGCCGCGGGCGCCGTCCGCGGGCCTTCCGGTGCGCGCGAAGATCACCGCCGCGTCGCATTGATCGGAGAAGCTCATCGAGGTTTTTTCGCCGTGCAGCCGATAGCCATTGCCGGATTTCTCGGCGCGCAGCACCAGATTGGCGGCGTCCGATCCGCCGCGCGGTTCGGTCAGGCCGAGGCCGATGATGGCTTCGCCGCGCGCCACCCGCGGCAACCATTGCCGCGCGATGTCGGGAGAGGCGTGCTGGGCAATCATGCCGCCCATCAGCGACGCCAGCAGTTGTACGTAGCTCGCATTGAAATCGCCATGGGCGATCTGCTCGATGATGATCCCCGCGGTGGCGCTGCTCTCGCCAAGGCCGCCATATTGTTCCGGAAGGTCGACGCCGATCAGGCCCAGGCTGCCCATCTCCATCAGCATCGCGCGGTCGATGCGGTCCTGCCGGGCGCGGGCCTGGTAGTGCGGGGCAAGCTTCTGTGTGGCGAACCGCTCGGCGGCTTCCCGAAACGCCTGCTGCTGCTCGCTCGGCGCGTAATCCATGGCGATCTCTCCGGCAAGGCTGGGCGGGTTTCGCCAGCGGGGCTATTTCGTTTTGGCGACGGCGGGCTCGCGCCGGGAGAATTTCGCCGCGTCGATCATCTGGCGGGCGTCATGGGCGAGGTGCAGCGTTTCGCCGCCATCGATATACCACTCCTCGCCGGTGACGAATTTGCCGAGCGGCGAACTGAGAAAGATGATGGCGGCCGAGATATCCTCGACGTCGCCCATCCGGCCCAGCACATTGCGGTTGAGTTTCAGCCATTGCTCGGGCTCGATCGGGTAATGGTCCATGCCCTCGGTCCTGATGGTGCCGGGGGCGACGCAATTGAGGCGGATGCCGAATTCCGCCCACTCGAATGCCAGCGTCTTCATCATCGCCAGCACGCCGCCGCGCGCCGCGGCGGTATGGACGAAACCGCTCAGCCCGGAGCGGACGCACGCCGTCACGAACACGATGGAGCCGCCGTTTTGCAGCATGAAATGATCGGCGGCGGCCTTGGTCATCTGCCACGACCCGATCAGATTGTTGCGGATCACCGTCTCAAAGCCCTTGTTGTTGAGCTCGCGCGCCGGCGTCACAAACTGGCCGCCGGCATTGTTGACCAGGATGTCAAGGCAGCCGAATGCGTCCTTGATCCGCAGCATCGCGTTCTCGATCTGCTCGGGCAGCCGGATGTCGGCCGCAATGGCGAGGGCGTTGCCGCCGAGATCGCGGATGATCCTGGCGCAATCCTCGATCGGCCCGGCGCGGCGGCCCAGCACCGCGACGCTGGCGCCGCAGCGCGCCATCTCGATGGCGGTGGCGCGGCCCATCCCGGTTCCGCCGCCGGTCACCAGCGCGATCCGATCCTTGAGGAGGTCCGGCGCGAAGCGCATGTTCGAAAGCTGCTGCATGACGGTCTCGATCGCTGAATACCGGTTGTATTCGACCTGTTCGCGGGTATTCTAACAGGTGTTAGAATTTTCGAAAGAGCCGGCCGGTTGGCGGCGGCACCACCAAGGTGATGCTGGAAGAAGTTGCCAGGCGGATGCGATGAAACGTGGCGTTCGACCATTCGCGCGACGTCAGGCTTTCTTGACCCCGTCGAAGATCAGGAGCTCGGTACGGCGGGCGAGCTTCAACACGGCCTCCCTGGAATTGAAGCCGAACCATTCGATGGTCCAGTTCAGCGCACCCAGCACGAATATCCGCAACGGAACGATCTCGATATCGGCCCGAATTTCGCCCGCACGCCGCGCGTCCAGAAACAGCTGGTCCCAATATCTGGCATAGGCCTTCCGCAGCGGCCGGTGCGGCTTCTTGAGATGTTCGGGGAGCTGGCCATAGATGCGAATATTGGCCGAGGTGAAATCGCTCGCCTCCAGCAGCGCCACCAGATGCGCCTCGATCGCCAATCCGATCCGGCGCCGGTGCGAGACCTTGCCGGCGCGCTTCAGCGCGGTCTTGACCGCGTCGAATACGCTGAGCAGGCCGCGGTGCAGCACCTCTTCGAGAATGGCTTCCTTGGAATCGAAATAATAATAGATGCTGCCGGCCTTGATCTCGGCCATCGCGGCGATCTGGCGCAAGGTGGTGGCGGAGTATCCCTGGCGGCGAAACAGCTTCGCGGCGGCCTCCAGAATCGAATCGCGCGACTTTTCGGATTTTGAAATCTGGGCGTTGTCGCCGGCGGCTTTCGCTTTCTTCACACCGGCGGCCTCGCGTTTCGATCTGGGCGCGCGAGGTGAGGCCGGAATGCGTCGGGAGAGGCGCCTTTGAGGCCCGGAAACCAGCAAAGACCGCCGCGTCGGATTCATGTTCAAAACGCCTTCCGCTTTGCAAGTATTGACGCAGCGAAAACCCTTCGTCAACCGGCGGCGGATTGGCGCCGCGAGAAGCGGTTAAGTCCTGGTAGCCCGGATGGAGCGAAGCGAAATCCGGGGCAGTCTCGCGTGCCTCGCGATTTCCGGATTGCGCTGCGCTTCATCCGGGCTACGAATCTTTCATATCGACCGGCGCGATTTCGACCAGCACCGCGCCTGCCGGCACGGTGTCGCCGACGGCACATCGGATGGCTTCGATGCGGCCGAGCGCGGTCGCCTGCAGCGTATGGATCAGCTTCATGGCCTCCATTTGCAGCACCGGCGTTCCCTGAGGTCGAGATGCTGATTGCCCGGCACCCGTCGGTGCTGGAAGTCGCCGCCGTGCCGGTGGCTTCCGAGCTGAGTGAGGACGAGGTGATGGTCTATGTGGTGTGCCGCGACGGCCACAAGGCCAGCGCGGAAGAGCTGGTGCGCTTTGCCGACCGGAATATGGCGCATTTCATGGTGCCCCGTTTCGTCCATTTCATCGAGGCGATGCCGAAGACCGCGAGCGAGAAGATCGAGAAATACAAGCTCAAGACCTGGGCCGAACAGAACCGCGCAGCGCTCTGGGACCGTGAGGCGATCGGGTTGAAGCTCGAGCGGTGATGGGACCGAAATACATCGGCAACACGGGGAAATAGCGATTCAGACCTTTCGGGGGTTCCGGGGGAGTATACCGCACTGCAGCGCAGGCGGACGGCAAAATTGTCTCCACGGAAAACGCGCTGAAGAAATTTTTTCTGAATTCTGTTTTTGTCCGGCAAGTCCCTGCGCAGCGCCCTTCTCTCCCGCCGCAAATGTGATAACGTTTTCAGGCTTGCCTACCTCATGACAGGCCACCCAGGTACGTCTCTCGAAACGTGCAGAATAAATAACAAGCGCAGCCGCCCGGCTGCATAGGGAGTGACGCGATGAAATCGACGTTCAATCGATCTGTTTTAGCGCTGGCAGCAATGGCCATGCTTGCGGGGGTTAGCCAGGTCAGCGCCCAGCAAAAGGGTCTTCACAGCTATCAATCCGGCACCAAGGATTTCTGGACGCATCCGCCGGATGACTGGTTCCTCGGCGACGAAACCGAAGCGCAGAAGGGCCTCGCACCGCCGTCGGGTCCCCCGACCGGCGCCTCGGAAGCCGAACTGGCTACGATGATGAAGAAGATCAAGCTGCCGCCGGGCTTCAAGATCGAGGTCTACGCGCCCGGCGTGCTGGCGGCACGCCAGATGGCCTGGGGCGACAAGGGCACGCTGTTTGTCGGCTCGTTCGGTCTCGGCAACGTCTATGCCATCACCGACAATGGCGGCAAGAAGGAGGTCAAGACCATCCTCAAGGGCCTGAACATGCCGACCGGCCTCGCATTCCAGAATGGCGCGCTCTACGTCATCGCGGTCAACAAGCTGATCAAATACGACAACCCCGAAGCCAATCTCGACAATCTCGGCGAAGGCAAGGTGGTCTATGACGACATGCCGTCGTACGCCGCCCATGGCTGGAAGTACCTCGCTGCCGACAAGGAAGGCTGGTTCTACATTCCGTTCGGACCTCCCTTCAACATCGGGATTCCACCGACCAGCAATTCGCAGATCCGCCGCGTCGATCCCAAGACCGGCAATGCTGAAATCGTGGCACTCGGCGTCCGCAACAGCGTCGGTGGCGATGTCGATCCACGTTCCGGCAAATACTGGTTCACGGAGAACGCCCGCGACTGGTTGAGCGACGACACCCCGAGCGACAAGCTCAACATGATCTCGAAGATGGGCGAACACTTCGGCTATCCGTATTGCCACGAAGGCGACATTCCGGATCCGAAATTCGCGATGGGTCACAAGTGCTCGGAATTCACCCCGCCGGTGCTCAAGCTCGGCGCGCATGTGGCTCCGCTCGGCATGAAGTTCTATACCGGCAGCCAGTTCCCCGCCGATTACAAGGACAACATCCTGATCGCCGAACACGGCTCCTGGAACCGGCATAAATACCAGGGCGGCCGGATCATGCGCGTGATCGTCGGTCCGGACGGCAAGAATCCCAAGCAGGAGGTGTTCGCTTCCGGCTGGATCGAAGGCGACCAGGGCTATCTCGGGCGGCCGGACGATATCATCCTCGACAAGGACGGCTCGATTCTCGTCGCTGACGACTGGGCCGGTGCGATCTATCGCATCAGTTACAGCAAGAAGTAAGCGCTGAATCATCGAGGGCTGCGGTTGCTCGTCGGAGCGACCGCAGCCTCTTGTTTTTCGCGTTGCGTTCTATTCCATGACAAAAGTAGCCGACCGGATCGCCAGCGCGCGGAACCCATCACGACCACAGGGATTATGGTCCGGGCCGGCGTCAACGCGCCCCGAAATGACGTCGAAGCGAAGGGAACACCAATCATGCGCAGCCGGTTCGTGTTGCCTGTCCTGTACGGTTTTGCGCTGGGCCTGTCGGCGCTGACCGATTTCCCGGCGCACGCGGCCGATGCGGTCGCTGCCGGGAAGGAAAAGGCCGAGTTGTGCGCCGCCTGTCACGGTGACAACGGCATCTCGCAAACCGAGAACATTCCCTCGCTGGCGGGGCAGCAGGATCAGTTCATCCAGTGGCAACTGGTTTTCTTCCGCAGCGGCGCACGCAAGAACGAACAGATGCAGCCGATCGTCGAGCAGATCACCAATGAGGACATTCGCAATCTCGGCGCCTATTTTGCCTCGTTGACGCCGCCCAAGCCGCCGGCGTCGGACGATAATCCGGATTTATCGAAGAAAGGCGCGCAGGCTGCCGTGGGGCGGCGCTGCGCCTCGTGCCATACCGATTCATATGCCGGAACCAAGGCCGTCGCCCGTCTTGCCGGCCAGCGCGAGGAATATCTGGTCAAGGCGCTGCACGACTACAAATCAGGCGTGCGATCGGGCGGCGCCGGAGCGGCGATGTCGGACGTTGCCTACCCCCTCAGCGACGAGGAAATCACCGCGCTGGCGCACTATCTGGCGCATCTGTGAGAGCCGAACGCCCTGACCCCAACACCGTCATTCCGGGATGCGCCTCTTGGCGCAGGTCCGGAATCCATAACCACGATCGGGAGTATGGATTCCGGGCTCGCGCGGAGCCTGTCATCGGGCCGCGCTTTGCGCGGACCCGGTGGCGCGCCCCGGAATGACGACGGTGTTGATTGCTTCGCAGAGCCTGCGACCCTCACCCGCGCTGCTTCTCGTACGCCTTGAGATGGATGTAGGCGGTACGCAGCTTCGGCACCGGCACTTTCGCGGCATCGCCCCGCGCGACCAGATCGCCGATCACATGGTCGCCCTCGACGGGCGCCCCGGCCCTGATGTCACGGAACATCGATGCGGTCATCGGCGATGCTTCCGCCGTGAGCATGCCACGGGCGCGTTCCAGGAACGGCGCGCGCGGTGCGCGGCCCTGGGCGGTCGCGACCGCGCTGCATTCGTCGAGCATGCCAAGGATGAAATCCCGGCCGCCGGGCGCGGCCAGGATATTGCCGACCGACGTGCGCATCAGGCAGGTCGACGCCGCCAGCGAAGCCAGAAATACCCACTTCTCCCACATTTCCTGGATGATGTGTTCGCTGGCGACCCCGCCGAAATTGCCGCTCGCCACGACGTCGGCGATGGCGCGAACCCGCTCCGACAGCTTGCCGTCACGTTCGCCGAAATTGAGCGACTGCATCGGCTGCAACTGTACCACCTCGCGTTTGTCGTTGAGCGTCGCTGCGATCGCGCAGAGGCCGCCCAGCACGCGCTCGCTTCCGAACCTGCTGTCGAGCACATCGAGATGCAGCATGCCGTTGAGCATCGGAACGATCGCTGTCTGCGGTCCGACCGCCGGCGCAAACGACTTGATCGCGTCGTCGAGGTCGAAGGCCTTGCAGCTCAGCAGCACGAGATCGAACTTTTCGGTGAGCTTGTCGGCCTGCACCGTCGGCGGGGTTTTCAGGGTGACGTCGCCGTGAGGGCTCCTGATCACAAGGCCGGCGTCAGCCAGTTCGGCGGCACGTCGCGGGCGCACCAGGAAGGTGACGTCACGGCCGGCCTCGAGCATCCGGCCGCCGAAATATCCGCCGATGGCGCCGGCGCCGACCACGAGAATACGCATCGCTTGGTTCCTTTGTTGTGGATGGGCGTGTAGTGGGCGAGTAGTGAGTGGCGAATAGCGAATCGACTAACTGCAACTCGCTACTCGCCATTCGCCCCCTTACCACTTTTCTCCGAATGGACGAATCTCGAGTTCAAACGTCCAGGCGCTGCGCGGCTGCTGGTAGAGTTGCCAATAGGAGGCCGCGACCGAGGCCGGCGGCATCAGCAGATCCGGATTGTCGAGCGCTTCCTTGCCCCAGAGCTTTTCCCGGCGTTCGCGCACCCAGGCGGTGTCGACACCGGAATCGATGATCAGATGCGCGACATGGATGTTCCTGGGACCGAGCTCGCGCGCCATTGCCTGCGCCACGGCGCGGAGCCCGAATTTGGCGCTGGCGAAGGCGGCAAAGCCGCTGCCGCCGCGCAGCGACGCGGTGGCGCCGGTAAAGAAGATGTTGCCCTGGCCGCGCGGCACCATCAACCGCGCCGATTCACGTCCGGCCAGGAAGCCGGCCCAGCACGCCATCTCCCAGACCTTGCGAAACACCCGGTCGGTGGTTTCCAGGATCGGGAAGTTGACGTTGGCGCCGACATTGAAGACGCACACCTCCAGCGGGGCCTGCTTGTCGGCGTCGTTGAGAAAGGCCGCGACCTCATCTTCCTTCCGCGCGTCGAGCGCGCGTGCGACAATCGATCCGCCCGCAGCCTCGATCTCCTTGACCAGCGGCTCGAGCTTGGCACCGTCCCGCCGTCCCGCGAATACGGTAAACCCTTCGGCAGCGAATTTTTTGGCTATTTCGGCGCCGATATAGTCGCCGGCGCCAATCACCGCGGCAGTCGCGTTGCGTTTCTGCATTTGTCTTCTCCACCCTGTGGGCAGTTTGGTCCCGTCATTCCGGGTTCGATGCTTTTGCATCGCCCCGGAATGACGGCGGCCGGAGGCGCTATCTGCCCGCCAACAGTTCCTCGACCTCGCGCAACTGCTCCTTGCCGAAAAACATTTCCTTGCCGACAAAGAAGGTCGGCGAGCCGAAGGCGCCGCGCTCGACCGCGGACTGGGTGTTCTCGATCAGCTTCGCCTTGACGTCGGCGTCCTGCGAACGGGCCAGCAGCTTCTTCGCATCGAGACCGGAGGCGGCGAGCGCGGTGGCGGCCACTTCGGGATCGTCCATCTTCTTCGGTTCGACCCACATGTGGTGAAACGCCGCTTCAACATACCTGTCGAACACGCCCTCGAACTGCGCCGCGATGGCGGCGCGCATCAAGTTCAGCGTATTGACCGGAAAGAACGGATTCCAGGTATAGGGCCTGACCGCAAAACGTTTGACAAACCGTTCGGTTTCCAGTGCGTGAAATTCACGCTTGTTCTTGACGCCGGCCAGCGTTTCGGCCGGCGATTTGTTGTTGGTGGCCTTGAAGATGCCGCCGAGCAGGATCGGGACATATTCGAACTTGACGCCGGTGCGTTGCTCGATCGCCGGGATCGCCTCGTGACTGAGAAAGGCATTGGGGCTGCCGAAATCGAACATGAATTGCGGGGCGGTTTGGCTCACGGCGATCTCCCTCGAGACATGGCTTCTTATATGATCCCTATCATTCCAACCAGCCTATCGGTTCACGTTTGCGGGATCAACCGGCTCACGTCCCGGTGCTGGCGTGAAACGCGCTTTCTGCCAGCCTGAAAGCGTGGTCGCGCACGTCAGTGGGCCATCCGGCGATCAATTTCTCGAAACGGGCCGGGTCGGGCGCGAACAGCGCGCGGATCGCTTCTTCATAATGCGGCCGGTTGCCGGCCATGGCGGCCATGAAGCGATAGGCCGCCTCCTGGGCCTGGCGCGGACGATCCCTGTCCTCGCCGCCGCGCCGCGCCTGCTCGACCAGTCGGCGGATCGCAACCGAAGCACCGCCGCGCTGCTGCGCCAGCCAGTCCCAGTGTCGCGGCAGCAGCGTGACTTCGCGCGCCACCACGCCCAGTTTCGGGCGGCCGGGTCCGCGCGGCGCGGCCGGCACTGCGCCGGCCTGGCTGGCGGGCGGACTTTCCGGCAATCGCGCCAGCACATCGTCGATCGAGCCGCGAAAATCGAGGTCGATCGATGCGCTGGTCCTGCCGTCGAAGATCAGGATCGCCGCGTCGCTGCGGCGGTCGAGGGTTGCCTTGGCGGCGCGGGCGACCTCGCGAAGATCGCCGGCCGCAATGCAGCGGTCGCCTTCGAAGGCAATCGCGGCCGGGCCCAGCGGCGTATTCATCGGAAAACTCCTGAACCTTCTGAAATTATTACCCGGGTAAATCCGGGCTGTCAATAACATCCGGGTATTATTACCGCGAGGATGGCTCGACTTTCCGCCGCCCTGCTGGCACGACCGGACGCCGCGCAGCCGCGCCACGCCTCGGGGTAACCGCCATGCTCACCGTCCACCATCTCAACAATTCACGCTCGCAGCGTGTGCTCTGGCTGCTCGAAGAACTCGGCGTGCCCTACGAGGTCGTCCGCTATCAGCGCCAGCCGGACATGCGCGCGCCGGCGGAGTTGCGCGCCATCCATCCACTCGGAAAATCGCCCGTCATCACCGACAACGGCAACACCATCGCCGAGTCCGGCGCGATCGCCGAATACATTATCGACACCTATGGCGAGGGCCGCCTGATCCCGCCGCCGAAGACGCCGGAACGGCTGCGCTACACCTATTGGCTGCATTACGCGGAAGGCTCCGCGATGCCGCCGCTGCTGCTGAAGCTTTTGTTCACGCTGATGCCGAAGCGCGCGCCGGCGCTGCTGCGCCCGCTGGTGCGCAAGGTTTCCAACCAGGCCCTGACTTCGCTGGTCAATCCGCAGCTCAAGCAGCATATGGCGTATTGGGAAGGTGAGCTCGGCAAGAACGAATGGTTCGCCGGCGACGCCTTCACCGCCGCCGACATCCAGATGAGTTTTCCGCTCGAAGCCGCCGCCGCGCGCGCCGGCCTCGATCAGGGCCACCCGCGGGCGATGGCGTTCCTGGATCGCATCCACGCCCGCCCCGCCTATAACCGGGCGCTTGAAAAGGGCGGGCCGTACACGGTGGGAAGGTAACAGGCCGATCGTCAGTCGTGGGTTACGGCAAGCAGGGTCAGCGCTGTCGATCCACCGCCGCAATTACTTCTTTGACAAGACGGCCGAGACCCCTGATGTCGCCGGTGGGATCGACGGAATCGCCGAGCCGGGCGATCACCAGATGCTGCGTCGGCAGGATGACGACGCGCTGGCCGAGATAGCCGGACGCAAAGAAGGCGTCACGCGGAATGCCGAGGCGGACACGCCCCCTGGCGTGAGGGTGCTCGCTGCGATTGGTCCAGAAGCCGGCGCCATAGTCGGTGTCGAGCGTCGCGCTGGCGGAAAAACCCACCCAATCGTCCGGTAGGATACGGCGGCCCCCGATCTCGCCGTCATGCAGATAGAGCAAGCCAAACCGCACCCAGTCCCGCGCGCTCGCCAGCATGTTGGCGGAGCCTTGCAGCGTGCCGCTCGCATCGAACTCGATCGTCACGCTGCGCATTCCCAGCGGATTGAACAGTTCGCGCCACGCGAAGGCCAGCGTCTGCTCCGGTCCGCCGGCAATGTCGCGGATGATCCGCGCCAACAACTGGGTGGTGGCGCTGGAGTAACGCCATCGCGTTCCCGGCGGGGCGATCATCGGCGCGGTCACGGCAAAGCCCGCCATGTCGTCGTACAGATACATCTGGTTGGAAGGATCAAAGCCGCTGTTGGTTTCATCCAGCGCCAGACCCGTGGTCATTCGCATCAAATGCTCGACCTCGATCTCGCGGCGCGGATCGGTCGCGCCGCGCCATTCCGGGATCGGCGCCGGCAACGACGGCGTAATGCGGCCTTGTAGGGTCAGAATACCCAGCAAGGCGTTTAGCACCGACTTGGTCATTGAGAATCCGAGCAGCGGTGTGTCGACGCCGACACCATCGGCATAGCGTTCGGCGATCACCTTGCCCTGATGGACCACGACGACCGCCTTGGTGCGCCGGAACGGCGGCGAGGCGGGTTCCTCGAAGGCATGATCGAGCGCGGCCTTCAGCGCCGGATCGCCCGGCTCGACCACCGCCGGGCCGGCGATCTCCGGCAAAAGCGGCGGGTTCTTTGGCATTCTCAGCGCGTCAACGTCGCTCTTGAGCAGATAGGGCTCCTTCGATCCATGCAGCAGGACGCAGCCGAAGCCATCATGAAACGCGGCGCGGCTGCCAAGCAGCCCCAGCACCGACGCCTCCACGGTCTTTTGGGCGCGATCGAGTCGATATCGCATCAGCCACCGCAGCCGGCGAATGCCGGGACGGTCCATGCTCTCGGTGAAGACGGCCTGGGGATCGAGTCCCGACACAAAGGTCTTGGCGCAGACAGCGTCGGCGACGGCGCCGGTAGCGACACGAATGGCGCGATCCGGTCGGAAAATCACCGCTGTCAGCATAACGGCGACGACGGCGACCAGCGCCGACGCGCCGGCCATGCATTTCCGCGAAATCACAGATCACCCCGCGCGCCCGGATCGGCTTCAGGCTTCTAGCGCGACTTCTCGGCCCCGCCAACCGGCGGAAGTGCCGTCACGGCAACGCTAGGCGGCGGCACGTCGTCGTCGGGCACGAAGAAATCCGACATCAGGGCCACCGACGGATCGACACGGTAGCGCTCGAAGTCGCGCACGCCGCTGTCGTACAGCACCTTGTCGTCGATACAGAATCGCCCGGTGAAATCGCGCGCCGGCTTGCTGAAAATCACATGCGCCGCATCGCCCATGATCTCCGACGTGCGGCTCGCGCGCATCATGGCGTCGCCGCCCAGCAGATTGCCGACCGCCGCGGTGGCGATGGTGGTGCGCGGCCACAGCGCATTGACCGCGACGCCGGCGCTGCGCAGTTCGCCCGACAGGCCGAGTACGCACATGCTCATGCCGAACTTCGCCAGCGTATAGGCCGTGGAGTCCTGGAACCATTTCGTCTTCATGTCGAGCGGCGGCGACAGCATGAGAATGTGCGGGTTCTCCGCCTTCTTTAGATGCGGGATGCAGTATTTCGACACCATGAAGGTGCCGCGGGTGTTGATTCCCATCATCAGGTCGAACCGCTTCATGTCGGTTGCCTGCGAATTGGTGAGGCTGATGGCGCTGGCATTGTTGACGCAGATATCGATGCCGCCGAATTCGGCGACGCACTGGTCGACCGCGGCCGTCACCTGCGCCTCCTCGCGGATGTCGCAGAGGATCGGCAGGGCCCGGCCGCCGGCGGCACGGATCTCGTCGGCTGCGGTGTAGATGGTGCCCTTGAGTTTCGGGTGCGGCTCAGCGGTCTTCGCGGCGATCGCGACATTGGCGCCGTCCCGCGCGGCGCGCAGCGCAATCGCAAGCCCGATGCCTCGGCTGCCGCCGGATACGAACAATGTCTTGCCCTTGAGTGACGTCATTAGGCGAACTCCGACTGGTTTCCTTGTTTGTTTTTCTCCCCTCCCCCCTTTTGGGGGCCGGGGTGGGATCTGCGAGTCCGGTGTGTGCGGCGTACCCCCGACCCTAACCCTCCCCCACAAGGGTGGAGGGAACGACCGAGCAAGCGCTGCTCACGCATCCGCATCCAGGATCCGGCCGCGGGTTTCCGGCAATGCGAAGGCCGCGAGAAAGAACACGGCGTAGGCTGCCACGGCGAAAATCGCGATGGCGTTGGCGAGCGATGTCGACTTCGAGAGTTCACCGACCAGGAACGGAAACAATGCGCCGATGCCGCGGCCGAAATTGTAGGAGAAGCCCTGGCCCGATCCGCGCAGCCGGGTCGGATAGAGCTCGGTAAGAAAGGCGCCGACGCCGGAGAAATAGCCGGACGCAAAGAAACCGAGCGGGAAGCCAAGCAGCCATAGCAGCTCGTTGGTCAGCGGCAATTGGGTATAGAGCAGGACCACGGCAATCGCGCCGATCGAGAAGATCAGGAACAAATTGCGCCGCCCGATGCGGTCGGCGAGCCAGGCGCCGACCAGATAGCCTGCGAACGAGCCGATGATCAGGGCCGAGAGGTAGCCGGTCGAACTCACGATCGACAGCTTGCGCTCGGTGGTCAGAAAGCGCGGCACCCAGAAGGTGATGGCGTAGTAGCCGCCCTGGCATCCCGTCACCATCAGCGACGTCAGAATCGTGGTCTTCAGAATGGGTCCGGCAAAGATCTCCCACAGCGCGGGCTGGTCGCCGCTCGCGGCCTGCCTGGCGCGCGCCGCGACCGCAATCGCCGGCTCCTCGACATAGCGGCGCAGGAAAAACACCATCAGCGCCGGCAGCGCGCCGACCGCGAACATCCAGCGCCAGGCGCTCTCGGCCGGCAAATAAGAGAACAGGATCGCCTGCGACAGCACCGCAAGGCCCCAGCCGACCGCCCATCCGGACTGGACGGAACCCACCGCGCGTCCACGGTATTGCGGGCGGATCGCTTCGCCCATCAACACCGCGCCCGCCGCCCATTCACCGCCGAAACCGAGACCGAGCAGCGTGCGCGCGACCAGCAGCTGATCGAAATTCTGCACGACGGCGCAGACCAGCGAGAACAGCGAGAACCACAGAATCGTGAATTGCAGCGTTCTGACCCGGCCGATGCGGTCGGCCAGATAGCCGCCAAGCCAGCCGCCGACCGCCGAGGCAAGCAGCGTGACGGTGCCGGCGAGGCCGGCGGTGCCGGCATCGACCTTCCACATCGCGATGATGGTGCCGACGACCAGCGGATAGATCATGAAATCCATGCCGTCGAGCGCCCAGCCGGCCGCGCAGGCCCAGAACGTCCGCCGCTCCGGCAGGTTCATGTCGCGGTAGAAGGCGAGAAGGCTGGTGTCTTCGATCGCTGCGGTTTCGATCGCGCCCGAGGGCGGCCCGATGGTGCTGCTCATGGTGCTTTTTCCCCCGGAAATTCTCCGGCCGGCGTCTGTCCAGGCTTCGCGGCCGATATGCGCGAAGTTCGCCAAATCTACGCCGATCGCTGATGCTGTCATCAGGCAATCCGCGGCTCCGCGCGGAAAACAGCTACTCGCCGGCAGCAAACGCACCGCGGGTACGCGGATCGGGCGCGCCGAATAGTCCGTCCGGCGTCACGGCGATCGAATTGGCCGAGGAATAGCCGAGCGGTTCGGTCACGGTGTGTCCCTTTGCCCGCAATGCCGCGATGACATCGTCGGGGAAGCCGTGCTCGATCCGGACCTCGTCCGGCAGCCATTGATGGTGCAGCCGCGGCGCCGCCACCGCAGAGGCGATATCCATATGGTAGTCGAGCACGTTGACGATCACCTGCAGCACCGTCGAAATGATGCGGCTTCCGCCGGGCGAGCCCGTCACCAGCACCGGCCTGCCATCCTTCAGCACGATGGTTGGCGACATCGACGACAGGGGCCGCTTGCCGGGGCCGGGCAGGTTGGCCTCGAATCCGACCAGACCGAAAGCGTTGGATGCGCCGGGCGCCGCGGTGAAATCGTCGAGTTCGTTGTTGAGCAGCACGCCGGTGCCTTCGGCGACCAGGCCGACGCCGTAGCTGAAATTCAGCGTATAGGTGTTGCTGACCGCGTTGCCGGCCGCATCGACGACCGAAAAATGCGTGGTGTTGCTGCCTTCATGCGGCAGCGTCGCCGAAAGCGCGTCAGTCCACGGCGTGGCGCGGTCAAGATCGATGCTGGCGCGCTGCTTCGCCGCATAATCCTTGGCGACCAGCGTCGCGACCGGGGCGCTGACAAAGGCGGGATCGCCGAGATAGCGCGCCCGGTCGGCATAGGCGCGCTTCATGGCCTCGATCATCACATGCAGCGAAGCCGCCGAGCCCTGCTGCATGTCCTGCATCGGAAAACCCTCGAGGATGTTCAAGGCCTCCAGCAGCACGACGCCGCCGGACGATGGCTGCGGCATTGCGACAATGTCGTAGCCGCGATAGCTGCCGCGGATCGGCGCCCGGATGATGGCCCGATACGTTTTCAGGTCGTCTGACGTCATGATCCCGCCGGCGTCGCCGACCGCCTTTGCCAGCTTGGCCGCGACCGGACCCTGGTAAAATCCCCGTGGACCCTGTTCGGCGATCGCTGCCAGCGTCGCGGCGAGGTCGGTCTGGATCAGCCTGTCGCCTTCACGCAGCGAAGTGCCGTCCGCGCGGGAAAAGATCTTCTCCGAAGCGGGCCAGCGCGCCAGTCGCCTGTGCCAGTCCGGCAGCGTATCGGCGCTGTCGTCGGCGATGACAATTCCGTTGCGCGCGAGATCGATGGCGGGCTGCAGGATTTCCGCCAGCGTGAACTTGCCGGAGCCGTATTTTTCCAGCGCCAGCGCCAGTCCGGCGACGGTGCCGGGAACGCCGATGGCGAGTGCGGAATCGCGCGACTTTGCGGCATCGGGCTTGCCATCGGATCCGAGGAACATCCGGGGCGTGGTCGCCGCCGGCGCGGTCTCGCGATAGTCGATGGCGACATCCTCGTGGTGCTCGGCCGAATGGATCACCATGAAGCCGCCGCCGCCGATGTTGCCCGCGCGGGGATACGTCACGGCCATGGCGAAACCGGTCGCCACCGCGGCATCGACCGCATTGCCGCCACGTTTCAGCAGCTCGGCACCGATCTGCGCCGCAATCTTTTCCTGCGCCACCACCATGCCGTGCTCGGCACCCACGGCATGAAACGTGCCGGCCGCCGGTGGGGTATAGAAGCTGCGGCGATGCTCCTGTGCCGCTGCGGGCATGCCACACACGACAAGGAGCATGAGACCGGCAAGGATCCGGCGCTGCGTGGCCGCAAGGAAGGTCATCAAAATTCTGCCGCGGGTTGCAATCACGAAACAGGCAAGCGTTGCTGCAGCCGCGGATGCTATATGGCTTTCGCGGCTACGGGCAAAACGCCTCCTTGTGATTGGCAGGACATCTTGGGCATGGCGATAGCTTCGGACCCACGCATTGCCGATATGCAGCAGTATCCGCCGCGCTCGGCCGTCATCAGCTGGATTTTCTTCGATTGGGCCGCGCAGCCCTATTTCACGCTGATCACGACCTTCGTGTTTGCCCCCTATTTCGCCACCCATATCGCCCCGGACGCGGCGAGCGGGCAATCGCTGTGGGGGTTTGCCACCGCGGCGGCCGGCCTGATGATCGCGCTGATGTCGCCGGTGCTGGGCGCGATCGCCGATGCCAGCGGTCGCCGCAAGCCATGGATCGCCGGCTTTGGCGCGATGCTGGTGATCGGCTCGGGCCTGATGTGGTTTGGCAAGCCGGGCGACCCCGGCGTGATACTACCGCTGCTGCTCGCCTATGGGTTGGCGACGATCGGCGTCGAATTCGCCACCGTCTTCAACAATGCGATGATGCCGACCCTGGTGCCGCCGGATCAGATCGGACGGCTGTCCGGCACCGGCTGGGCGACCGGCTATGTCGGCGGCATCCTCAGCCTTATCCTGGTGCTCGGCTTTCTGGCGGCCAGCCCCGAAACCGGACGCACGCTGTTCGGCTTCGTTCCGCTGTTCGGTCTCGATCCGGTCACCCATCAGGGCGATCGCATCAGCGGCCCGCTCACCGGCATCTGGTTCGTCATCTTCGTGCTGCCGATGTTCCTGCTGACGCCGGATTATCCGGCGAAACGCCCGGTACGCGAGGCGCTGGGGGAGGGCCTGACCGAGTTGCGCGACACGCTGCGCGAATTGCCAAAGCGGAAGTCGATGGCGGCGTTCCTGCTCGCCAACATGATCTACACCGACGGGCTGGTGTCACTGTTCGCGTTCGGCGGCATCTACGCTGCCGGTACCTTCGGCTGGAATACCATCCAGATCGGCAGCTTCGGCATCATCCTCGCCATCGCCGGCACTCTCGGCGCCTGGCTCGGCGGCAAGCTCGACGATTCGCTCGGGCCGAAAACCGTGATAGCCGGCAGCATGTCGATGCTGCTGCTGGCGATCGTGGCGATCCTGCTGGTTGGCAAGGATCACGTATTCTTCGTCAAGGTCGCGCCGCCATCGCCGGGCGGCGCGTTGTTCGCGTCGGCCGCGGAGCGCGCTTATCTGGTGCTCGGGTGCCTGATCGGTGCGGCCGGGGGACCACTGCAGGCGGCGTCGCGCAGCTTGCTGATCCGGATCGCGCCGAGGGATCGGATCGCGCAATATTTCGGGCTGTTCGCGCTGACCGGAAAAGTCACCTCGTTCATCGGGCCGCTGCTGATCGGAATCATCACGGCGCTGACGCAAAGCCAGAAGGCGGGGATGGCGGTGCTGGTGCTGTTTTTCGTTACGGGGTTGGCGCTGCTGGCCCGGGTGCGGGACTGATTTCCGAGTCGTCCCTGCGAACGCAGGAACCCATACGCCGTGTCCTACCCTTCAAGCACTCGGGTGGATGCCTTTCAGCCGAAGCACCACCGGTGGTTATGGGTCCCTTGGGTTCGCAGGGACGACCGGATCATATCAATGCCGGAAATGCCGGACGCCGGTGAACACCATGGCGATGCCGGCATCGTCGGCGGCCTTGATGACTTCGTCATCGCGGATCGATCCGCCGGGCTGGATCACGGCGGTAGCGCCGGCTTCGATCGCGACCAGCAATCCGTCGGCGAACGGGAAGAAGGCGTCCGACGCCACCACCGAACCCCGGGTCAGGGGCTCTGCGAGCTTGGCGTCGATGGCGGCATCCTGCGCCTTGCGCGCCGCGATGCGTGCGGAATCGACCCGGCTCATCTGTCCGGCGCCGATGCCAACGGTTGCGAGATCCTTGGCATAGACGATGGTGTTCGACTTGACATGCTTGGCAACGCGGAACGCAAATTTGAGGTCGCGCCGCTCGGTATCGGAGGGCGCGCGCCGGGTCACGGTCTTGAGCGTGATGTCGTCGACCACGGCGTTGTCGCGGCTCTGCACCAGGAGGCCGCCGGCGACGGTTTTCGCGGTCAGGCCGGCGGCACGCGGGTCGGGCAGGCTGCCGGCCAGCAGCAGCCGCAGATTCCGCCGCTTGGCTATGATCGAAATCGCCTCCTCGGTCGCGTCGGGCGCAATGATGACTTCGGTCAGGATCTCGGTGATGGCGCGGGCGGCATCGGCGTCCAGCGTGCGATTGACGGCGATGATGCCGCCATAAGGCGATTGGGTATCGCAGGCGAAGGCCTTGCGGTAGGCGCCGACGAGATCGCCGGCTTCGGCGACGCCGCAGGGGTTGGCATGCTTGACGATGACACAGGCGGCGGTGCGTGCCGGATCGAATTCGGCGATGCATTCATAGGCCGCATCGGTGTCGTTGATGTTGTTGTACGACAATTCCTTGCCCTGCAGTTGCCGCGCCGTGGCAATGCCCGGGCGCCGGTCGGGCGTACGGTAGAACGCGGCGGTCTGGTGCGGGTTCTCGCCATAGCGCAGCGGCTGGATCAGGCGGCCGCCAAAAGCGCGGAAATCCGGCGCTTCGGTTTTCAGCTGAAGCGCAAACCAGTTCGAGATCGCGGCGTCATAGGCCGCGGTGCGGGCGTAGGCCTTGGCGGCGAGGCGGCGGCGCAGCGTCAGCGTGGTCGCACCCTGGTTGGCGCCGAGTTCGTCCAGCACGGCCTGATAATCCTGCGCCTCGACCACCACGGCGACGTCGTCATGGTTTTTCGCCGCGGCGCGGATCATCGCAGGGCCGCCGATGTCGATGTTCTCGATACACTCCTCGAAGCCGGCACCCTTGTCGACGGTCGCCTCGAACGGATAGAGATTGACCACCAGGAGGCCGATCGGCGCGATGCCATGCGCCTTCATGGCCTGCTTGTGCTCGGCATTGTCGCGAATCGCCAGCAATCCGCCATGCACCTTCGGGTGCAGGGTCTTGACCCGCCCATCCATCATTTCCGGAAAACCGGTCAGTTCCGAAACATCGGTGACCTTCAATCCCGCGGCCGCGATCGCCTTGGCGGTGCCACCGGTGGAGACGAGGTCGATGCCGTGGCCGGAAAGCGCGCGGGCGAACTCGATCAGTCCGGATTTGTCGGAAACAGACAGTAACGCGCGGGTCACGCGGCGCGGGTGGTCGGTCATAGGTCTAGGTCCTGTGGAGTGAGGCCGCCGGGTAGCATGGTTTTGCCGGGCGCGAAACCAGCGGTCGCGGGACCGATCGCATTAGCCACAGCCAAACCGCTCTCGGGATCGGACTGCCGCGCGCTACAGCGGCAATTCCGGCTCGCGGCGGGAGTTGCGCCGGTCCGGGGTCGCGGAAGCCGACGTCGTCGAGCGGACGAAACTCCAGCGGATCGAACTGGCATGCCGCGAGTCCTGTCGTATCACGATCTGTCCGGTGCGGCGCGGGCCGTCATTTCCCGCGAGGAATACGCTGTCCTCGAGTTCGACCCTGTCGTCGAGCGCCTCGAAGGTCCAGACCTCGCGATTTGGCAGCACCAGCATCACGCCGCGCGCGTCGCTGAGACGGCTCGCCTTCACCGCAGGGTGCAGATGAAACCGCAGCGCATAGTCGGCATCGGAGCCCTTGATGCGGCCGCCCGGCGCCGGCGACAGCGTGTCCTCGCCGTCGAGCCGCGATCCGTCCGGCGCGGCCATCAGCAAGCGGCGATGGACCACACCGAACCGCGCCAGGTACCCGTCGTGCGAGGTGGTCAGCAGCACGCCGTTGGCAGCCTCCTCGCGGTAGCTTTCCACATTGGCCGGACCGCTGACGACCGGCGCGCCCTGCAGCAGCCGCTTCATCGCCGAGAGTTCGACGAACTGGCACGACGAGGTCTCATGATAGGTCAGGGTCGAATGCGCCGCCGTGCTGCGGGCGAAGCTGCGCCAGTTGTCGCGGCCGGTGGCGGGCATCCCGCAATTGATGACGATGCGGTTCTGCCCGGCCGAAAGTTCAAACGAAAGGCAGCCGGCATGGGCGTCGTGACTGACATTGGCCGGCGGCGGCGGCCCGGCGTCCATGATAACCGTCAGGGCGCCGGCATCGAGCCGCTGGTAGCCGGTGTGCGGCATGTTCGCCATCGGCGCGCCATGGGCGTCGTCATAGGCGAGCAGGGTCGCCAGCAGATCGGAGGGCGCGCTGCTCATGCCGTTGAACAGCGCAAAGCTGCCGTCGCCGTGGCGAAAGAAGCGCAGCATCGGCATCATGCGATCGATCGCGTTCAAGAGCGCCGGCGGTGGCGCGATGTTGCGCGCGGCAAAGGTCTGCCGCAACGGCAGCAGGTCGATCAACAATTCGATCAACGCGCCGGGATTGCGCGAAATATGGCCGCCATCGGGCAGTATCTGCCGCTGCAATTCCTCGGACAGTTTGCGGGTGGCGGTGCGGATATGCCGCGCCTGGTTGGCAAGGCAGAGCGAGGCGTAGCAAAGCGCGATCAATACCTGCAGCCGCGGCACGCCGTCGGCCATGTCGATCATGCTGTAGCGCAGATAGCGGATCTCGCGCGTCAGCCCGCGCAAATAACGCCGATAGAATTTGCCATCGGTGTCGCCGAGCACCAGCGGTGCCTGCGACAAAAGCGAGATCACCCGCCGTGCCACCACGTCGGCGCGGCGTCCGATCGGCCGCCGGTGCATTGGATTCGAAATCCAGTCGTCGACCAGCGAGCGGGCATTGGCACGGGTCAGCGCGGTATCGGCCGCGCGCAAATGCCGCAACCAGCCAAAGCCGAGCAGCGCGACCTCCCAGTCTTCCGACGGCGGCTCGAGATCGAAGATCGAGCGCCCGTGGCAGGTCACGATCTTGCCGGCGAACACAAAGCGGCCGGCATAGATTTCGGCGGCGCGGGTGGCGTCGGCGGTCCGCAGGTCGTGCGGGGCGATGATCAGGCGGTCGGTGCGGCCCGGCCACAGCCACGACAGCGCCACCGAACCGCCGCCGGCGCGCGACATCACGGTTCGCGCGAAACGGCCCAGGATCAGTGTCGAAATGCGTCTGCGCTGAGCGACCGACAAGCCTTGCCCTGAGGTTGCCTGGGTGGGGGATTCTTCTGCGAATCCTTATTAATCCGGAAACGCGCCCAAGACACCATCTTGAAACCGCGCGAATCAACGCGCCGACCGGAAATCCGGTGCAAAATCAGGATTTAACCAGCCGCGCGGCGTAAAAGCCGTCGAAGCCGCCCAGCCTGGGGTCGTGATGCGGCAGATGGCAGGGCAGCATGCGCAGATCGCCCTCCGAAGTGACGATCTCGGTCAGTCCCGCGACCTCGCCGGCGTCGATTGGGGCCCGGCGCACGCCTGTTTCGCTGTCCAGCAGGGCCGCGATGGCCAGTTCGCCTTCTTCCGCTTCCAGCGAGCAGGTGCAGTAGACCAGGGTTCCGCCCGGTTTGAGAAGCGCGACCGCCCGCTGCAGCAGCCGCTTCTGCAATGCCGCCAGGGCAAGGATATCGGCCTCCTCGCGCAGCCAGGCGACGTCGGGATGGCGGCGGATGGTGCCGGTCGAGGCGCAGGGCGCATCGACCAGGATACCGTCGAAGCCGCCGCAATTATTTCCCGGCCATTCGGCGGCGTCGGCTACCACGGTCTCGGCATGCAGAGAAAGCCGGGCGAGATTGTCGCGCAACCGCGCCATGCGATTCGGCGAACGGTCGACCGCGGTGACGTGGGCGCCGGCGTGGACAAGCTGTGCCGTTTTGCCACCGGGCGCGGCGCACAGGTCGGCGATGGTTTTGCCGGCGACGTCGCCAAACAAGCGCGTGGGCAGCGCCGCCGCCGCGTCCTGCACCCACCATTGGCCCTCGGTGAAGCCCGGCAGCATGGTGACCGAGCCCTGCAGCAGCGTACGCACGGTCCCGGTCGGCAGCGTTTCGCCATGCAGCCGGCTCGCCCATTGCGCGGCGTCCGACTTCACCGTGATGTCGAACGACGGCTCGTGACCGACCGCCACCGCGATGTCGCGCGCAACGCCTTCGCCGTATTGGGCGGTCCAGCGCGCCAGCAACCATGGCGGCACATCGAGGGTCTGGGACTTGACCTCGTCGATCAGGGGCTGCCCCTCGCGCGCGCAGCGGCGCAGCACGGCATTGACGAGCCCGGCATATTTCGCCGCCCGCCGGTCCGACTGCACCAGCCGCACTGCGAGATCGACCGCGGCATGGTCGGGCACATCCATCCAGAGAATTTGCGCGGCGCCGATCAACAACGCGCTCTGGGCGCGCGGCGCGTCGGTCGGAACGCCGCGATCAAGCAGACGCGACAGCACATGGCCCAGGGTGCCGAGCCGTCGAAGGATGGTTGCCACCAGCCGCCGCATCAGGGCGCGGTCGCGATCGGAAAGGGTCTTCAGGCCGGGATGAGCGCCGGCGCCGTCAAGCTGCTCGTCAAGCGTGCGCCGCTTGTGCAGGACCCCGTCAAGAATATCCGCTGCGATCCGCCGCACCGCAAGACCGGGCACTTCGGACGGCAATGCGAATCGTTGAGGAGGCATGGGCCGGAACGTCTCGGAAATGACGACAGCGTTTCAGTACCGCTGTTCGAAAGGACAACAAGTCTGACATACGAATATGCCAAATATAAGAATCGCCCTTGCGATTTCACAGTTGGGGTATGATCTTGCTGGCGGAGATGTGAACGGAGCGGGAGACGTCGCGATGATGGACGATCCTTTGCCGCCTGCAGCGGTCGCCTCGAAGCCCGAACGCAAGCCACTGTCGCCAGCGGCGCAGCGCGCACTCGCCGAAGCCGAGGCCCGCAGGCTTGCCGCCGCCGCCAACGCGCGGCCGGTGGCGAGGGAGTTTCAGGGCCCGAAGGGCCCGGAGCCGACGCGCTACGGCGACTGGGAGAACAGAGGCATCGCCTCGGACTTTTGAAGGTCCTCGCGGCGGGCGCGCGTCCGGGGGCCTCATGGTTCAAGACGCGCGGCGTTGCCGCCCTCCTCACCATGAGGGTCTCAGACCTCATCCTAAGGAGCATCGCGAAGCGATGCGTCTCGAAGGATGAAGCCCCAATGGCGCAGTCAGCGCGTCACGACCACCGTGGTCCCGACGGAAACGCGCTGGTAGAGATCGCTGATATCCGGGTTCAACATGCGGATGCAGCCATAGGAGACAAAGCCGCCGACCGAACCGGGCACGTTGGTGCCGTGGATCGCATACTCGCCACCCTCCAGCGTCATCGCCGCGACGCCCATCGGATTGTGCGGCGAGCCGCCCGGAATGATGTCGGGGATCGATGGCTTGTCGTGCTTCACTTCCGCCGGCGGCGACCACGCCGGGCTAAGGTATTTGCCGCTGATTTGCGTCACGCCGGCCCATTGCTTGCCGGCCTTGCCGACGCCGACCGGGTAGCGGACGGCGTGGTCCAGATCGACAACCAGATAAAGCCGCCGCTCATTGGTTTTCACCACGATCGTTCCCGGCGAATAATCGCCGTGGAAGCCCACTACATCCGGCCGCGCTGCAGCCGGCGCCGACAGCACCAGACCCGACCCGATGGTGGCTGCCAGCGCCACCGCAATCCTGAACGACATCGATCTCTCCAATCGCTTCCGCTGCCGATGCGCCGGTTTGGCGCCGACTCTGCCCATGCAGTCTTGACCGCGTGTATTGACCGAGGGGTTTCCATGCGGAGGCTGCGGCCGGGCTTGGCCGCGGGAACAAAGGAAATGTTGCCAACAAAGTAAATGACCCGAAAACAACACCCGGTCCGGAAAGCGGGCGGCGCGCCGGGTCGCCGCTGACAATCGCGTGAGGCCCGCGTACGGGCGCCGCTGGAAATGGCGGCGGAGATCCCCGCCGGGCGCGTGTCAGTGCTTGCGCGGCGCTCGTTTTTTCGGGGCGCCATCGGTCTTTGCCGGCTCGGTTTTGCACGGCCCGGTATGGTCGAACTGCGCCTTGGCCTTTCGCAATTCGCATTCGTTCGGATAGGTCTTGCCGTTGCAGGCGCACACCGGCCGCGAAACCCGCATGCAGAAGTCCGGCATCTTTGCGCAGATGCCGGCGGCGTCGGCGGCGCTGCATTGCCCGTCAGGAAGCCGGCACCACAGCGCCGAATTGCAGGTTATCCCGGAAGGCCCGCCACAGGCCTCGTCCAGATTTGCAGCGCCGGCGCCGGACAATCCGAGCCCGATGCCGAGCATGACGACAAGTGCCGCCGCGGCGCGGCGACCGAAATGCGAACGCATAAGCCCCTCCTGCAGAATCTAGACTGCAGCTCCCTTCTTGTTCTGGCGGTGTTTGACCAGATCGTCGACCACGGCGGGGTCGGCCAGCGTCGAGGTATCGCCGAGGCTGCCCGGCTCGTCCTCGGCGATCTTACGCAGGATGCGGCGCATGATCTTGCCGGAGCGTGTCTTGGGCAGGCCGGGCGCGAACTGGATCAAATCGGGCGAAGCGATCGGACCGATGTCCTTGCGCACCCACGCCACCAGTTCCTTGCGCAGCGTGTCGCTCGGCTCCTTGCCGGTCATCAGCGTCACATAGGCGTAGATGCCCTGGCCCTTGATGTCATGGGGATAGCCGACCACGGCGGCTTCCGACACCGCGTCATGCGCCACCAGCGAACTTTCGACTTCCGCGGTGCCCATGCGATGACCGGAAACGTTGATCACGTCATCGACGCGGCCGGTGATCCAGTAATAGCCATCGGCGTCCCTGCGGCAGCCGTCGCCGGTGAAGTATTTGCCCTTGTAGGTCGAGAAATAGGTCTGCTCGAAGCGGGCATGGTCACCGTAGACCGTGCGCATCTGTCCGGGCCACGAGCGGGCAATGCAAAGATTGCCCTGGGTCTCGCCCGGCTGCACCTTGCCGTCGGCATCGACGATTTCAGGCACCACGCCGAAGAACGGCTGCGTCGCCGAGCCGGGCTTGAGCCGGGTGGCCCCGGGCAGCGGGGTAATCAGGATGCCGCCGGTCTCGGTCTGCCACCAGGTGTCGACGATCGGGCAGCGCTCGTCGCCGACCACGCGGTGATACCATTCCCAGGCTTCCGGATTGATCGGCTCGCCGACGCTGCCGAGCAGGCGAAGGCTCTTGCGCGAGGTCTTCTGCACCGGCGCATCGCCGCCCTGCATCAGCGCCCGGATCGCGGTCGGCGCGGTATAGAAAATGTTGACCTTGTGCTTGTCGACCACATTCCAGAACCGGGAATTGTCCGGATAGTTCGGCACGCCTTCGAACATCAGCGTGGTCGCGCCATTCGCCAGCGGCCCATAGAGAATGTAGCTGTGGCCCGTGACCCAGCCGACGTCGGCGGTGCACCAGTAGATGTCGCCGTCGTGATAGTCGAACACGTATTGATGCGTCATCGACACGAACACGAGATAGCCGCCGGAAGTGTGCAGCGCGCCCTTGGGCTGACCGGTCGAGCCCGACGTGTAGAGAATGAACAGCGGGTCCTCCGCCTTCATCGGTTCCACCGGGCACTCCGTTGTCACCATCGCGGCTGCGTCCTGGTACCAGAAATCGCGCACCGGATTCATCTCGACGGCAGCGCCGGTGCGCCTGACCACGATCACCCAGTCGACGCCGCCGGCCTTGGCGACCGCGGCATCGACATTGGCCTTCAGCGGCACTTTCTTGCCGCCGCGCAGGCCCTCGTCGGCGGTGATGACTACCGTGGACTGGCAGTCCGTGATGCGCTGGGCGAGGCTGTCGGGCGAAAAGCCCGCGAACACCACCGAATGGACCGCGCCGATCCGGGCACAGGCCAGCATCGCGTAAGCGGCTTCCGGAATCATCGGCAGGTAGATGGTGACGCGGTCGCCCTTCTTGACATTGCGGGTGCGCAGGACGTTGGCGAATTTGCAGACCTCGTCATGCAGTTGCCGATAGGTGATGTGCTTCGACTCGGACGGGTCGTCGCCTTCCCAGATGATGGCGGTCTGGTCGCCACGCCGCTCGAGATGCCGGTCGATGCAGTTCCAGGCGACATTGAGCACCCCGTCCTCGAACCATTTGATCGAGATCTTGCCGGGGTCGAAGCAGGCGTTCTCGACCTTGGTGAAGGGCTTGATCCAATCCACACGCTTCGCGTGTTCGGCCCAGAAGCCGTTGGGATCGTCGACCGAGCGCGCATACATTTCGCGGTATTTGGCCTGATCGACAAAGGCGCGCTTGGCCCATTCCGCGGGCACGTCATAGATCTTATCGGACATCTCGAATCCTCCACCTTGCGGCCAGACGCGGACACTGCAAGCCGTCTCGATTGTTGCCACGATTATGCGTCGCCGGGCCGTGCCGGGACAAGGCGGAAACCGTCCGACCTTGGTCGGCGTCGCGACCGCCGAGCGCCTCCGAGCGCCGCGCAACGATCACTTTCGCGTTTGGCCTTGGCCTGAAATCAACGTTATCGCGCGAATGGTTATCATGAACGGTATCTAATAACCATCTTAGACGGAGTTCGGACTCGCAATGGCCACCGTTACCCCCTAAATGGCCACCCCGGAGCCCACCGGCCCGGACCGGAACCAAAGATCAAGAACCCGCATTAGGCCATAGCAGTCGGAGCAAGGCGTCTAAAATCATGATGGATCAGCAGAATTTCGAGGCGACGCGGCCCGTTTCCGCCGATCCTGCAGTGGCTCTGGCAAAAGCGCTCGGACAATGGCCCAAGGCGCCCGCGGTTGCGCCCAAGCTGGTCGCCAAGACTTCGGTCGAGGCGCTGGCCCAGGAACTCGGGCTGAAGCTCGGCGATCAGAACGAACTCACCATCCGCCGCATCAAGCGCGGCAAGGGCTATTCCTTCGTCCGCGCCAACGGCACGCCGATCCGCCATGTCGGTACCATCCGGCGTCTCCATTCGATGGCGGTGCCGCCGGCCTATGCCGAAGTCCGCTATTCGCCCGACCCGACCTCGCATCTGCAGGCCGTTGGCCGCGATGCCGCGGGCCGGCTGCAATACCGCTACCATGCCGATTGGGAGAAGGTTCGCGAGCATCGCAAGGCGCATCGGTTGGCAAAGCTGGTCGCGGCGCTGCCGAAAATCCGCCGCAACGTCTCGATGCACATGTCCGGCGATGCGCCGACCCGCGAATTCGCGCTGTCGGCGGTGATCGAATTGATCGCGCGCACCGCGATCCGGCCGGGCAATGAATCCTATGCCCGTCTCAACGGTACCCGCGGCGCGACCACGCTGTTGAAGTCCAATGTGGTACTGGAAGACGATTGCCTGGTGCTGACCTTCAAGGCCAAGGGCGGCAAGGCGGTACGCAAGGAATGCGATGCCGCCAAGCTGGTGCGCGCCATCGGCATCCTGCGCGGTGTGCCGGGCAAACGGATGTTCCAGTACCGCGACAATTCCGGCAATGTCCGCGGCGTCTCCACCGCCACGGTCAATGCGTTCCTGCGCGAGATCGCCGGCATCAAGATTTCGCTGAAGGATTTCCGCACCCTGATGGCATCCGCCGTGGTGCTGGAATCGCTGTCGCGGATCTCGCCGGCAGCGAGCGCCCGCGGCCGCCGCAGGCAGGTGTTGGAAGCGGTGCGCGCCGCCGCCGATGAATTGTCGAACACGCCGGCGATCTGCCGCAAGAGCTATGTTCACGACACCATCGTCACCGCATTCGAAGACGGCATCCTCGAACGCTTTGCGGCGACCATGAAGGGCTACCGTTCGCAATCCAAGCGCGAGCAATTGCTGGCCCAGGTGGTGACGGCGGCCGCGGCGTAACGCGCGCTGAATTCGTAGCCCGGATGGAGCGCAGCGCAATCCGGGAATCGCGACGGATCGAATGACCGCGGATTTCGCTGCGCTCCATCCGGGCTACGCATAAACCTACAGCCCGCCCATCTTGCAGACGAGCTTCCACTCCTCGGAAGTCACCGGCTGCACCGACAGCCGTGAATATTTAACCAGCGCCATGTCGGCCAGTTTCTTGTCGGCCTTGATCGCGGTCATGGTCACCGGCGTCTTCAGCGGCTTGTCGGCCTTGAGATCGACGCAGAGGAACTTGCCGGTCTTGTCGGACGGATCGGGATAGGCTTCCCTGATGATCTCGGCGATGCCGACGATCTCCTTGCCCTCGTTGGAATGATAGAAAAAGGCGCGGTCGCCCTTTTTCATCTTCACGAGGTTTTGCCGCGCGGTGAAATTGCGCACGCCGGTCCAGGCTTCGCCCTTGGCACCCTTCGCGACCTGCTGCTCCCACGACCACGACGACGGTTCCGATTTCACCAGCCAGTAAGCCATTGTCATCCCTCCGCCTTGAACGGCCGCGTCAGCAGCCCCTCGATCGCCGCATCGATCGTGATGGTGCCGCCAAGGATCGCGGCGACCGCCGTTGATACCGGCATATCGACGTTTTGCGAAGCCGCGAGCTCGATCAGCACGGGGGCGGTGAACTCGCCTTCGGCAAGCCTGTCCCGCGGCGGCGGCTCGCCACGGCCGAGGGCTGCGCCGAGAGCGAAATTGCGCGATTGCGGGCTGGAGCAGGTCAGGATCAGGTCGCCCAGGCCGGACAGTCCCGCCATGGTTTCGCTCCGCGCCCCGCAGGCGCGCCCGAGCCGCACCAGTTCGCTGAAGCCGCGTGTCGTCAGCGCCGCCTGTGCCGAGGCGCCGAGCTTCCTTCCGACGGCGATTCCGCAGGCGATCGCCAGCACGTTTTTCGCCGCACCCCCGAGCTCGACGCCGCGTATGTCAGAGCTGTGGTAGGGCCGGAACGCGGACGAGCCGAGCGCCTGCACCAGCGCACTGGCCAGGCTTTCGTCCTTTGCCGCGAGCGTCACCGCGGTCGGAAGCCCGCGCGCCACGTCGCCGGCAAATCCCGGTCCGGACAGGATCGCCGGTACCGCCTCCGGCGCCGCTTCCGCGATCACCTCGGTCATGAACCGGTGCGTGCCGCGTTCGATGCCCTTGGCGCAGGCGATGATCGGCGTGGCCCTGGCAAGATAGGGCGCGAGCGCGGTCGTGGCCTCGCGCAGATGTTGCGCCGGCGTCGCGATCAGCACGATCTGGGCGCGCGCCGCCCGCGCGATATCGTCGGTTACCTCGATGTTCGGCGCCAGGCGCACGCTGGGCAATTTCGGGTTGACGCGCGTGGCCGCGATCTCGGCTGCGCCCGCCGCGCTGCGCACATGGAGCACGACATCGCGCCCGGCGCGCGCGGCGACGCCGGCCAGCGCCGTCCCCCACGCGCCGGCGCCGATCACCGCGACCGAGTTGAAAGGCGGCATCTGGAACCTCCGCCCTAAAAGCCTGCGCGCGTATTGCCAAACCCGGCCGGCGCCTTGGCGTCGGCGTCGAGCAGCCAGCGCGCGCGGGGCGGGGCGTCCAGGCCGTCGATCATGCCGAGCGCCAGCCTTTCCGCGCCGGCCCAGGCGATCATCGCGCCGTTGTCGGTGCACAAAGCGGGCGGCGGAATCAGCAGCGCAGTCTGCGCGCTGGCGGCGACGTCCTGCAGCGCGCCGCGGATCGCCTGGTTGGCGGCGACGCCGCCGGCCGCGACCAGCGCGCGTGGCGCGCCGAATTGCTCCTCAAACAGATTGAGGCCGACGCGCAATCGATCCGCGGTCGATTCCAGCACCGCTGCCTGAAAGCCGGCGCAGAGGTCGCTGATGTCCTGCGGCTCCAGCTCACCGAGCCGGCTGACCTCGTTGCGCACCGCGGTCTTCAACCCCGACAGCGAAAAATTGGCGTCGGCCCGTCCGAGCATCGGCCGCGGAAACGGAAACCGCCTGGGATCGCCGCCGCGCGCGGCGCGCTCGACTTCCGGTCCGCCCGGATAGGGCAGCGCCAGCATCTTGGCGACCTTGTCGAACGCTTCGCCCATCGCGTCGTCGAGGGTGGTGCCGAGCCGCACATAGTCGCCGACGCCGAGCACGGCCACGATCTGGGTGTGACCGCCGGAGGCAAGAAACAAACAATAGGGAAACGCCAGCGCGCAGCTCAGCCGCGGCGTCAGCGCATGCGCCTCGAGATGGTTGACGGCGATCAGCGGCGTATCATGCACCATCGCGATCGCCTTGGCGGTGGTCAGGCCGACGATCACGCCGCCGATCAGCCCGGGGCCGGCGGCGGCGGCCACCGCCGACAATTCCGTAAAGCCGACGCCCGCTTCCTGCATCGCGCGCAGGACAATGCCGTCGAGCAGGTCGACATGGGCGCGCGCCGCGATCTCCGGCACCACGCCGCCGAACCGGGCGTGCTCCGCGGTTTGCGAATGCACGATATTGGACAGGATCTGGCCGCTGCCGTCGCTATGGCGCTCGACCACGGCGGCGGCAGTCTCATCGCAGGTGGTCTCGATGCCCAGCACCAGCATCTCGGTGTCGCTCTCCGGTTCGAACCCTTGCGTTATGCACCAAGGCGGCGTTTGCGTATCCAGACGATGTTTCGCATCGCCCGGCGAACCACGAGGCCACGGGACGCGCGGCACCGCGATATGCTCTAATGTCTCGGTTCCTGTTCTACGGAACCGATCAGGCTCTAGCATTGCGAGGTCGCAACGTGCAATCGTCTGCTGCAAACCGCCGGCCGGCCCGAGGTTGACCATGGCTGTTCTCGTCACCCGTCCATCGCCCGACGACGAGACCACCGCCGCCGGTCTGCGCGCCAGAGGTTTCGAGGTGGTGCGGGCGCCGATGCTGCGGTTTGAGCCGGTCGCGTTCCACGATGACACCGACGCGCACTACGCCGCTGTGATTGTCACCAGCGCCAACGCGTTGCGCGGCATCGAGGCCCATCTCGCGGGCAGCCGGCTACTGAAGCTGCCGCTGTTCGCGGTGGGCGAGCATACCGCGGCCGCCGCGCACCGCGTCGGCTTCGACAACGTGATCGTGGCCGAGGGCGATGCGATAGTGTTGCGCGATGTCGTGCTCGCAGCGGTGAAGGCAAGGCGGCTCAAGAAAGCCAGCACGCTGCTTTATCTCGCGGGCGCCGACTTGGCGCGCGATCTGCCGGGCGAACTCGGCGAGCGCGGTTTTACCGTCGTCACCCATACGACCTATCGCATGATCCCGGTATCCTCCCTGCCGCGCGAAGCCTGCGACGCCTTCGCGGCCCACCGGATCGAGGCGGTGCTGCACTATTCGCGGCGCAGCGGCCGTGCCTTCCTCGATGCCGTGCGCGCGGCCGGCGTTGAAATCACCGCGCTGGCGCTGCCGCAATGCTGCATTTCCGATGCCGTGGCCGCCGTTTTCCGCGACGCCGGGGCCATGCAGGTCATGGTGGCGGCCGCGCCGGATGAAAATGCCTTGTTCGAGGCGCTGGGCCGTGCGTTGCGCGCCTGATCGCGCTACAAGACGATTTCAACTCGAAATCCGTTCCGGCCGCGATCCGGGGCGGGTTGCCGGGTCACGCCGGGAAACGCTGTCAAAACAAGTGGTTGGACCCCTGGTCCCCAATCACGCCGAACTCCGTCAGGTTTGGCGCCATTGCAGAGGAACGGTCGCGATGAGCGATGACAGGCCCGAAGAAACAACGCCGTCGCCGGATTTGGGCCGCCCCAAACGCACGCCGCCGACCATCGATCTCGAAGCGACCGAGATCTCCACGACCGCCGCCGATGACGGCGCCGGCGCCCCGCCGCCGCCTGATCCGGAGCCGGCGCGCGCGCCGGAACCGGACGCGCGTCCGGTGGCTGTTTCCCCCTTTGTCATCGCGGGCATTTCCGGTGCCGTCGCCGCCGCGCTGGTGATCGGCGTCGGCTGGATGCTGGGATGGCCGCAGGTCGCGCCCAATGCGCCGGCCGCGCCGCAGCTCAATGCCGCAGCCATCGACGGGCTCGCCGCCCGGATCGCCAGCGTCGAGGCGAAGTCCGGCAAGTCTGCCGCCGCCACGCCCGATCCGGCGGTGGTGGCGCGCCTCGAGACGCAGGAGAAGTCGCTTGCCTCGCTGCGCGGCGAACTCGCCGCGGCGCGGACGCAATCGGACAAGCTCGCCGCCGAGGTCAATCAGGCCGCGTCCGCCCCGCGCGATAGCGCCGCCGCGCCGGATCTGTCTGCGATCAACGAACGGCTGTCCCAGATCGAACGCACCAACAAGACCCAGAACGCCGAGATCGCGCAGCAGAATGCCAAACCGGCCGACGACACCGCGCTGCGCCGGGTGGTGGTGGCGTCCTTGCTCGACCTGTCGGTGCGGCAGGGCGATCCCTATGCCGCCGCGTTGGCGGCGGCGAAATCCCTGAGCCCGGACCCGGAGGCGCTGAAGCCGCTGGAGGAATTTGCCACAACCGGCGTGCCGAGTGCGGCCCATCTCAGCCGCGAGCTGCTGACGCTGGTGCCAAAACTGTCGCCGCCCGCCGAGGCCGGCACGGTTACCGGCGGTATCGTCGATCGGCTGGAGACGGGCGCCTCGCGGCTGGTGCGCATCGAGCGCACCGACGCCACCGGCAATGATCGCGGCGCGGTGATCGCGCGGGTCACGGCGGCGGCGCTGCACAACGAATCCAACGAGGCGCGGCGCGAATTGATGACGCTTGCGCCCCAAGATCGTGCCGCCGCGCAGTCCTGGATCGCCAAGGCGGACGCCCGCGACGCCGCGCTGGCCGCGTCACGCAAATTCGCGGCGGACGCCATGACGGCGCTCGCCGAAGCCAGCCGATAGGACCGCCATGTTTCGCATTATCCTGTTTCTGGTGTTGATCGCGTTCGCGGCGGCTGGCGCGGCATGGGTGGCCGATCAGACCGGTGACGTCACGCTGTCATGGGGCGGCTGGCGCATCGTGACCACGCTGCCGGTCTTCGTGCTGGCGCTTGGTGTCGCCGTGGTTGCGGCGATGCTGGCATGGACGCTGTTGCGGGCACTGTGGCGCATGCCGGACCGGATCCGGCACGGCCGGCGCGAGCGGCGTCAGGCGCGCGGACGGCACGCCATCACGCAAGGGCTGCTCGCAATCGGCCACGGCGACTCCACCGCGGCCCGCGCCCATGCCGAGGTCGCGCGCCGCCATGCCGCGCACGATCCGCTGGCGCTGCTGCTGCATGCGCAATCGGCACAGCTCGACGGCGACCGCGCCGGCGCGCGGCGCGCCTTCCGCGCCATGGCCGAACGCGAGGATACCAGGCTGCTTGGCCTGCGCGGCTTGTTCATCGAGGCCCAGCGTGCCGACGACCCGGTCGCCGCCGTGATGATTGCGGAAGAGGCGCTGAAGCTTGCGCCGTCCTCGACCTGGGCCTCGCATGCGGTGCTGGGATTTCGCTGCGCCAAGGGCGACTGGAACGGCGCGCTCGCCATCCTCGACAACGATCTCGCCGCCGGGCTGATCGAGAAGCCGGCCTATCGGCGGCAACGCGGCGTGCTGCTGACGGCGCGCGCGCTGGAGCTGGAAAATGTCGATCGCGACCGCTCGCGCGACAGCGTGATGGAAGCGGTCAAGCTCGCGCCGACGCTGATCCCGGCCGCGGTGCTCGCCAGCAAATATGACAGCGAGGGGCATCAGGTGCGGCGCGCGATGCGGGTCGTGGAAGCGGCCTGGCTGGCGCAGCCGCATCCCGATCTCGCCGACGCCTATGCCCATGTGCGGCTCGGCGATTCGGCGCGGCAGCGGCTGGTGCGGGTCGAGACGCTCGCGGCCAAGGCGCCCGGTCATCTCGAGGGCGCGCTGGCGGTCGCGCGTGCCGCGATCGATGCATCCGAGTTCGCGCGGGCGCGCGAGGCGCTGGCGCCGTTTGTCGCCGCGCCGACCCAGCGGGTGGCGATGCTGATGGCGGAGATCGAACGCACCGAGCACGGCGACAGCGGCCGGGCGCGGGCGTGGACCCTGCGCGCGGTGCGCGCCCGGCACGATCCGGTCTGGACCGCGGACGGCTATGTCAGCGATCGCTGGCGGCCGGTGTCGCCGGTGTCCGGCCGCCTCGACGCCTTTCAGTGGCAGACCCCGGTCGCCGCGCTGCCCTCCGACAAGGCGGCGGCGATCGAAGCCTCGCCGTTCGAGGAAGCCATGCGGGCGCCGCGGCGCGTCGAGCCGCCGCCCGAGCCGGCCG
>Ga0208356_1000022_pt1 | contig 68626 bp, 57 predicted proteins | sample NGESurshal072012_4_FD_184467 | JGI IMG/M metagenome (GOLD analysis project Ga0208356, IMG submission 184467) | Arctic peat soil microbial communities from Barrow, Alaska - NGEE Surface sample 53-1 shallow-072012 (SPAdes) | ecosystem: Environmental > Terrestrial > Soil > Wetlands > Peat ... | reverse complement strand
CCCGCCCATCCACGTCTTTCTGTTGTTGTGACCAAGACGTGGATGCCCGGCACAAGGCCGGGCATGACGAGAAAGAAATTGCACACCCTTCGCCGAACCGGTGTTCGCGCGAGGATAGAGGAAACCACTTCATGACCGCCACCGCCAAGAAGCCCGCCTTCACCGACTATATCGTCAAGGACCTCTCGCTCGCCGAGTTCGGCCGCAAGGAGATCTCGCTGGCCGAGACCGAGATGCCCGGCCTGATGGCGACGCGCGAGGAATACGGCCCAAAGCAGCCGCTCAAGGGCGCGCGCATCGCCGGCTCACTGCACATGACGATCCAGACCGCGGTACTGATCGAGACCCTGGCGGCGCTCGGCGCCGACATCCGCTGGGTCTCCTGCAACATCTATTCGACCCAGGATCACGCCGCGGCCGCCATCGCGGCCGCCGGCATTCCGGTGTTCGCGGTCAAGGGCGAGAGCCTCGCCGAATACTGGCATTACACGGCGAAATTGTTCGACTGGCATGGCGGCGGCACGCCCAACTTGATCCTCGACGATGGCGGCGACGCCACCATGTTCGTGCATCAGGGCTTGCGCGCCGAGCGCGGTGAAACCGCCTTTCTCGATCAGCACAACAGCGAAGAGGAAGAAGTGTTCTTCGCGCTGATCAAGCGGATGCTGAAGGAAAAGCCGAAGGGCTGGTTTGCCGAGATCGCGAAAAACATCAAGGGCGTCTCGGAGGAGACCACCACCGGCGTGCACCGGCTCTACGACATGGAGAAATCCGGCACGCTGCTGTTCCCGGCGATCAACGTCAACGACAGCGTCACCAAGTCGAAATTCGACAATCTCTACGGTTGCCGGGAATCGCTGGTCGACGGCATTCGCCGCGGCACCGACGTGATGATGTCGGGCAAGGTGGCGATGGTCGCGGGCTTTGGCGACGTCGGCAAGGGCTCGGCGGCGTCGCTGCGCCAGGCCGGCTGCCGCGTCATGGTGTCGGAAGTCGATCCGATCTGCGCGCTGCAGGCGGCGATGGAAGGCTATGAAGTCGTCACCATGGAAGACGCGGCTCCGCGCGCCGACATCTTCGTCACCGCGACCGGCAACAAGGACATCATCACCATCGAGCACATGCGTGCCATGAAGGACCGCGCCATTGTCTGCAACATCGGCCACTTCGACAACGAGATCCAGATCGCTGGCCTGCGCAACCTGAAATGGACCAACGTCAAGCCGCAGGTCGACGAGATCGAATTCCCCGACAAGCACCGCATCATCCTGCTGTCGGAAGGCCGGCTGGTGAATCTCGGCAACGCCATGGGCCATCCGAGCTTCGTGATGTCGGCGTCCTTCACCAACCAGACGCTGGCGCAGATCGAGCTTTACGCCAACAACAAGGGCGGCAAATACCAAAAGAAGGTCTATGTGCTGCCGAAATCGCTGGACGAGAAGGTGGCGCGGCTGCATCTCGCCAAGATCGGCGTCAAGCTGACAAAGCTGCGGCCGGACCAGGCCGACTATATCGGCGTGAAGCCGGAAGGCCCGTTCAAGGCGGACCATTACCGGTATTGAGTTGCCGACCTGATTGCAGCAATGTCCTGCGTCGTGGCCGGGCATAGCCGTCCGAAGGACGGCGTCGCTTCCGCTCGCCTATGTCCTGGGCATCCACGTCTTGTCTTGACGACGCGAACAGAGGACGTGGATGCCCGGCACAAAGGCCGGGCATGACGGCGGTAAAGTTGGGCAGCCCCATGGAAACCATTACGCCATCAGAACATGTCGATGTGCTGATCGTCGGCGCCGGGCTGTCCGGCATCGGCGCGGGCTATCATTTGCAGGCCAATTGTCCCGGCAAGAGCTGCCTCATCCTCGAAGGCCGCGGCTGCATCGGCGGCACCTGGGATCTGTTCCGCTACCCCGGCATCCGCTCCGACAGCGACATGTTCACACTCGGTTATTCGTTCAAGCCGTGGACCGAGCCCAAGGCGATCGCGGACGGGCCGCGGATCCTGAATTACGTCCGTGAGACCGCGGCCGAGAATGGCATCGACCGCAACATCCGCTTCAACCACCGGGTCAAGCGCGCGTCGTGGTCGTCGCCGCAGGCCCGCTGGACCGTCGAGGCCGAACGCAGCCAGGGCGATGGGACGACCGAAACCGTCCGCTTCACCTGCAGTTTCCTGTTCATGTGCAGCGGCTACTACAATTACGAAAACGGCTATTCGCCGGAATTTCCCGGTGCGCAGGATTTTTCAGGCCGCATCGTGCATCCGCAGAAATGGAGCGACGACGTCGACTATGACGGCAAGCGCGTGGTGGTGATCGGCTCGGGCGCGACCGCGGTGACGCTGGTGCCGGAGATGGCCAGGAAGGCCGCGCATGTCACTATGCTGCAGCGTTCGCCGACCTATGTGGTGTCGCGCCCGGCGCAGGACCCGGTCGCCAACAAATTGCGGGCGCGGCTGCCGAGCAAACTCGCCTATCTTCTGATCCGCTGGCGCAATGTGTTGTGGGGGATGTATTTCTTCCAGCTCTCCCGGCGCAAGCCGGAGCGGGTCAAGCAGTTGATCCTCGGCGGCGTCCGAATGGCGCTCGGGCCGGACTACGATATCGGCACCCATTTCACGCCGCGCTACAATCCCTGGGATCAGCGGCTCTGCCTGGTGCCCGACGGCGACCTGTTCAATGCGATCAGGGAAAAGCGCGCCTCGGTGGTCACCAGCCAGATCGATACCTTCACTGCAAGAGGCATCAGGCTGCAGGACGGCAGCGAGCTCGAGGCCGACATCATCGTCACCGCCACCGGCCTCAATTTGCAGGTGCTCGGCGGCCTCGAGGTCAGCGTCGACGGCCGCACGGTCGATTTTGCGCGCGCCTTGAACTACAAGGGCATGATGTATTCCGACGTGCCGAACCTCGCATCGGCGTTCGGTTACACCAACGCGTCGTGGACGCTGAAATGCGACCTGACCTGCGAATACGTCTGCCGCCTGATCAACTACATGGACCGCCGCGGCTACAGGCAGTGCATGCCCCATAATGTCGACCTCACCATCACCGAACTGCCGTCACTGGATTTTTCCTCCGGCTATGTGCAGCGCTCGGTCGCGAAGATGCCGAAACAGGGATCGAAGCGGCCGTGGCGGCTCTATCAGAATTACGCGCTCGACATCGTCTCCTTGCGCTTCGGCAAGGTCGATGACGGTGTGATGCGGTACTCGTGACGGCGCGCGCTCTACGCCGTCGCCGCGATTGATTTCAGGAACCCGTCGATCTCGGCCTGCAGGCTGGTGGTGGAATCCGATAATTGCCGGGCCGATGACAGCAACTGGCTCGATGCTGCACCGGTCTGGTTGGCGCCCTGGCTGACTTCGGCGATGGTGCCGGCCACCTGCGTGGTGCCATTGGCCGTGCGTTGGATATTGCCGGAGATTTCCTGTGTGGCGGCGCCCTGTTCCTCGATCGCCGCCGAGATGGCGCTGGTGATCTCGGAAATCTTGCCGATGGTCGAGCTGATCATCTTGATCGAGCCGACGGCCTCCTGCGTCGCGGTCTGCATGCCCGCGATCTGGATGCCGATTTCGTCGGTGGCCTTGGCGGTTTGGGCGGCCAGCGCCTTGACCTCCTGGGCGACCACGGCGAAGCCGCGGCCGGCTTCGCCGGCGCGGGCGGCCTCAATGGTCGCATTCAGGGCCAGCAAATTGGTCTGCTCGGCGACCGAGGTGATCAGCTTGATCACGTCGCCGATCCGGCCGGCGGCCTGCGACAGCGCGTTGATGCGCGAGTCGGTCTCATTGGCCTGCTGCACGGCGTCGGCGGCAATCCGGTTGGATTCCTGCACCTGCGCCGAAATCTCGCGCACCGAACTCGCGAGCTCCTCGGTCGCCGACGCTACCGACTGCACATTGTTGGAGGCATCCTCCGAGGCATTGGCGACCACCGCCGCAAGCCGGGTGGTGTTGCCGGCATTGTCGCTCAACGCGCGGGCGGTATTTTCCAGTTCGCTGGACGCCGTCGACAGCGACGTGATGATGGAACGGAAGCGGTCGCTCGCGTCGGCAATCGTATTCTTGCGAGTCTGACGGTTGGACCCGAAATAAATCGCGACGATGTTTTCAGTGTCCAGCATCACGGCCCTGGCGACGGCATTCAGCATCGAAGCCTTGCGGTTGAGGGCGGCCCGCGCGGCGCGCCCGAAGCGCGGAACCGCCACCTCGGCTTCGACGGCCTTCATCAGCTGGTCGCAGATGAACATCTGCCGGCAACCGATGTACCATTGCGGCGCGACCTTGGCGCGGTGATTGAGTTCGCAAAACTGGGTGGTGGAGTTCAGGTAGTTGGTGCCGAAATCGCCGACCGCGATCAGGTCCCAGTGATGCAGCTGCTGGCGGATCGCCTCCTGCACCGTTGCGTCCTTGAAGATGCCGGAGGAGGGATCGTAGTGCCGGACCTTGTCGTAGAACCGCGCCAGGATAGCCGGCAGCGATCTCGCGAAAAACGGCCGCATCTCGCGCAGCGTCACCCGCATCGGCTCGTCGATCTGAAGCAAATCAAGACGGATGGCAGTCCAGTCGGGCGTCATGGCGACTCCAGCGTGTGGTCGTGCGGTCCGCCCATTTAAGGTCGGTATGGTTAATGGACTGCGAATTTGTCGCTGGCTGGCTGGAAAACTGCGGAATCCGGACGCAATAAAAGGCCCCGGACGGCGTCCGGGGCCCGGTTTTGGCAGTTGTGCTACGGCCTTCGGCCTAAGCCGGCTTGCCGATCGCAACCTTGAGCGTGCCAACGCCGTCGACGCCGCATTCGATCTTGTCGCCCGGCGACAGTGCGGCAACGCCGGCGGGCGTTCCCGTCATGATGATATCACCGGCGGCGAGCGCGACCTGCTGCGAGAGCTGCCAGATGATCTCCGGCACGCTCCAGATCAGTTCGGTCAGGTCGCCCTGCTGCCGTTCGGCGCCGTTGACCGAAAGCCAGATCTTACCCTTGGCCGGATGGCCGATCTTCGCGGCCGGCTGCAGCGCCGAGCACGGCGCGGAATGGTCGAACGATTTGCCGATCTCCCACGGCCGCTCTTTCTTGCGCGCGGCCTGCTGCAGGTCGCGGCGCGTCAGGTCGATGCCGACGGCGTAGCCATAGACGTGGTCGAGTGCCGTGTCGGCGGGAATGTTGAGGCCGCCGCTCTTCATCGCTACGATCAGTTCGACCTCGTGATGCAGATCCTTGGTCAGCGGCGGATAGGGGATGGTGGCGCCGTCGGGCTCCAGCATGTCGGGGTGCTTGGCGAAGAAAAACGGCGGCGCGCGCTCGTCATTGCCCATCTCGCGGATATGTTCGAGATAATTGCGCCCGACGCACCAGATGCGGCGAACCGGAAACGATTTCGATTCCCCCGCGACGGGAATCGAGGCTTGTGGCGAAGGAGGAATGACAAAGGAGGTGGCGGTCATGAAGCGGTCTCGGCGGGGTTGCGGATGGAAATGCGATGCCAGCTTTACGCGGTCGCGCTGGCCGGCGCCAGCGTCGGCGGCCCGGTATCGCGCTGTTGCAGGCGGAAGAATGAGGCATAACGGCCGCCGCGGCGCAGCAAATCGTCATGCTGGCCGCGCTCGACGATCTCGCCGCCCTCGACCACCAGAATGGCATCGGCATGCATGATGGTGTGCAGGCGGTGGGCGATGACGATGGTGGTGCGGTTCTGGCACAGATGCTCGATCGCTTCCTGCACCTGCTGTTCGGATTCCGAATCCAGTGCAGCGGTCGCTTCGTCGAGCAGAATGATCGGAGCATTTTTCACCAGCGCCCGGGCGACGGCGACGCGCTGACGCTGGCCGCCTGACAATTGGGTGCCGTGCTCGCCGACCGGCGTGTCATAGCCGAGCGGGAAGCCGATGATGAAATCGTGGGCGCAGGCCGCCTTGGCGGCCGCCACGATTTCAGCTTCGGTGGCGCCGGCCCTGCCGAACGCGATATTCTCGCGGATGGTGTCGCGAAACAGATAGACGTCCTGGCCGACATAGGCGGTTTGTTGGCGGAGCGAATGACGCGACACCGCCGAAATCGCCTGTCCGTCGATCACGATTTCGCCGCGCCCGGCTTCGTAGAGCCGCAGCAGCAGCGCCAGCACCGTCGATTTGCCGCCGCCCGAGGGGCCGACCAGCGCCGTGACCTTGCCGGGCTCGGCGACGAAGCTCATGCGGTTGAGCACCGGTTCGTCCGGACGGTAGCCGAAGCTCACGTCGCGCAATTCGACACGCGCGTCGGTCAGCTTTAAGGCCGGCTTGTCGTCGTCGGCGGGCTCGCTGGCCGGGCTGTCGACGATCTCCAGCAGCTTGCGCGCGCCGATCAGGCTGCTGTTGAGTTCGATATTGAGCCGCGCCAGCCGCTTCGCCGGCTCATAGGCGAGCAGGAACGCGGTCAGGAAGGAAAAGAACTGGCCCGGCGTCGCGCCCATCGCGACCACGCGATAGCCGCCATACATCAGCCCGCCCGCGATCGCAAAGCCGCCCAGCGTTTCCATCAGCGGGCTCGAACGGTTGGAGACGCGCGCCATCTTGTTGGCGTTGTGCTCGACTTCGCTGATGCTGACATCGATGCGCTCGCGCATCGTCTGTTCCAGCGTGAAGGCCTTCACGGTGCGGATGCCCTGCAGCGATTCCTGCATGGTCTCCATGATATCGGCGGTGCCGGTAAACTGGTTATGGGCGAGGCCCTTGATCCGCTTCACGAGCTTGCGCAGCACCAGCATCGCCGGCGGCGCCACCATGAAGCCGAACAGCGCCATGTAGGGGTCCTGCGTCACCATGACGATGACGAGCGCGATCAGCGACAACAGATCGCGCCCGACCGCGTTGATCAGCAGATTGAGGACCTGTGTAACCGAGGTCGCGCCGGCGGTCAGCCGCGCCAGGAATTCGGACGAATGCCGCTCCGAAAAGAACGCGACGCTTTCGCTCATCAGCTTGGCAAACAGCCGCCGCTGGTTGTTGGCGAGGATCGCGTTGCTGATCTGCGACAGGATCACGGTATGGCCGTAGGTCGCCGCCCCCTTGAGCATGAAGATCACAATGGTGACGCCCGACAGCAGTGCGATGCCGCGGATGTTCTTGTCGACATAGGCCTGGTTGATGACCTCGCCGAGCAGATAGGCCGATCCGGCGGTGGTCGCCGCCGAGATCCCCATCAGCGCGAACGCCAGCAGGTAGCGCCGCCAGTAGGCAGCGCCCTGTTCGGTGATCAGGCGGCGAATCAGGATTGCCGCGCCATAGGGGTCGTCGGTGATTTTCTTTGGAAGCTCGGTCATCCGCGTTCCATTGACGGGCAGGCCGGATTCCGGGCGGCGCGTCAGGGCTGCTGCGAAATGATTCCTTGCCTGCTATAGCCGGGATTTTCAAGCCCCATTCCGGCCTTGCATCAAACGGGATTTCAGGCCGATGCGGCCTGCTGCGCCTCGCCGCTGCGTTCACGGAACAGCTTCTCTTCCCATGCCAGCGCGTGCGTGGCGATGGTCTCGAGATTGTCGTATTGCGGCGTCCAGTCCAGCGTGCGGCGGATCCGGCCGGTGTCGGCAATCATGGTCATGATGTCGCCGGGCCGGCGCGGGCCATACTGAACCGCGAAACTGCGCCCGGAGACGCGCCGCACCGCCTCGATGGTCTCGATCACCGAATAGCCCCGGCCGTAGCCGCAATTCAGCGTCACCGACGCGCCGCCGTCGCGCAAATAGGACAGCGCCGCGCGATGCGCCAGCGCCAGATCGCTGACATGGATGAAGTCGCGGATGCAACTTCCGTCCGGGGTCGGATAGTCGGTTCCGAACACATCGATCTTGGCGCGCTGTCCGGTGGCCGCCTCGACCGCGATCTTGAGCAGGTGCGTCGCACCGACGGTAGCGAGCCCGATGCGTGCCAGCGGATCGGCGCCCGCGACATTGAAATAGCGCAGCACGACGTAGTTCATGCCGTGCGCCGAGGCGACATCGTGCAGCATGATTTCGGTCATCAGTTTCGAGGAGCCGTAGGGTGACAGCGGCCGGGTCGGCGCGTGCTCGGGAACCGGCACCTGATCGGGATTGCCGTACACCGCCGCGGTTGACGAAAAGATGAAGCGGTTGACGCCGCACTTGACTGTGACGTTCAGCAGGCTGCGTGTCGTCATGGTGTTGTTGCGGTAATAGGCGAGCGGATCGCGCATCGATTCCGGTACCACCACGGAGCCGGCGAAATGGATGATGCTTTCGACGCCATGCGCGGTGATCACACCCTCTACGAGATTTTCATCGGCGGCATCGCCGATGAACAGCGGCACGCCCTCGGGCAGGAATGCGGAGAACCCGGTGGAGAGATTGTCGATCACGACAACGCTTTCGCCGGCCTCCGCCAGTGCGCGAACCATGTGGCTTCCGATGTAGCCGGCGCCGCCGGTGACGAGCACGGTCATGAGTTCACCCCTTTCCCAATTGCCGGACGGATGCTATCCGCCGCGCGGTGAAGAGTGGGTTTCGCCGCAACTGAACTGGTCACTATGCTTAATGTTGCGTATAGCATTTGTGCGAAACGGAGCCTGACGTGCCGATCGAGAACAATTCCGCCGGCGATCTGCAACTGCTCGTGCCGAATCTGCACAGACGCTATTCCGGCGTCACCGCGACCAACCGGATGGTGGCGCCGAAACTTGCGAAAATGTTTTGCGCGGCGTGGCTCGGTCCCGACGCGCCCGACGGCATCGCGCGGATCGGTGTGGCGGATCTGCTGAGATTGTGGCGGCGGCGCACGCCGCTGATCTGGCACGCGCGGCGCAACAACGAGATGATCGTCGGTGTATTGTTGCGGTCGCTCGGCTGGCCGCTGAAACTGCTGTTCACTTCGGCGGCGCAGCGCCATCATAGCTGGATCACGCGCTGGCTGATCCGGCGGATGGACGCGATCATCGCGACCAGCGACATCTCGGCGTCGTACCTCAAGCGCGAAGCAACCGTGATTCCGCATGGCGTCGACACCGATCGCTATGCGCCGCCGGAAGATCGCGCGGCAGCGTTCGCGCAAGCCGGACTGCCGGGCCGTTACGCAGTCGGCTGCTTCGGCCGGGTGCGCCCGCAAAAAGGCACGGATGTGTTCGTGGAGGCGATGTGCCGGCTGCTGCCGCGCTATCCCGACTTTACCGCCGTCATCGTCGGCGCGGTTGCAGTCGAGCAGACCGGCTTTGCCGGCGGACTGAGAAAACGCATCGAGGCGGCGGGCCTGCAGGCGCGCATTGTCATCACCGGCGAACTGGCGATTGAAGACGTGCAGCGCTGGTACCGGCGGCTGACCATCTATGCCTTCACCTCGCGCAACGAAGGCTTTGGATTGACGCTGATCGAGGCGATGTCGGTGGGCGCGGCGCTGGTGGCCTCGCGCGCAGGTGCTGCCGAACTCGTGGTCGAAAACGGCGTGACCGGCGTGCTGACGCCGCCCGGCGATGTCGATGCGCTGGTCGCAGCGCTCGAACCGCTGATGGGCGATCCGGCGTCATGCACCGCGATGGGACGGCACGCCCGTGCGCGCGTGCTGGAAAAATTCAGCCTCGATGCAGAAGCGGGCCGGATTGCAGAAGTCTATCGCGTTCTGGTCTGACCCATCACATTCGCGACGAACGCGTCGAGATCGCCGCCTGCAAACAGGAAGCCCGGCAGCCCGGCGCCTTCCGCCGCCCCGATATCGGTGGCGCGGAACGGTGCGAACCGGCGCCGGTCATTTGCTCGCGGCATCGCCCAGTACGCGCGCGGCGATCGCGACCACGTCGGACGCGGGAATGTCGCGCATGCAGCGGTGCTCGTTCATGGTGCAGACCGGACGGTGGCACGGCTGGCACGGCACCACCGTTTTGGTCTGCACGGTCGCGGCAAGGCCGTTCAGCGGCGCCCAAAGGTAGGGACTGGTGGGGCCGAAAATCCCCATGGTCGGTGTGCCGAGCGCCGCCGCGATATGCATCAGGCCGGAATCGTTGGAGATCGCGACCTTCGCGGCCGCCATCGCCAGGATGCCGTTGCGCAGGTCGGCGCCGGTAAGGTCGCGCACCCGCGCGCCGCCGCCGGCAACGATCTCTGCTGCCAGCGCCTTCTCGCCGGGGCCGCCGACCACCCAGACATCGAGGCCCTGCTCGGCAAGACGCCGTGCGGCTTCCGGGTAATAGGTCCAGCGCTTGGACGCGCCGACCGAACCCGGAGCCAGCGCGATCGCCGGACCCGTGCCCAGGCCATTCTGCTGCCGCCAGCGGCCGGCCTCCGCGGCGGGAACCTGAAGCTGCGGCACCGGCCATTGCGGCGGCAGCGGCGCCCCATCCGGCAGCGCCAGCGCGGCGTTCTTGTCAATGAAGCGGGGCAGCGCCTTCTCGCCCCAGCGCCAGCGGTTGAGCAGTCCGAATCGGGCTTCGCCGACAAAGCCGACCCGCTCCGGAATGCCGGCCAGCGCCGGCGCGATGGCCGATTTCCAGGTGCGCGGCAGCACTAGCGCGGTGCCATAGTTCCGGGCTCGAAGGTCGCTCGCCAGGCCCCATTGCTTGGCCACGGCGAGGCGCGAGCGCGGCAAATCCCAGACGATGCCAGAGCGTATGCCGGGCATATAATCGACCAGTGGCGCGCATAGGGACGTTACCAGCAGGTCCACCGGCCGCTTTGGCCAGCGCTGCTTCAGCACCCGCACCACGGTGTGACCGCGCACGAAGTCACCGATCCACATATAGGGCACCACGAGAATCGGTCGGCTGTCATCCGGATCGTCGGCGTCTCCATATGGTGAATTATAATTCATTTATTCAATGTCCGGTCGTCCCGGTCGATTCGCACCTGTCTGTAACCGCTCCCCGTCGAGAGGTAAAGCCGCCTGCCGTCCTCGCCATGCGTGGCGGCCCAAGTTGCCTGCCGCGCGGGACTGGGGCAAAGCTTCCACTGCGCAATCAGGGCAGGGACCGTCATGCTGCTGGTGACCGGAGGTGCCGGTTTTATCGGATCGAACGTCGTGGCCGCGCTCAATGAAGCGGGCCGCGCCGACGTCGTGGTTTGCGACCGGCTCGGCCATGACGGCAAATGGCGCAATCTCGCCAAGCGCCAGCTCGCCGATCTCGTTCCGCCGGCCGAATTGCTGAACTGGCTGGGCGGCCGCAGGCTGGACGCCATGATCCATCTCGGCGCCATTTCCGAGACCACCGCGACCGATGGCGATCTCGTCATCGAGACCAATTTCCGCCAGTCGATGCGGCTGCTCGACTGGTGCACGGTCCATGCGACCCCGTTCATCTATGCCTCGTCGGCTGCGACCTATGGCGAAGGCGCGCAAGGCTTTCGGGACGACCCGTCACTGGCGGCGCTGAAGGCCTTGCGGCCGCTCAATCTGTACGGCTGGAGCAAGCATTTGTTCGACATGGCGGTTGCCGAGCGTGTGGCGAGCGGCGGGAAGCTGCCGCCGCAATGGGCGGGCCTGAAATTCTTCAACGTGTTCGGCCCCAACGAATACCACAAGGGTGCCATGATGAGCGTGCTCGCGCGCCGCTTCGACGACGTCAAGGCGGGCCGCGCGGTGCAGCTGTTCAGGTCGCACCGCGAGGGCATCGCCGACGGCGATCAGCGGCGCGATTTCATCCATGTCGACGATGCGGTCCGGGTGATGATGTGGCTGCTTGCGACGCCATCGGTCAGCGGCCTCTTCAACGTCGGCACCGGGCGGGCCCGCAGCTTCAGGGATCTGATACTCGCCGCCTACGCCGCGCTCGGCACCGCTCCCAACATAGAGTATGTCGACATGCCCGAATCAATTCGCGGCAGTTACCAGTATTTCACCCAGAGCGATGTCGATCGGTTGCAGCGCGCCGGCTATAGTGGCGGCTTCACCGCGCTTGAGCCGGCGGTCGAGAGCTACGTCAAGGGCTTCCTCGATCGCGCCGACCGTTTCCGCTGACGGCAACAGACAACGAGAACAGATGTTCGATTTTGACGCCCTGTCGCCTGCAATTTCCCGCCAGATCGTGCTCTGCATCGGCGACCTCATGCTCGACGAATTCGTCTATGGCGAGGTGTCGCGGATTTCGCCGGAGGCTCCCGCACCGGTCATCGCCGTCCAGCGCAGCGAGACCGATATCGGCGGTGCCGGCAACGTCGCGCGCAATATCGCCGCCCTCGGCGCGCGCTGCATCCTGGTCGGACTGATCGGCGAGGATGATGCCGGCAAGGCCCTGCAGGCCGGGCTAGTGCGGGAAAGCCTGATCGAATGCGTGCTGGTTTGCGATTCAACCCGGCCGACGACGCGAAAGGTACGCTTCGTGTCCGAGCATTTCTCCACCCACATGTTGCGCGCCGACTGGGAACTGGCGACGCCCGCTTCGGTCGATATCGAGCGGAGACTGATCGACGCCATCCTGCCGCTGCTGCCGCGCGCCGGCATCGTGCTGTTGTCCGACTATGCCAAGGGCACGTTGACGGCGCGCGTCATCCGCAACGTCATCGACGCCGCGCGCAAGCTCGGCAAGCCGGTCATCGTCGATCCCAAGAGCGCGAATCTCGCGATCTACCGCGGCGCGACGCTGCTCAAGCCCAATCGCAAGGAGTTCGCCGAGGCGACCCGCAGCCGCGCCGACACCGAAAGCAACATCGCCGAGGCGGCGCAGGAGATCATGCAGCTGGCGGATTGCGAAGCCGTGCTGGTGACGCAAAGCGAGCATGGCATGACGCTGGTGCGGCGTGGCGCTGAGGCCATTCATGTGCCAGGTCATCCGGTCAGGGTCCGCGACGTCTCCGGCGCGGGCGACACCGTCGCTGCGGTGCTCGCGGTCGCGGTGGCGGCAGGTGCCGATTGGGAAGGAGCGCTGCGGATCGCCAACGCCGCGGCGGCCGTCGCCGTCAGCAAGATCGGCGTCGCGGTGGTGACGCTGGCCGAATTGCGCCGCAAGATTTTGCCGCACGCATTCCTTGCGGCTGAAGAAAAGATCATCGCGGCGGGCGGTGAACTCGACGCCCAGCTTCGGGATTGGCGCAAGCAGGACCTGCGGATCGGATTTACCAATGGCTGTTTCGATATTCTGCATCCCGGCCATGTCAGATTGCTGACGGCGGCGCGAGCTACCTGCGACCGGTTGATCGTAGGGCTCAACAGCGATGCTTCGGTCAGGCGGCTGAAGGGCGAGGGCCGCCCCGTGCAGAGCGAGCACGCCCGCTCGGAGGTGCTGGCGGCGCTGGAGGCGGTCGATCTGGTGGTGTTGTTCGAGGAGGACACGCCGATCCAATTGATCACGCAGATCAGGCCCGACGTTCTGGTAAAGGGCGCCGACTACACCCGCGAGCAGGTGGTCGGCCACGAGGTCGTCGAAGCCTATGGCGGCGAGGTGCGGCTGGTCGATATCCTGCCTGGCTTCAGCACGACGTCGCTGGTCGACCGCGCCCGCGGAGGCGGGCAGTGAACGTCGGTGCGATAACCTCCTCGGCAGATCCGGTGCTGCCGGTCTGGCGCGACCCGCAGGCCTGGGCCAGGACCGCGGATGTCGTCGCGGTTCTGATCGCGCTGGCGCTGCCATGGTCGACGTCGCTGGTCGGCATCTTCGTGGTGGTGTGGGTGATCGCGGTGGTGCCGACGCTTGATCCAGGGGCGTTCACGGCGTCCCTGAAGCATCCGATCAGCGCCCTGCCGATCGCGCTGTTCGCGCTGGCGGTGGTCGGAACCCTGTGGTCGGACGCGCCATGGGGCGCGCGCCTCTATGCTATCAGTCCGACCGCCAAGCTGCTGGTGCTTCCGATCCTGCTCTACCACTACCAGCGTTCGACCCGCGGCATGTCGGTGTTGACAGCGTTTCTCGTCTCCTGCGCGCTGCTGATGGCGGCGTCGTGGATCGTCGCCTTCGACCCCGGACTTTCGCTCAAGCCGAAGCTGGAAGCCGAACGTGGAATTTTCGTCAAGAACTATATCGACCAGAGCCAGGAATTTGCGCTCTGCGCGGTGGCGCTGGCCTATCCGATCGTCACCCTGCTGCGCACCCAACGGGTTGTTTCGGCATTGCTGCTGGCCGCCTTGGCGCTCAGCTTCGCCATCAACATGACCTTCGTCATTGTCTCGCGGACCGCGATCGTCACCATGCCGGTCCTGCTGGCGGTGTTCGCGCTGCTTCACCTGAAGCGGCGAAGCATCGTGATCATCGCGTGTCTCGCGGTGGTGTTCGCGGGGCTGGCATGGGTGGCATCGCCGCAGTTGCGCCGGACCACCGGAACTTTTATGCGGGATTACCGGCTATACAAAGAGCAGAACATCCCGACCTCGATCGGGCTGCGGCTCGAATTCTGGCAGAAATCGCTACGGTTCTTTGTCGAGGCGCCGCTGTTTGGACACGGCACCGGCTCGACGCGTGGCCTGTTCGAGCAGGCCGCCGTGGGTCACTCCGGCGATGCCAGCGCCGAGGTGATCGGCAACCCGCACAACCAGACCCTGAACGTCGCGATCCAGTGGGGCACGCTTGGAATCGTCGTGCTGTATGCAATGTGGCTGCTGCATCTGCTGTTGTTCCGTGGCGAAGGCCTGGTCGCTTGGATCGGATTGCTGGTCGTGGTGCAGAACATATTCACGTCGCTTTTCAATTCTCACATCTTCGATTTCCACGAAGGCTGGATGTATGTGCTGGGCGTCGGCGTCGCCGGCGGCATGGTGCTGGGAAAAAAACCACGCGAAGCGCCGCGTGAGGCGGGAGATTCCGCCCGATCATGACGGCTGGCATGCACGCGCAAGATGCGCTATCAGCAGCCTCACAACAGTCTTGCCCAGATATTGTCTGTTCCAGGTCAGCGACATGATGCGTCTTTCGAACCTGACCTCGCGCAACGCATTGATCGCGCTGCACGACGCGCTGGCGACCACGCTTGCGCTGTTCGTGAGCTTCTATCTGCGGTTCGAGGGCGGCGAGTATTTCTTCGACCGCATCCCGCTGCTGCTGCGCCTGCTGCCTTTCTTCATCGCCCTCAGCGTGGTCGTTTGTTACATTTTCAACCTGACCACGACGAAATGGCGTTTCATCTCGTTGCCGGACGCGTTGAATATTCTGCGCGCCGCCACGGTGCTGACGCTCGCGCTGTTGGTGGTGGACTACATTTTTGTGGCACCCAACGTTCACGGCACGTTTTTTGTCGGCAGGATCGCCATCGTCCTGTTCTGGTTCCTCGAGGTGTCCTTCCTGAGCGCGCTGCGCTTTGCCTACCGCTATTTCCGCTACACGAGGGTGCGCCGCCACGCCCGGACCGATGGCGCGTCGCCGGCGCTGCTGATCGGCCGTGCCGCCGACGCCGAGATCCTGCTGCGCGGGATCGAAAGCGGCGCTGTCACGCGGCTGTGGCCGGTCGGTGTCCTGTCGCCGTCGATGGCCGATCGCGGCCAGTCGATCCGCAACATCCCGGTGCTGGGTGGCATCGACGACGTCGAGGATGTGATCCGTGATTTCGCACGGCGCGAAAAGCCGATCACGCGCGTGGTGATGACGCCCTCGGCGTTCGAGCCGGAGGCGCGCCCCGAGGCGGTGCTGATGCGGGCGCGCAAGCTCGGGCTGATCGTGAGCCGGCTGCCGTCGCTGGAAAGCGGGGATAGCCCGCGGCTCACCGCGGTCGCGGTCGAAGACCTGTTGCTACGCTCCAGCGCCAGCATCGACTATGCGCGCCTCGAAGCCCTGGTGAACAACAAGGCTGTCATCGTCACCGGCGGCGGCGGTTCGATCGGCTCGGAGATATGCGACCGCGTCGCGACCTTCGGCGCCGCGCGGCTGCTGGTGATCGAAAATTCCGAGCCGGCGCTTTATGCCGTGATGGAAGCGATGGCCGCGCGCGACACCAGCGCCGTCATCGAGGGCCGGATTGCCGATATCCGGGACCGCGCGCGCATCCTGCGGCTGATGGCCGAGTTCAAGCCGGATATCGTGTTCCACGCGGCGGCGCTGAAGCACGTGCCGATCCTCGAACGCGACTGGAGCGAAGGTGTCAAGACCAACATTTTTGGCTCGGTGAATGTCGCCGATGCAGCATTGGCCGCGGGCGCCAAGGCGATGGTGATGATTTCGACCGACAAGGCGATCGAGCCGGTCTCGATGCTCGGTCTGACCAAGCGGTTTGCCGAGATGTATTGCCAGGCGCTCGATCACGATCTGGCTGTTCAGTCCGGCGACGGAGCGCGGATGCGACTGATCTCCGTGCGGTTCGGCAACGTATTGGCCTCGAACGGATCGGTGGTGCCGAAATTCAAGGCCCAGATCGAGGCGGGCGGCCCGGTGACGGTGACCCATCCCGACATGGTCAGGTATTTCATGACCATCCGGGAAGCCTGCGATCTCGTGCTCACGGCCGCTACCCACGCGATGACGACGGCGCGGGCGGATGTTTCGGTTTACGTGCTCAACATGGGACATCCGGTCAAGATCGTCGATCTGGCGGAGCGGATGATCCGTTTGTCCGGGCTCGAGCCGGGCCACGATATCGACATCGTGTTCACCGGCATGCGGCCGGGCGAACGGCTGAACGAGATCCTGTTTGCCTCGGAGGAGCCGGCCGTTGAGATCGGCGTGGCTGGCATCATGGCCGCCAAGCCCAACGAGCCGCCGATGCAGATGCTGCGCAAATGGATTGCGATGCTCGAGCAGGCCATTGCGCAGGACGATCGGGTCACCATCAAGGCCGTGCTCAAGGATGCGGTTCCCGAATTCGGTTCGACGGCTGCGTAATCCGACGCGAGGATGTGTCGAAAGCATTGAATGCAGAGCAGCGCAAAAATCGCCGTCGTCAGCCAGCATTACCCGCCGGATCCCAGCACCACCGCTGGTATCATGGCCGCGATCGCCAATCATCTGGCTGCGGAGGCGGCGGTGCTGGTGCTGTCGGGAACGCCCGGCTCCGCCTCCCATGAACCGATAAAACCGGGCCGGCCGGCCGTCATCGAAATCGGGAACCGGATTCCGCAAAAAGCCGCGCTGGTCAGGCGTGCGCTGGCAGAAAGCTTGTTCTCGTTGCGGGTGTTTGCGGCGCTGCTCGCGAGGTTGCGGCGCCACGACGTCGTGCTCACCGTGACCGCCCCTTTCATGCTGCCTTACGCGGTGGCGGCTGCCGCGCGGTTGAAGCGCGCCCGGTCGGTGCTGATCATGCACGACCTTTTCCCCGACGTCCTGGTCATGGCGGGCCTGCTGCGGCCGAGATCGATCCTCGCCAGGGCGATGCGTGGCGCCAACGCGCTGATGTTTCGCGCGCTCGATGCCGTCGTCATCATCGGGCGCGATACCGAGGCGCTGCTGATGCGCTATCGGGGAGTCACGCGCGACAAGATCTGCTTCATTCCGAATTGGGCCACGCTGGAGCCGGGGGTAAGGCCGATCGAACCCGACAATCCGTACCGCCGCCTGCATGCGGCCCGCTTCAAGGTCGGCCTTTCCGGCAATCTGGGTTTTACCCACGATCCCGATATCGTGTTCAGCGCAGCGCAATTGCTGCGGGACGATCCGGAAATCCATTTCCTGCTGTCGGGGTGGGGGATCGGCTTCGATCGGCTCAGGGAATTGCAGTCGAACGCCGGTCTGCCCAACGTGACGCTGGTCGAACGCGTGCCTGAGGAAAGTCTCGAGGCGTTTCTTGCCGCGGCGAATGTCTGGCTCATTCCCTACCGCCGGGATTTCGCCGGCGTGTCGGTGCCCAGCCGGTTCTACAATCTGCTGGCGGTTGGCCGGCCGGTCATCCTGGTGTCGGAGGCCAACGCCGAGGCGGCACTGACCGTCAGCGAGCATGACCTTGGATGGGTGGTCGAGCCGGGCCATCCGGACCAGCTCGCGCAAACCATACGGCTGGCGGCCTTGCGCGAGGATTCCGCGAGGGCGGAGCGGGCGGCCGTCATCGCGCAGCAATTCAACTTCGCGGCCGCCATGGCGGGCTACTCAGGATTGATTGCAAGGCTGCTGCACCAGCGCTGACCTTACGAAGCGCGGCGCTGCGAAAATCGGTACATCACCAGCGCCGTCGCAACACTCCCGGCGAGGAGGAGCACGATCTTGATCGCGGCCGCCGTGGCCATGATCGATCCGACCGCGAGCGCCGCCAACAGGATGTTGAGCGCAAACACCTCGCCGACCACGCGCCATACCGTAAAGCCATTGTCGGTCGCGCGCTGATAGAAATGCGAGCGATGGGCCGCCCAGAACGGCTCGCGCCGGGCCAGCCGCCGCAGCAGGGTCACCGTGGCGTCGAGCAGGTAATACAGCGGCAGCAGCAGCGCTGCGGCGAATTGCTGCCGGTAGGCGAGCTGCAGCAGGCACCAGCCGAGCAGCAGGCCGATCGGCAGGCTGCCGACGTCGCCAAGAAAAACCCTGGCAATGGGGCGGTTGAACGGCGCAAACCCCAGCATCGCGCCACAGAGCGCCGCAGCTAGAAGGGTTGCCGAGGCGGGAAATTGGCCGAGCAGGCCGAGCATCGCCAGCGCCGCCGTAATCGGCACCACCTCGGCCACCGTCATCCAGTCAAGCCCGTCCATGAAGTTGACGAGATTGACAAACCAGAGCCCGGCCAGCAGCAGGATGCCGCGCTCGACCCATAGCGGGCAGGTCGGAACGATCCGCAGTTCGCCGGATGCCGCGAGCAGGATTGCAGCGACGGCGGCAGCCTGCAGCAGCAGCCGCGGCAGCACGTCGATGGACTTGACGTCGTCGGCGAAGCCGACCATGGCCATGAACAGCGCGGCCCCGAAAACCGCGAGCGGGATCTTCAATTCGGCCGCGCCGCCCCAGACCACGACGCCGCAGGACACCACGAGCGTTGCCGCAATCACCGCAATGCCCGCGCCCTGCGGGGTGGGGATGCGGTGCGAGGACCGCGCATTCGGCCTGGCGAGCGCGTGCCGCAGCAGCATCGGTCGAATCGCCCAAATGAGGGCGGCCGAAACCATCGCTGCGGTGGGGATGGCGAAAAGCGCCGGGATCGATCCGGAAATGTTCATTCTACCAGTGTGGCCTCGGGAACCTGGATCGGTGCTGCGCCCTGTGCGGCCTTTTCGGCGCTGAAAATCCACACCAGGCCGCCGATCGCGCCGACGATGAAGGACACCGCACCAAACAACAGCGAGACCTTCACGCCCTCATTTGTCATCAACCCGGCATATCCGAAGGCCAGCCCCATCGTGGCTTCGCGGACGCCCCAGCCGGCAATCGAGATCGGCAGCATGGTGATCAGCATCACCGGCGGAACAAGCTGGAAAACCTGACCGAACAAGACCGGGGCTGCGATCGATTGCACCACGCACCAGGCGATGACGACGGCGAGGACATGAACCAGGATCGAGAATACCGCAATTTTCGGCCCATGCGCGCGGCTGAAAATCACCCGGTTGGCGATCACCGCGCAGGCATAGAGATGATGCGTCCCCCACCAGTGCTTGAGCCACGGCCAGCGCAGCCAGCCAAGCGCGAGAAACCCCAACCCGCCGGCGAGCGCCGCGAAATCGATCAACAGCAGCGCCGAGCGTCCGTCGGGATCGCGGATCAGATTGTAGCTCCACGGCAGGCTCGCAACGATGATGATCGCGAGCGCGATCAGGCCGATGGCGCGGTCGACGAAAATGGAATAGGTCGCCGCGCGCCAGCCGGCGCCGCCGCGCGCCACCAGCCAGAGCCGAACCGCGTCGCCGCCGATCGAGGATGGCAGCGTCTGGTTGAAGAACGTTCCAATCAGATTGAAACGCATCGCTTGCTTCGTGGTCAGCGCCGCGGCGCATTCCGCGCTGATCTCGCGCCAGCGCAGCGCGCCGAGCAGGATTTGAAGAAAGGTCACGGCGATCGCAAGCCCGATCCAGCCCAGGCTTGCAATATCGATACGCGCGGCGAGGTCCGACAGGTTGACCTTGCGCAGCGAAAAATAAAGCAGGGCTGCGGAGATCAGTATTTTCAGCGTCGAAAACAGGATCCGGCGCATCGCGCTAGCCAGGTTTGAGAAGGGTGTCAAAACAGCGCAACTCGACACCGTGCGCCGAACTTCGCTGCCTTGGTATGGTTTTAATGCCGATCTGGCAATAGCCGGGCAAACGGGTTATTGCGACACCCTCGATACGGCGGCTAAACAGGTGCTGGACCGTTGCGGCGGAGTCCCGCCGCAAGCCTCTGGGGATACGATGTCGGATCAAGCAATATTGGTCACGGGGGCGGCGGGCTTTATCGGCTTCCACACCGCGCGCCAGTTGCTCGCTGAAGGCCGCGACGTCGTCGGCCTCGACAGTCTCAACGGCTATTACGATCCGGCGTTGAAGCAGGCCCGGCTGCAGATCCTGCGCCAACATCCGCACTTCACCTTCGTGCAAACCGACCTCGCGGATCGTCCGGCGATCGCTTCGCTGTTTGCAAGCCATCGCTTTGAGGTGGTCGTGCACCTTGCGGCTCAGGCCGGGGTGCGTCATTCGATCGATCACCCCCAAGCCTATGTCGATGCCAATCTCGAAGGCTTTGCCAATGTCCTGGAAGGATGCCGGCACAATCAATGCCGTCATCTGGTGTATGCATCGTCATCGTCGGTCTATGGCGCCAACAGCAAGGTGCCATTTTCGGTCGACGACAAGGCGGATCATCCCGTCAGTTTCTACGCCGCGACCAAGAAGGCCAACGAACTGATGGCGTATTCCTACAGCCATCTCTACCGTCTTCCGGTCACCGGACTTCGGTTCTTTACCATTTATGGGCCATGGGGTCGGCCCGATATGGCGATTTTCCTGTTTACCAAGGCGATCCTCGAAGGTACGCCGATCAAGCTTTTTAACCATGGCAAGATGCGCCGCGATTTCACCCATATCGATGACGTTTCGCGTGTAGTATCCCGCGTTGTCGATCGAATTCCCGGCAACGCCGATCGCGCCGGCGGCGCGCCGGCGCGGGTCTACAATGTCGGTAACCAGCACCCCGAACAGCTGATGCATGTGGTGGCACTTCTGGAACAGGAGTTGGGCCGCGAGGCCATCAAGGAGATGTTGCCGATGCAGCCCGGGGATGTCGCCGAGACGTTCGCCGATGTCGGGGACTTGATGCGCGACACGGGCTTTCGGCCCGATACCCCGATAGCGGATGGTATTCGCGATTTTGTCGCGTGGTATCGCGGCCATTACAGGATTTGAGGCGCGCATGGACAGACGTATTGTTCCCCTGATCATGTGCGGCGGCGCCGGAACGCGGCTGTGGCCGGCCTCGCGCGCGGTGCATCCAAAGCAGTTCTTGCCGCTGTTCGGGGTGCGTTCGACATTTCAGGATACCATGCTGCGGGTGTCGGACGCCTCGTTGTTCGAGCGTCCGATCGTCATCACCAATACTGCCTATCGCTTCATGGTGACCGAGCAACTGGCCGAGATCGGGCTCGAGGCCGATGTCCTGCTCGAGCCGATGCGACGGGATTCCGGTCCAGCCATTGCGGCGGGTGCGGTCTTTGCGCAGATACGCGACAAGGATGCCGTCGTGCTGGCGCTCGCCGCCGACCATGTCGTCGGCGACACCGCAGCCTTTGTGGCCGCCTGCCGGCAGGGGCTGGTCGCAGCCGATGCCGGGCGTATCGTGACCTTCGGCATCAAGCCCGAGCGCGCCGCCACCGAATACGGCTATATCAGCTCCGGCGACATCATTTCGGGCGAGGTTCGTTCGGTGGCGAAGTTCGTCGAGAAACCCGATCCGGCAACCGCGGCCGGATATATCAAGTCCGGCTATCTCTGGAACAGCGGCAACTTCATGTTTCGCGCCTCCGTTCTGCTCGACGAATACCGCAGCGTCGACGCGGCGAGCGTCCAGGCCGTCACCGATGCGGTGACCAAGGCCGGACGCGACCTCGGATTCGTCACGCTCGAGCCCGCCGCGTTCGGATCGGCGAAGGCCATCTCGATCGACTATGCGGTGATGGAAAAGACCGCGCGCGCCGCGGTGGTGCCGGTGGCCTGCGGCTGGTCCGATGTCGGCTCGTGGCATGCGGTGTGGGAACTGTCGGACAAGGACACCGAGGGCAATGCCGCGCGTGGCGCTGCCGTGTTCGAGGACTCGCGCAACTGCAATGTATCGACTGACAGGGCGCTGGTGGCGCTGGAAGGGGTCGACGATCTGGTGGTGGTGGCCACCCAGGATGCTGTGCTGGTGTCCCGCCAGAAAGACGCCAATGGATTGAAGCGGCTGGTGGCGCGACTGAGGACCGCAGCGCCGCAGGTCACCGAGGATCATCTCAAGGTGCATCGCCCCTGGGGTGCCTATCAATCGGTCGACAATGGCGAACGCCACCAGGTCAAGCGCATCACGGTGAAGCCGGGCGGCCGGCTCTCGCTGCAGAAGCACCATCATCGCTCCGAGCACTGGATTGTGGTGCGCGGAGCGGCGCAGGTGACGGTCAACGAACTGGTCAAGGTCGTGCACGAGAACGAATCGATCTACATCCCGATCGGCGCGACCCATCGGCTGGAAAACCCCGGCAAGATTCCGCTCGAATTGATCGAAGTCCAGACCGGAAGCTACCTTGGCGAGGACGATATCATCCGAATCGAGGACGATTATCGCCGATCCTGATCGACCGCTGCGAATCACCAGGGCGCGTGCCGAATCGTTCTGGCCTTGTTCGCGTGCCAATCGTCGGCGAATCCGTGTAATCTTTTGAATCAAAACGTGTCCGGGATCTTGGCTCGGCATTCGCCACATTTGTCACGACGTGCTAGGAGGACCACCGGGGTACTCAAGCAGGGATGACCGAGGTTGACGATATGATTTCCAAAGGGGACGCAGCGAGCGCGAAGGCTGAGGCAAGACGTTCGCTTCGCGTCGGCGTCATCGGGGCGGGCGTCATGGGCAGCAACCATGCCCGCGTGCTGGCCGGCTTGCCGGACACGACGCTGGTCGGGGTTGTCGATCCGTTGCCGGCGCATCGGGCGCGTGCCACGGAAATGACGGGATGCCACACCTTTGCAACCCTGGAGGAATTGATCGCGGAAGGCGTCGATGCCGTGACCATCGCCGCACCCACGCACCTGCATCACGAGATCGCGCTCGCCGGCATCGCGCATGGCATCCACGTCCTGGTGGAAAAGCCGATCGCGTCCTCGGTCGAGGAAGGACGCGACATCGTCTCGGCGGCTCGCCGCGCCGGCGTGACCTTGATGGTCGGCCACGTCGAACGTTTCAACCCGGCGGTCGCCGCCATCAAGCAGGCGATCTCCGGCGAAGACATCCTTTCGATCGCGATCACGCGCGTCGGACCGTTTCCGCCGCGAATGTCGAACGTCGGCGTGGTGATCGATCTTGCGGTGCACGACATCGATTTGATCCGCTGGTTCACCGAATCCGATATTGTGGAGGTGCAGCCGCAGCTCTCCAGCGCCGTTGCCGAGCGCGAGGATATCGCGCTCTTGCAGTTCCGCACGGCCTCCGGCGTGCTTGCGCACATCAACACCAACTGGCTGACGCCGTTCAAGGCCCGCAACGTCACCGTCGCCACCCGCGGCAAGTATGTCATGGGCGATCTGCTGACCCGCCAGGTGACCGAATGCTTCGGCTTCAAGCCGGACGGCAGCTACTCGATGCGCCATCTCCCGGTCGGCCACGACGAGCCGCTGCGCGCCGAATTGATCGCGTTCCTCGATGCCGTCCGGGCCGGCGGCGTCAGCGCCGTGACCGGCGAGGAGGGGGTGGCCAGCCTGGAAATCGCGATCCGCTGCCTGGAAACTCCGGCGAGGCCCGCCGCGGCATCGCCGGCCCGCAAGGGCCCGCGGCGCGTCGTCGGCTAGACCCGTTCCTTGAATTTCCCGTAAGGCGCCATGAACCAGCATATGCCGCTCGAACCCGTGCCCTTCATCGATATCGGCGCCCAGCGCCGCCGGCTCGGCAAATCCATCGACGAGGCCGTCGGGCGGGTGCTCGCCCATTGCCAGTTCATCAACGGTCCGGAAGTGACCCGGCTCGAGGCCGATCTCGCTGATTTCAGCGGCGCCAAGCATGTCGTGAGCTGCGCCAGCGGCACCGACGCGCTGTTGATGGTGCTGATGGCCAGGGGCATCGGCGCGGGCGACGCGGTGTTCTGCCCGTCCTTTACGTTTTGTGCGACCGGGGAGGCGGTGGCGTTGACCGGCGCGACACCGGTTTTCGTCGATGTCGATGAAGCGACGTTCAACATGGACGCGGCTTCGCTGAAGCGCGGGATTGCGACCGCGACCCGCGCCGGCCTCAAGCCGCGGGCCGTCATTCCGGTCGATCTGTTCGGCCAGAGCGCCGACCATGACGGTATCGGCGAGATTGCCGATGCCGAAGCCATGTTTGTGCTCGATGACGCGGCGCAAGGTTTCGGCGCAAGCTACAAGGGCCGGCGTCTCGGCACCTTCGGCCTTGCCACCGCAACCAGTTTTTTTCCGGCCAAGCCGCTCGGCTGCTTCGGCGACGGCGGAGCGATCTTCACCGACGATGCCGAACTGGCGCAGACGCTGCGCAGCATCCGCGTCCACGGCCAAGGCTCGGACAAGTACGACAATGTTCGTCTCGGGCTGACCGGGCGGCTCGACACCCTGCAGGCCGCCGTGCTGATCGAGAAACTGAAGATCTTCGAGGACGAGATCGCCGCACGCGACAAGGTCGCGGACCGCTATGCGCGAGGCCTCGGCAACATGGTCGGCGTCCCGCGGCTTGCCGGCGGCAGCAGCTCGGTCTGGGCGCAATACACCATCCGGCTGCCCAACGGCGTCGATCGCGACGGCTTCGCGGCGGCCTTGAAGTCGCAGGGCATTCCGACCGCGATCTATTATCCGAAATCGATGCACCAGCAGACCGCTTATCGGGATTTCCCGGTCGCCGATGGCGGGTTGCCGGCGAGCGAGCGGCTGTCCCGCGATGTCATCAGCCTGCCGATACACGCCTATCTCGACGAGCCGACGCAGCAGCGGATCATTGCCACCGTGCGCGGCGCGCTCGGGGCGTAATTCGCAGAAAGTGCGATCGGGACCCGATTCGGCCGGCACGGACGGTATTCGACGAGTGCCGCGCGACAGTGGTCAAGATGATTTCGCCGTTTTGAAGCGCCGCCGCATGCTATAGAAGCCGCTGATGCTCGGTCGTATTTTCACCGTCGGCGGCTATACGTTCCTTTCGCGGCTGACCGGCTTCGCGCGCGACATCATGCTGGCCGCGATTCTGGGCGCCGGGCCGGTCGCGGACGCATTTTTCGTGGCATTCCGGCTGCCCAATCATTTCCGTGCGATTTTTGCCGAAGGCGCATTCAATGCGTCGTTCGTGCCGGCCTATGCCCATGTCCAGGGCAACGGCGGCGAGACCTCGGCGCGATTGTTCGCCGACCGCATCTTCACCCTGCTTTTTCTGTCGCAGGTGGTGCTGCTGGTGGCGGCCTGGCTGTTCATGCCACAAGCCATGAGCGTCCTGGCGCCGGGCTTTACCGATGAGCCCGAACAGCGCCGGCTTGCGATCGAGCTCACGCGCATCACCTTTCCCTACCTCCTGCTGATCACGCTGGTGACGCTGTATGGCGGCATGCTCAACGTGATGCACCGCTTTGCCAGTGCCGCGGCGGCGTCGATTTTTCTCAATATCTCGATGATGGCAACGCTGGCGCTGGCCGCCTTCTTCCCGACCGCCGGTCACGCCGCGGCATGGGGCGTGCTGATCTCGGGTTTCCTGCAATATTTCCTGCTCGCCGGCGATCTCGCCCGCCATGGCGGCCTGCCGCGGTTTGCGCCGTTGCGGCTTGATGACGACGTCCGCGCCTTCTTCCGTGCGATCGGCCCGGCGACGCTGGGCTCGATGGGCACGCAGGTCGCGATGTTCGCCGATACCATTATCGCCACCTTCCTGCCGGCCGGCGCGCTGTCGGCGCTGTATTACGCCGAGCGGCTCTATCAGCTGCCGATCGGCGTGATCGGCATCGCCATCGGCACCGTGCTGCTGCCGGAAATGTCACGGCGGATCACCGCGGGCGATGCGGGCGGCGCGGCGGCATCGCAGCGTCGCGCCTTTGAGTTCACCCTGCTGGCGACCGTGCCGTTTGTCGCCGCCTTCCTCACCGTGCCCGATGTCATCATGCGCGCCATGTTCGCACGCGGCGCCTTTACCAAGGGCGACGCCGCCGCCGCCGCCGTGACGCTCGCGGCCTATGCGGTCGGCCTCATTCCATTCGTGACGATCCGCAGTGCGGTCGCGGCGTTCTACGCCCGCAAGGATACGGCGACGCCGGTCAAGGCATCGCTGACCGGGCTTGCCGTCAACGTGCTCCTGAAGGTCGTGCTGATGGGGTCGCTGGCCCAGGTCGGGCTCGCGCTCGCCACCGCCACCGGCGCCTGGATCAATCTTTTGCTGGTGGTGGGTTTTTCGGTACGTTCCGGCTATCTCGATCTCGATCGCGCGCTGCTGCGATCGCTGGGCAAGTTCGCGGTGTCGGGCGTCGTGCTCGCCGCCGCGCTGTGGTTTGCGGCAAGGCTCGCGGCGGCGCAGCTTGCGCATCTCGGCGCGCTGCGCGACGAGGCCGCGCTGCTGGTGCTGATTATCGTCGGCGCGATCGTGTACGCCGGATCGATCCTGTTGCTGTTCGGCAGGGGTTGGCTGAGGTCGCTGCTGCGCAGTTAAACCCTTTGCGCTCCGGCGCGATCCGCTGCAAGATGGCGCGAAAATCCAAACCGCAATTGGAGATATGATGGCTCCCATCAAGTTCGGCGTTGGCCAAAGCGTCCTCCGCAAGGAAGACGACGCGCTCATTCGCGGCAAGGGCCGCTATACCGACGATCACGCGCCGTCGGCCGCGATGCATGCGCTGGTGCTGCGCTCGCCGCATGCCCACGCGAAATTCACCATCGATGCGGCGCGCGCGCGGGGCCTGCCGGGCGTGGCTGCGATCCTGACCCCCGATGACGTCAAGGATCTCGGCGGTCTTCCGTGCCTGTTCAACCTCGAAGTCGACCCGTTCACCGGCCCACCATATCCGATCCTCGCCCAGGGCGAGGTGCGCCATGTCGGCGATGCCGTTGCGTTTGTCGTCGCTGAAACCGTCGATCTGGCGCGCGACGCGATCGAGGCCATCGCGGTCGAATGGACGCCGCTGCCGGCGGTGATCGGCGTCGTCAACGCGGTGAAGAAGGGCGCGCCGCAGGTGTGGCCGGATCAACCCGGCAATGTGCTGTTCGATGTCCCGATCGGCGACCGCGAGGCTACCGAAGCCGCGTTCGCCAAGGCGCATGCGGTTGCCGAGATATCGATCGTCAATCCGCGTGTCGTCACCAATTTCATGGAGCCGCGCGCGGCGGTCGGCGAATATGACGCGAAGCGGGATCACCTGACGCTCACCATCGGCAGCCAGGGCAGCCATCGGCTGCGCGACATCCTGTGCCAGAACATCCTGAACATGCCGGTCGAAAACATGCGGGTGATATGCCCGGATGTCGGCGGCGGCTTCGGCACCAAGCTTTTCCCCTATCGCGAATATGCGCTGGTCGCGGTTGCCGCGCGCAAGCTGCGCAAGACGGTGAAGTGGACCGCCGACCGTGCCGACCACTTCATGGGTGATGCGCAAGGCCGCGACAATGTCACCAGGGCCCGGATGGCGCTCGCCGAAGACGGCAGATTCCTGGCGATGGATGTCGACCTGATGGGCGACATGGGCGCCTATCTGTCGACCTTTGGACCCTATATTCCTCATGGCGGCGCCGGCATGCTGCCGGGCCTCTACGACATCCAGACCTTCCATTGTCGGGTACGCACGGTGTTCACCAACACCGTACCGGTCGATGCCTATCGCGGCGCCGGGCGTCCCGAGGCGGCTTACGTGGTCGAGCGCCTGGTCGATGCGGCCGCGCGCAAGCTTGGAATGACGCCGGATGCGGTCCGGCGCAGGAATTTCATCGCGCCGCGGGCAATGCCCTACAAGACCGCGACCGGCAAGGTCTACGATTCCGGCGATTTCACCGCGCATATGAAGCGGGCGATGGAAATCGCCGACTGGAAGGACTTCCCCAAGCGCGCCAGGGCCGCGAAGAAGCAGGGCCTGGTGCGCGGCATCGGCATGTCCAGCTATGTCGAGGTCTGCGGTACGATGGGCGAGGAGACCGCCAATGTGCGGCTCGATCCCAATGGCGACGTCACCATCCTGATCGGCACCCAGTCGAGCGGGCAGGGACACCAGACCGCTTACGCCCAGCTAGTCGCCGAACAGTTCGGGCTGGCGCCCGAACGCGTTCACATCTTCCAGGGCGACACCGACCAGGTCGCGACCGGCCTTGGCACCGGCGGCTCGGCTTCCATTCCGACCGGCGGCGTCAGCGTCGAGCGGGCAACCCGGGAACTCGGCACCAAGCTGAAGGAGATTGCGGCGGAAGCGCTGGAAACCAGCGCCGGCGACCTCGAGATCGATGATGGTACCGTGCGGATCGCCGGCACCGATCGCGCGATTTCCTTTGCCGAACTCGCAAATCGCCCCGGCGTCGATCCCTCGAAGCTGAACGCCAGCGCGACGTTCACGAGCGCGGACGGCACCTATCCCAATGGGACGCATATCGCCGAGGTCGAAATCGACCCCGCCACCGGCATCACCCGGATCGTGAATTACGTCATCGTCGACGATTTCGGAGCGACGCTCAATCCGCTGCTGCTGGCGGGCCAGATTCATGGCGGCACGATGCAGGGGATCGGCCAGGCCCTGATGGAGCAGGCGGTTTACGACCCGAAGGACGGCCAACTCGTCACCGGTACCTTCATGGACTATGCATTGCCGCGCGCGGCCGATGGTCCGTCGTTCACGTTCGAGACCCATAACGTGCCGTGCAAGACCAATCCGCTGGGCGTGAAGGGCGCGGGCGAGGCCGGCGCGATCGGCTCCTGCGCGGCGGTCGTCAATGCCATCATCGAGGGGCTGTGGCGCGAATACAAAATCGATCATATCGACATGCCGGCGACGGCGGAGCGGGTCTGGATCGCGATCCGCGAGCACCAGCGCCGGCACAGCCTGTAATGTCCGCCGGATGGAATGAAACGCGATTGGCGGTGTTGCAACCCTAGTCGCGGATCGCTTGCAGCATCCGCTCCAGAAACTGGAGAGCCGGAATGATGATGAGAACTGTCGTGGTGGCCGGAACGCTGTTGCTCGGTATCGGGGCCGTGGTGGCGCAACAGAACATGGTCAAGGAAGCGCAGACCACGATGAAGGGAAATGGCAAGAACGCCGGCGCGCTGGTGGCGATGGTCAAGGGCGAAAAGCCCTATGATCAGGCCGCCGTCGATGCGGCGCTCGCCCAGTTCGACCATACCGCCAAGAAACTTCCGACGCTGTTTCCCGAAAGCGTCAAGGGTCTCAAGACCGGCGGCGACTACAACACCTCACCGAAGATCTGGGAAGACAAGGCCGGCTTCGAGGCGCATATCACAAACTTTGCCAAGGTCGTGAGCGAAGCCAAGGGCCAGATCAAGGACCTCGACACGCTGAAGACGACATTGTCCGTCATCGGCAAGCAATGCGGCAATTGCCACGAGACCTATCGCGTCAAGAAAGGCTGACCTCGGCCTCATCACAGAGAAGGGGTGGACGCCCTGTGCGTCCGCCCCTTTCAACTGTGTCCTGCGAGAAGCCTTACTTCATCACCTGACCGCGAATTTCACCGCCCGGATTGGCCGCGGTATGGATGTTGACGTAGTACTTGCCGGCCTCGAGGTCGGCGGCCTGGGCATCGGTCAGCGTGGCGCTGCCTTCGACGGGGCTCGTGCTGGCACTGGGGATCGCGACGGCGACACCGGCGTTCTTGCCGGGCTCGGCCGGACCGTGGAAATGCGCCGCAGTGACGGGGCCGGTGAGCCCGGAATAGGTCAGCTTCCAGCTCAATTTCTTGCTGGCGGCGTCGTAGTCGATGTCGGCAGTACCCTTGCCCGCGCTGGTGTTGGGGGGCGTCTCCGACTTGGCGTCGAGGGTGGCCTTCATCTTCTCGGCGAACGCGGGTCCCGCAAACACAACGGTTGCGGCCAGCGCAAGCATGGCAAGCATGGTCTTGGTGTTCGGCATGGTTCTCTCCCTGTGGACGTCAAGTGATGGTGTCAGCCTCAAAACAATGGGATTTCGGCTTTATTCCCGCGATGGGTTTCCACGGTTATACATTTTCAGACAGTCTATGGCTTGAACAGTGGCGATACTAGCTGCGAAATCGAGGCGGGTGGGGACGGATCGATCAATGCCGCGACGAATTGTCCTTGCTGTGGTCATGGCTGGTGCCGCTGCTTTCAGTGCTTATTGGTGGCTTACCGTTCCCCCGGTTGTCCTTGCCGTTACCGAGGCCGCCTATACGCCAAATCGGGCGAATGGGCAGACAACCTTCAACGCCGCCGGATGTTCCTCCTGCCATGCCGTGCCCGGCCAGCCCGATCGCACCCGGCTCGGCGGCGGGCTTGCTTTGCCCTCGCCGTTCGGGACGTTCTACGTTCCCAACATCTCGCCCGATCCGGTCGATGGCATTGGCCGATGGACCGAGGCCCAGTTCGTCGACGCGGTGACGCGAGGGGTCTCACCCTCGGGCCTGCATTATTTTCCGGCCTTTCCCTACACGTCTTACGCCCACGCCAGGATCGAAGACATCCGCGATCTCTTCGCCTACCTGAAGACGCTGGCGCCGGTTGCCGGCAAAGTGCGCGACCATGACGTGCGGTTTCCGTTCAACATCAGGCGCAATATCGGGATCTGGAAATTGCTGTTCATGGACGACCGGCCCTTCAGGCCGGACGCGGCGCACTCGGAGCGGTGGAATCGCGGCGCCTATCTCGTCAACAGCCTCGGTCATTGCGCGGAGTGCCACAGTCCGCGCAATTTTCTCGGCGGCATCATTGCCTCGCAACGCTTCGCAGGCGGACCCGATCCGGACGGCAAGGGCTGGGTCGCGAACATCACGCAAAAGGGATTGAGCGATTGGAACGAGAAGGACATCGCCTATTTTCTCGAAACCGGACAGACGCCCGACGGCGACAGCGCCGGCGGTTTGATGGTGAGCGTGATCAGGAACCTCTCGCAGCTGAGCGAGGCGGACCGCGCCGCCATCGCCGACTACGTCAAATCGCTGCCGCCGGTCGAGGGACCGCCGCGGCCGAGCAAGACCACCGGGGACAGCGACAAGTCCTGACCTCGGCCGGCAGGCTTCGGCCGTCGTTCTTGCTATAGCGTTTCCCGGTTCACTCGAATCGTTGGTGCGTCTCCCGAGGCCTCATGGTTCGAGACGCGCGAAGGCGCGCTCCTCACCAGGAGGGTCCAACACCTCACCGAAAGGCCCAACCCTCGTCCTGAGGAGCGTCGCGAAGCGATGCGTCTCGAAGGATGAAGCCATTGAGGTCTAAATTGCGCTAGCCGGCACCGAACGCCTTGAAGGTGATGATGGTGTGGGTATCCTGGATACCCGGAATGACCTGCACCCTCTCATTGATGAAGTGGCCGATGTCGGTATCGTTGTCGACGTAGAACTTGACCAGGAGGTCGTAGTCGCCGGCGGTGGAATAGATCTCCGAGGCGATTTCCGCTTCGGCGAGCGCGTTGGCGACGGCATAGGACTGGCCGAGCTTGCATTTGAACTGAACGAAAAAGGGAACCATCGCTGTCGTCTCCGGGGCGTCGCGTTGCACCAATAGAGCAAAAAACCGGGCGCGGTGGCAAGCGAACTTGCCGGTCATAATGCCTCGCGCTAGGACAGGACATGACCGTACCGGGACCGCTGCAATACCTGCGAGCCGATCGATGACGGTGCCTGTCGCGCTCACCATCGCAGGCTCCGATTCGTCGGGTGGCGCCGGCATCCAGGCCGACCTGAAGACGTTCGCGGCGCTCGGCGTCTACGGCGCGTCCGTCATCACCGCCCTGACCGCCCAGAACACGACGGGCGTCAGCGGCATTCATCCGGTGCCGCCGGCGTTCGTGACCGCGCAAATCGACGCCGTTTTCGGCGATCTCGCGGTCGAGGCTGTCAAGATCGGGATGGTGGCGCAACTGGCGGCGATCGACGCCATTGCTGCGGGGCTGACGCGATGGTCGCCGCGGCACGTGGTGCTCGACCCCGTGATGGTCGCGACGTCGGGCGACCGGCTGCTCGCCCCGGACGCCGTCGAAGCGCTGCGAACGAAGCTTGCTCCCTGGGCTTCGCTGATCACGCCGAACCTCCCGGAAGCGGCGGCGTTGCTGGACGAGCCTGTCGCGCAGAGCGAAGCCGCGATCGAACGCCAGGGCCAGCGGCTGCTCGCGACGGGGTGTCGAGCCGTGCTGATCAAGGGCGGCCACGGCCAGGGCAGCGAAAGCATCGATTACCTGATCGATCCAGCCGGCACCATCGCGCTATCGGCGCCACGCCTTGCGACCAAGAACACCCACGGCACCGGCTGTTCGCTGTCGTCGGCCATTGCGGCAGGCCTTGCCAAAGGCGAGGACCTGGCAACCGCGGTCCGCCATGGCAAGGCCTGGATCAGTGCCGCGATCGCCGCGGCCGATCGACTTGGTGTCGGCCACGGCCACGGGCCGATCCATCATTTTCATGAATTCTATTGAGCCCGCGCGCCGTCGCCAGGTTGTCGCAGAGCCCTGATATCTGCGATCCGGGAATTGACGACGTGCGATTCGCATCAAGCTGGCCGGTGACGATGAGTCCGTCCGAGCTCGAACGCCTTCGAGCGACCGGTTATGGCAAGGCTTCAATCGTCATCACGCCGTCACGAAATCTTGTTAGATGCTTGCGCATGGGAATTGAGGCGATGAGTGAAGAGAGCCCGGAGCGGCGCTTTCGCACTTTGTTTATCTCCGACGTTCACCTCGGGGCGCGGGGCTCGCAGGCCGAACGATTGCTCGACTTCCTTCGCAGTCATGATGCCGACGCCATCTATCTCGTCGGCGATATCGTCGACGGCTGGGCATTGCAATCCAACTGGCACTGGCCGCAATCCCACAACGACTTCGTGCAGAAAATGCTGCGCAAGGCGCGCAAGGGCGCCAAGGTCGTCTACATTCCGGGCAATCACGACGAGTTCCTGAGGAATTACTACGGCACCCATTTTGGTGGCATCGATGTCGTGGAAACGATCATTCATGAGGGTGTCGACGGCCGGCGCTATCTGGTGATCCACGGCGATATCTTCGATCTCATAGTACAAAATGCGCGCTGGCTCGCCCATCTCGGCGACACCGCCTATGACTTCGCCATCCGGATCAATCGCCTTGTCAACATGTTTCGGCGCTGGTTCGGCGTGCCCTATTGGTCGCTGTCGCAATGGGCAAAGCTGAAAGTGAAAAACGCCGTGAATTACATCGGCGCCTTCGAGCAGACGCTGGCCGCCGAGGCACGGCGTCTCGGCGCCGACGGGGTGATCTGCGGCCACATCCACTACGCCACCATCCGCGACGAGCACGGCATCCGCTACATGAACTGCGGCGATTGGGTGGAGAGTTGCACCGCGCTGGCCGAACACGAGGATGGCCGTTTTGAAATCATCAGCTGGATCGAACCGTTGCGCCAGGTGGCGCCGGTTAGTTCAGTCGCAGTGCGCGCCGCCTGATGCGTATTCTGGTCGCGACCGATGCGTGGCACCCGCAGGTCAACGGCGTGGTCCGTACACTGACCATGATGGCGGAGGCGGCACGAGGTCTTGGCGTCGAGGTCAGCTTCCTCACGCCGCAGTCGTTCCTCACCGTCGCGATGCCAAGCTACCCCGATCTGCGGCTGGCGTTGCCGCGCCCGGCCAGGATAGCCCGGCTGATCGCTGCCGCGCGGGCCGACAGCATTCACATCGCCACCGAAGGGCCGATCGGCATCCTGGTGCGGCGCCATTGCCGCAGGCAGCGCTTGCCGTTCACCACGAGCTTCCATACCCGCTTCCCGGAATATGTCTCGGCGCGCGCCCCGATCCCTGAATCCTGGATATGGGCGGCGCTGCGTCGGTTCCACGGCGCGAGCCAGGCGGTAATGGTGGCGACGCCGGCGCTGGCAGCGGAATTGCGAACTCGCGGCTTTCGCAACGTGGTGTTATGGCCGCGCGGCGTCGATGCCGGGCAGTTTCACCCCCGCGCCGCCGATCTCGGCCTGCCGCGTCCAATCTTCATCTGCGTCGGCCGGGTTGCGGTCGAAAAGAATCTGGAGGCGTTTCTCGATCTCGACCTGCCCGGCACCAAAGTGATCGTCGGTGATGGACCGGCGCGCGCGGTGCTCACCGCAAAATATCCGCAGGCGGTGTTCCTTGGCGGGAGGCAGGGCGAAGCCTTGGCGGAAGCCTACGCCGCCGCCGACGTGTTCGTGTTTCCGAGCAAAACCGACACCTTCGGCCTGGTGTTGCTGGAGGCGCTGGCGAGCGGCGTGCCGGTGGCCGCATTTCCTGTGACTGGACCACGCGATGTGATCGGTGCGGCGCCGGTCGGCGCGCTGCATGATGATCTGCGGGCGGCGTGCCTGGCGGCGCTGTCGATCTGCCGGCAAGCCTGTCTCGACTTTGCCGCGAGGCATAGCTGGGAAGCCTCGGCGCGTGCCTTTGTCGACAATATAGCGACGATCCGCGCCGGCGACCTGGCCAGCGATACCGTTCAATTCGCAGCCGAGCGCCCCCGGGTCGTCGCCTGACCTGCCCCCGGGGCATCTTGCCCGCCCGCCCGGCGACGCGATACAAGGCGCGCATGACGGAACAATCCCCACTCCAGGTCAACTCGGCGGATATCGATGCGGCCGCGCGTGTGCTGGCACCGTTCGCGGTGCGAACCCCGCTGTTGTCGTCGCCGGCGCTCGACCAGCGCGCCGGCACAAGGGTGTTTCTGAAACCGGAACTGCTGCAACGGACCGGCTCGTTCAAGTTTCGCGGTGCCTTCAACAAGCTGTCATCGATCCCACCTGAAAAGCGCGGCGGCGGCGTGGTCGCGTTCTCGTCCGGCAATCATGCCCAGGGCGTGGCGGCCGCGGCGCGGCTCCTGGACATGCGGGCGACCATTGTGATGCCCGCCGACGCACCGCTCTCCAAACGCGAGCGCACCAGGGCCTATGGCGCGGAGGTGGTCCTGTACGATCGCGACCGCGAGGATCGCGAAGCGATTGCCCGCGACATCGCCGACAAGCGCGGCGCAACGCTGGTGCCGCCTTATGACGATCCCATGGTGATCGCGGGCCAGGGCACGGTGGGCCGGGAAATCGCCGAGGACATGGCGGCGCTTGGCGTCACGCCGGATATCGTGGCGGCGCCGGTATCGGGCGGCGGCCTGATCGCGGGGGTCGCCACCGCGGTCAAGGCGCGCTATCCGCAAGCCGAGCTGATGTCCGTCGAACCCGAAGGTTTTGACGATCATGCCCGCTCGCTGCGTGCCGGAAAGCGCGAACCGCATCGCGCCGAAGGCCGTACCATCTGCGACGCGCTGATGGCCTCGATCCCCGGCGAAATCACCTTCGCCATCAACAGCCGCTTGCTCACCCGAGGCGTCACCGTTTCCGATGCCGAAGTAGGCGCAGCAGTCGGCTTTGCCTTTCGCGAGCTGAAGCTGGTGGTCGAGCCGGGCGGGGCGGTCGGCCTTGCCGCACTTCTCGCCGGGCGCATCGATGCCCGCGGCAGGAACGTCGTCATCGTCCTGTCGGGCGGCAATGTGGATGCGGATCTGTTTGCGAAACTGATCGGCTGATCAGGAAAACAGCGCGATCTTCTCGGCCTGGCTCAGGCGCCGGATCGGCGCCAGCGGATCGGACGCCAGCGACACAGGTCTGCGCACGATCCCGCTCGCGACCAGGGTCGAGCCAAGGGAAGGTTGCGGCGGCGGCTCGGGTTCAGGGGACAGCCGAATCGTCGCAGCCGGTGTTGCAACGATCTCGGCGATCGTTTCGGGCTCGGCGGGCGCCGGCTCAGCGGCGCGCACGTCCTCGCCATAGATATCGGCATCCGCATCGGCCGGATCCGGCGCAGCCATTTCAAGGGCGATCAGGTCCAGCACGGCTTCGTCGTCGGCGTCGGCGGCCTCAGTGGTTGGTTCGGCCGGTTCGAGCGTTGCCACGGCCGCATCGACCGACACCGCCGAAACCGTGATCGAGGCTTCGGCGTCATGCGATGTGGTTGCAGGCGGCTCAGTCTCCGCGACGGCAGGCGTTTCGTCCGCGGCGGCGGAGGAGGGCGCTGCGATGATGGCTTCTTCGACATCCTGCGATGCCGCCTCGCGGTCGCTGAATTTGTCGAGTTCCTGGCTGATCAGATCGAACGCCGCACGCAGTGAAGCGCGGGGATCGCTCGACGAAATCTGTTCGCAGCCGGCTTCAATCGCCCCGGTCTGCGAATCGATCAGATCGCAAATCCGGCCGTCGGCGCCGATCTCGCGCCAGCGCCACGAGATTTCCCGGATCACCCGGATGCCCTTGCGGACCGGGGCCAACGCTGCTTCCAGGGCGAAGCGGTCGAGCGCGGCCGACGTGGCCGTTCTCGCCTGTTCGACGGCGCTCCCGATCGCGGTCAGCGCCTCCGCAAGCCCGTTGTCGGGCGGCTCCGATTTCTGGGCGGCGAGACATTGTTCGACCCGCGCCACCGCATCGAGCACCATGCGGGTGTCCGCATTGCGGTTGCGCTTGGCATATTCGCCGAGAAACCAGCGGCCCCGCGCCGTTTCCATGAACGCTTCGCTGATCGCGTCGTAATCCTCCTCGCTCGGCTGCGCGGCGCGAGCAGAGATCGGCGATAGGGCGAATGCTTGGTCGGCCATATTGAACTCTTCCGCGCAAATCACCGCGCGTTACGCTAACGATCACCACGATATCGACCGAATCGCAATTGAATTGATGCCGCCCGAATCACAAATCCCCATCCCATCGCAAGCGGCGCCCGAGCGATTCGCGGTGCGACTGGCGCTGTTTTATGCGGCGGTGTTCGGTCTCAGTGGCACCTATTTGCCGTTCTTCCCGGTGTGGCTGAAGGCGGTCGGGATCGACGCGTCGTGGATCGGGATCATCACGGCGGTGCCGGCGGTGACGCGGTTCACGGTGTTGCCGCTGGTGACGGGCCTTGCCGAAAGCCGTCAGCGCTGGTCACGGCGCAGGAGCCTTCGGCGGTTGTCCTCGCCGAGGTCCAACTGGCGCACGGCCTAACCTACGGGCTGACCCAGGTCGGTACCATGGGATTATTGGTGCGCCATGTGCCGGGCCATGTCACAGCAAGGGGGCAAGGCTATCTCGCGGCATGCAGCGGGATCGTCGCCAGCAGCGCGTCGATCCTGTCCGGCGCGGTGTACGCCCGCTATGGGCAGGGCGTCTATTACGTGATGGCGGCGATGGCGGCATCCGGCGCGGTGGTAATGTGGCGCGCGGCAGCCGCTGGCGGATCATCCCCATAGCGTGGCGTCCGGTGGGTAGACCAGGCTGCCGTCGTAACGCAAACCATTGTCGCGGTCGTGCGCGAGCAGCAGCGGACCATCGAGATCGACGAAGCGGGCCTGCTGCGTCAGCAGCATCGCCGGGGCCATCGCGAGCGAGGTTGCTACCATGCAGCCGATCATGATTTCGAATCCCAGCGCCTGCGCCGCCTCGGCCATCGCCACCGCCTCGGTCAGTCCGCCTGTCTTGTCGAGCTTGATGTTGACGGCGTCATAGCGCTCGCGCAGTCCCTGCAGTGAAGCACGATCGTGCACGCTCTCGTCGGCACAGACGGCGAGCGGGCGACGGATCTGCGCCAGCGCCTCGTCCTTGCCGGCGGGCAGCGGCTGCTCGACCAGGGTGACGCCGAACAGCGCACAAGCGGCGAGGTTCCGCTGCAGATTGTCCGGCGTCCAGGCCTCGTTGGCGTCGACGATGAGTTCGGATTCGGGGGCGGCCTTGCGCACGGCCGCGATTCGCTCGCCGTCGCCGTCGCCGCCGAGCTTGATCTTGAGCAGTGGCCGATGCGCTGCCTTGGCGGTCGCCGCCGCCATCGCTTCCGGCGATCCGAGCGAAATGGTGTAGGCGGTGGTACAGGCCCGTGGGGCGGGGCGTCCGAGCAGCGCCCAGGCTCGCTGCCCCCTGGTCTTGGCCTCAAGGTCGAGCAGCGCGCAGTCCAGCGCGTTGCGGGCGGCGCCTGCGGGCATTGCGGCCTGCAGGGCCTGTCGATCGAGACCCCGCCGCACCAGCTCCCGCATCGGCTTCAGCGTCGCCAGCGTCGCCTCCGGCGTCTCGCCATAGCGCGGGTAGGGCACGCATTCGCCGCGTCCGGTATGGCCACCCCGGCTGACTTCCGCCACCACCGTGACCGCTTGCGTCTTGGCGCCGCGGCTGATGGTGAAGGCGCCGGCGATCGGCCAGCGTTCGATTCGGACATTGAGCTTTACGGACTGGCTGGAAGTCATTTTAATATCTGGTAATTTCTGAACCGTATGCTTGCCCGGCGCAACCGGATATGACTGGTTGGCGAGCATTTCTGCAGGCAGCGGCGACGCGTTGGAACTCTCCCCTCGAAAATAGCGGAGAATCGGCACAGGAGTTGGCACCGTGAGCGGCGACCCGACATTGGAACGGATTGCACAGGGCAACGGACTTGCCCTGTGCGCGGCGGGTTCGTGGACCGCCGGCTTCGCGCCGGTGCTCGAGCAGATCGTGGCCGACGCCGAAAAGCTGACTGGCAGCCGGCCCAACATCTTCATCGATGTGTCTCAGGTCTCCAGGCTCGATACGTTCGGAGCCTGGCTGATCGAGCGCCTTCGCCGCAGCCTCAGTCAGGTCCACGCCGAGGCCAAGATCGCGGGGCTTTCGGCGAATTATTCCAGCCTGGTCGATGAAGTCCGCCGGGTAAAGGACGCGCCCGCCGCCGAGGTCACGGCGGTGACGATCACCGGCATGCTGGACCAGGTCGGACGCAGCGTGGTCGGCTTCGGCACCACCATTGTCGGACTGATCGACATGCTCGGCGCCGTGCTGGCGGCGAGCGCAAGGGTCCTGCGTCACCCCTCCAGCTTCCGCCTGACATCGACCGTGCATCACCTCGAGCAGGTGTGCTGGCGCGCGGTGCCGATCGTCGTGCTGATCACCTTCCTGATCGGCTGCATCATCTCGCAACAGGGCATCTTCCACTTCCGCAAGTTCGGTGCGGATATCTTTGTCGTCGACATGCTGGGCGTGCTGGTGCTGCGTGAAATCGGCGTGCTGCTGGTGGCGATCATGGTGGCGGGCCGCTCCGGCAGCGCCTACACCGCCGAACTCGGCTCCATGAAGATGCGCGAGGAGATCGACGCGCTGCGGACCATGGGGTTCGATCCGATCGAGGTCCTGATCCTGCCGCGGATGCTGGCGCTGATCATCGGGCTGCCGATCCTGGCCTTTCTTGGCGCCATGGCGGCGCTCTATGGCGGCGGGCTGGTGGCGTGGCTGTATGGCGGTGTCGATCCCGAAGCGTTCCTGCTGCGGCTGCGCGACGCCATCTCGATCGATCACTTCATCGTCGGCATCATCAAGGCGCCGGTGATGGCGGCGGTGATCGGCATCGTCGCCTGCGTCGAGGGGCTCGCGGTCGAGGGCAGCGCCGAATCGCTCGGGCGGCACACCACCTCTTCGGTGGTGCAGGGCATCTTCTTCGTCATCGTCATGGATGGCGTATTTGCGATCTTTTTCGCGTCGATCGGAATTTGACAATGGCGCCTGAAACGTCCGACGCCATCATCCGGGTTCGCGATATCTCGGTGCAATTCGGGACCACCAGGGTGCTGGACGGGCTCAATCTCGAGGTCAAGCGCGGCGAGATTCTGGGTTTCGTCGGTCCTTCCGGCGCCGGCAAGTCGGTGCTGACCCGCACCATCATCGGACTCGTGCCCAAGATCAGCGGATATATCGAGGTGTTCGGGATCGATCTCGACGCGGCGGACGCGCGGGCACGGCGCGGGGTCGAGCGGCGCTGGGGCATCCTGTTCCAGCAGGGCGCGCTGTTTTCCTCGCTGAGCGTGCGGCAGAATATCCAGTTCCCGGTGCGGGAGTATCTCAACGTCTCGCAGCGATTGCTGGACGAGATCGCGATCGCCAAGCTCGGCATGGTGGGGTTGCAGCCGGAGGTCGCGGACCGATTTCCCTCCGAGCTGTCCGGCGGCATGATCAAGCGCGTGGCGCTGGCGCGCGCGCTGGCACTCGATCCCGAACTGGTCTTCCTCGACGAGCCGACCTCCGGCCTTGACCCAATCGGCGCCGGCGACTTTGACGAACTGGTGCGCACCCTGCAGCGCACTTTGGGGCTGACCGTTTTCATGGTAACGCACGATCTGGACAGCCTTTATACCGCTTGTGACCGCATTGCTGTGTTAGGGAACGGTAAGATCATTGCGGCAGGATCGATGGCCGACATGCAGGCTTCGCAGCATCCCTGGTTGAGGGCCTATTTCCACGGCAAGCGCGCCCGCGCTGTCATGGGCTGATCGTTTGTCGGTTTCGGAGCTGGTTTGATGGAAACGCGGGCGAACTTCGTCCTGATCGGAGCGTTCACGCTGGCGGTGATCGCCGCGGCGTTCGGCTTTGTGATGTGGTTCCAGAGCCTCCATACCACCAAGGCCCGCACCCCGCTGCGCATCATCTTCGAAGGCCCCGCGGCCGGACTGCGGAACGGCGGAAGCGTCAATTTTAACGGTATCAGAGTAGGGGAGGTGATTTCGGTAAAGCTCGACAATCCGCGTCGTGTCGTCGCACTGGCGATGGTCGCCAAGGACGCCCCGATCCGCAAGGATACGCTGGTCGGGCTCGAATTTCAGGGACTGACCGGAGTAGCCGCGATATCCCTGAAGGGCGGCGAGGAGGCGGCGCCAAGCGTGCCCCTGGATGACGATGGCGTCCCGGTGCTGACCGCAGACCCCAATGCGCTGCAGGACGTGACCGAGGCGATCCGCGGGACGCTGCAGAACATCAACCGGGTCGTCGCCGACAACCAGGAGGCGGTCAAGAATTCGCTGCATAACCTCGAGGCCTTCACAGCATCGCTGGCGCGCAATTCCGAAAAGATTGACGGCATGATGCTGAAGGTCGATGGCGTGATGAGCAAGGCCGACAGCCTCATGCTCGGCCTCGATACGCTGGCCGGCGGCAAGGAGGGCGGCGAACTGTTCCAGACCGTAAAGTCGATCCGCGATCTGGCCGAGGATTTCGATAAGCGGTCGGGGGCGTTGATGTCCGACGGCCGCCGAACCCTTGGCGACATCAGCCGCGCGGTCAACAATCTCGACCGCAACCCGACCCGCCTGATCTTCGGCCCGGCCAACAGCAGTGCATCGGCGCCGCCGCCACCACCCGCAGCGGCCGAGAAGCGGCGGCCGTAACGCTTCTCACGAAAGTGGGTACGGGTTGGCGTGAAGAAAACGCGCCAAAGCAACAAACTGGCGCAACGCCGATCTCAATGGCTTCATCCTTCGAGACGCATCGCTTCGCGATGCTCCTCAGGATGAGGACTCATATCAGACCCTCATGGTGAGGAGCCGCGCCTTGCGCGGCGTCTCGAACCACGAGGCCTCGGGAGAAGCAACGATGATTCGAGTGAACCGGAAAGCACCTTAAAGCCCGGTTCTGATTCAATCAGAACCGAACAGGCTTTAGCCGAGCCGTCCCGCCGCGTGGGCGAGCAGGGTATAGACCATGCCCGTCTCCGAGGTGAGGTGGCTGCGCAGTATTTGCGGCCCACGTTCGTCGCGCGCGACCTCGTCGAGCAGCCGTTCGAACTCGGTGATATAGCGGTCGACGGTTTGCTTGAAGCTGCGGTCGGCGCGGTATTTGCGGGCGACCTCATCAAAGGCCTTCTGGCCGGCCGGCGTATAGAGCCGTTTGGTAAAGGCCTTGCTCTCGCCGCGCTGATAGCGATCCCACATCTCGGCGGCGAGATTGCGGTCCATCAGCCGGCCGATGTCGAGCGACAGCGACTCCAGCGGGTTGCCGGCGTCTGCCTGCTGCGGCGGGCGCGCGCGCGCGATCTCCTGGTTGCCGGTGTCGGCGCGGTTCAACAGGCCGGAGAGCCAGCCGTCGTTGCCCTGATCGGAACTTGCGGGGCTGACCGGCGGCGCTTCGGTGCGTCGCGAAGCCGGCATGCCGAGATCCGGCGGCGGCAGGTTCGAGGCGCTGTTGGTGTCGCGCATGCGCGGCGGTGGTGCGGAACGCGATGGCGCCTCGCCACGCCCGCCGGTGCTTGCCAGCATCGGCTCTTCCTCGCGCGGTGAACTCGCGCGGCCGGCGGTTACCACATCCAGTCCGCGGCCGTGGCGGGCCACGATCCGGTTCAATTCGGCCAGCGCCTCGATCTGGTCGACAATGACCTTGCGCATCTGCGAGGTGCTCTCGGCGGCCTCCTGCGGCATCTCGAGCACGCCGCGGCGCAGTTCGTTGCGCGTCGCTTCCAGCTCGTGATGCATCTCCGACGCCATTTGCTTCATGCTCGAGACCATGGCAGCGAACTTGTCCGCGGACTGCTGGAACATCGCATCGGCTTCCTGCGTGCCCTCCTGATAGAGCTGGCTCATGGTGTCGGCCGTCACCCGGCGCTCCTCCTCGGCTGCGGCGCGCACCGCCTCGAATTGCCGGCTGATGGCGACCGAACCGGCGCCGGCGGTCTCGGCGACCACCCTTGCGATGTCGCGGGCGCGCTCTTCCGCGGCGGCCAGCGATTCATCGAGCAGGCCGGTGAAACGCGACAACCGCTGATCGAGATCGGCGGTCCGCACATCGATCGCGGAGACGAGCGATTCCAGGACCGACTTGCGATCGGCGACCGACGCGGTGGTCGTGCGGTTGCTTTGCTCGACCGCGGCGGCGGCGTCGATCAGCGCGTTGCCGTGGATTTCAAACTGGCTCGACAGCGAGCCGAGATCTTCCAGCGCCCGTGCGGTCTTGCTGTTGAACACGGACAGCTGGTCTTCCAGCGTCTGGGTCGCGGCGCCGTTGCGCGAGGTGACGTCGTTCATCGCCGACACGAAATCGGCCACCCGGGTCACCAAGGCGCGCTCCAGCGAATTGAGATTGTCGTGCGCGCCGGTCAACACTTCCTGCAGCAGGATATTGCCTTCGCGCAGCCGCTCGAACAGCGCGACGGTGTCGGTGCGCAGGATCTTGCTGGTCTCCTGCATCTCGGTCACCGCGGCGATCGATACCTGGCGCGACTGGTCGATTGCTGCCCGCGACGACAGCTCGAGGTCCTTGATCGATTTGTTGACCGCGCCGGTCGCCACTTCGCCCGCGGTGGTGATGGTCCGCGCGACGTCGGATCCGTTGCCCATCAGCGACTGCGAAAATGCTTGTCCCCTGGTCTCGATCGACTTCAGCGCATCGGCCGTGACGCGGTCGATATCGAAGGTAAGCTGGCTGGTCCTGGCGCCGATCGCCTCGACCAGCGTTCCACGCTTGCCGTCGATCATCTGCGACAGCCGTTCGGTCTGCTGTTGCACATAGGCGACGATTTCGTCGGACTTGCCGGTCATGGTTGACCCGAAGCCGCTGCTGGCGGCGAGAACCGACCGTTCGATCTCGCTCGAGGCCGACTTGATCCTCGAACTGACTTCGTTCGATACCGACACCAGCGTGCTCTGCGCCGTGAGCGCGGTGGCCTGGATGTTGTCGGTGGTGTTCGCGGTCACCGCACCCAGCGAACGCTCGATGTCGGTGGAGATCGCCTTGATCTGGCTTGCGGCATCGGCCGACGTCGCCGCAAGCGAATTCTGCGCCTCGCGGGCGCTGCCAAGGATCGAAGCGGCGGTGTCCGCCCCGACCATGGAGAGCGTGCGTTCCACATCGGATGCCAGCGACTTGACGTGGTTGGCGGCGTCCGAGGAGGCGGTTACCAGCGTGGTCTGGGCCTCGCGTGCGCCGGCCGTGACCGCCTCGGCGGTTGCGGTCCCGGCAAGGGTCAGCGAACGTTCGACGTCGGCTGCCAACGACCTAACCTGGCTCGCGGCGTCGGTGGAGGCCGTCACCAGCGTGGTCTGGATCTCGCGCGCGCCCGAGAGGATCGAGGCGGCGGTTGCCGACCCCGCGGCCGCAAGCGTGCGTTCGACGTCGGCGGTCAGCGACTTGATCTGGGTGGCGGTGTCGGTCGAGACCGACAGCAAACTGGTATGCGCGTCGCGCGCGCTGGTCACGATCGAGCTCGCGGCATCGCTGCCGACCGCGGTCAGAGAGCGCTCGATTTCCGCCGAAGTCAGCTTCAGCCGTTCGCCGACCTCGGAGGAAACCGTCAGCAGCGACTGCTGGGCCGTGCGGGCGCCGGTCTGGATGGTCTCGCTGGTATTGACCACGAGGTTCGTCAACGAGCGTTCGGCATCCTCGACATGCGACCTGATCGTGGCGGACAGGTCCTCGGCGCGCGCCAACAGGCCTTCGCTCGCCTGGCGGCCGCTGCTCTCGATGCGACCCGCGACGGCTTCGACGCGGGAGCCGAGAAGATCCTCTAGCTGCGCCACCCGCACATCGATGTCGGAGGCGACCGCGCCGACCCGGGTCTCGATACCCTGATGGATTTCCTGGAATCGTGCCGTGATGGTGTCGGTCAGGTGGGCGCTGCGGCCGTCGATGGTTTCGGTCACGCTGGAAATGCGCTGATCGACCGCCTCGATCGCCTGCGCCGTGCCCGTGGTCAGCGAAGTCGTCAGGTGGGTGAGGCGGGAGTCGACGGACTGAAGCGCCTGTACGGTGCCGTCGGTCAGCGACGAGGTGAGCTGGGTAAGGCGTGAATCGATCGACTGGATCGCCTGGGCGGCGCCATCGGTCAGCGATGCGGCCAAGGTGCCAAGCCGGCCGTCGATGGTCTCGGTGACCGATTTCGCGCGCGCATCGAAGGTCTGTTCGAGTGACTTGAGGCGTCCGTCGACCGACTCGTCGAAGAACCTGATCTTGCCGTCGAGCGAGCTGTCGAGATTGGTGATGCGGGAGCCGAGCGTGGTCTCGAATTGCACGAGGCGCTGGTCGAGCGTGGCGGTGATCGCGCCGCCATTGGAGCTGAGACGGCTGTCGAAATTGTCGACATAGTTCTTCAGGCTGTCCGCAATGTCCTGCGTGCGCTGACCCATGCGCTCGACGATTTCGCCGCCGAAGGTTTTGACGGTGCGGTCGAACTCGGAGATATGGCGGGTGATGAGCGCGCCCAGCATGCCGCTGTCGCGCGCGAATTTCTCCGCAAGCTCGCCGCCCTGGTTCTTCATCAACTCGTCGAAGGCGCCCATCTGCAGGCTGAGCGTATCGTGCGCGGTTTCGGTCTGGCCGACGACCTTGGCCACCAGCGTATTCACCGTCACATCCAGCGCGTCGCTCGCCTTGTCACCGCTGGAGAGGATTTGGGTCGCGAGCCGATTGCCGGCGTCGTCGATCTTGCTCACGAGATCGCTGCTGCGCAGTTCGAGCTCGAGCAGCAGCGAATCGCCGGAGTTCTTCAGCGAGTCGTGGACCTGCTCGGTGCGGTCGGAAATCGTGTCGACGATGGAGGACGAGCGTTGCTCGAATTCGCTGGTGATGCGGTCGATCCGTTCGTTCAGCAGTTCGTGGACGCGGTCGGCGAGATCGACGAACTCGTCATGCACGTGACCGGTCTTGAAATTGAGGCTGGTGGTAAGACGCTCGCTGGCGTCGAGCACCGCGCGCGCGGTTTCGGAGCTGGCTTCCTCGAGCCGATCGAGCAGGTCGCCGCCGCGCTCGCCGAGCGCGAGGATCATGTTGTCGCCGGCATTGCTGAGCGCGCTGGTGATGTGGGCGCCGCGCTCTTCCAGCGCGCCGGTGATGGTCTTGGCGACTTCATCGACGCGGGATGCGATCGCATCCGAAATCAGGGCGATATCGTGGCGAAGGTCGATCTGCACGCCGGAGATGGCGCTGCGAACCTGCTCGGCCTGGCCGACCAGATTGTCGCGCTGGTGGGCGATATCCTGCAGCAGCGCGCGGATGCGCACCTCGTTGTCGCTGTAGGCGCGCTCGAGCGCCGAGACTTCGTTGGCGACCAGGGTCTCGAGTTCGCCGGCGCGCGCGATCGCGCGCTCGACGCCGTCACCCATGGCGGCGACTTCGCGGCGGATGGCCTGGCCGACGGTCACCATCGAGTCGCTGGCTGCGCTCTCCGGCTCCGAGAAACGGATCGCAACCTGCGCCATCGACTGCGCGATCATGCGCAATTCCTGACCGCGCCAGGAAAGACTGGCCAGGAAGTAGATCAGCAGCACCGGCGCGACGAACAGTGCCGCGAGGCCGGCGAGCGCCAGTATGCCGCCGCCGCCCTCACCGATCGCGGCCCGCAGCGACGGCAGGAAGCTGATCATCAGGATTGCCGCGCCGATGATCCAGACCGCGGCAAAAAGGGTGGCGAGGGTGTAGACGCTGCGGGCCGGCCGGCCCTTCTGAATGGCCTGCAGAATCTGTCCGATGGTTTCGCGGTCGTCATTGGCGGCGCGACGCGCCGGACGCGACTCCTCGATCGGGTCGAATATCTGCCGATCCTCGCGCGGGCGTGCGTCGAACGTGCTGTCGTCGTAGGCCGGCGCCGAGGTGCTGGTCGGCGTCGCATCGTTGCGTACCGAACCGCGGCCGTCGTTGACGCCGGGCGCTTCGCTGATGTTGAGGGCTTCCTGGATGGCAGAAAGCGCGACTTCGGTAGGGTCTTTGACCTTCTTTGGATTGTTCGCCATGTTCAGTCTGAGCCCTCTTTGTACTTTACGCGACCGGACCGTCTTGCGCGAAATGCCCCATGCAAGCTCGAAGCCGGCCTCAAGGCCCGCGCGACGCCAGGGCGCAGGCGTTGGTCGGCTTATCGCTACATCCGCAAACATCCTATTGGGAAGGCGAAGCGAATGAAATGGGCGCGATTAACCCAACCTTAATCATCGTTAACAGCGCCGCGCCGTAAAGCCTTAGCACGTCTTGGAATTCTCGATCCGGTGGATCGATCGAGGCAGGATTTTGTCAAAAACAAGGCGGAGTCGCGGCAACGGCCCGAACGTTCCGTTAACCATTGGTGTGATTGGCTCGCGAAAACGCCGGTCCGGCGAGGCCGGATCGGGCAATTGAGCTATCGCCGTGCCGCTTCATCTCGAACGGATTGACTGGATGCCGTCCCCACCGCTCGCGCCCGATGACGGTCCGATCGATACCGGACACCTTGCCCAGATGACATTGGGCGATGCCAGCCTCGAGCGCGAGGTGCTGGCGATGTTCTCGGCCCAGGCCGCCGGACTGGTCGGCAAGCTCGCCACCCTGCCTTCCGACGCCCTTGCACTCGCCCATACGCTGAAGGGCTCGGCGCGCGCCATCGGGGCGTTTGCCGTTGCCGATGCCGCCGCAGTGTTGGAAGCGGCGATCCGGAACGGCAATGATCCACAGCCCGCGCTGGCCGAACTCGCGGGTGCCGTCGGCGAGGCCCGGGTGGCCATCGACGCGATTCTGCGCCGGTCCTGACTTCCCGGGCAACTCCCGGGCGTCCGCCTGATCGAGGCCCGCAGCTTTTCGCCCCGAACGCTGGCGTGGAGCGGGTCGACCCGTTATAGGACTGCCCGGACCTCCCTCATCTGCGCAGCACGAGCATCATGGCCAAGATTACCTTTGTCGACCACGCCGGCGAAACCCGTACCATTGAGGTCGAAAATGGCGCGACCGTGATGGAAGCGGCGATTCGCAACGCCATTCCCGGGATCGAAGCCGAGTGCGGCGGCGCCTGCGCCTGTGCGACCTGCCACGTCTATGTCGATGAGGCCTGGCGCGACAAGGTCGGCACGCCGTCGCCGATGGAAGAGGACATGCTGGATTTCGGCTTTGACGTGCGGCCGAACTCGCGGCTGTCCTGCCAGATCAAGGTCAGCGACGACCTCGACGGTCTCGTGGTGGCGACGCCGGAGCGGCAGGCCTAGCGGAGCGGCGGCACCACGTTGACGCCGCGGCGCAGCCAGGGCTGAAAGTTCCGGACGATCTGTTCGGTCAGCCGCGTCGGTTTGCGGGTGTCTTCGTCGATCAGCACTGTCACCGCCTGCGCCGACGCGACGCATTTGCCTTCCGAGAACACCACCTGGTCGAAGGTCACGGAAGTCCGGCCAAATTTCGCGACCCCGAGCCCCATCTCGATTTTTCCCGGCCAGCGCAGTTCGGCGCGGAAATGGATATCGATCCGCACCATGATCCAGGCGAGGCCCGCGGGCATCAGTCCGTAGCTGCGGTCTTTCATCAGCGTGACGCGGCCGGTTTCGAAATAGGTGGCGTACACCGCGTTGTTGACGTGCTGGTTGGGATCGAGGTCGGCAAAGCGCACATTGTCGGTCAGCCGGTATGGAAAATCTTCCAGGCGCGGGGCGGTATCGAGGCGGGCGGCTGCATTCACGGGGGAGCTCCGGCGGTTCACGCCGTTACAGCCGAGTTCGCGAACTCCGGCAAGGGGTTGCGGCGCACCCCTACAGCCCATTTATGGCTTTCCTCGAACCGCACTCTTGGCTAGACAGGCGCAGCCCAAACCACTCCCGACCTGCAAGGACGCGTGGCCTCGCTGAAATTCGGCCGGCCGGCGCAGATCAACCGAAAAGAAGCGACATGAGCGAAGCGATCAAAACCGATGTCCTGATTATTGGCGCGGGCCCGTGCGGACTGTTCGCCGTTTTCGAGCTGGGCCTGCTCGACATGAAAACGCATGTTGTCGACATCCTCGACAAGATCGGCGGCCAGTGCGCCGAACTCTATCCGGAAAAGCCGATCTATGACATCCCCGGCATTCCCTTCGTGACCGGCCAGGGCTTGACCGAGGCGCTGCTGGAGCAGATCAAGCCGTTCAATTCGACCTTCCATCTCAATGAAATGGTGGAGACGATCGAGAAGATCGGCGATCCCGGCTTTCGCGTCACCACCGACGCCGGTCAGGTATTCGAATGCAAGGTCGTGGTGATTTCCGCCGGCGGCGGATCGTTCCAGCCGAAGCGGCCGCCGGTGCCGGGCATCGAAGCCTATGAGGGCACCTCGGTATTCTACTCGGTGCGCAAGATGGAGCAGTTCCGCGAAAAGGAGATATTGATTGTCGGCGGCGGCGATTCCGCGCTGGACTGGACGCTCAATCTGCATCCGCTCGCAAAGCGCGTGACGCTGCTGCACCGGCGCGATGATTTTCGCGCCGCGCCGCACAGCGTCGAGCAGATGCGCGCGCTGGTGGCCGCCGGAGAACTTGATTTGAAGATCGGCCAGGTGACCGGCCTCGAGGGCGAGGGCGGCGTGCTGTCGGGGGCTGCCGTCAAGGGCGGCGACAATGCGATGTCGAGGGTCGCATGCGATACCATGCTGCCGTTCTTCGGGCTCACCATGAAGCTCGGGCCGGTGGCGAACTGGGGCATCGCGCTCGAGAACAATCTGGTGCCGGTCGAGACCGCCTCGTTCGAGACCAATGTGCCGGGCATTTTCGCCATCGGCGATATCAACACCTATCCCGGCAAGCTGAAGCTGATCCTGTGCGGCTTCCACGAGGGTTCGCTGATGGCGCAGAAGGCGCACCGCTATGTCTATCCGGACAAGCGGCTGGTGTTTCAATACACGACGTCGTCGTCGAGCCTGCAGAAGAAGCTCGGCGTCAACTGAAACTGTTCGCCGAGTGCGGCACCCGGAACCGCGGCGCTTGCGGCAAGGCCATGGCTGGTCGGCATTCTCACGCCATCTTTGTGACCCATCGGTGGGTCAGGATCGCCCGATGTCGCGATGCGGTACTGGAACCCTCGGCGAAATGGCCGTACTCTGCGGGCCATTGCCGATGTTTGATCAGGTGATGTCGATGTGGACTGCTGTATCCGGATTTCGATCGGTGTTGCCGGTGCTGACGAGCCTCACCATGCTCGCCATGATGCTTCCGGCACGGGGCGCGGAACCGTCCGCGGCCGGGCTCTGGCAGAAGATCGAGGACAACAAGCCCGTCATCTGGGTCCTTGTGGTCGATCACGAGGACGGCATCTTCGAAGGCGTGATCGCCAAGACGTTCCCGGAAGATCCCAACGAGATCTGCGCGAAATGCACCGACGACCGCAAGAATGCGCCGGTACTCGGAATTTCCTTTATCCGCGACATGAAGCGCGCGGGATTGAAGTATGAGGACGGCAACGTTCTCGATCCGCGCGACGGCAAGATCTATCACGCCAAGATGAGCGTGAGCCCCGACGGCCAGACGCTGACGATGCGCGGCTATTGGGGGATTTCGCTGCTCGGCAAGAATGAGACCTGGTACCGGCTGCCGGATTCGGCGATGGCCTCGGTCGACCCCGCCATCGTGGCGAAATACCTGCCGTCGCAGGCCGCGGCGATGAAACCGCCGGTCGCGGCGAAGAGGGGTGTGACCCACTGACGCCGGTGCCGACCGCGCGACGCCGTCACCGCGACGCCGTCACCGCGACGGTGGCACCGCCGCGACAGGCGGCGCCGGCTCGGCGGTGACTTCCGGCACGGCACCGAGATTGAGCACCGCGGCAGCGGCCGGCAATGCCGCGTCGGCCATCGCTGCATAGCCTTCGGCGGTGGGGTGGATTGCGCCGCCATACACGGCAGACAGAACGCCCCAGGTCGCATCGTGGATATCGGCGGGCTGGCTCGCCGACGGCAGCCCCTGCGGATAGGTCATCGCCGCAAAGTAACTGTCATTGGCGTCGCGGATCCAGCGCGCCCGCGGCAGGTAGGCGCGATATTCGCTGGCGCCGCGGCCGCAGACCATCGGCTGGTTGGCCGCCGTGACGAGGTCCGGATTGAAGCTGTCGCCTTTGTCCGAGAAGCACTCGCGATCGAATTCCGGATCGGATGCGGCGCGCGCGCAGAATCCGTGAGCGGCGAAGGTGGCCTGATGAGCATCGACGAAGGTCATGCGATCACCCGCGGGGTCGTTGCAGAGCACGCCGCCCTGGCACAGGGCAAGCGCCTTGAGCTGCGGCAGGAATTCGTTCTGAACATAGTCCGATACGCCGGCGAGCCGCTGCGGATCCACATTGAAGGAGGGATGAATATCGAAGCCGGCGCGGCCGCCGGGGCAGGGCGCGCCACCGGCCAGCGTCGGATTGGCATAGGAGACGTAAACGACATGCGACATGTCGCCAACCAGAGGCTTCAGCGCCTCGCGCAATTTGGCAAATCCGCGCGGCAGATCCCGCGCCAGCGCTGCGCGCGAATCCTCCACCGAACCGATCAGGCCCGTGCGCTGGAACAATTCGCGTTCGGTGGGGGTGTCGACGATCACGTCGGCGACCAGTCCGGAGAAATTGATGTCATTGGCGCCGATCGACAGCATCACCAGGTCGAGCGTGCGGTCGGGTTGCCGGTGCTTGGCGGCGCTGAGGGCGGCGCGTAACTCGGCCAATTGCGCGCTGACGGTATGGCAGGACGCTGCCGATTTCGCCGGCGGGCATTCCCGGGCGCGTTGCGGACCGAACAGCCCGTCGGCGATGGTGGCACCGGTGCAGGCCAGCGGCAGATACGTCACCGCGATGTGCGGGTAGCGCACGGCGAGCGCCAGCGCGGTTCGGGTCTGGTAGCTGTAGAGCGAACGGTGGCAGGCTGAATTGAACCAGGTCGCGCTCTGGCGCTGCCAAACCTGCAGGGAATCCGGCGCCCCGCAGGCGCGTCCGCCCTTGTAGCCGGCGCGGCTCGGGCGGTAATACTCGCTGCCCGCGGTTCCGAGATAGGAGCGGAAACAGAATCCCTCATCGGCCAGCGCGATCGCGCGATCCGGATCGCCTTCGCCCGATGCGATGCTGTCGCCGAGCCCGGCGATGAGGATGTCGCGCACCATGATGTCGGCGGTCAGGTGCTGTGGCGCCTCGGATCCGCTGGAAACGTCCACGGTCGCGACCGTGCGCAGGCCGTATCGCGCCCGCAAGTTGATCGGCTCGGCGCAATCCTGTGTGGATTGCTGCGGACCGCCGCCATCGTCGAACGACCAGGCGCAGACGGCGCCGACCGGAACCTGGCCGCTGAGCCGAACGGTGACCGGGTGATCCACCGGCGTCAGATAGCTCTCCTTGACGTTATCGCGCGTGCACGGCTCGCTGATGCGGCCGGCGGGATCGATACAGAGCCGGTTCACGGTGTTGCGTGCCCAGCCGCGGCCATCGCTCTGCAGCTCGAGCGCCTGTTCCGATTCGAGAATGCTGCCATTCTGTGCGCTGTCGGTATGGATCAGGAAATCGCGCTCTTCGCGAAACAGCCGGAAGCGGTTGCGGACTTCCCAGGAAATCTGCATGTCGGGAGAGCCCTGTGCGGCGGCCCACTCCGCAGGCAGCGTCCCCAGCGCCGCAAGCAGCAGCGCGTAGATTATCATCGGGCGAAGGTGAATTCGTATCATGGCGCCTTTGACGTCACTGATGGGGCAGAAATAAGAATGCCGGCTGCCTTCCGGCTCCCTAGCGTGACTTCAGCCGCCTGATCGGCTGCGGCAGCGCGACCGGGGGCGGCGGGGCCTCGCTCACCTTGCGGCGATCCTGCCAGGGCCGCACGACGTTGAGCCAGAGTTCACGCGTTCCCATGATGGAAATCGCGATGCTGAAGGGGATCAGGAAATACAGGATCCGGAACACCACCAGCGTGGCCAGCAATTGTTCACGCCCGAATTCGGGCAGCGCCACCAGCATCGCGGCGTCGAACACGCCGAGGCTGCCCGGCGCATGACTGGCGAATCCGAGCAGGGTGGCCAGGATGAACACCACCGCCAGCGAAATGAAATCGATGTGCGGCTGCGCCGGCATCAACAGATACATCGCGAACGCGCAAAAACCGAGATCGACCACGCCGATCAGCATCTGCAGCAGCGTCAGCCGCGCCGACGGCAGCACCACCTTCCAGCCGTTCTGCCCGAGTTCGCGGCGTTCCTCCCCCAGCACCAGCCAGATGAAATACGCCGCGATGCCGCCGAGGCAGCCGATCGCAATCAACCGGTTGATGGCCGCCGGCAGCAGGTCCATGGCCGATGCCGCCCACGGGTGCAACGCCATCCCGAACCCGAGCACGAACAGATTGCCGAGCCAGAACGTCAGGCCGGAGAGAAAGCAGACCTTGGCGACGTCGATGGCATTCAGCGCATAGTCCGAATAGATCCGGAAGCGGATCGCGCCGCCGGTGAACACGGTGGCGCCGATATTGTGGCCGATCGAATAGCTGGCAAAGCTCGACAGCGCCGCGATGCGATACGGCACATGCTTCTTGCCGATGGTCCGCAGCGCAAAGAAATCGTAGAATGTCAGCGTGCAAAACGCGCCGATCACGCATAGCGCGGCGAGCGCGATATGGGCGGGAGGAATATCCGTCAGCGCCGTCAGGATCACGCCGGTGTTAACCCCCTTGAGGGTGCGGACCAGGGTCGTGATCGCGAGGACGATGATGAGGAGGCTCGCGGCGATTCCGAGCCGTTTCCAGCCGATCCGTTCCTTGAAGCCACGCCCGAGCGTGGTCAGCAGTCGATGCATTCATCCTCCCGGCGGGGCGGCAACAAGTCCGAAACCCTTCGAAGCCACGCTGCCAGGCGGCAGCCAATCGCTCCTCAGGCGAAACCCATAAGGCAAAAACGTCGCGATGTGCAGTCCTTGACAACGCCGGCTTCGACATTCGGCCGGCGCGGCTGTCACATCCCGTACATATGCATTGCCACGGAAGATTCGAGCCGGCGCGCCTTTCTTGCGGCCGTGGACCCTGCGGCGATTGTTCCGATGTTCCGTCGCGAGCCGCAGGAACATAGCGGCGGCCCGCCGGTTAGCGCGGTATCAGCAATCGAACATATCGGCGCTTCCGCGGGACCAGCGGCCGCGCTGTCGTGTTCCCCAAACAAAAGGACCCCACGCGATGGGAATCTTCTCCAAAGACATCAAGAACATGAATGACCTGTTTGTGCATCAGCTGCAGGATATCTACTATGCCGAGAAACAACTCGTGAAGGCGCTGCCGAAGATGGCTGAAAAGGCCACTGACAAGCAGCTCAAGCAAGGCTTCCTGACCCATCTCGAGGAAACCAGGACCCACGTCCAGCGCCTCGAGGAAGTATTTCGGATGCATGGCGCTGCCGTGAAGGCAGTCGACTGTCCGGCGATCGACGGCATCATCGAGGAAGCCGATGAGGTCGCTGGCGAGGTCGAGGACAAGAGCGTACTCGACGCCGCGCTCATCAACGCTGCCCAGGCGGCGGAGCATTACGAGATCGTGCGCTACGGCAGTCTGATCGCCTGGGCCAAGCAGCTCGGCCGCAACGATTGCGCGGGCGTCCTGCAGAAGACCCTGGACGAGGAAAAGGCGGCCGACAGGAAGCTGATCATGCTGGCGGAGAGCAAGATCAATCTTCGCGCCGCGAGCTGACGGCAGCCATCGTTGAGACAATACGTCGCGCAGATCGGATTTGCAGACGCCTGAATCATTAATTCGCCTTGTGCCGCAACATTAGGTGTCGGGATATGCAAAGGAAGGTGTACAACGCCTGCTCATATTGAGAGTCAGGAACGTCGATGGAGGAAATAGGCCGCGCCGGCGCGGGTGTCGTGGCGTACCAGGCGGAGTCGCTGCCTCGTCCCATCGGGGCAATTCGCAGGCGAATCAACTGGCGCTACGCGCTCGCGGTCGGAAGCTATCACCTGATTGCATTGTTGGCGTTCTTTCCCTGGTTCTTCAGCAGAACCGGTGTCGTGCTTGCGGTGAGCGGCGTCTATGTTTTCGGCGGTGCGGGTATCAATCTTTGTTACCATCGGCTGTTGAGCCACAGAAGTTTTGTCTGCCCACTTTGGCTTGAGCACACATTTGCAATCATCGCGGTCTGCTGCCTGGAAGATACGCCGGCACGATGGGTCGCCACGCATCGTCTGCACCATCATCGCGCCGACGAACGGGCCGATCCGCACAGTCCGCTGGTCAATTTGTTCTGGTCGTACATGGGCTGGCTGTTCATCGAGAATACCGATTGCAGCCGGACCACGGCGTATGACCGTTATGCGCGCGACATCATCCGCGACAAATTCTATCGCTGGATCGAGCGGGCCGTCGTCTGGATTACGTTCGCTCAGTCGCTGCTGTATTTCGCGGCGGCCTTTTTGATCCGATTATCGCTGGGAGGAACGGTCGAGGAGGCGTTTCAATTCGGCGCAAGCGTTTGGCTATGGGGCGTCATCATCCGAACCGTTCTGGTTTGGCATGTCACATGGTGCGGCAATTCCTTTCCGCATTTGTTCGGCTACCGCAACTACGAAACCAACGACAACAGCCGCAACAATGTGCTGGTGGCCATCATCACCAGCGGTGAGGGATGGCACAACAATCACCACGCTGATCCGGGTTCGGCATCGAACCAGCGGCACTGGTGGGAGATCGATCTGACCTATCTGCTGCTGCGATTGCTGGTTCTGCTGGGTCTGGCATGGGATGTCCAACTGCCGAAACGGCCCATTCCACCCACCGCTTGAGACGCATGGCGGGCTGAACGCATCACATTCCCGGGCGATGCGACGCATCAAACCGGGAATCTCGAGATTCCGGGTCCGCGCCAAGCACTGTCTCCTGGAATCGCGGCTGTCAGATGGCTGCGTCGTTATCGGCGATGGTGGACAGGAACACTTCGATCGCGACCGAAGTGTTTGCCTGCAACGGAAATTCCTGGTCCGCGTTGGTTCCCCGAAGTGAGGTGACCGATGCGAACTACTTCCCTTGAGCTCCAGCCGGTGGTGGCTGCCGTCACAAATTCCCGGCCGCACGAGAAATCGGCCTCCACAAACCTCTCGACGTCGCTGACACTCGCGGCCATGAGCCTCGGCTACGGCGTGGTCCAGCTCGATGTCACCATTGTCAATACCGCGCTGAACAGCATCGGCGGCTCGTTGGGCGGCGGCGTCTCGCAGCTGCAATGGGTCGTCAGTGCCTATACCATTGCGTTCGCGGCCTTCATTCTGACCGCGGGCGCGCTCGGCGATCGCATCGGCGCCAAGCGGGTTTTCATCGCCGGTTTTGCCATCTTTACCGCTGCGTCGGTCGGCTGCGCGCTTGCCCCCAACGCGGTCATCCTGATTGCGGCGAGAGCGGTCCAGGGACTTGGTGCGGCCATTCTGGTGCCAAACTCGCTGGCGCTGCTCAGTCACGCCTATCCGGAAGAAAAGCAGCGCGGCCGCGCGGTCGGCATCTGGGCGGCCGGTGCCAGCATTGCGCTCACCGCAGGACCGCTGGTCGGGGGCGGATTGATCGCGCTGGTTGGCTGGCGATCGATCTTCCTCGTCAATCTGCCGGTCGGCCTCGCCGGGCTGTGGCTGAGCGCGCGCTATGCCCGCGAGACCACCCGATCGCCGCAGCGCGAAATCGATTTGCCGGGACAGATCGCGGCGATCGCCGCGCTTGGCTGTCTCGCCGGTGCCGTCATCGAAGGCGGTTCATTGGGCTGGAGCAATCGTTGGGTGATCGCGGGCTTCGTGACATCGGCGGTTCTGTCAGTGCTATTCATCGTGCGGGAGAGGCGTGCGTCGCAACCAATGCTGCCGCTGTCGCTGTTCGCGCACCGCATGTTCGCGCTGTCCTCGCTGGTCGGCCTTCTCGTCAACGTCGCCTTCTACGGCCTGATCTTCGTCTTCAGCCTGTATTTCCAGCGCGTCAACGGCATGTCGGCATTCGCGACCGGGCTCGCCTTCCTGCCGATGATGGGCGCGGTGCTGCCCGTCAACCTGTTCGCACCGCGCATGGCGGAGCGCATCGGCGCGCCGGCGACCATCGCCGCTGGCGCGGCGCTGGCAGCGTTCGGATGCCTGGCACTGCTCGGAATCGGGCAAGGGACGAGCTATTGGGCAATTTGCGGCCAACTGATCGTCATCGGCGGCGGCCTGGGTCTGCTGGTGCCACCGCTTACGTCAACGCTGCTGGGCAGCGTCGAGAAGTCACGTTCCGGCATCGCCGCGGGCGTCCTCAACGCGACCCGGCAAACCGGCAGCGTGCTCGGCGTCGCGTTGTTCGGCTCGCTGGCTGGACACGCAAACGGGTTCGTGGCGGGTGCACATGCATCGCTGATCATCTCCGCCGGCCTGCTGCTTGTGGCAGCAGCGGCGATCGGGTGGGGCACGTCCAGGCCGACGTAGCTCACGCCTTGCGCAGCGCAAAATGCGCGCCACAGAACGCCATCGCCGCGCCGAGGCACAGCGCCGCGAGACCGGCCAGCACGCCCGATATCGTCGGAATCGGGCTCGGCGCCGAGGCCGCCTGGCCCGCGCCCAGCAGCACCAGCACGCCGACCGCGATCAGGAATTGCCGCATTCGCTGCGGAATTTGTCCCGAGACGGCGCTTGCCATCAATGTCGCGGTGAAATAGCCCCCGCAGAAACCGACGGTCGCGATCAGCCACCACGCAATCGCCGCGCCTGCGGGCATGAATTCGCGGGTATCGGATCGCCACAGACCGCTCAGATCGAGTCCGAACCACGCGCCGAGCATGTGCACGGCAAGCGCGAGCAACACGCCCGAAATCATCGCGGCGGCGAGGATCAGGCGACGCGGGAAATAGATCGTCTCGGCCATGGTCCGCTTGTAAGATAAAGCCGGTCGGCCACGCAAGTCGACATCGCCGGGGATCAACGCTTCTGCAGCACCAGCCAACGATAGCGGCGGAAGCCGCACCCATCGCCCGCTATGCCTACAAGGCATCGCTGATCGGCGCGGCGCATCAGTTCGAACTGACTGACGAGGGCCTGCACTGGCGCATTGCCGGCAAATCCGGCGTGTGGCCCTACAGCGCAATTAGCGCGATCCGGCTGTCTTACCGGCCGGTGTCGATGCAGTCGCGGCGGTTTCGCGCCGACATCGAAGCCGCCCCTCGCGGGCGCATCGCCATTCTTTCCACCAGTTGGCAGACCGCGGCGCTGATGGCGCCGCAGGACCGGGACTATCGCGCATTTATCGTGCAGTTGCACCGGCGGATGGCGGAAGCCGGCAGCAGGGCCGTGCTGGCCGGCGGCCTCAAGCCGCCAATCTATGCCGCCGCCATTGGCTTGCTGACCCTGGTCGCGGTCGCGATGGCAGGACTTTTCGTTCGTGCCGTCATGGTCGGTCAATTCGCGGGCATCTTGTTTCTGGCCGGCTTCGCCGCGTTGTTTGCCTGGCAGGTCGGCGGCTTCGTCGCACGCAACCGGCCGCGCGCTTACGCCTTCGAGGCTCTGCCGCAGGTGTTGCTGCCGTAGGACGGCAGCGCCCTGCAATCAAGCGCAATGAAATGTGACTCCGCGATGCGGCCGACGCACGGCATCGTGGCGGCGCCTATTCCGGCCGCAATGCGAGGCGGATTGTGAAAGATCACACCCGGTTGCCCACTGAAGCCGAAATTGCTGACATCAACGCCAGGCATCTGATCAGCACGCCTGTAAGGCCAGCCGATCTCTTGTTCGTGTTTGGCACCCGCGAGGATGTCGGCCGTCGCGTGGACGAAGCCTTCAAACTCTGGCGCGAGGGTTACTTTCGCTGGTCGATCGTGAGCGGCGGCGTGACGCCAGGCTCGGATTGTTCAGAATGTGCGGTCATCAAGGCCGCGATGGTTGAGCGGGGCATTCCCTCCGAACAGATACTGGAAGAACATCGCGCGATGAATACCGGCGAGAACGTCATTTTTTCGCTGCCAATCCTCGACGCCGCATTGGGGCTGGAAAATATCCGCAGCGTGATCTGCCTCGGCAATAGCTGGACGGCACGCCGCTATCCGATGACGCTTCACCGGCACTGGCCCGCGGTGGAGAAGATGCTGATCACGGTCGATGAGTTCGACATGCCGCGGGCACTGTGGCACACTGATCCCGATTTCCGTCGCCGCGTTCTCCGCGAGTGGGACAAGATCGAGCCCTACAAGGCAAAAGGCTTTATCGCGGAGTGGCCCGCCGGCTAGCAAGAGGTGGTTCAGAGGATTTGGTCACGCGGTCGCCAAGCAACCCCATGGACCCCGAAGCCGCGGTCATCGTCGGAGCGGTCCGAAATCCGGCGCGGCCTGGTTGGACGTGCTGCGCTCCGCCACCCGCAACCGGCCGCGGGCCTACGCCTTCGATGCTTTGCCGCAGGCACTGCTGCCGTCGCTTGGCGCGGCCCCGTAGCACGGGTAGCCCGGATGGAGCGCAGCGAAATCCGGGGGCCTTCGCCATCCCGGATTGCGCTGCGCTCCATCCGGGCTACAAAATCTGCTCCGTCCTTCCCAGACGCGCCGGAGCCTTGTGCTGTCTAGTGCCGCACCACCAGCACCGAACATTTGGCGTAGCGCACCACATGGCCGGCGTTGGAGCCGAGGAAATACGTTCGCATCGCCGGGCGGTGCGACGTCATGACGATCAGGTCGGCCTTCATCGCCGCGGCTTCTTCGAGGATCTCGTGATAGATGCCACCCTGCCGCACCACGCTGGAGATGCGCGCGGCATCGATGCCGGATTCGCGCGCCACGATGGTGAGCGCCTCCTCGGAGGTCTGGCGTTGCTGGGTGTCGAAATCGGCGGGCACATATTCCGCCAGCATCACCGGCGTCATCTGCAACACGTTCAGAAGCCGCACCGCGCCGCTCCAGGTCTGCGACAGCGTCGCCACAGTCGCGATCGCGGGCTTCGCCAGGTCGGTATCGGCGAGATCGATCGGGACCAGAATGGATTTGAACATCTGCGCCTCCGGCAGCCGCGACCAATCTAGCACAGATTTGGCGACGCGGCAGACGCATCGCGGAGCTAATCCCCGGAGGTCTGTTTCAACAGCTTCGGACTGACAAACAGCACGAGCCGTCCGCGGCGGAATGCCACATCGGCCCAGTCGTCGACCGCGAAGTCGAAGATCGCAAGTCCCGACGTCGGCAGATTGCCGGTCAGCGCGTGCCGTCCCGCGGCGTCGCCGCTGCCGACCAGCCCCAGCCCGAGTTCGTGCATTCCGGGATTGTGGCCGACCACCATCAGCCGCTGCGGATCCTGCGCCGACGCGTCGCGGATGGCTTGCAGCAATTGCGCCGGGTCGGCGCCGTAAAGCTGCGGCATATGCTCCACCTGCGGCTCCGGCACGAGGTCCTTCATCGCAGCCCAGGCGATTTCCCAGGTCTGGAGCGCCCGGACCGCGCTCGAAACCAGCACGGCATCCGGGAAAGGCGGATGCCGCGCGAGCCAGCCGCCGATTTCGGCGGCGTCACGCTGGCCGCGGTCGTCGAGCCGGCGGTCCTGATCGCGGCCGCTCGGCGCGTCGTTTTCGGTCTTGGCGTGTCGCAGCAGCATCAAACGGCGCATGGCGCATTCTCGATTCGTTCAAAGTCCGCAGAATAATGTACAAGCTGCGCTGTCGTGGTGGTCGGCAGTTCTCTTCACCTTCGTTGCGGGTCCGTCAAGAGAACTTCTGAGCCAGAATCACACTAGGATCATAATTTGCCGGTGTCCTGCCGATCCCGAAAGTCGCTGAGGAAACGACGGCGAATGTCACGCGAATTTCGGGTTCGGAACGCCGGAAGGCGACAAGCACCTGATCGGTCCGTAAGGCTAAGGAACCCATGAGCGAGACTTCCAGCGCACCCACTCAAGCCGACGTCGCGGCGCTGCAACAACGCCAGCGCCTGTCGTTCGATCTCGATGTCGACATCTGCGTGGTTGGCGCGGGGCTTGCCGGCCTGACGGTCGCGCTGGAAGCCGCACGCCTCGGCGCCAGCGTTGCGGTGCTCGAAGGCCGGCACGTCGGCTGGAATGCGTCGGGCCACCAACTCGGCACGGTGATGCCGGGCTATGGCGTTCCGGTCGGCGAACTGATCGCGCGCATCGGGTTCGACGACACCCGCGAACTCTGGTCGCTGTCGAAGCAAGGCGCCGAATTCGTTCGAGCCGCGGCGGCGAAGGAGCTGATGCCGAGCATGGCGCTGAGCGAGGGCGCCCTTGAAGTCTCCAACGTCGATGTCGGCGATCGGCTGATCAGCCGGCTGCAGATGCTGAGCGAAGACTTCGAGACCGACGTCGAGGGCTGGCAGGTCGATCACGTCCGCGACCTGCTCAAGACGAGGCGGTATTTCCACGGCGTCTACTATCCGAAGGCGTTTCAGATCGACGGCCGCAACTATGTTCATGGCCTTGCCGCTTTGGCGCGGCGGGCGGGCGCGCGGATCTTCGAGGACACGCCGGCGGTCAGCATTGATGCATCCGGCATTCGCAAGCGCATTGTCACGCCGTCGGCGCGATTGCGCGCCGGGCACATCGTGCTCGCCGGCAACATTCATCTCGGTGCGCCGCTGCGGCGGTTATGGGAAACCTTGCTGCCGGTCTGGCGCTACGCCGCGGTGACCGCGCCGCTCGGCGAGCGCCTTGCCGAGGCGATCACGTTCCAGGGTTCGGTGACCGACAGCAACGGTGTCGATCACTTCCGGATCGTGGAAGGCGACCGGCTGATGTGGGCTTCGCCGGAGACCACCTGGGAAGCGCGGCCGCAGCGTTTTGCCGGCGCCATTGCGGGCCGGATCCGCACGATCTTCCCGCAACTCGGCAAGGTCGAGGTCGCCGAGGTCTGGGGCGGAGCGATCGGTCAGACCGTGCACGGCATGCCGCAGATCGGCCAGTTGCGTCGCGGACTGTGGGTGGCGAGCGGCTTCGGCCGCCAGGGTTTGAACACATCGGCGATGGCAGGCCAGTTGATTGCCGGCAGCATTCTGCGCGGCGACGACCGCTGGCGGCTGTTTTCGCCGTTCGAGTTGGTCTGGGCGGGCGGTCCGGCTGGCCGGGTTGCCGGACAGATCGTGGGCATGTGGGGACGGGGAAGTGCCGCTGCCGCAGGGGCGCTGGCCCGCTATCGGGAGCGGGCGCGCGTCCGGGAACGTATTCGCGAAGCGCGCCTCGCCGAGGCCAATCGGCAGGCCGGAACGGCGCCGCGGCGCCGCCCGCCGCCAGGCCGGCCACATCCCGAACATGCGCCGCCGGTCGCGGCAAATCCCGGCGCCGGCAATGGCAGGGAACCGGGCTTTCCGACGTAGAGCCTGTTCGGTTCTGATTGAATCAGAACCGGGCTCTAGTTTCTTGTTTTGACGTGTTTTCTTCACGCGAACCGGTACCCACTTCGCTCGAAAACGCTATAGCCTCGCAAGAAAGTGAGAAAATTGCTGCCGAAGGGGTGTAACTTCCGGCGCTAAGCCCTCGTATCTGAGACCGAACACAGCGAACCTCGCTCTGAACGGAGACTAACATGATCGACCGCCGTATCCTGCTCGCATCCGTCGCCAGCCTGTTTGGCCTTGCCGCTTTCCGCTGGCTGCGGGCCACGCCGGCCGATGCTGCCGAGAAATTCGAGGTCGAAAAGACCGATGCGGAATGGCGCGCGCAGCTGACGCCGCAGCAATATGAAATCCTGCGCCAGCAGGGCACCGAGCGCCCGGGATCGAGCCCGCTGCTCAAGGAGCATCGCAAGGGCATCTTCGCCTGCGCCGGCTGCGACCTGGCGCTGTTCTCCTCGGAGACCAAATTCGAGAGCGGTACCGGCTGGCCGAGCTTCTATCAGCCGCTCGATAACGCCGTCGGCAAAACCGAAGACCGGACGTTCGGGATGCTGCGGGCCGAAATTCACTGCCGCCGCTGCGGCGGCCATCTCGGTCACGTGTTCGACGATGGACCGAAGCCGACCGGCTTGCGCTATTGCATGGACGGCGTTGCCCTGCAGTTTCATCCGGCCGCGCCGTCAGCGACCTGACATTCGTTTTCGCCCGGCAAATGTTGCCCGGCCCGGCAATTGTGCCCCGGTCCTCGGACCGGGGCTTTTTTATTAAGCGCTTGATGTGAAGCGTTTTTCCACATTGGCACAGCGCTTGCGATGTCTTCCTCGATGACGGCCGTAGCTTCCGCGCCGGCTGGCCGCCCCGGATCGAACGTGGAGACAATGTTATGGGTATCTTCGATGCGCTAAATACCTCGGTTGGCGGTCTGCAGGCGCAATCGTTCGCGTTGCAGAACATTTCCGGCAACATCGCGAATGCCTCGACGGTCGGTTACAAGGGCATCGAAACCAATTTCGAAGATCTCATCCCGGACGCGACGACACCGAGCCGGCAGGTCGCCGGCGGTGTCACCGCCTTCGCGCAAGCGACCATCTCCACCCAGGGCACCGTCTCGGCATCGACCGTCGCGACCAATATGGCGATCAACGGGGATGGATTCTTTTCGGTGCAAGCGGCCACCGGCACGATCGACAACGCGCCGGTGTTCAGCGGCATCACCGACTATACCCGCCGCGGCGATTTCCAGGTCAATGCCAACGGCAATCTGGTCAATGGCGCCGGATATTATCTGATGGGCGTCGCGGTCGATCCGAAGACCGGTAACCCGACCGGCAACGTGCCGCAGGTGCTCCAGTTCCAGAACAATTTTGTCCCCGCACAGGCCACTAGCGCGATTCAGTATGCCGCGAATCTTCCGACCACCCCGGCGACCACGGCAAGCAGCACCGCGAGTGCCGGCACGCTGACGGCTGCAGGGGGCTTGAATCCGTCTGATTTCGCCCAGAATCCGCTGGTGCTGGGTACGCCGCCGACGCCTTTCGGCGACAATACCGTCACCGGCTCCGCAGCCTTGAACCAGGCGGCGACGCCGGCCCCGATCACCACCGCCACCGCACTATCCGGCACCGCCCCGAGCGACTCGCTGACGACGAGCTTCGTCGCCGGCGACACCATCACGGTCGACGGCACGGTGCTCACCTTCGTGGCCAGCGGCGCCACCGGCAACCAGCTCAACGTCACCGACACGGTCGGTACTCTCTTGAACAAGATCGGCAGCATCACCGGCGTCACCCCAACCATCAACGCGAGCACCGGTGCGATCACGTTGCACACCGGCACGGCGCAGAACCTCTCGGTCTCGAGCTCGGCGCCGGCGTTCGGCGCGCTCGGCTTCAACACCACCATGACGGCTTCGCGCACCGGCGGCGGCACGGCCGGCACCGGCTTTGTCATCGGCAACGACCTCACGGCGTTCGACAACGAGACCATCAGCGGCGGCGCGGTGACCACCTACAACTCGGCGGGAACGCCGATCAACCTGCAACTGCGGTGGGCCAAGACCGACAGTTCGTCGCTCGGCAGTCCGCACCAGGACACCTGGAACCTGTTTTATCAGACCGCTCCCAGCGCAACCGGCACGCAGGTCGCCTGGGTCAATGTCGGCACCAACTTCGTGTTCAACTCCGATGGATCGCTGTCGTCGCCGTCAGGTTCGGCCATCACCGTTCCCGGTGTGACCGTGAACGGTCAATCGCTCGGGAACCTGACGATGAACTTCGGATCCGGCGCGTTGACGCAATTTGCCAGCACCGGCGGCACCGCCACCGTCAACACCATCACCCAGAACGGTTACGCGGCCGGTCAGCTTCAGTCGGTCGCGATCAACAACAACGGCCTCGTGGTCGGAACGTTTTCCAACGGGCAGAACATCGATCTCGCCTCCGTCACGCTGTCGCATTTCAACGGCACCAACTACCTCAAGGCACTCAACGGCGGAGCCTTTGCCGTGACCGATCAGTCCGGCCCGGCGATCGCCGGCGCGTCCGGCACGATCAGCGGCTCGTCGCTTGAAGGATCGAACACCGACATCGCCGACGAATTCACCAAGCTGATCGTGACCCAGCAGGCCTATTCGGCGAACACCAAGGTCATCACCACGGCCAATGACATGGTTCAGAGCTTGCTGAGCGTAATACGCTGATCGGGGCCGGCTACCGGTGTGATGTAACTCAAGGCGGACCATAGACATGGGTTTGAGTTCAGCCCTTGCGACTGCGATGTCCGGCCTGCGCGCCAACCAGGCTGCGCTTTCGATCGTGTCGTCGAATATCGCGAACGCGCAGACGCCCGGTTACGTCACGCAAAACGTCAACCAGATCGAACTGGCGAGCGGCGGTGCCGGCTCGTCGGTCCAGGTCACCGGCGTCAATCGCCAGCTCGATCTATACGTCCAGAGCCAGTTGCGCACGGAAACCTCCGGCGGCGCCTATGCCGACCAGATGTCCAACATCCTGGGCCAGCTGCAAAGCGTCTATGGGACCCCCGGCGGTCAGGGCACGCTGGAAACCGCGCTCAGCAATTTGACCTCGTCGCTGCAGGCGATATCGACAAGTTCGGGCAGCCAGTCCGCACAATCGGTCGCCTTGTCAGCGGCGCAGACGCTGGCCCAGCAACTGAATACGACAACGCAGGGCATTCAGTCGCTGCGCACCAACGTCAATCAGGATATCGGCACCAGCGTCAGCCAGGCCAATGCGGCGATGACCGCGATCGCCTCCATCAACACCCGGCTGCAGGGATTGAGCCCGACCGATCCGGAGGCGGCCACGCTGGAAGATCAGCGCGATAACGCGATCAACACCCTGTCGCAGCTGATGGACGTCCGGGCCGTCACCGACTCCGCCAATCAGGTCAGCGTCTTCACCAATTCCGGCGTTCAACTGGTCGGCGGCAGCCTTGCCTCGACGATGTCCTTCAGTTCACCGGGAGCGTTGTCGGCGACATCGCTGTACAACACGGATCCCACCAAGTCTGGCGTCGGCTCGCTCACGATCCAGCTCCCGAATGGCGCCACAACCGACCTGGTCGCGACCAATGCGTTCAGTTCGGGACAGATCGCGGCCGACCTGAAACTGCGCGATCAGACCTTGGTGCAGGCCCAGACCCAGGTCGACCAGCTCGCCGCGGCGCTCTCGAGCTCGCTCTCCGACCAGACCACGGCCGGTACCGCCGTCACCGGGCCGCCGGCAGGCTTCAGCGTCGATACGTCGAACCTGTTGCCGGGTAACACGATCAACCTCACCTATACCAACAATGCGACCAACACCCGACAGCAGATATCCATCGTCAATGTGGCCGATTCATCGGTGCTGCCGCTGCCGAACGCGCCGAACGCCAATCCGCAGGTGATTGGGGTCAATTTTTCCAACGGCATGTCGTCGGTCATATCGCAGTTGAATGCGGCGCTCGGCGGCAGCGGCGTGCAGTTCTCCAATCCATCCGGGGCCACCCTGAACGTGGTTGGATCGGGCAATGCGACCGTCAATGCCGCCTCGACAACGACGACGGCCTCGTCGTTGACAAGCGGAAACCCGCAACTTCCGTTGTTCACCGACGGCAATTCGCTCTACACCGGCGCGATCACCGCAAGCGGTTCGCAAATGACCGGCTATGCCGGACGCATCACCGTCAATCCGGCGCTGCTGAACAATGCATCGGATCTCAGTGTCTACAACACCTCGCCGGCGACGGCGGCCGGCGATACGACGCGTTCGGATTATCTGTTTTCGCAGCTCAACAACGCAACGTTCAGCTTTTCGGCGAAAACCGGACTCGGTTCCGCGGCGTCACCCTTCACGGGCACGATCACGAGTTACCTGCAGCAATTCATCAGTCAGCAGGGCAACGCCGCGACCCAGGCGACGCAATTGCAGCAGGGCCAGAACGTCGTCGTCAGTACCCTGCAGCAGAAATTCAATTCGACGGCTGGCGTCAATATCGACACCGAAATGTCGAACCTGATCCAGCTGCAGAACGCCTATGCTGCCAACGCCCATGTCATGTCGGTGGTCCAGAGCATGATGAACAGCCTGATGCAGGTTCAATTATAAGGCGCGGAAAATGTCGGTCAGTAGTATCAATTATGGCGCTTCTGTACTCGGTCAGTCGGTGCAGAACCTCAACAACCAGCTCACGACGCTGTCGACGCAGCTTTCGAGCGGGGTCAAATCCACCAACTACGCCGGCATGGGCGTCAACGAAGGCTTTGCGATTGCCGCGCGCGCGCAGCTTGCGAACATCACCGCCTTCGGGACCACGATGACCAATGTCAATACGGTCATTTCTGCGGCCAATACCGCGCTGCAGACCTTGTCAAGCATTGGTTCGCAGGTCCAGAGCGGCGCCTCCTCGGGGTCGTTGGATCTGGACAGTACTGGACAGACCGTCGCGCAGGGGACTGCAGCAAGCGAACTTTCCGCAGTGGTGGGCGTTCTCAACACCCAGGTCGGCGACCGCTATATTTTCTCCGGCAGCGCGATCAACACCCCCGCGGTGGCCTCCGCCGACACCATCATGAACGGTACCGGTACCCAGGCTGGGCTGAAACAGGTGATCGCCGAGCGACAGCAGGCCGATCTTGGCACCAACGGGCTCGGGCGGCTGGTGATTTCTTCTCCGACGCCGACATCGGTGCAGGTATCGGAAGATGTCGCCGGTTCACCATTCGGACTCAAGCTGAACTCGGTCTCCTCGACGCTGACGGGGGCGACGGTCACCGGTCCCTCCGGCTCGCCGGCGGCGGCTTCGGTCGACCTCGGCGCCACCAATCCCAACCCGGGCGATCAGGTCAGCTTCACCTTCAACCTCCCCGACGGCACCACCCAAACCGTTCAACTGACGGCAACCAGCACCACCCCGCCGCCCACCGGCAGCTTTACGATCGGCGCCACGCCGACGACGACGGCGGCGAACCTGAATACCGCCCTGACGGCATCGATCGCCACGCTCGCCAATACGAAGCTGGTGGCAGCGTCGGCGGTTGAGGCCGGTGACAATTTCTTCGATACGGCCAGCACCGCAACCGGCAGCATCGCCAGCAACCAGGCGACGCCCCCGGCACCGATCACGGGCGCGACAGCCTTGTCGGGCGCCGCCGGCACCGACTCGCTGTCGTCGAGCTTCGCGCCCGGCGACACCATCACGGTCAACGGCACGCCGATCACCTTTGTTGCCTCCGGCGCCACCGGCAATGAAGTCAACGTTACCGACAGCGTCCAGACGCTGTTGACGAAAATCGACTCGATTACCGGGACTTCGACCGCCTCGACCGTTAGCGGCGGCGTGATCACGTTGCATACCGACAATGCCGCCGACCTCACGGTGACGAGTTCGAACCCGTCCGCGTTCGCAGCGCTCGGATTGAGCGGCACCGTGACCGCGCTTCAGCCACCGCTGCGGGTCGGCGGCACCCCGCCGGGATCGGCAACATCGCTCGTGAGCGGCGCGTCGAACACGGTCGCCTGGTACACCGGTAATTCCGGGCCGGGCTCTGCGCGCGCGTCGTCGACCGCGCGCATCGATACCTCGGAGACGGTCGATTTCGGCGCACAGGCCAACGAGCAGGCGATTCGCACCCAGCTGCAAAACATCGCGGTATTTGCCGCCTTCAAGACCTCGCCGATGGGGACCAACTCCGCCGCGCAGATCAGTGCCCTGAGCCAGAGCATTGCGGCGAACCTGACCCCGCAGGCCGGTCAGCAGAGCATTGCCGACATCCAGACCGACTTCGCCAATGCGCAGACCGAAATACAGGCCGCCACGGCGCGGCAAACCCAGACCCAGGCAATGATGCAGAACATGATCGATCAGACCGAGAATGTTTCCGCCAATCAGGTAGCAAGCGAACTGCTGGCGGTTCAGAACAGCCTACAGGCGTCGTATCAGGCCACCTCGATGCTGTCTCAATTGTCCCTGGTCAAGTATCTGCCGATCGGCGGCTAGTTGCCTGGCGCGGAAATGCCGGCATGGGACTGCGCCGGCTATGGAGGCATCGTTGCGTGGGGTCTCAACAAGGTTGGACGCTGGTGTTCGATCCGATGCCGAGGGTCCGATCGATCGGCATCGAGCGCGCCCGGTTTCCACCTTGAGCGAGTTGTTCGCGCCGCTGGATCGTCTGCTCGGCAGCGGCGGCGATCCGCGGCTCAACATCGATCCGGCGAGCGCGACCAACGACTATGGCTGCCGGCTCTCGCCATGCCCGAACGTGCCGAGCTTTGCCTCGAGTACGGCGACCTCGATTTCGGAACGGG
>Ga0208356_1000021_pt1 | contig 69757 bp, 77 predicted proteins | sample NGESurshal072012_4_FD_184467 | JGI IMG/M metagenome (GOLD analysis project Ga0208356, IMG submission 184467) | Arctic peat soil microbial communities from Barrow, Alaska - NGEE Surface sample 53-1 shallow-072012 (SPAdes) | ecosystem: Environmental > Terrestrial > Soil > Wetlands > Peat ... | reverse complement strand
GCAACCGGGCGTGATCAATCTCGACTTCGCGGACGTGAAGGCGATCATGGAGAACGCGGGCGAGGCGCTGATGGGCATCGGTCACGGCGCCGGCGACACCCGTGCCGAGGATGCCGCGAAGCAGGCCGTCTCGAGCCCTCTGCTCGAAACCTCGATCGATGGCGCCAAGGGCATCCTGTTCAACATCACGGCGGGCAAGGACATCACCCTGCAAGAGGTGCAGAAGGCCGCCGAGATCGTGCGTGCGGCGGCGGACCCGAACGCCAACATCATCTTCGGGGTCGTCCGCGACGAGAGCATGCAGGGCGAGATCAAGGTGACCGTCATCGCCACCGGCTTCGGCGGCAAGACCCAGGTCGAAGCCAAGCAGGAGACGATGCGTCGTACGATCGACCGGCCGGAGTTCGGCCCGGAAGAGCTCGGCGACATCAATATCCCGGCGTTTCTTCGCAACCGGATGTAACAAGGACAAACATGCGCTGCCCGTACTGCGGTCATCACGATCTGAAGGTGGTCGACTCGCGCGACTCGGAGGTCGGTGAGGCGATCCGTCGCAGGCGTGAGTGCCTGCAGTGCGGGCAGCGATTCACTACGTACGAAAGAATCGAGACCGTCCCGTTCTTCGTCACGAAGAAGGATGGGCGGCGAGAGGATTTCGATCCCCAGAAGCTTTTCACGGGCCTGAAGAAAGCGACCGAGAAGCGCGACATCTCGCCAGAGCGGCTGCGCGCGATCGTGGACGACATCGAGGCCGAGCTCCGGCGCTCCGGTCGCGTCGAGATTCCGAGCGGCGAGATCGGCGAGATGGTGATGGACCGGCTGCGAGACCTTGACGAGGTCGCGTACATCCGGTTCGCCTCGGTCTACCGGGAGTTCATGGACCTCCAGCAGGTCAAGAAAGAGATCGAACAGGTCCTCAGCTCTCGACGTTCGTAAAGTTCTCGGCGTGCTAGTCACGCCGCAGGTCCTAAAAATTCGTGAGCTCGATGATCCGGCATTTGTCCATGGCTTCTCCACGACGGCCTTGGGCTCGGTCGGCCTGTCTCACGCTCCGGACCCCGTACCCGTCCTGGCATCGCGGCGCGCTTTTGCCCGCGCCCTCCACATCGAGGGTGAGCGGCTGACCACTATCGGCGCCGTGCATGGCTCGACCGTGGCGCGCGGCGACGAGCACAAGGACGTGGTGCAGGGGGTCGACGGGCTGGTCACCAACGAGCGCGGGGTCGCGCTGTTCGCGACCTTCGCCGACTGCTATCCCATCGTCCTGTGGGACCCTGTGAAGCGGTCCGCCGGCCTCGCACACGCGGGCTGGCGCGGCACCGCGGCCGGCGTGGCGAAGACCGTCGTGAAGGCAATGCACGACGAATACGGCTCAGCGCCCCACGACATCCGCGCCGGGATCGGTCCTGGAATCTGCGGTCTGTGCTACGAGGTGGGCGGTGAGGTTGCCTCGCAGTTCGATCCGCGGTTTGTCACGCCGGGCGAAGGCGACCGCTTTCTCCTCGACCTGGCCGCAGCGAACCAGGCCCAGCTCGAGGAGGCCGGCGCGACGGTCCATGTGATCGGAATCTGCACCAAGGAATCGGATTTCCTGCCGTCGCACCGGCGCAGCCCGGACGGCACACGTTTTGGCGCCATCGTCGCCATCAGGTGACCGAGCCCACGGTCGTCGAACAGCTGGCGCGTGTCAGCGCGCTCATCGCCGCAAGCGGCAGGAACCCGGATGAGGTCGCGATCGTGGCGGTCACCAAGGGATTCGGAGTCGAGGCCTGCCGCGAGGCTCTGGCGGCCGGGCTGCTGATGCTCGGCGAGAACCGGGTACAGGAGGCGCTCACGAAGATGGAAGCGGTCTCTGATGCGAAGTGGCATCTCATCGGGCACCTTCAGACCAACAAGGTCAAGCAGGCGGCCGGGCGCTTCGCGCTCATCCAGACCGTGGATTCGGCCCGCCTGGCCGAGGCGATCGCCCGCCACGCGCCGGCCCAGGCGGTCCTGGTCGAGGTGAATATCGCCCGCGAGCCCCAGAGGTCGGGCGTCTCACCTGAGGATGCGGTCGAGCTCGTCGCGACCGCATCACAACAGCTCGAGGTGCAGGGTTTGATGGGCATGGGACCGGCAGAGGGGGACCCCTCGCCCGCGTTCCAAGGGCTGCGGAGGCTGCGTGACGAGGCCGAGCAGCGGATCGGGAAGCCCCTGCCCGTCCTTTCTATGGGGATGAGTGGCGACTTCCAGGCGGCCCTGGCCGCCGGAAGCACGATGCTACGATTGGGCCAGGCGCTGTTCGGACCTCGCGCCAACGCCGGGCGCGCGCACGGCGCTCTTTAACTAAGTCGAACATGCTGATCGCTTCACTCCTCATCTACGCCCTCTACGCCCTCATCATCCTGATCCTGGTGCGGGTTGTCTTCTCGTGGACGAACCCCTATCCGAACAATTCGGTGTACAGGTTCGTCTTTCGGGCCACCGAGCCGATCCTGGCTCCGGTCCGGCGCCGTCTGCCGCCCATGTCTGGGATGGACCTCTCGCCGCTGGTCGTGACGGTGGTCGCCTACATTGTCATCGCCGCCTTGCGCAACCTGACCGGCGCCTGAGCGATGTTCGAAAAAGTCGACCAGAAGGTCAGCTTTCCCGAGTTGGAGAAGCAGCTGATGGCGCGCTGGAAGGAGGAACGGACCTTCCAGAAATCGCTCGAGCTGCGCGCGGGGAAGCCTCGCTTCGTGTTCTACGAAGGCCCGCCCACGGCGAATGGCAAGCCGGCCACGCATCACATCCTCGCGCGCGCCTTCAAAGACCTCTTCCCGCGGTACAAGACCATGAAGGGCTTCTACGTGGAGCGGAAGGCCGGCTGGGACACGCACGGCCTGCCGGTCGAGATCGAGATCGAGAAGAAGCTCAAGATCTCAGGCAAGTTCGAGATCGAGAACGAGGTCGGCGTCGAGCGCTTCAACGAGCTGTGCCGCGCAAGCGTCCACGAGTATGTCTCCGACTGGGTGGCGTTCAGCGAGCGCATGGGCTTCTGGCTCGACTACGACAATGCCTACTGGACCCTGACGCCGGATTACATCCAATCCGTCTGGTGGGCGCTGAGCGAGATGTGGAAGCAGGGCCTGGTTTACAAGGGATTCCGGGTCGCGCCGTACTGCCCGCGCTGCGCGACGCCGCTGTCGAGCCACGAGCTCGCCCTCGGATACAGGGATAACGTCCCGGACCCGAGCGTCTTCGTCAGATTCAGGCTGAAGAAAGATCCAAAGACCGCGATTCTCGCCTGGACCACCACGCCGTGGACGCTGCCCGGCAACGTGGCCCTGGCGGTCGACAAGGACGTCGACTACATCAAGGTGAAGGAGGGCGACGATGGCTTCCTGATCCTCGCCGAGGCCCGGCTCGAGGTGCTGAACGAATCGCCGGAGGTCGTAGAGCGCATGAAGGGCAGCGACCTCGTCGGGCTCGACTACGAGCCGCTTTTCCCTTACTCGATCCCGACCGAAGGTCGTGCCCATTTCGTCGTCGACGCCGACTTCGTCTCGACCGAGGAAGGCACCGGCGTTGTGCACACCTCGGCGCTGTACGGCGTCGACGACCTACGCCTCTGCCAGGAGAAGGGCATCCCGTTCCGGCACACGGTGGGACTCGATGGGAAGTTCCTGCCCTACGTCGAGAAGTTCGCCGGGCTCCATGTCAAAGAGGCCGACCCGGTCATCCTCGACGACCTCAAGGGGCGCGGCCTCTTGTACAGGGCCGAGACGATCCTGCACACCTACCCGGAGTGCTGGCGCTGCAGCACGCCGCTCATCTACTACGCGCTCGATTCGTGGTACGTGCGCACGACCGAGCGCAAGGCTGAGCTCATCGCCAACAACGCCGCGACCAACTGGGTGCCGGCGCACATCAAGACCGGGCGCATGGGCGACTGGCTGGAGAACAACGTCGACTGGGCGATCTCGCGGTCGCGCTACTGGGGTACGCCCCTTCCGTTCTGGGTCTGTGAGAAGTGCGGCGACCAGCGGTGCGTGAGCTCGTCGGCCGAGCTCGGTCTCAAAGAGGACACTGACCTGCACCGGCCGTTCATCGACACGGTGACCCTGCCGTGCCAGAAGTGCGGCGGCCTGATGCGGCGAGTCCCAGAGGTACTCGATACGTGGTTCGACTCTGGATCGATGCCTTTCGCCCAGCGCGGCCACCCGCGCCATGGCACCAATGAGTTCGAGGAGACCTTTCCCGCGGACTTCATCGCGGAGGCGATGGACCAGACGCGCGGTTGGTTCTACTCTCTGCTCGCGATCTCGACTTTGCTCTTCAAGCAAAACGCCTACCGCAACGTCATCTGCCTCGGCCTGGTGGTCGACCCGAAGGGCAAGAAAGCGTCGAAGTCGCGTGGCAACGTGCTGGACCCGAACTTCCTTTTCGACAACTTCGGCTCGGACGCGGTGCGCTGGTACTTCTACACCTCCACCCAGGTTGGCGAGAACTACCGCACCGGCGCGGATACGCTGCGAGAGACCGTGCAGCAGTTCTTCATCCCTCTGTGGAACTGCTACTCGTTCTTCGTCACCTACGCACGGCTGGACAGCTTCGATCCGGCGCGGCCGGGCGTCCCGATCGCCGAGCGGCACGTGCTCGACCGCTGGCTGCTCTCGAAGCTAAGCGGCCTTGTCGCGACCGTTTCAGGTGGGCTCGACAGCTACGACGCGAATGAGCCCGCGCGACGGATCCATCGGTTTGTCGACGACCTTTCCAACTGGTACATCCGGCGTTCGCGCCGCCGGTTCTGGAAGTCCCAGTCCGACAGCGACAAGCTGGCCGCGTACCAGACCCTGTACGAAACCCTACGTACCCTCAGCCAGCTCATGGCGCCCTTCGTTCCGTTCATGTCGGACGCCATCTATCGAAACCTCTCAAACGACGAGTCGGTGCACCTCAGCGACTTCCCCGCGCCCATGTCTTATCAGGACTCTCAGGTGGAGACCGACATGACGCGAGCGCGACAGGCGGTGGAAGCCGGGCTGTCGGCCCGAGACGCCGCCCGGCTGAAGGTGCGGCAGCCGCTGGCGTCGATCGCGCTGCCGGGTGAGCCGCTGCCGGATGACATCGCCGCGATCGTGCGCGAAGAGCTCAACGTCAAGGGCCTCGTGTTCGGGGCGCCGGAAGTGAAGCTCGACACGGAGATCACCGAAGAGCTGAAGCTAGAGGGGCTGGCCCGTGAGGTCGTGCGAGTGATCCAGGATCGCCGCAAGAAGCTCGGCTTCAACGTCGAGGACCGCATCGAGACGCGGTACGACGCCGATGGCATGCTCGTGCGAGCCATCGAGCGCCATGCCGACTACATCAAGAACGAAACGCTGTCTGTGAGCCTCGAGAAGGGGCGCGGCGACGATTTCGACGGCGACCAGCTGATGATCGAAGGAGAGCAGATCTGGATCGGCCTCAAGCGAAACTGATCAATTCCGGCCGAGTTCTGTTCGGCCTGGTCGCGGCGGCCGTCTTCATCCTCGACCGGGTGACGAAGAGCCTCGTCGAGGCGCAGGTCCCCTTCGGGAGCGAGGTCTCGGTCGTGGGCCGCTTCGTCGCCATCACCAACGTGCACAACTCGGGCGCCGCTTTCGGCCTGGTGCCCGCCGCGGCCGGAATCTTCATGGTCGCATCGGCGGTCGTGTCGATCGGACTCGTGATTTATGTGGCTCGCACCCCAACCAGCCTGTGGGCCGGTGTCGTGCTCGGCCTGATCCTGGGCGGGACGATCGGAAACGGTTTCGACCGGCTGGTGTTCGGCACTGTGACCGACTTCGTCAACGTCCACTTCTGGCCCGTCTTCAACGTCGCGGACTCGGCGATCAGCATCGGCGTGGTGGCGTTGATCGCCGGGTACTTGATACGACGACCAACCGCCTGATCGCGGCGGCCGCGGCCGCGCGGCTGGACCGGTTTCTCGCCGAGCACGCTGAGGACCTGAGCCGGTCGGCCGCCGCGCGCCTGATCAAGAGCCACCTCGTCCGGGTCAACGGCCAGACCGCCGATCCCGCGGACCGCGTGGTGCCGGGAGACGTTGTGGATTTCGAGATCCCTGAGGCTTACGTCGCGGAGGCCGTGGCGGAGGCGATTCCTCTCGAGATCGTTTACGAGGACGAGGATCTGGCCGTCATCGACAAGCCGGCGGGCATGGTCGTCCACCCGGCTCCTGGCCACCACACCGGCACCCTCGTCCACGCGCTGCTGGGGCGCGGCGGAAGCTGGTCGGCGGTCGGCGGTGTCACGCGACCCGGCATCGTCCACCGGCTCGACAAGGGCACCTCGGGACTGATCGTCGTCGCGCGCAACGACGTGAGCCACCGAGCTCTATCGGCCCAGCTCAAAGACCGTTCGCTCAGCCGCTCGTACATGGCGATCGTGCGTGGACATCTGAAGGACGACGCCGGAGAGCTCGAAGGGCCGATCGGGCGAGACCCCAACGAGCGGAAGCGGATGGCCGTCGTCAGCGGCGGGCGGTTCGCGCGGACGCGCTATGAGGTGATCGAACGCCGCCGCGGCCATACTCTCCTGCGCTGTGATCTCGACACGGGGCGAACACACCAGATCCGCGTGCACCTGGCCGCGTTGGGCCACCCGGTGGCGGGCGACGCGGAATACGGCGGTGCAGAGGCGGGCGCTTCCCGGCCCATGCTGCACGCGTGGCGGCTGCGCCTGCGACACCCCCGCACCGGGGCTGACATGAGCTTCGAAGCCCCGCCTCCTGCTGACTTCGAAGCGTTCTGGTCCTCGCTGGACTCCACTTCACCTCCCCACCACGTCGGGAGGCCGGCCCTGGCCGCGAAGCGGCTGCGGCCGGGTGGGGGTTAGGGCTTTGAGGCGCGCGCCGACAAGAGGTCTCTTGATAGTCATCTCGGGTCCTTCCGGTGTGGGAAAGGACACACTGATCAAGCGCCTGCTCGAGCTCGATCGAAACCTGCGCTACTCGGTGTCCTGCACCACTCGCCCTGCACGCCCCGGCGAGGTCGACGGAGTCGACTACGCGTTTGTCAGCCGCGAGCGCTTCCAGCAGCTGATCGACGAGGGCGCTTTCCTCGAGCATGCCACGTACAACGGCAACCTCTACGGCACGCTTACCGAACGGGTCGAGCGGGAGCGTGATGCGGGGCACGACGTCGTGTTGAAGATCGAGGTCCAGGGGGCCGAGCAGGTGCGCGCGAAGGTGCCCGACGGAGTTTTCACCTTCGTAGTGCCACCCTCGGTCGACGAGCTCGTGAGGAGGCAGGTCAAACGCAACACGGAAACCTCCAAAGACATGACGGCGCGCCGGCTGATCGCCACGCGAGAGATGGAGTATGCCTCGCGCTACGACCACGTGGTCGTCAACGACGAGCTCCAGCGCACCGTGGCCGAGGTGCTGGCCATCATCCGCAGTGCGCGCGAGCGCGATCTTCAAGACAAGGCGCATTCGTCGCAAACTTAGCCCATGCCAATCTATCGATGGGGCCCCCGAGCGTGCCTCTAGACCCGACCCCGGTCCCGGATGAGCTTCGCGGCCTGCGCCTCGCCCTGCTGGTGTCCGGCGGCGTCGCCGCGTACAAGGTCGTCGACCTGGCCTCCGCCCTCACGCAGGCAGGCTGCCAGGTCCGCGTGGCTATGACCCCGTCCGCGATGCGCTTCGTGGGGCCTCCCACGTTCCAGGGCGTGACCGGCAACCCAGTGCTCACGGGGCTGTGGCCGGCGGACGGTGCGCCAGAGCCTCACGTGTGGCTCGGCGACTGGGCGCAGCTGATCCTCCTCGCGCCGGCGACCGCCAACGTGATCGGCCGGATCGCCGGCGGCCGCTCCGACGACATCGTCACCGCCGCCCTGCTCGCGGCACGATGCCCGGTGGTGATCGCGCCGGCTATGAACGATGCGATGTGGTCGAAGCAGGTTGTGCGGGAGAACGTGGCTGCGCTCCGGCACCGCGGCGTCACCGTTGTGGAGCCTGGGACAGGACACCTCGCCAGCGGCCACGTGGGGACCGGCCGGCTGGCGGACGCTTCGAAGCTGCTGAAGGCGATGGCCGAAGCCGTGCGTGCGCGCTACGACCTGGCCGGGCGCCGGGTCATCGTGACCGCCGGCGGGACGCGAGAACGGATCGACTCGGTTCGGTTCATCAGCAACTATTCGAGCGGCAAGATGGGTTTCGCCATCGCTGCCGCGGCCGCCGACCGCGGCGCGCAGGTGACCCTCGTGAGCACCGCCGGCCACCCCGTCCACCACGGAGTCGAGGTCAAGGAGGTGGTCACCGCGGATGAGATGCTGGAGGAGCTGCGCGCCGATATCAAAGGCGCCGACCTCCTGATGATGGCCGCGGCGGTCGCCGATTTTCGCCCGGCCAAGGCGGCTGAGGGAAAGATCCGCCGGGAGGACACGCCGACGCTGACTCTCGAGCTCGAATCGATCCCGGACCTCATCGCCGCGCTTGGACGCGAGAAGGATGCGGCGGGTGTCTTTCGAGTCGGCTTCGCGGCGGAGGATTCCGACCTCTCCGGCAAGGGACTCGAAAAGATGAAGCGCAAGGGCCTGCAGGGCATCGTCGCGAACGACATCTCGCGGAAGGACATCGGCTTCGGCAGCGACCACAACGCCGGAGTGGTGTTGTTCAGCGACGGCTCCAGCCACGAGCTCGAGAAGATGACCAAGCGCGAGATGGCGGACCGCATCCTGGACCTGGTGGTCCCTCGTTTGCCCAAGCACTAGAGCGTTGCTGTACGCCGAGGTGGCGGTGGAGGCGGCGCGCGGGTCTGGCCGCGAGACGTACACCTATGCGGTCCCGGAGGGGCTGGACGTCGTGCCCGGCCACCGCGTCACCGTCCCTTTCGGGAGGCGCAGCACGTACGGCTTCGTGGTCTCTCTCGGGACCGAAGACCCGGGCGTGGAGGTCAAGCCGATCGCGACCGCCGGCAGCGAGCCGCTCCTGCTGCCGCACCAGGTCGCGCTGGCGCGCATGGTGGCCGACCACTACTGGCTGCCGCTCATCGAATGCCTCCGCGCCATGCTTCCGCCGAGGGTGCGCGCCACCGGGTCGAGCGGCTCGCAGGCGTCCAGCCGCCAGCGGCGGCACAGCCGGCTGGTGGAGCTCGCCACTGGCCCCGCGTCAGCAGCCCCGCGCCTGGAGCTGACCGATGAGCAGAACGCGGCGCTGGATCTCATCGGCGCGAACCAGGTCACCCTCCTCCACGGCGTAATCGCGAGCGGCAAGACCGAGGTCTACCTCGCGGCCGCCGAGCGAGCCCTGGCGGATGGCCTGCGCGTGCTTCTCCTGGTCCCTGACATCTCGCTCACGCCTCAGCTCGTTCAGCGCGTCCGGGCTCGCCTGGACGCTCCCGTTGCGATCCTGCACAGCCAGCTCACGGAGCTCGAGCGCGCGCAGCAGTGGTGGCGCACGCGCCGTGGCGAGGCGCAGGTCGTGCTGGGGAGCCGGTCGGCCGTCTTTGCCCCGATCCCCAGGCTCGGCCTCATCTGCCTGGACGAGGAAGGCTCTGCCGCATACAAGCAGGACCGCACGCCGCGCTACGAGGCAGGCTGGGTCGCGCGCCGGCTGGCGTCCGTGACCGGCGCCCGGTTGGTGGCGGGCTCGGCGACGCCCAGCGTCGTCACCTATCACGACGCGACGCAAGGCGAGATGGCGCTGGCCAAGCTGACCAGGCGGGTGCGAGGCCGCGATGCCGAGGTGGATCTCATCGACATGCGCGACGAGGCCGCGGCGGGCAACCGCCAGCCGCTCTCGAGCTGGCTGGTGGAGGCGATCACCTTGGCGCTGGGGAACCAGGAGCAGGTGATCCTGTACCTGAACCGGCGCGGGATGGCGACGTTCGTGCTGTGCCGCGACTGCGGAAAATCGGTGCAGTGCCTGGGGTGTTCGGTCGCGCTTGTGCAGCACGCCGAAATTGATGGTCTCATCTGCCACTACTGCGGTTACTCGCGCGCGATGCCTTCGGTGTGCGACCACTGTGGGAGCCGGAACATCCGCGGCATGGGCATGGGCACGCAGCGGCTGGAGGGAATGGTCAAGAAGCTCTGGCCGCAAGCGCGCGTATTGCGCCTCGACAGCGACGCCGCGCGCGGGCCCGATTCGTACTTCGAGATCTGGGAAACGTTCAGCGAGCGCCGCGCCGACATCCTCGTGGGCACGCAGCTCGTGGCGCGCGGCCTTGACCTGCCCGCGGTCACGTGCGTCGGTGTCGTCGATGCCGACCTGCCGCTGCACTTTCCCGACTACCGGTCCGCGGAGAACACGTTCTCGCTGGTGGTGCAGGTCGCAGGCCGGGCGGGGCGCGATGGACGGTCATCGCGCGTGGTCGTACAGACCAGCAACCCCGAGCACTACGCGCTTCGCTGCGCGGCCTCCAACGACTACGAGGGTTTCTACGCCGCCGAGCTGCCGTCGCGCAAGGCGTTCTCCTTTCCGCCCTTTGCGGACCTGGCGGTGCTCACGCGGACTGACGCGGATGACGCGAGGGCTGCGGCCTCGGCCCGCGAGGCGGCGGAGACGCTGGCCGCCGGCCTGCTGAAGGAGGGGATCGAGGGCATCCGCGTGATGGGTCCGGCGCCGGCCTTCATCCACCGCCTGCGCGGTGAATACCGCTGGCAAGTCACATTGAAAGGTGACGGCCTCGAACGCGCCCGCCACCTGGCGCCGCGTGGAAAGGGCTGGAGCTACGACGTCGACCCTGTTATGTAATTAATCAAGTGACTTCCCCGCTCGCCGGGGCAATCAGTAAGTCCCATCCTCATCGCCGCTTGCGCGCAAGGTGGCGCGCTCAGCGCCGGATGGGTGGATATCAGGAGAATAATCAACCGTGACTGAGCTTCGAACAGTTGAGGCGCGCAGGGCTGACGTCCTGGCGGCGCTGCAGGGTCAGGGCGACCTCTGGCTCGCGACCGCGGACGCCGCCGGACGGCCCCATCTCATCGCGGTTTCGGCCTGGTGGGATGGCACCGACCTGATCGTCGCGACCACGGCGACCAGCCGTACCGCGGCGAATTTTGCGGACAGGCCCACGGTGCGGCTGGCCTCCGGGTCACCGGCCGACGCGATCCTGATCGACGCGAAAATCGTCGAGAGTTCGGCCGCGAGCGAAGCCGCGGATCTCGCGGAAGGCTTTTCGAAGGCGGTTGGATGGGATCCGCGCGAGGTGGGGGAGGGATGGGCGTTCTACCGGCTGCGCCCGACCCGGATCCAGGCCTATCGCGGCTACGACGAACTGGAGGGGCGCGAGGTGATGCGCAACTCGACCTGGTTGGGTAAGGATGGTTAGCGTGGATTAGGTCCAATGGTGTCGCGGGTAAAATCGAACTCGTGATCCGACCGATCCTGACTTTCGAGCACCCGATTCTGCACCAGAAGGCGCGCAAGGTCGCGCGTGTCGACACGTCCATCCAGAGGCTGCTCGACGACCTCACGGAGACGATGCTCGACGCGCCCGGCGCGGGCCTGGCAGCGAATCAGATCGGGGTGCCGCTGCGCGTATGCGTCGTGAAGGGCGACGAGAACCAGATCTGGGGCCTGGTCAACCCAGTGATCGTCAAGACAGCTGGGAGCCAGGTCGGCTACGAGGGCTGCTTGAGCAAGCCGGGTTGGGTGGGCGAGGTGGAGCGCTACGAGGCTGTCGTGGTCAAGGCACTCAACCGCCATGGGAAAGAGGTGCGCATCAAGTCCACCGGGTTCACCGCTCGCGCTTTCCAGCACGAGCTCGACCACCTCGACGGCGTGCTCTTCACCGACAGGTTGACGAGCCTCGACACGCTGCGTCGTGTGGAGGAGCTCGTGGGCGAAGAGAAGCGCGAGGCCGAGGCCGTCGCGGCCGTTTCGGGCTAGGCGCTTTCCTGAAGATTGTCTTCGCCGGCACCGCCGAGTTCGCCGTGCCGTCGCTCCGAGCTCTGGTCGACGCGGGTCATGAAATCCAGCTGGTGATCACTCAGCCCGATCGACCCGCGCGCCGGGGCATGAAGCTGACGCCGCCCCCAGTTAAGCCGGCCGCGCGGGAGTTCGGACTGGAGGTGTATCAACCCGAGCGGATACGCGAGCCGGAGGCGGTGGAGCGGCTTCGCCGGCTGCGGCCGGACCTGCTGGTGGTTGTGGCTTACGGGCAGATCATCCCGCGGTCAGTACTGGCGATTCCGCGGTTCGGGGCGGTCAACGTTCATGCGTCCTTGCTGCCCCGGCATCGAGGGGCGGCGCCGGTCGCACACGCGATCCTCGGCGGCGATTCCGAGACGGGCGTCACGATCATGCGCATGGACGAGCAGCTGGACCACGGTCCGGTCCTGGCGACGAGCGCGACCGTGATCGCGGCGAGCGAGGACGCGACGGGGTTGACCTCTCGACTGGCCGGGTTGGGCGCTGATCTCCTCGTTGAAGCGCTGGAGCACCTCGAGGAGATCAAGGCAGTCGAGCAGGACCATGGGGCGGCCACTATCGCGCCGAGATTTCGCAGGGAAGATGGACAGCTCGAGTGGGGAATAGGGGCGCAGGAGATTGATCGACGCGTGCGGGCTCTTCAGCCGTGGCCTGGCGTAACGCTGCCGACCAAGCGGGGCCGCGTGAAGGTGTTGAGCGGGCACGTCGAAGGGGATCGCTACGTTCCGGACATGGTTCAACTGCCGGGGAAGCGGCCGGCGCCGGCGAAGCAGGTGCTGGGCGATGCCTGACCGAGATGACAAGCAGCGCGACATGGCGGTGAACCGGCGCGCGTACCACGACTACTTCATCGACGAGAAGATGGAGGCGGGCATCATGCTCACGGGTTCCGAGGTGAAGTCTGTACGCAACGGGCGGACCAACTTGCGGGATGGGTTCGTGCGAATAGATGGCAACGAGGCGTGGTTGGAGAACGTGAACATCTCTCCGTACACGCAGGCCAACCTGATGAACCACGAGCCGATGCGTCCGCGCAAGCTGCTGCTCCACCGCAAGGAGATCGCCAGCCTGATCGGCAAAGTGCGACAGAAGGGATACACGCTGATTCCGCTGCGGGTGTACTTCTCGCGGAACCACGCGAAGGTGGAGGTCGGGCTCGCGAGAGGCAAGAAGCAGTACGACAAGCGCGAGGCGATCGCTGAGCGGGACGCGAAACGAGAGATCGCTCGAGCGATGAGGCGGGGCTGACGCGCATCAGCGGATTGAAAGAACGGAGTGAGGAGATGACTGGCGATCGCGCGGTTCCCGTGAGTGGGGTATGTGAGATCACGCTCGAGCAGAGCGACCTGGCGGCGGCCGAGGAGTTCTACGCGGGCGTTCTGGGGTTTCCGGTGGTTGAGCGGTGGGCCGACGAGACAGTGTGGGTGATGGCAGGTGACCGGACTCGGATCGGCCTATGGCGGCCGCAGATCGGATTGGGCGGCGGTCGCGGTGGGGTTCATGTCCACTACGCGATGGGGCTGCCGGCTGAATCCTACGAAGCGGTTGTTGAGCGGCTGCGAAAGCGCGGCTACACGGTGCTCGACCATGACCACGGCGGTTATGGGCCGCATGGTCGGGGGCGGGCGGCCTATGTCACCGATCCGGGCGGCCACGTGGTGGAGTTCTGGACCTGGGACGTGGCGGAGCATTTGCGGGAGCTGGCTGCGGGGAAGTCGCCGGGCTCGCGCTGAGCCCCGCCTGCGGTGGGCGGCCTAAAACCGCCAGGAAAACATGAGCGGCTGGCTCTCGACATCTCCGTCCGCCTTCCGGTACGTGGCCGCGGCCGCTGCGTTCTCGTCGTCGACCAGGACCCACATCCCGTAGCACCGATGCTCGCGAGCAACATCAGCGAGTGCCCGCACGAGCGCCGTGCCGATGCCGTGGTGGCGATGGGCCGTGTCCACGGCCAGCTCGTACAGGAACATCTCGGTTCCCTTATCGGGGTGGGTCACCTCGACCCCGGATACGAAACCGGCGGGCGTGCCGGCGGAGTAGGCGATCAAGAGGTGATGAGTCGGGTCGGCCAGGAATCGGGCCAGGGCATCCGGCAGGGGTGCGGTGTCGAAGAGGTCCGCGGCCTCGGTCACGCGCTCGTCATCGCCCGATCCCATCCGCACGATTTCCACGGCGGGGCGGGGGTCGCGCTCAGGCGGCCAGGTTGATTCCAATCGCCCTCAGTCGCTTGTTCAGCGATTCAAACGCGAACTGGAGGATCTCGCTCTCTGTGTGGCCGAACTCGGTGATGTAGCGCGGATCTGGTGGGTCCAGCGTGCCCGTGACCAGTGGAAGGCAGTCGACCAGCGTCTTCTGGATCAGCGGGGCGAAGCGCTCCGGGTCTTCTCGGACCGCCTCCTGCAGCACCTTGATGCCGAAGCTCACGTGCCGCGACTCGTCGCGTGCGACCGCGGTGAATCCTCGGTAGAAGCCCCGGTCCGTGCTCCCCAGCTCGCGCATCGACTCCAGCTCGAATCGTTGTCCGGTCAGGGCGATCGTCGCCTCGACGATGATGTGATAGATCGTGACCCCCTCGATGAAGGCGTCGATGTCTTTCGGGTTGCTGGCCAGCCGCTGAGCCGCGGACGGCAGCCGGTCGTAGAAGAGGGTGTTGTATCCCTCGTTGGCCTGGGGTCGGATTTCGGCCAGCAGCGTTCCCAGGTCCTTGGCCTCCGTCCCCACCACCTCGTGCCACCAGCGCTCGAAGAAGACCGTGTGCCTGGCCTCGTCGACCATCTGGGTGGACAGAAAGATCTCGATCTCCGGCGTTGGCGCGGCCCACACGAACGGCGCCAGCGTGGATGTGACGCGCTCCTCTCCATTGAAGAAGAGGCGGTGCGACCACAGCGTCGACTTTCGCTCGAGCTCGGTCGCCTTCAGCCAGTCCTCGCGGTCGAGCGTGAAGTCGAGGTCCGCCACGGCCCACTGCTGGGACTCCCAGCGCCGGTAGAGGTCCATGTAGCTGGGCATGTTCTCGATCCCGCGATCGATGAACGACAGCACGTCGTCGATGCGGATGTCGCCCAGCTCTTTGAGGCTGGCCCGGCCGATTCGGTCAAGGTCCACTGCCATCGAGACCTGTCCAGTGTAGAAGCGGCGGCCGATGGGTAGAATTCGACCTGCAACCAGGTTCGGCCTTGTGGGGGTGTCTGGCTTCGACGGGGCAGTTGAGCTTCGGGATTGCGAGCCGAGGGCGCGCGCGTTACAGCGCAGGCGTTTTTACAAATGCCAACAAGACCAACGCTTTCGCCCTCGCTGCGTAAGCAGTAGAGACGTAAGCCCCGGGACTTAGATCCCGGGTGTCGTCCCGGTCAATCCGGCGGATTGGGGTACGGCATCACATAGACCGGATTGCCGCTCCAGGGGCGCTGCGGCCCTGGGGCGGGACATGCACCGCGGCTGGCTGAAGCGGATCCCGTCAGGAGGAGCCGCCAGGCGAGATCAAATTCCTGGACACGCTCGTAGAGATCTCGGGGGATTCTGCTTCGGACGCGAGTTCAATTCTCGCCACCTCCACCAGGCCGAGCCTGTTGCAGCTCAGTCGAAGGCCGCTTCGATCGATCCCTGGTGCTGCTTCATGTGTCCGATCAGCACCTTCTCGACGCGCTCGGCGGCGGACATCGAGCCTGCGGGCGTGCTGCGCTGGATGTCGAGCTGATCATCCGGAATGGCGCGCACGGCATTGGCGATTCGGCCCTTGCTCGCGCGCAGGAGCCGCAGCACCTCATCCTTCGTCACGTTGGCGTGGGACCTGGCGTGTTCAGAGTTGATCGCGCGCATGTTGACCGGCGCCAGAGGTCCGCCTGCGAGCATCGTCTGAATCCGCTCAGTGATCCAGTCGCCATTGGTTGCAACGTGGTGGGCTATGACGCCCACAGGCCGGCCTTCGTCCTCGTTGTCGATGCGCTGCGGAAAGTTCTTGCCGGCGAGGTGCCACTGGTCGTCGTCCAGCGACTCCACGAGGCGGACGAACTCATCGTGGGCGGCTTCGTACTGCTCCGCAAGTAGAGTCGATCGGGCGTTGGTCAAGCTCGACTGCTCATCGCCACCGACTATAAGACACGGAATGGACGCGCCGCTTCAAGCGGTATCACCTTGGATGAGCACAACTTTTCAAGATTTCAACCGTGACCTGATCAAGGACCTTCGGACCAATGGAAAGGCAACGTCCGGACCATTCTTGGGCAAGCACGTGCTGATCCTCACGACCAAAGGCGCGAAGTCGGGTGACGTTCGCGAGAACCCGCTCGTCTACACCCGCGACGGAGACCACTACGTGATCGCCGCCTCCAAAGGCGGTGCACCCACGCACCCGTCCTGGTACCACAACCTCGTCAAGCACCCCGAGGTGACCGTCGAGGTGGGGAATGAGAAGTTCGAGGCCCGCGCGCACATTGCCCAAGGCGACGAGTACGAGCGCCTGTACACACAGCACGCGGACATCAACCCGGGTTTTCATGACTACCGCAAAAAGACCACGCGCAAGATCCCTGTGATCGTCCTGGAGCGCATCCACTAGCCTGCGGGCATGCACTTCGCCCTCGTCCATGGCGCATATCACGGCGCCTGGTGCTGGGACCTGCTTCGCACGGAGCTCAAGCGCGACGGCCACTCCACAAGCGCCGTCGATCTTCCTTGCGAGGACCCTGAGGCGGGGGCGGAGTGTTACGCCGAGCTGGTCGTCCGCGCGATTCCACCTGGAACGGCAGCCATGCTGGTCGCCACTGGTTTCAATCCCTCGGCGCCGGCGATCAGCCACTCGGACGGGAGCGCGTCGTGGCCCGAGGCCGGCGCGATCGAGGTCTTCTATCACGACTGCGAGCCGAAAATCGCCAGGGATGCGGCCCGCCGCCTGCGCAGGCAGCACTGGCGCGTGACCCAGGAAGTTACGCCGCTCCATGAATTGCCGGCGGTCAGTGCCACCTACATTCTTTGCACGGACGACCGCATGGTGTCCTCCGAGTACAGCCGTCGCTCGTCGCAAAAGCTCTTGGGATTTGAGCCGGTCGAGATTCGAGGTGGACACTCGCCATTCCTTGCACACCCGCGAGAGCTCGCGACCCTGCTTGAGCGTGTGAGCTCGGGGGCGCCTGAGGGAACCCCCGGTTAACCAGCCCGTCTCGCTCCGGCAGCTGAATCGCTGGACGCTCGCCCGCCAGATGCTTCTCGAGCGCGCGGAGCTCGACGCGGTCACGGCGATTGAGAGGCTCGCGGGCATGCAGGCGCAGTACTCACCCTCGCCATACATAGGCCTCTGGTCGAGGGTTCGCGGCTTCAAGCGCGAGGAGCTCGAAGCGGCGCTCGCGGCGCACCTGGTCTACAAAGCCACGCTCATGCGGGGAACGCTTCACCTGGTCAGCGCGCGCCAGTTCGATCTCTTCCGCCTCGCCTCGAGGTTCCCGCGCCACGTCTGGTCGGAGGGCCCCAGGCAGCTCGCGGAACGCGGAGTCGACGTCGACGCTCTGCGTGAGGACATCCTCGCCGCGCTCGATGCCCAGCCCCTCAAGAAACCGGAGCTCGAGAAGGTGTTCCGGCACCGCATTCCCGCCGACCTGCCCGACTGGGTTGCCTTCAGCGTCATCGTCTCGGTCGGCGCCGCGATCAACCATCACGAGGACGCCCGATTCGGACATTTCGCCGGCAGCCGCTACCGCCGTGCGCCGCTGCCCGTCGCGGATCCCGAGGACGCCATCCGGGCCGTGGTCACGTCCTATCTCGCCGCCTTCGGTCCCGCGAGTCGCGCCGACCTGGCCGGGTGGCTGGGTCGCTCGGTCGGCATCTTCTCAGCAGCTCTCGATTCACTCGATCTGGTCACGTTCCAGGCCGAGGACGGGCGCAAGCTGCTCGACCTACGCGATGCTCCCCGTCCCGACTGGAACGTGCCGGCCCCGGTGCGCTTTCTGCCCAAGTGGGACAACCTTCTGCTTGCGTATGACCGGCGGGAGCGCGTGCTCCCAGAGCCGCTGCGCAAGACCGTGATCCGGAAGAACGGCGACGTGCTGTCCACGTTCCTGGTGGACGGGGTCGTGGCGGGAGCCTGGGAGGCGCCCATGCGGGGCCGCTCGATCATGTCGTTGACCTCATTCGGTTCGCTTTCGATCAAGCACCGCCGGGCAGTCGAGCGCGAAGCCGAGGGCCTCCTGGCCTGGCTTCGCCCTGGGGCTGCCCCCGGCGAGATCACCTGGAAAATCCCCACGAACTCAGAGGCTTCGCCGTGAGTTCGCGGGGGCACCTGTTGAAAGCCGGAGTAAACCCACGAAACGCGGTTCAAAACGGGTAACCTTCGGCCGGTGCGCGACCTGAGTCATCTCTGGCAGCGGTTCCTGCTCGCTAGCGCGCTCGTAGTGGGCCTGGCCATAGGCGCGGCGGCGACCGTCTTCGGCTACAGCAACCTGGCGAGCGTCAACGTTCGCTGGTCCATCTTCCACGTCGACGGGATTCCCCTGTGGACCGTTGCGGTGGTCCCGCTCGCGATCGTGCTGGTCGCCGGCACTGTGTACCACTGGATGGACGGCCTTCACCACTTCACCGAACACATGCGGCATCGGCGCCGCGTCCACGAGCTGGAGGCGGAGGTGGCGTCGTTGAGGGCGCATCTCGACCAGGTGCTCGAGATGCCCGACCACTCGACCTCCCCGCTTCCGCGCAAGGCGGTGACGGCAGAGGCGTTGGAACCGATGCCCGCTCGCGCAGCAGGTTCGGTAGAGATGGCGATGCCCGCGCTGCCCGAGCCCGAAGCTCAGGCTGAGACGGCGTCGGCCAACGGAGCCAAGACCGTTCACCACAGGCGCAAGCGGGCCACGCTCGAGGTGGTCGCCAAGGCCGCCGAGCCGGCCTCCACCAACCCGATCGCGACCAAGGGCGGCCAGGAGACCGCAGCCGCCGAATCCGCACCCGAGATCTAGGCCCCATGTCAGACCGCCGGAGAGCCGGCCGTCTTGTCGTTCCGACCGAGCAGGCGCCGGCCGACAAGGCGCTGCTCGAGCGCGACTCGATCGAGGAGCTCAGCCACCACGCCGATCCCTGGCGCGTACTCCGCATCCTCTCCGAATTCGTGGAGGGTTTCGACGCCCTGGGTGAGGTCGGTCCTGCGGTCACCGTGTTCGGGTCCGCGCGCTCCAAGCCCGATGACCCCTACTACAAGGATGGAATCCTCCTTGGCGCGGCGCTCGCCCGGCGGGGTTTCGCCGTCATCACAGGTGGCGGTCCCGGAATTATGGAAGCGGTCAACCGCGGGTGCCACGAAGCGGGCGGGCTATCGGTCGGCTGCAACATCGAGCTTCCTCAGGAGCAGTCGCTGAACAAGTACGTCGACCTGGGCGTCGAGTTCCGGTACTTCTTCGTCCGCAAGAACATGTTCGTCAAGTACGCGCGCGGCTTCGTCATCTTCCCGGGCGGGATCGGCACGCTGGACGAGCTGTTCGAGTCGCTGACCCTGGCCCAGACCGGGAAGATCGAGCACTTCCCGATCGTGCTCTACGGCACGAGCTACTGGAAGGGTCTGCTGGACTGGCTCAAGGACGTCGTCCTGAGCGCGGGCGCGATTGCGGCGGACGATCTCAAGCTATTGAGCTTCACCGATGACCCGGAGGAAGCGGCCGAGATGGCCACACGGCCTCTGCCGGTCAAGGTCCAGGAGCCGCGCGAGCAGACCGGAGAACCCGAGGCGGACGCGCGATAGCCACCACCAACCCTCTCGAGCTGTTCTTCCTCAACGACGGCGGCCAGACCGCCGACGTCGTCGCGCAGCGGGTCGCTTCGTTCCTCGATGGTGCGACCAAGACGCTGGACCTCGCCCTGTACGACCTGCGCCTGGAGGCTGGTCCGTCGGACACGCTGTTCGGCTCTTTCGACGCCGCGCTGAAGCGCGGCGTGGCGGTCCGTCTCCTCTTCAACCAGGACCACGCCCAGGCGATCCCAGTCCCGCCACCGCCGGACATCGACTGGGCGTTCATCGACCGGCTGAAGGCGATCGGCGTCCAGATCAAGCCTGTGTCCGGCGTTCCCGACCTGATGCACCACAAGTACGTGGTGCGCGACGTCGGTACGCCGGCCGCGGCGCTGCTGACCGGCTCGACGAACTGGACCAACGATTCGTGGAATCGTGAGGAGAACGTCATGGTGACGCTCGCCTCCGCCGAGATGGCCGCCGATTACCGCGCCAACTTCGAGGAGCTCTGGCAGAAGCCGGTGGTCGCCGCATCGGGCCGCGTCTCGGTGGGCTGGACGGCGCTGGCCGACGGCACGGAGCTCCGGCCGTACTTCTGTCCTGGGGGCGCCATGAAGCTGGTCCACGCGATGGCAAAGTCCATCGCCTCCGCGCAAAAGCGCATCCGCATCTGCTCGCCGGTGATCACATCTGGCCCCATCCTGGGTACTCTCGCCGAGGTCTGCGAGCATCCCGGCATCGACATCGCCGGTGTGTACGATGCGACGCAGATGGACGAGGTGAAGCACCAGTGGGCATCGCAGGCCACCGCCTCCTGGAAGATCACTGCGTTCAACACGGTCGTGGCCGCTGTCAAGTTCGGCGCCAAGCGCTCAACGCCCTACGCCAAGGGCACTGTGCACGACTTCATGCACGCGAAGATCCTGGTCGCGGACGACTACGTCTACACGGGGAGCTTCAACCTTTCGCACAGTGGTGAGATGAACGCCGAGAACGTGATCCAGCTCCACAGCCCAGCGGTGGCGGCGATGTGCGCCGCGTACATCGACCGCGTGGCCGCCCGCTATGGCGGCGCTCCTCTCCCGGTGGCCTAGCTGCCGAGCCCTCGGGTCTTATGGCTTGTGGCCGCAGCGGTGGCCATCGGGGCCATGGTGCTTGTTCTGGTGCTGCCACGCCTGCAGCCGTCGACCGGGACGCTGCTCGTGGCGGTGGCCGGGCGGACGGACGGCTCGCTGCCGAAGTCGCCCCTGATGATCCACGGCGGCGGCCAGTGGGTCGCGCTGGGCGATGTCTCGGGTGCGGCGCCCGCGGCTCCGGCCGAGCACGAGGTCACGACGGTCACCATTCCGGCGGGCGGCTACGACTGGGTGCGGCTGGGGGGCGACATCCAGAGGGTGCCGATCACGATCACGGCCGGCCAGGTCGAGCCCCTCTTGCTCGGGATAGAGTCCGGCCACCTCATCGCAGGGGCCGCATACGCCGGAAACGACGAGGTCAACCTCGGGCTCGGCGAGCTGGGGGGCAAGTTCGTGGCCATGCCCAACTACGAGCTCGTGGACCAGTCGGGGCAGCCCTTCAACCCCGTGACGACCGCCGGGAAAGACCTCGTGATCGCCGCATTCCACACGACATGTCACGAGACCTGCCCGCTTTACACAGCGCTTTTCTTTCAACTCGAGCAGCACCTGCCGCCCGGGGTGACCCTGGCCGAGATCACGACCGACCCCGGCACGGACACCCCGTCCGCGCTCACCGACTATGCGCACAGCATCGGCGCGCCGTGGACGTTCGCGACCGGCAGCGCAGGCGCCCTCACGTCGTTCTGGAAACCGTTCGGGGTTCAGCTCGCGACCGGGGACGTCCACATCTCGACCCTCGCCCTCGTGGACCGGCACGGCTACGTGCGCCTGGTATACCGCGGAGTTCCCGACATCGGCGGCGGAATGCCGCCGTCATTGATCTCAGGATTGAGCGTGCAGGGGCTCCACGATCTCGCTTCTGGTGGCGACGGCTGGGGCGCGGCGGACGTGCTCCAGTCGCTGGTCACGATCGCCGGTCCGCAGCAGGCATCGCCGGCCGCCGGGGGGACCGCTCCCGCGTTCGCATTGACCGGAACAGACGGGCGCCAGGTCACCCTGGCGAGCCTTGCGGGTAAGCCCGCGGTGATCAACTTCTGGGCCACCTACTGCCCGCCGTGCCGGGCCGAGATGCCGTTGCTGCAGAGGCGGGTGGGGCAGCAGTCAGGCGCGCAACTCGTCCTGGTCGATGAGGGCGACAGCAGCCAGGCCGCGCGAGATTTCCTCGGCTCGCTCGGAATCAAGCAGGCGGCGCTGCTGGACTCGGACCTCGGCGTGGGGCACGCATACGGTGCTATCGCTCTGCCCACGACGATTTTCGTGCACGCCGACGGCACCATCGCCGCACGCCACATCGGCCAGCTCGACGATGGCGTGCTCACAGCCCAGCTCGCGACTCTGGGAAACTAGGTCGCCCATGACCGGCGTCACGCTGTTCCGCCGCCTCGCTGTCGTGACCGCGATCTTCGCCTACTTGCAGATCGCGCTCGGCGGCGTCGTTCGCGTGTCCGGCTCCGGGCTTGGTTGTCCCGACTGGCCTCTGTGTCATGGCCGGCCTTATCCGCCCGCGGACGTGCATTCGATCATCGAGTACTCGCACCGCGCGGCCGGCAGCGTGACCGGTGTGCTGATCATCGCGACGGTAGTCCTCGCATGGATCGTCTGGCGCACACGCCGCCCGGTCGTGGCGTGGCTTGCGACCGCGTCGCTGATCGGCGTTGTGGGGGAGGGGCTGCTCGGAGCTGGGGTGGTCGCGACCGAGCTCGCGTCCTGGCTCGTGCTCGTCCATCTCGGCCTGGCGATGATCATCCTCGGCTTCCTGGTCGCGGCGGTGGCGATGTCGATGGCGCCGGGGCCTGGCGTTTCCGATCCCCGCTTCCGCTGGCTGGCCGCGATCGCCGTGGGCGCGACGTACCTGCTCCTGCTGACCGGATCGACCGTGGTGGCGAGCGGCGCCGACACAGCCTGCCACTCGTGGCCCCTGTGCGGTTCGGGCTTCACGTTTGACTTCACCGGCTTCAACGCGTTCACGATGCTGCATCGAGGCTCGGTGCTGGTCGTCGGAGCGCTCCTCGTGTTCGTCCTGCTGCGCGCGGCCAGGCTCCCTGGCCTGAGGGCTGCGTCGATCGGGACGCTCACCGTTTTCGTTTTGCAGGTCGCCGTGGGCGCCGGCGCCGCCGTGACGGACGGGGAGCTCTTCAACGGCCTTCACGTCGCGCTGGCCACGCTGGTCTGGGCGGGCGTGCTGACGACGGCGGTGCTCACGCTGCCGCGTGTGGATCATGACGTCCAGTCTTCGCGCATGGTCGCGGAGAAGGGATCCGCATGAGCGCGGTGACCACGCTGGCGGCGCGCAGCGCCACGAGCGTCGCGCGCGACTACCTCAGCCTGCTCAAGCTGCGCATCGTCGCGCTTCTGGACGCGACCGCGGTCGGCGTGATGATCCCGGCGGCGCACGGCCATCCACGACTCGTCGCGGTGCTGGCCGTCCTGGTCGGGGGCACCCTGGCGGCGGGCGGCGCGCACGCCATCAACTGCTGGTTCGACCGCGACATCGACGCCGAGATGAGCCGGACCCGCCGGCGCCCCCTGCCCGCAGGTCGCATCCCGGCTTGGCACGCGCTTGCGATCGGGATCGGGCTCAACGTGCTTGCCTTCGCGGTCCTCTGGGGGGACGCCAACCTGCTGGCGGCCGGCCTCGCCCTCGCGGGCACGCTCATCTATGTCTTCGTCTACACGGTCTGGCTGAAGCGCTCCACGCCGCAGAACATCGTCATCGGCGGTGCGGCCGGCGCTGTCCCGCCGCTGGTCGGGTGGGCTGCGGCGACAGGCCACCTGGACGTCACCGCGCTCGCCCTTTTCGGAGTGATCTTCTTCTGGACCCCGCCGCATTTCTGGGCCCTCGCTCAGATGATCAAGACCGACTACGCTCGGGCGCGCGTCCCGATGCTTCCGGCCATCGGTGGCGAGCGCTCGGCGAAGCGCCAGAGCATCGTGTACGCGGTGCTCACAACGGCGGTCAGCGTCGTCCCGTTCTTCACGGGGTCAGCCGGCGCGATCTACCTCGCCGGTGCAGCCATGCTGGGCGTCGGGCTGGTCGGCCTCACGGTCCTGGACTTACATGGGCGCCGGTGGACGAGGCGCGTCTTCACGTATTCGCTCGCCTACGTGGCGCTGCTTTTCATGCTATTTGCTGTCTCCCCGTTCTTGCCCTAGGCCGTCATGGAGATAGTGCGCCTGCACCTGGCGAAGATCGGCGGACTCAACAACATCCCGGTGCACGGCTTCGTGATCAAGCATCCAACCGAGGGCGCGATCCTGGTGGACACCGGAGTGGGCTGGCCGACTGAGCTGGTCCAGGAGTGGAAGGTCGTCAACCGCCACGCCGCCGACGCGCTGGCCGAGCACGACCTCAGCCCGGCCGACGTGCGCATCGTGATCAACAGCCACCTTCATTTCGACCACTGCGGGCAGAACGCCGTGTTCAAGCACGCGCCGTTCTACATTCAGCGTGCGGAGCTGGACCGTGCACGACGCGCCGAGACTGTCACATCTCAGTGGTTCGATTTCGCGGGCGCGCGCTTCGAGCTCCTTGACGGCGACGCTCGGATCGCCGATGACGTGCGCGTTGTGGCCACCCCAGGCCACACCGTCGGTCATCAGAGCGTCATCGTCGACACCCCAGACGGCGGGGCGGTGATGATCGGAGACGCCGCGTACACGTCGGAGATCTATCGCCAGGTCGATGACGCCGACCTGGCGACCTGGAATGGGCAGTACGAGGATCGGGACGCGTGGTCGAAATCGCTGCATATGCTCCACGGCATGCATCCGCATGAAGTCCATTTCTGCCACGACACGCACGTGGTTTCCACATGAGCTTCGGGCCGCTCGTCAGCGCAGACTGGCTTCGGGATCACATCGGCGATCCCGACGTGACGGTGATCGACTTTCGCTGGTATCTCATCGATCGCAGCGGCCGCGACGAGTACCTGCGCGGACACATCCCGGGCGCCATGTTCGTCGACCTGGAATCGGTGACAGGCGGCAAAGGTGGCGGCCGGCATCCACTGCCGGCGGCGTGGCAGGTGCAGGACGAGATGCAGAAGGCGGGAGTGGACGACGGCACAAAAGTGATCGCCTACGACGACGCGGGCGGATCGGTCGCCGCGCGGCTGTGGTTCCTGCTCGACTGGTTCGGCCACGGCGCGCAGGCGGTGCTCGACGGCGGTCTCCAGGCCTGGGGCGAGCCGCTCGAGACGCGAATACCTTCCGTCACCCGCGGCGCGTTTCGCTCCAAGCCCCCGGACCGCACGCGAATCCTGGACTACGAGGCCGTGCGCGGGCTCGAGACTGGGCCGCTGCTCGACGCCCGCGCGGGGGAGCGATATCGCGGCGAGAAGGAGCCGGTCGACCCGAAGGCCGGCCACATTCCCGGGGCGCTCAGCGCGCCGTGGATGGAGAACCTGGGTCCCGACGGACGCTTCAAACCACCCGATGAGCTGCGCGACCGCTTCTCCTCTCTGGGGGCGGACGATGGCGCGGTGTTGTATTGCGGATCCGGGGTCAGCGCGTGCCACGACCTGCTCGCGATGGAAATTGCCGGATTGCCCAAGGGCCGCCTCTACGCGGGATCGTGGAGCGACTGGTCCAATCGCGACGCGCCGGTGGCCACCGGCAAAGAACCTCGTTAAGAAACCCCACGAAGTCAGAGGCTTTGCCGTGACTTCGCGGGGACCCCTTGTTCTAGGATTTTGGCGTGATTCTAAAAGGCAAGAAAATCCTGATCGCGGGCATGTCGGACAGGCGCAGCATCGGCTACTCCATCGCGGTCGAGGCGCAAAAAGAGGGTGCGGAGCTGATCCTCACGAGCTTCGGCCGGATGATGACCATCACCCAGATGACAGCGAAGAAGCTCGACCCGGTGCCGGAGATTCTCGAGATGGACGTGCAGAAGCCGGCTGACATCGCCGCCGCCGCGAAAGCAGTCGGGGAACGCTGGGACAGGTTGGATGGACTCGTGCACTCAGTCGCGTACGCGCCGCCGGATGCGCTCGGGGGGAACTTCCTGAACACGCCCTGGGAAAGCGTTGCGATTGCGCTCCAGGTCAGCGCGTTTTCATTCAAAGAGCTGGCCGCCGGCTTTCTTCCTTTGATGAAGGATCACGGAGGTTCGCTCGTCACTCTGGATTTCGACAACTCAACGCAGGCATGGCCCAAATACGACTGGATGGGCGTCTCCAAAGCTGCGCTCGAATCGGTGACGCGCTACCTCGCGCGGGACCTCGGTCGCTACAAGATTCGCGTCAACGCAGTCTGCGCCGGGCCGCTGGCGACGCTAGCCGCGAGCGGCATTCCGGGTTTCAAGGACTTCGAAGAGGTGTGGGAAAATCGCGCACCGCTCGGGTGGAGCCTGCAGGACAAATCGCCCGTCGGCCGCGCCGCGTGCGCCCTGCTCTCTGACTACCTGAGCATGACCACAGGCGAGCTCCTGCACGTCGATGGGGGCTACCACGCAATGGGGACGGAGCTGCCTCCCACAGACTAGGGGGATTTCGATTGACCCTACATGTTGTGTCCGTGCCGGGACAAGGGCCCAACATCATGCTAGGCTCTCTCAAATTCTCCTTAGGAGGGATGCAGTTTGCGGGAGTGCCTGGTGATCTACGTGGACGCCGCTCTCGACAAGAACGGCCGGGCCGGATGTGGCCTGGCCGTTTTCGTTAGGGGCCGCGCGGTGTATACGGAATCGTTCGGCTTTTCGCATCTTGGCGGGTCCGCTCAGCTCGAGGCGCACGTGTGCGCGGGCGCTCTCGATCTCGCCGCCGCGCGCTGGCCTTATCACCGCGTGATCGTGCGCACGGATTGCGCTCCCGTGGTGCGCAGTCGCATGCCGTCCAGCGACAGTTTTCGCATCGCAGTTCATGAAGTTCGCGAGCGCTGCAGGCGCGGTTGGCGCGTCGTTCGTTATGTGAACCGTAAAGCGAATCCTGCACACGAACTGGCACGTGAAGGACTCAAGAGTCTGTCGAGACAACAGGTGCTCGCGGCCGCATAGACTAGGGTCTTCCGGCCAGATTCTTTGAGACACCAGGAGTCCATATGTCAGCAGACGACACAACGCAGGGACAGGGCGCTCCGGTCCGTCGGGGCCGTCGGGGGCGCCCGGCCGGCGCGGGAAGCACAACCACCACACGCACGCGACGCAGGCGGCTCGCCGGCCCCGAGCTCACGGAGCAGCTGAATCACATGGTGGCCGAGCTGATCAAAGAGAACCGGAAACTGAAGCGCCAGGTCTTGAAGCTCACCGAACGCGGGACCAAGGTCGCCAGCAGCACGGTCGATCGGACTCTGCGCACGATCCAGCGCCGAGTGCAAAAGGCTCTGACCGCGCCCGCAAAGCGGCGCCGCAGGAAGACGGCTCCGGCCTCGACGACACGGAAGAAGGCCGTGACGACGCGGAGGCGGCGCAAGACTACTTAGACCAGAAACAGAGTTCGGCTCGCCCCACCCGGCCGGGCCTAGGGCCGGGCCGACCTCCCCGCAGGGCGGGGAGGCCAGGCCTCGGCTTCCATGTGCCTGGCTGTCCGGTACGCGTCGACGATGCTGAAGAGCCACAATGTGCCGCCGCCCAGCTCCATCGGCACGCCGACGACTGCACCGATGGCGGTGAGGTCCAGGTCGAACCCGAAAAACTGCAGGCCTCCAATGCCAAGCAGGTAGGCGAGGCCCTTCATGTTGTGCCCCAGGTAGAAATGCCCGCAGCCGGGGATCACGGCCAGCGCGGCTGCCGTCAGCGGGCTCTTCCGGCCCCTCGTGACCGGGCGCTGGTAGCTGCCTGAGGCAGGAGCCCCGCAGCGAGGGCAGGCGGCGTTGGGATTCGCGAGCACAGAACCGCAGCGACCGCAAAAAACATCAGCTGCCATTCGACTATTAAACGATTAGACGCGGCCAGTAGGCCGGATTTACTCCGGTCGTCCCACGCATGCCTGACCGCCACCTGGCATGGCCGGGAGTAACCAATCCGGTAAATCCCATCCCGGGAAGATGAGCAGGCCCGTCGGCGGGAACACGACCGTCCGATGCAATCAGTAGGCCGATCCTGGTCGCGCCTGCGGGCAGAAGGAACAGTCCGGTTCCTACTCATACTCGGTCCGGTTTGATAGCCTCCAAATCGTGGATCTGGGCTTTACGGCGGAGGAGGAAGCCTTCCGGCAAGAGGTCCGAACGTGGCTCGATCTCAACCTGCCCGCCGATTGGCGGCATCGCGGCGTGGGCGGCTATCGCGAGGACGACGAGACCGATCTCCAGCGCCAGTGGCAGAGGCGACTTCACGAAGGCGGCTGGCTGAAGCTGGCGTGGCCTCGCGAGGCTGGAGGCCGCGGCGCATCGCCGGTCATGCAGGCGATCTACCAGGAGGAGATGGCGAAGTCCGGGGCTCCGATCATCCTCGGCCGCCTCGGAGTGAGCCTCCTGGCGCCCACGCTCCTCGTGCACGGATCGCAGTGGCAGAAGGATGAGTACGTCGAAAAGATCTTGAGTGGCGAGCTGGTCTTCTGCCAGGGCTTCAGCGAGCCCGACGCCGGCAGCGACCTCGCCGGCTTGCGGACACGCGCTGAAAAGCGGGACGGCGGATGGGTGCTGACCGGCCAGAAGACCTGGTCGAGCGGCGCGCACTACGCGGACAAGAGCTTCCTGCTGGCCCGAACCGACTCTCAACCCGAAGCTCATCGCGGAATCGGCTTCTTCCTGGTCGACATGCGTCAGCCGGGTGTCGAGGTCCGGCGCATTCGCCAGATGACCGGAGGCGGCGAGTTCTGCGAGATCTTCCTGTCGGGCGCCGTGGTCGACGAAAAAGACATGGTCGGCGAGCCTGGCGCGGGCTGGAAGATCGCGATGACCGTTTTCGGTTTCGAGCGCGGCGGTCTCGCGCAGGCGGCTCGGTTCGAGCGGGCCGTCGAGCAGCTCGCGACCCTCGCTCGCGACCGGGGAGCCGGAGCCGATGTCCGCGTCCGCCAGCAGGTCGCGCAGGCGCAGATCGAGGCGCACGTCTTCAGGCTCATCGGCCTGCGCAACCTGACCAAGGCGCAGCATGGCCAGGCGCCTGGGGCGGAGGCAAGCCTCACCAAGCTCTACTGGAGCGAGATGGACAAGCGGATTCAGGAGACGGCGCTGAGCGTTGAGGGCCCGTACGGCGCTCTCGCGCCCGATTCTCCGTTTGCGGTGGAGGACGGGCGCTGGCAGTACGGCTGGATGTGGGCGCAGGCGGAGACGATCTACTCCGGGTCTTCCGAGATCCAGCGCAACATCATCGCCGAGCGCGTGCTCGGGCTTCCCCGCGGCCGGTGAGCGATCAGTTGGTCCCATCCTCATCAGGCTTGCCCGCCGCGAACGTGTCGGCCCTGGAACGCCTGCGCGCCCGGATCGGGGAGGCGGCCCCGTCGACCGAAGCGACGGTTGAGGCCGGTCACCTGAAGCGCTTCGCGGAGGCGATCGGCGATCCCAACCCGCGCTGGACCGGAGAGGCGCCGCCCACGTTCCTGGTCGCGCTGGCGCCCGCGTCGCTTCACCTCGCGGAGGCGGAGGAATACGGCAAGGGGTGGCTGAACGGCGGCAACCGCTTCGAGTACTTCGAGCCCGTGAAAGTCGGAGACCGCATCACCGCGACGGGACGGGTGGCTGAAGTTTACGAAAAGACAGGTTCCAGCGGCACCTTGCTCTTCATCATCTTCGAGACCGACTACGTCAACCAGCACGGCCGGACGGTCGCCAAGCTGCGCGGGACCGCGATCCGAAGGTGAATCTCACTGTTGGACAAGAATTGCCCGAGCTCGTCAAGCATCCGACCACGCGCCAGCTCGTCCAGTACGCCGGCGCGCAGGGGGACTTCTATGAGATCCATTACGACCAGGCTTACGCGCAGAGCGTCGGGCTGTCAGGAGTGATCCTCCATGGACTCCTCAAGGCCGGGTTCCTCGGCCAGCTCGTGACGGATTGGCTGGGCGACCGCGGCACGCTCAAGAGCTTCGAGGTCAGCTATCGGGGCATCGACCAACCCGGCCGGCCCTACCGCTGCCGCGGCCGTGTGACCAAGGTCGACGGCGATCAGGTCGAGCTGGAGGTGTGGGGTGAGGATTCGGCAGGCAACCGCACGACCGCGGGCACTGCCACGGTAGAGATGAAGGGCTGAGCGCGAACCCAGGCGAGCGCGCGCATGGCCAGCAGCACCGAGGCGTCGATCACGCAGTAGCCGCCGGCGATCACGGACGGCGGGTTGCCTGAGGGGATGTGCGTCCACGGGGCCATCGGCAACCAGGCCCAGTTGCCGAATGCGGTGCCGAAGATCTCGAGCTCACCGGTCGCGATGAAGATGGCGGAGAACAGCGCCCATCGAGGCGAGCGCAGGACGAAGTAGGCGAACACCGGAAGACACAGCGCACCCTGGACGTCGACGCGGCCGGTGATGACTGGCAGGATGGTCAATCCCGCCAGCGCCCAGGTGGTGGCGCCCGCGAGCACGACGTGCGCCACGCGCTTTCCATACCGGAGCACGACCGGCGTGCGCGCGGCCAGCAGGCCGAACAGGTAAACCATGCCGTGGCCCGGGGGCACGAAGAGCGGCACGTTGTGCAGGCGGTACCGGTACACGCCCCAGATCAGCGAGCCGAAGATCTCGAACCCGGTCGCGACGACGACGCAGGTCCAGACCTGGAGGCGCTGCTCCTTCGGCGCTTTGAGTGCCGCCAGGTAGAGCACCGCGAAGGTGAGCAACCCCAGCATCCACTGCTGCCACAGCGCGGAGATCCTGCTGTCCGCGAACAGCAGGATCGGCGTGTAGGTCAGGAGGTAGGCGTGGAGCCAGTAAGGCTTGAGTCGGGCGAGCACCGTCAGGAAATGGTAGCGGGGCCGGTCTCGATGCCGGCCCCGCTGAAGATGGCTACAGGATCGTTCGTTACTAAATCGTTCCCCGTTCGTTGATCAGGCTGCCCGCAAGGGTCCAGCCCGTGCCACTCCAGGTGATCACCTGCTCCTGCATGATCGGGTGGTGGTCGCTCGAGGTCGTCTTGACCACGACGCCCGGAAGCAGGAACGGGTTGTTGGTCTCATTGAGGTTGCTGGCCGCTATGCTCATCACGTTGGCACGTGTGAGGTTCGATCCGGCTTGCTTGAGGACGTCGACCACCGTGTACGCCACCGCAACGCCGTAAATGTTGAACCCGTCATTGACGTTGCAGGTCGAGCAGTTGGCGATCACGGTCTTGTAGAGCTGCATGCCCGCGTCGCTGGCCCATTGGGGGTCGGTTGGGTCCTTGAGGTAACCGACGCTCGTCACGTGCTTGAGCGCGGCGCCGTTCTTGGCCGCGATACCCATGTAGACCTGGGGGTTGGAGACCGAGTTCAGGTAGATCGTCGGCTCCCAGTGGAGCGCGGTGACGATCGCGAGCGACTGGATCGTCAAGGTTGGGGTCGTGAAGATGAACAGCGTGTCAGCGCCGCTGGCCTTGAGCTTGGCGAGCTGCGACAAGGGGCTGGCGCTGGTGACGTCGACGGTCTCCTTGTCGACGATCATCGACGCGTTCGAGCCCAGCCCGTCGGTGAGGCCCTTCGTGTAGTCCTGCCCGTAGGAGTCGTTCTGGGCCAGGACGCCGATCTTCGCCCCGGCGTGATTGGCGAGCACGTCCTTGGCGTAGATTCGACTCTCACCCTGGTAGGTCGGCTGCCAGCCGATCGTGTACTGGTTTGAGCTGAAGTCGGAGCCGAAGGTGGTCGCCCCGGTGGCCACGAACAGCTGCGGCACCTTCTGAGCGTTCATGTAGTCACGCACCGCAAGCTGCGTCTCCGTGCCCAGGCCGCCGAAAATGGCGAAGACCTTGTCCTGCTCGACGAGCTGCTTGGTCAGCGTGACAGTGTTGGCCGGGTTGTAGCCGTCGTCGAGGATCTTGAAGGTGATCTTCCGGCCGTTGACCCCGCCCTGGGTGTTGTTGATATAGGTGAAGTAGGCGTTCGCGGCGTTGGAGATGGTCCCGTACCCGGCGGCGGGACCGGACAGGGCGTTCGTGTTGCCCAGCAGGATGGAGTTGCTTGTGATGCCGACATCGGTCGCGACAGTCGGACTGCTGGAACCGCCGCACGCGGCCAGGGTGACGAAGAATGCTGCGATCGCCGCGATGCGAGACCCGGTCTTTGCCATAGAACTTCCTCCCACGTTTATGAACATCTATTTAAACAGTCTTTACTGTGACGCGAATGTACGACCTTTCTAGTGTGAAATCCACAGCGCTTCGATCATCAAACAGCCTGGGGATCCGGCGGAATCTGTCCAGTCTCCCGATCGCCGGGCCCACGCAGACGTCTGCGGACGCGGGCGTAGCCGGTGGTGACCAGGCCCACGACGCCGTTCGGGGCGAAGATCATGATCAGGATCAGTACCGCCCCGTAGGTGACGGCCGGGCCGGCCTTCTCCACGGTCGAGGCGATCTGGCTCGGAATCCAGGTCTGCGCGGGGATCCACTGGTTTGATTCGATCGGGAGGAAGTAGACGAAGATGCCGCCGAGAAGTGGTCCCGGGATCGAGGCCAGGCCGCCGACGACGGCGCCCACGATGAGCTGGATCGACAGCGCGACCGGGAAGGTGTCGGGGCTCACGTAACCGACCGCCATGCCGAAGAGGGAGCCGGCGATACCCGCATAGAGAGCGGAGATCCCGAACGCAAGGGTCTTGTAGCCGGCGATGTTGACTCCCGACGCCGCGGCGGCCACCTCGCCGTCCCGGATCGCGCGCATCGCCCTGCCGGCGCGGTGCCGGACGAGGTTCCACGCCAGCCAGAAAAGGACGAGAGCACAGGCGAGAGTCACGTAGTAGATCCACTGGTCCGACGTCATCGCGGAGCCGGTCACCGCGGTGAAAGCATCCTTGGCGAACTGGGGTGGGTCGGGCGGCGACAGGAAGAGTCCGTGCACTCCGCCCGTCAGCTCAACCGGTCGCTTGATCAGGCTTGGCGTGACGACCGCGAGGGCGAAGGTTGCAAGCGCGAGGTACAGCGCGGACAGGCGCAGCGCTGGCACGCCGAACAGGAAGCCGACGGTCCCCGTGAGGAGCCCGGCGATGGGAATCGTCAGGAGGTAGTCCATCTTGTAGCGGTGGGCGAGGATCGCCGACGTATACGCGCCGAGCGCCATGAACGCGCCATGGCCGAGTGAGAGCTGGCCGCTGTAGCCGACCAGGATGTTGAGACCCATGATCGCGATCGCAAGGATGAGGGCCTGGGCCCACTCGCTCGCCTGGAAACTGTCGATCACGGTCGGCAAACCGACGAAGAAGAGGACGACCACGACCACGAGCCAGTAACGCGGCGGGGCAGTCCGGATGAGCTTGAAGATCGACATCAGACGCGGCGCACATTGGGCCGGCCGAAGAGGCCGTTCGGCTTGAGCACGAGCACGGCGACGATGATCGCCAGGGCGACTGCGAGCTGTAGATCGCCTCCCACGAATGGCAGGTACGCGCCCGCGAGGTTGACGGTCACGCCGACGATCACGCCACCGACGACGGCCCCCAGCGGGCTCTCGATCCCGCCGAGGACCGCTGCCGCGAACGCGTAGATGATGACCGTCTGCATCATGTTCGGCTCGAGCAGCAGGATGGGGGCGACCATGATTCCGGAGACGGCGCCAACCGCTGAAGCGAGGCCCCAGCCCAACGCGAGCATCCAGCTCACGTGCACCCCGAGCAGGCGGCTGGGCTCGGGGTGGTGTGCGGCGGCTCGCATCGTGAGTCCCACGGTCGTGTGCTGGAGGAGCAGATAGATCGCGACCAGCACCACGGCGGTAACCGCGATGACGCCAAGGTCCTGATAGCTCACGAACGCGCCCAGGATGTTGGCCGTCTGCGCTGAGAAGGGACTGGGAAACGAGCGCGGCAGGTAGCCGAAGAAGAACCCGGCCAGGCCGTTGAGCAGCGTCGCAAGGCCGAGGGTTACGATGACCAGCGTCAGGATGGGAGCGCGCTCCACGGGCCGGATCACGATGCGCTGGATCAGGATGCCACCGGCAAAAGCGATGACCAAAGTCAAGGGAAATGCGATCCAGTAGCTGACCCCGCGATTGATCAGCGTGAACGCGGCGAAGGTTGCTAGCATGGCCATCTCGCCCTGGGCGAAGTTGACCAGGCCCATCGCGTTGTAGATGAGGACGAGCGCCAGGGCGAGGCTGGCGAAGATGCCGCCGGTGGCGATGCCGCTGACGATCTGCTGCAGGAGCTCTTGCATCAGTACCCCAGGTACGAGCGGCGCACCGCATCGTTTCCCTTCAGCTCCGAACTGGTGCCGCTCACGGCGACGCGACCGACCTCCAGCACATACGCGTCGCTCGACATCTCCAGGGCGAGGCGGGCGTTCTGCTCCACGAGCAGAACCGCGACGCGGTCCTCCGTGTTGATCGTGCGGATGATCTCGAAGATTGCGCGGACGATCAGCGGCGCGAGGCCGAGCGAGGGCTCGTCGAGGAGCATCAGGCGCGGCTTCATCAGGAAGGCTCGCGCGAGCGCAAGCATCTGCTGCTCACCTCCGGACAGCGTGCTGGCCGACAGCCCGCGGCGCTCGCGCAGAACCGGGAAGTATTCGAACACGCGGTCGTAGTCCTTGCGGACCGCCGCGCCGTCGCGGCGGAGGTAAGAGCCGAGCTTCAGGTTCTCGTCCACGGTGAGCTCCGTGAGAATGCCCCTACCCTCCGGGACGTGCGCGATGCCGCACCGGACGACATCTTCCGTGTGCATGCGGCGCAGCGAGCGGCCGGCAAAACGGATGTCGCCGGTCCAGTGCACCCCACCGGTGATGGATCGCAGCGTGGTGGTCTTGCCCGCGCCGTTGGCGCCGAGCAGTGAGACGATCTGGCCTTCGGGCACGGAAAGCGAGACCCCGTGAAGTACCGAGGTGGCGCCGTATCCCGCCCGGACTTCTTCCAGCTCGAGCAAGGCCATCAGGCGGCGCCCAGGTACGCTTCGATCACGGCCGGGTTCCTCTGGACCTCGCCTGGGCTGCCCTCGGCGATCTTCCGGCCGAAGTCCAGCACGACGACGCGATCGGAGATGCCCATCACGAAGGCCATGTGGTGCTCGACCAGCAGCACGGTCATGCCCAGCTCGTCGTGAATGCGGCGCAGCAGGCGGGCGGTGGCGTCGACCTCCTCGTGGCTGATGCCTCCGGCGGGCTCGTCCAGCAGGAGGAGTCGCGGTTTGGAGACCAGTGCGCGGGCCAGCTCCACGCGTTTCTGCGTGCCGAACGGCAGGGCCGCCACCGGCCTCATCGCGACATCACCCAGGCCGACGAAATCGATCATCTCCATCGCCCTTGTCCTGGCCTTTGCCTCCTCCCTCACAGTTCCAGGCATCGGAATCGTCGACTCGAGCCATCCGCTCCTAGTTCTCGTGTGGTCGCCGACGATGACGTTCTCGAGAACGCTCATCGACCGGAACAGGGCCACGTTCTGAAAAGTCCTCGCAAGGCCGTGGCGCACGACGTGGTGAGGAGGCATGCGTGAAACGGGCTGGCCGTCGACAAGGACGCTGCCGGAGCTTGGGCGGTAGACCCGTGTGATGACGTTGAAGAGCGTGGTCTTACCGGCGCCGTTGGGCCCGATCAGAGCCACGACCTCGCCCGCGTCGACGGTGAAGGACACACGATCCAGCGCCACGACCCCCCCGAAGCGGACGCTCAGCTCGCGCACGTCGAGCAGCGTCATCAGCGGGAAAGTCTATAAGCGAACAGGTCAGCTGGCTAATACTCTCCTGGCTCGGGCAGGTCGGGAGGTTCGTCGGGCGCAGCGGCGAGGTCGGACGGCGGTGCCTCCGGTGGTGTCGCCGGAGGCTCGTCGGGCGCGGCGGATGTGACCTCGTGAGGCTGCTCGGACGCTTGAGCCTCCGGAGGCGTCGATGGTGCAGCAGGTCGGGGTGGGGCCGTTGCGGGCGGGAGCACATCGGCCCACGCCGACGGAGGGGTCGCCGGCTGCGCGGCGGCGGGCGGTGGCGCGCCGAAACCCGCGGCGTAATCCGGCCGTGTCGCAAGGTGCGCGACCGCAACCGATTTCAGTGGCTTCTGTTGGGGACGCAGCACGGTGCTCAAGATCCAGTAGATCACCGCGATCGCAAGGCCCAGGCCTAAGATGATCGGCAGAATCACAAACGGCGGCTTCAGCATCTGGTCGATTCCGCTGACGGTCGCCGCGACCGGCGTCGGGCTGACGTCAGCGGTCGGGCTCGTGCTGGGAGACGGTGACGGTGAGGTATCGGGTGATGGCGACGGCGACTCCTGTGGTGTCGGCGTGGACGCGAGCGGCTGCAGGGTGAAGCTGGCGCAGGGATTGGGCGGGACGCTGGCACACAGGTGGTGAACGCCAGGGGCGTCGCCCGCGAAAGGCTTGACCTTGGTGGTGAAGTTTCCGCTTGCGTCGGCGTTGGACGCTCCGGCCACTTTTGTCGGCTGGTCCCAGTAGAGGCTGGTCGACTCATTCGCCAGGAAGGCGGAGCCGTTGACCGTGATCTGCGTGTTCGGGTCGCCGGCCGTGATGTCGAGGGAAAGGAATGCGTTCACGGGTATAGGGGTCGGAGACGGTGGAGGTGGAGTCACACCGCTGGCGTCCGTGCCGATAGTCGCTCGCGCCATCGGCGCCAAAGCAACAAGCGCGACGGCTGAGCCGATGGCGCCAACGATTGGGGCGAGAGAACGCAGCCTCCGAGAGATACCGGAGAAACGCATGAAAACCCGCGAAGGTTACCAGTTACCTAAACGGGCGGCCAGGGGATCGACCATGCGGACGTCGGCTCAGGGAAACGCCATGCGGGATCCAGGACGCCGCGCAGGCGGCGCTTGAGGAGGCGCACCTCGGCTGGGTTGAGCAGCCGGTCGAGCGTCTCAGCCAGCCGGCCCTTGTCGACCTCGGCCAGCGCCCGCTCGACGTCACCGCACAGCGCCGGTGGCAGGGCTTCTCCGGAAAAGTCCCAGATCACCGTCCGCAGCTTCTGCTCGACATGGAACGTGAGGCCGTGGTCGATCACCCACACTTCGTCTTTCGAATCGAACAGGCAGTGCCCGGACTTGCGGTCCGCGTTGTTCACGATGACATCGAAGAGAGCGACCTGCTCCCAGGTACTTCTCCGCTTCGATTGCTCGTCGAGGAAGTGCCGGTGGTCCGCTTCGATGAACTGCTGCACCGCGCCTACGCCGTGCGGTGCTTTCCGGCGCACCACGGTGGGCGGGATGCGCGGCCAGCCGAGGACCTTGCTGAGCTCGTACGCCGCGACCTCGCGTTGGTACAGCGTCCCCGCCTCGAAATCCCACAGCGGCGACTCGCCGCGAGCGGGCTTGTACACCGCAAGGAGGCCCGCCGGCGGATGCGGTTCGAGCCGCGCGAGGAAGGTGTAGTTCGACGAACCGTGCAGGAGGCCGAGCACCTTGAGGTCAGGAAGCCCGGCGAGCAGCCGCTCGGTCTTTTCTACCGGTACGCGCCCGCCTGGATCAGAAGATCGGCCGCGCGCCATTGGAAACCGGGCATGGGTGGCCTGCGGGGTCCATGGGCAGCCCGCAGCGCGGGCAGAGGGGCCGGCCCGCGGTGAGCACGGTCTCCGCTTGCTTCGAGAAGGCGACCACCTGGTCGTGGCTCAGCCAGAAGCGAATGCTCGGCGCGCTGTCGTCTGGCGACGCCTCCTCGCCGACAGCGGCATCGCTCGCGACCAGGACGAACATCCGGCGCGCCTCGTTGTAGCCCAAGCCCATCTCTCCGACCTGCCATTCCGGCTCGCCGGGCACCAGCCCGGTGGTGGCGCGCGCGTGCTCCGCCGCCGGGATGCCCTTCTCCTCCATCATCTGGTTCAGCCGGACGATCAGCGCTTGCACCTGGGACTTCTCGCAGGCCAGCGTCAGCTGGCGGCCCGAGCCGCTGGCCAGGAGGAAGAACTGGCGCCGGCCAGGCTGGCCGACGGCAGCCACCGCGATGCGGTCAACCGGGTCGAGCTCGAAAATCGCCACGCGTACTAGCCTAGGGCCTGTTTTGATGCGGCCGCCTAGGGGAAAGACAGAACGGTAGAAATTCAAATTCGCGCCAAGCTGCGCACCTGGAGGAAAAGCGACATATGCCGAAGACCGTAGGAATCGATTTAGGGACGACAAACTCCGTCATCGCCGTCATGGAAGGCGGTGAGCCCGTGGTCATCCCTAACTCCGAAGGTTCCCGGACCACGCCTTCGGTCGTGGCCTTCACGAAGTCAGGTGAGCGCCTCGTGGGCAACCTCGCCCGCAGGCAGGCGGCGGTCAACCCCGAAAACACCGTCTACTCCATCAAGCGTTTCATGGGCCGCAAGTACGCCGAGGTCGTAGAGGAACGAAAGATCGTGCCCTACGAGGTCAAGGCGGGCAAGGACGACCGTGTCGTCGTTCAGATCCCCAACGCGAACAAGGAGTTCACGCCGGAAGAGATCTCGGCCATGATCCTCCAGAAGCTGAAGGCGGACGCCGAGGCTTACCTTGGCGAGAAGGTCACCGACGCGGTGATCACGGTGCCGGCCTATTTCAACGACGCGCAGCGGCAGGCGACCAAGAACGCCGGCCAGATCGCGGGCCTGAACGTGGTCCGTATCATCAACGAGCCCACCGCGGCGTCTCTGGCCTACGGCCTGGACAAGAAGGCCAACGAGACGATCCTGGTCTTCGACCTGGGCGGCGGAACCTTCGACGTTTCCGTCCTCGACGTCGGCGACGGCGTCTTCGAGGTCAAGTCGACCAACGGCGACACGCACCTTGGTGGCGACGACTACGACCGCCGCATCGTGGACTGGCTGGCCGAGGAGTTCAAGAAGCAAAACGGAATCGATCTCAAGACCGACCGCCAGGCTCTGCAGCGCCTCACCGAGGCGGCGGAGCGGGCCAAGATCGAGCTGTCCAGCCGGCTGGAGACCAGCCTCAACCTGCCCTTCATCACGGCCGACCAGACAGGCCCGAAGCACCTGGAGATGACGCTCACGCGCGCCAAGTTCGAGTCGCTGACGACCGACCTGACGGAGCGCTGCCGCGGCCCGTTCCTGGCTGCGCTCAAGGACGCGAACCTGACCCCGCAGCAGATCGACGAGGTCGTCCTGGTCGGCGGTTCCACCCGTATGCCGGTGATCCAGGGTTTGGTCAAGAACCTGCTCGGCGGCAAGGAGCCCCACAAGGGCGTCAACCCGGACGAGGTCGTCGCGATCGGCGCGGCCATCCAGGCCGGTGTGCTCAGGGGCGAGGTCAAGGACATCCTTTTGCTCGACGTCACGCCGCTTTCGCTGGGGGTCGAGACCCTCGGCGGCGTCATGACCAAGCTGATCGAGCGCAACACCACGATCCCGACCTCTCGCTCTCAGGTTTTCTCGACCGCGGCGGACAACCAGACCTCGGTCGAGGTCCATGTCCTCCAGGGCGAGCGCGAGATGGCGCGCGACAACCGAACGTTGGGTCGCTTCCACCTCGACGGCATCCCACCGGCGCCGCGAGGAATGCCTCAAATCGAGGTCACATACGACCTCGACGCCAACGGCATCCTGAACGTCAAGGCGCAGGACAAGGGCACCGGCCGCGAGCAGTCGGTCACGATCACCGCGTCCTCGACGCTGGGCAAGGAAGAGGTCGAGCGAATGGTCAAAGAGGCCGAGGCGCATTCGGCCGAGGACCGCTCGAAGCGCGAGGAGGTCGAGCTGCGCAATCAGGCCGACCACATGATCCACCAGGCCGAGAAGGTCATGAAGGACAACGCGGACAAGATCCCCGACGACCTCAAGACCGAGGTGACGGCAAAGCTGGAGGCGCTGAAGAGCGCGGCCAAGGGTTCGGACACCAAAGCCCTGCAGCGCGAGATGGACGAGTTCAACGAGTCGCTCCAGAAAATCGGCCAGCACATCTACCAGCAGGCCGGAGCAGGTGGCGCGTCATCAGAGGCCGCGCCCGCCGATGGCCAGGAGCCGGGCGAGAAGAAGAAAGAAGAAGACGTGGTCGACGCCGACTACCGGGAAGTGAACTAACCAACCACACTTGCCAACAAGGGCTGCGGCTTTCGCCGCAGCCTTTACTTTTATGCCCGTGATCGCGTACTTCCGGGCGCGTCGGCGGGTCTGGCCGGCCGTAGGGCTGCTGGCCGGCGTGATCCTCATCGGCTTCGACCTCTGGGAGGCGGCGGCCACGTACATCTCCCAGTACGCCGTGAGGAACGATTTCCGGCTCGACTACGCGGCCGCGAGCGTCGGCATCAAGTCCGGGTACAGCCACCTGTACGACCTCGCGGCCCAGAAGTCGGCCATCGAGAGCCTCGGCGCCGACTTCAACCCGCAGCCGTTCATCTCGCCGCCGCCGCTGGCCTGGCTGGCGACACCGCTGCTGGTGCTGCCGTTCGCGGCCGCTGTGCTTGTCTGGACGCTTGTGCTGCTGGCGGCGCTGGGCTGGACCTGGTACCTGCTCGCCCCTGGCGCGAGGCCCGCCAAGGCCGCTCATCTGGTGTTGCTGCTCGGAGTCTTCCCGGTCGCCTTTGGCGTGATGGTGGGCCAGCCTGGGGCATTGGTCGCGGCCGCGGTCGCGACCGCTTGGTGGCTGATCAGAAAAGACCGTCCCGTCTGGGCGGGGTTGGCGCTGAGCCTGATCGTCCTCAAGCCGCAGCTGGCGCTGCTGGTACCGGTGTGCCTGCTGGTATCCGGCCAAGCGCGAACCTTCGGTGCCTGGCTGGTCGCAACGCTTGTGATCGGGCTGATCGCCCTGGCTCTGCTCGGCCCGGACGGGGTGGCGCGCTACCGAGACGTGCTGGCGCAGACCCAGACGCCGGCCTGGGACATCACCCGGCGCTACTCCATCTCCGGCCCGCTGGGGCTCGGACCGATCCTGACGGTGACGCAGGTCGTGGTCGTGGCCGTCGCGCTGCTCGCTGCGTGGCGGCGCCGAGCAAGGGGTCCGGAGCTTCCGATGGCGGCGGGGATCGTCGGATCCCTGCTCGCCACCCCATACCTCGGCTTCCAGGACTTTCTCATGCTCATCGTGGCCGGCTGGCTGGTAATTCGTGGCGGAGGGACGGCCTGGCAGGTGGGGTTGCTGGTGGTCGGTTATGCGCTGCTCGAGGTTGCGCTGGTGGTCCTCGCGATACCGATCCTGCTCGCCGAGGCCGCGCTTTTGATCTCGCTAGCCTGGCCTGCCGCTCCACCGCCTGGCGACCTGCGCCGTGTGCATGGCGTCGTGGGCGGCCATGTGCCGCACGAGCCCGGCGATCGAGACCTTGCCGATGGGGGCCAGCGTGTCTGAGCGCCGCCATTCACGGGGTTTGAGCGAGCGCAGCAATCGGAGGTGACGCTTTCGAAGCTCGTAGAACTGCGTCCACGCTTTGAGCGCCGGCAGCCTCTTGTAGTCAGGGTCGGGCATGATCCTCATCGCCGGCCGGTCCTCCCGCCGCATGCGCTGGACCCGGCCGAGATAGCGTTTTTCAGTGTCGAGGAGGTGATTGAGGACCTCGGCGATCGACCAGTTGCCAGGTGTCTCCGCGATCTCCTCGCTCAGGTCCCGAGCAGGAGGCCGAGCGTGTCGAGCGTCGCCTCGCAGCTGCCGATCCAGTCGGCCGGCTCTTCGTACGGCACTTGTTACTTCCAGCGTGGCCGGGCAGCCGGGTTCAGCCCGGCTGCAACTTTGTCCAAATTGCCTCCCAAGCGTCGCAGGGAGAGACTATTCGGTAAATCCAATCCCGGGAAGATGAGCGCCGGTCCTGATCACCGATATCGTGCTTTGAGACTCGATGAGGGCCGGGTCCCCGTCGGCGGGAACACGACCGGGCGGTGCAATCAATAAGTCCCATCCTGCCCGCGCTCGCGCGCAGAAGGAACAGTCCGGTTCCTTCTCACACTTTTGGAGCCTCCAGCGTGGCGGGGCAGCCGGGTTCAGGCCGGCTGCAACTTTGTCCAAATTGCCTCCCGAGCGTCGCTGGGAGAGACTATTCAGTAAATCCAATCCCGGGAAGATGAGCCGCCCCGTCGGCGAAGCCGACGGGGCGGTGAGAAGGAACAGTCCGGTTCCTTCTCACACTTTTGGAGCCGACGGTGGGATTCGAACCCACGACCTGCCACTTACGAGGCGGCTGCTCTGCCAGCTGAGCTACGTCGGCAAATTGGCTTGCGAAATCGCGCGTAAGCCGCGCGCCCTCGAGGGCGCTTAGGCTAGCATCGAAGACGATGAGGACACTCGACGTCGAACGTCTCGCGACAGGGGATTACGACCTCATCAAACCCCTGCTCGTCGAGCTGCACCTCGGCGAGCAGGTGCACTATTCGGACCACCCACAGCTCAGCCGCGGCGAGATCGAGCGCAACCTTACCGAGGTACCCGCCGCGTTTCGCGGCGAGAACGTCATCTTCGCGGTCCGCGACGAGATCGGGCAGGTGGTCGGCTTCTGCTGGATCGTCCTTTATGACCCGGGAACCGGCCTCGAGGGCGAGGTGGCCGAGGTGTACGTGGCGGCCGAGCACCGAGGACGTGGCATCGGCGAGATGCTAGTGAGAGAGGCGGTCCGGCTGTTCGACGAGCGCCGAGTGACGCTCGGATACGTATGGACTAGGCCCGACAACGAGACCGCGGTCCGGCTCTACCGGTCGGTGGGCTTCGAGCCGAATCGTCAGCTGGTCATGACGTGGTACCCCAAGGAGACCCCGCCCAGCAACTGACACCCCTACCTAAACTCATGGGGTGAAACCGATCGCGCTCGTGGCCGCGGGCCTGCTCGTGACCGCCCTGGTCGCCGCTGGAGTGACCCTGGGCGTGCTGCAGCTCCAGTCCCGCACGAATACCCAGCAGGTGAACCTCCGCTCGGGCGTGACGATCTCGGAAGACTCGGCCATCGTCCAGGCCGCCGCCAAGGCCCGTCCGGCGGTCGTGAGCGTGGTCACGCAGCAGCAGCCGATCGTGTCCCGAGGCTCGGGCTATCTGGCGACCACCGACGGCTACATCGTCACCAACATCGACGTGATCGCCGGCTCGGGGTCGATGACGGTCCTTGTGCCCGGTGACGCCACGGCTCATGACGCCCGGCTGATCGATTACGACTGCCAGACGGGGGTCGCGGTGATCAAGATCGACAAGGTCAGCGGCCTGCCGACCCTGGCTTTTGCCGACCCGACCGCGCTCGTGCAGGGCCAGGTGATCGTGGCGGTCGGAGGTCCGTTCGAGGGTGGTGCGGTGACGCCGGGCTACGTCAGCGCGATGCACCGGGTCGTGTCGATCGCCAACCCGGCTTCGGCCCAGCGGGTGATCGAGCTGAGCGACACGATCGTCACCAGCTCGGTGATCACCGCGGGCACTGCGGGCGGCCCGCTGCTCAACGTGGGCGGCCAGGTCGTCGGCATCGCCATGCAATCCGGACCGCCGGCCGGGACGAACGGGTTCGGGCTCAACGTCGCGGACGTGCAGGACGACATCCAGCAGATCCTGCAGACCGGCCAGGTCGTCGTGTCTTCGCTTGGTGCGACAAGTACCGACGTGAGCCCCGAGCTCGCGTCGCTCACCGGGCTTCCGGTGGGAAGCCAGCTTGCAACGTTGGACAAGGGCGGGCCCGCGGACTCCGCGGGTCTGCAGGCCGGCGACGTCATCACGCAGCTGGACGATGCCACGCTCGACGCGGCGCACCCGCTGAGCCTGCTGCTGCGATCGCGGTTCCATCCCAACCAGCGGGTCACCGTCACGTACTCGCGGGGCGGCGCCTCGAGCCAGGCACAGTTAACCCTGTCCGGCCAGCACCCTACGTGCGTATGACGGGAAGCATCCGCGAGCGGCTCGACGAGGCCATCAGAGAGGCTGCGCGCGCGCTTGGCGTCGACGGGGACCTCCCGGACCTGGAGCTCGGACGGGCCAAGTCGTCCGAGCGCGGCGAGTATGCGAGCTCGGCCGGAATGAAGCTCGCCCGGGTGCTGAGGCAGCCTCCGCAGCAGATCGCCGGCCGTCTGGCGGAGACGATCGCCGTTCCTGACGGGGCGGCGGCAGTGGAGGCCGTCGGCGGCTATGTGAACTTCCGGCTCACACCGCAGTGGCTGCAGAAGCTGGTTATGCACGTCGCCGCAACCGGCCCGCGCTACGGAGCGATGGACATTGGGAATGGCGAGAAGCTGCAGGTCGAGTTCGCGAGCGTCAACCCAACAGGCCCGATGCACATCGGCCATGGTCGGGGAGCGATCCTGGGCGACTCGATCTGCCGCCTGCTCGAGTTCACCGGCCACCAGGTGCAGCGCGAGTACTACGTCAACTCGGACAACACTCAGACGCGCCGCTTCGGTGCGTCGGTGTACGCGCGCCTGCACGGCCAAGAACCGCCGGAGGGCGGGTATGTCGGCGAGTACGTGACGCAGCTTGCCGAGATGGCGCGCCACGACCTGCCTGGCGTCGAGCAGCTGGCCGAGGCAGAAGCTGAGCCGAAGCTGCGCATGTACGCGATGGAGAAGGTCATCGATCAGACGAGGGCGACGGTGGCGCGCTTGAACATTCGCTACGACGAATGGTTCTGGGAGAACACGGTCTGGGAGACGGGCCTCGCCCAGAGTGCGATCGAGCGCCTGCGCGAATCGGGCTACCTGAAGGAGCGGGATGGGGCGCTGTGGTTCGGCCCTGCCCTACAGGAGCTGGAGGGTGAGCCCGTCCAAAAGGAGCTGGCTGAAGAGGAGGACCGCGTCGTCATCCGCTCCAACGGCCAGCCGACGTACTTCGCATCAGACCTTGGCTACCTGCTGAGCCGCTTCGAGGTGCGCGGCTTCAACCGGGTGGTCGAGGTCTGGGCCGCCGACCACCACGGATATGTGCCGCGCATGAAGTCGGCGGCGGCCGCACTCGGGATCGACCCGGCGAAGCTCGTGGTCATCCTCCATCAGATGGTCAATCTGAAAGAAGGAGCCGCGGGCAGCGCATCAAACAAGATGTCCAAGCGTGCCGGGCGGTTTGTAATGCTCGATGAGCTGATCGACCGCGTGGGCTCCGATCCGGTGCGCTATTTCTACTTATTGCGCTCGCCCGACACGACGATCGAGTTCGACCTCGAGCTCGCGGTCACGCAGAGCAACGAGAACCCCGTCTACTACGCGCAGTATGCGCACGCCCGGCTCGTCAACGTCGAGGCGACGGCGCTAGAAAAGCATTCCAGGCTCCCGGAGCAGGCGGATGTGTCTCTGCTTGTCGAGCCGTGGGAGCTGGACGTGGCCCGCCAGCTGGCGTTCTGGCCGGAGGTCGTCGAGGATGCGGTTCGGCTGCTGGAACCGCATCGCATTCCGTACTACGTGCAGGATCTCGCGACCGCCGTCCATCGCTTCTACCACGCCGGAAACGAAAGGAGCGAGCACCGGGTGGTGGTCGACGACGTGGACCTGACACGGGCGCGCCTGGAGCTGTGCCGTGCTGCGCGTCACACTTTGAAGACCGCGCTCGACCTGATGGGTGTGAGCGCGCCCGACCGCATGTAGCCTTTTCGCCTCTCCCCATCGGGATAGTGTCGGGGAGAGGGGCCGCTGGGCCCACACAAATAAAAGGAGAGATACTTGGACGTCACCTGGCTCGGACACGGCTGCTTCAGGCTGCGAGGTCGCGGTGCGGCCGTGGTCACGGATCCCTACCCGCCGGCAATCGGGCTCAAGCTGCAGCGGCTCGAAGCCAACCTCGTCACAGTCAGCCACGAGCATGAGAACCACAACTACACCCAGGTCGTGCGGGACGCATACGAGATCCGTGGCCCGGGTGAGTACGAGGTGGCCGGGGTCAGCGTGATCGGTGTGCCCAGCTACCACGACGCCGAGAAGGGAGCCAAGCACGGGCGCAACACGATCTACCTGATCGAGATCGACGACGTGCGGGTTTGCCACCTCGGCGACCTGGGCAGCGCCCTCGACGACGCCGAGGCGGAGGCGATCTCTGCGCCCGACGTCCTGCTGGTGCCGGTCGGCGGGCGCACGGTGATCAACGCCGCCCAGGCGGCGCAGGTCGTCCGGCAGCTCGAGCCGCGATTCGTGGTGCCCATGCACTACGCGATCCCGGGCCTGAAGCTGGAGCTCGACCCGCTGGACCGCTTCCTGAAGGAGATGGCCGTGACCGCGGCGGAGCCGCAGCCGAAGCTGTCCGTGCAGGCCTCGTCAGGGGAGTACGACACGAAGGTGATCGTTCTGGAACCAAGAGTGGAGCCAAAGTCGTAGCAGCAGCGTCGCTTGGGCGGCCGGCTTGGCCCGGTCGGGACTTTGTTTCACCTCACCCCAGGCGTGGCAAAGGAGCCCTTCAAATGAGGCTCGCTTGGAACCGCGGCGGGGCGGAACGAGAGCCGGCACGCCGGCCGGAACACGGCCTGCCGATGCGATCAGTAGGTCCCATCCTGCTCGCGCTCGCACGCAGAGGGAACCATTCGGGTTCCCTCTCATACGTAAACCCGGTAACATCTTTAAAACCGCCCTGGAGGTCTGAATGTCGAAGTACGTTTTCGTGACCGGGGGTGTCGTCTCCTCGTTGGGAAAGGGCATCACTGCGGCGTCGATCGGGAACATCCTGAAGGCCCGCCACCTCTCCGTCTCCCTTCAGAAGCTCGACCCGTATCTCAACGTCGATCCCGGCACGATGAGCCCCTACCAGCACGGCGAGGTGTTCGTCACCGATGACGGCGCCGAGACCGACCTGGATCTTGGGCACTACGAGCGGTTTGTCGACGAGAACCTGACGGTCGCGTCGAATGTGACCACGGGCAAGATCTACCAGGAGGTCATCGCGCGCGAGCGGCGAGGCGATTACCTCGGCGCCACCGTGCAGGTGATCCCGCACGTCACCAACGTGATCAAGGAGAAGATCCTCCGCGCGTCGCGGGATCCGCAGGCCGACGTGGTGGTGGTCGAGGTGGGGGGGACCGTCGGAGACATCGAGAGCCTTCCCTTCCTCGAAGCGATCCGCCAGCTCAAGAACGACCTCGGTCGCCAGAACGTGTTTTACGTGCACTGCTCGCTGGTGCCTGTGGTGCACGGCCATGAGATGAAGACGAAACCGACGCAGCATTCGGTCCAGGCGCTGCGCGCGATCGGTATCCAGCCCGACGCGATCATCTGCCGCTCCGAGCTGCCGATCGACGCCGACCTGAAGGAGAAGATCGCTTTGTTCACCGACGTGTCGCGTGAAGCGGTCGTCTCGGTGCCCGATGTGGACTCGATCTATGAGGTGCCGCTAATGCTTGAGGCGGCCGGGCTCGGGAAGGTGATGGCCAGGCACTTCGAGCTCGACGAGGCCGCCCACGCTCCGGACCTCGGCCCCTGGACCCAGCTGGTCGAGCGGATCAAGCACCCACGGGCGACGGTGCCGGTGGCACTGGTGGGCAAGTACGTGTCCCTCCCGGATGCCTACCTCAGCGTCATCGAGTCCCTGAAGCACGCCGGCATCCACCACAACCTCGCGATCGACATTCGCTGGGTGTCATCGGAAAAGCTGGACGCGGGTGACACATCGCCACTCATGGGCGTGGCGGGCATCGTCGTGCCTGGAGGCTTCGGATACCGCGGTATCGAGGGCAAGGTGCAGGCCTCGCGCTACGCCCGGCACAATCGGATCCCATACCTGGGCCTGTGCCTCGGAATGCAGTGTGCCGTGATCGACTTTGCCCGCGACGTGCTGGACGCCCCGGACGCCAACTCCACAGAGTTCGCCGCGTTCACATCCACGCCGGTGATCGACCTGATGCCCGAGCAGAGAAACGTCGACCAGATGGGCGGGTCGATGCGACTCGGCCTGTATCCTTGCAAGCTGCTCCCGGGCTCGCTGGCCCACAAGGCTTACGGCGAAGAGGTCGTTTACGAGCGCCACCGCCATCGGTTCGAGTTCAACAACGAGTATCGCGAGGTGATGGGCGACGCGGGCATGGTGTTCAGCGGCGTGTCGCCCAATGGAAGGCTGGTCGAGATCATCGAGCTCGCGGATCACCCGTGGTTTGTCGCGAGCCAGTTCCATCCAGAGTTCCGCTCGCGGCCCAACCGCGCCCACCCTCTGTTCAGGGACTTCGTACGGGCCGCATTTCTGCAGAGCGGCATCGACCAGATGGAGCTTCGCCCCGCGGAGCTGCTGGAAGAGACAGAAGGCTCCTAGGGACTCAACCGTGGAGCAGCAGACAAGGGGGATCCCCTCGTTCCAGGCGCGCCGCGAGCTCTCGCTCGAGCTCGTCCACGCCACCGAAGCCGCCGCACTTGCTTGCGCGCGCATGCTCGGCAAGGGCGACCCGGACCGTGTGAGCGAAATCGCCGGGGAGACGATGAGGCGCGTGCTCGAAGACTCCGGCCTGGGCGGGAGCATCGTGCTCGGCCCGCGCAACGACGCCAACCTCGCGTCCGGCGCGTCGCTGGCCGGAGGCGAGCGCAGCTTCGACTTCGGCCTTTTTCCGGTCGAGGGCGCGAGCCAGGTGGCGAGGGGCTCGGCGAACGCGGTGTCGATCGTCGCGGCGGTCGAGCCAGGCGGCTTCGCGCAGCTACCTCCGGTCTGGTACGTCGAAAAGATGGTGGCCGGCCCGGGAGCTCGCGGCGCGATCGACCTGGACGATTCGATCACCGACAACCTTCGACGCATCGCCTTTGCCCGTGATGCTCGCGTGCAGGACCTCACGGTCGTAATCCTCGACCGCCCGCGGCACCAGGAGATCATCGCGGAGGTCAATGCCGCCGGCGCCCGCGTGAGGACGCTCGAGGAAGGCGACGTGGCGGGCGCGGTCATGGCCGCGGTCCCCGGAACCGGGATCGACGCCGCGATCGGGATCGACGGGCTGCATGCGACGCTGATCGCGGCGTGCGCGGTGCGCTGTCTCGGGGGTGAGCTCCAGGCCAGGCTCTGGCCGCGTAACGAAGAGGAGCGAGCGTTGATCGGCGACCTCGCCGGCCGCACCTACGGGGTCTCCGACCTGGTGCCCGCGGCAGATGTTGCGGTCGCGATCACAGGCGTGAGCGGAGGCCAGCTGCTGCCGGGAGTGCTGTTCGGCAGCGGTTACGCGGAGACGTCATCGCTCCTGATGTCGAGCCGCCACGCGACAATCCGGCGCCTCACCACGCGCCACCACGTGGTTGGAACAACAAACTGAAGTCACGCTCCCTCTCCCCGTCGGGGAGCAATCAGTAAGTCCAATCGTGCTCGCCGCTACGCCCGCAGGGCCCAGGGTGAGGGGCCTAAGCTTGCAAATCGCTGCGATCCTCATTTGCGCGGTCGCGTGCACCAGCACCTCACCCGTCGCGGCGCACCCTTCACCCTCGCCGTCGCCTCTCCAGACACCTTCGCCGTCTCCAAGTCCTCTCGCGTGCGTCCAGCCCGTGGCGCGAGCGGTCGCGCCGGGTGTTTCCTCCGCCGACCCGGTCCTGTTGCTTGCCTCGGGCTTGAACGGCCCCGACGACCTGCTGTACACCGACGATGGCACTGTGCTGGTCGGCGAGCACACCGACGGGCACATCGCCAGGGTGGGCGGAGCGGCCGGCCTGGTCCGCCTGCCCCAGGTCGTTCCCGAGGCCGAGGGGATCGTCCAGGTGGGCGGCGTGACCTACGTCGCCGACCAGTTCCACGCCCGCGTGGTCGCCCTGACCGACACCGGAGTGAGGACCGTGATCCAGCTGCAGCCGGTCGCCAGCGGCGAGAACCTTGACGGGATGAGTTCGAATCTCAAAGGGGACGGGCTGATCGTGCCCGACAGCCCGCACGGAACGGTTCTGCAGGTCAGCGTTGCCGGAAGCGTGATAAGCCGCACCGGCGGCTTCGCGCGCCCCGCCGGCGCTTCACCGGATCCTTCTGCCGGCGGATACCTGATCGCCGACGAGAACGCGAGCGCCGTGTTCGAGCTGACGGGCGGGACGGTCAAGCGGCTGGCCGGCGGTCTTCCCGGAGTGGACGATGCGATTCGCACCGACGCCGGCCACCTGCTGGTCATCCTGCCTGCCTCAGGGCGCCTGTTCGACGTCACGTCCGGCACCAACCTGGCCACGGGTCTGCGCAATCCTCAGGGTCTCGGCTTCGACGCCGCACAGAACGTGCTTGTGACAGAGAGCGACAACGGCCGCCTCGACCTGGTCGTCAACACCTTTGCCATCACGACGCCCCCCCCGAACGTCCAGCTGGCCCCGGGCCAGCCCATCTGCTACGGCCTCCTGCGGGCGCCCGGCTTCACCGACCCGGTGACGATCCAGGAGGTCGTCAACGGCCTGCCCGTTACCGACCCTTCGGGCGACACGCCGGGCCAGCTGATGCCGGGGCGTTGCATCGACCCGAGCTGCACGGTGACCCTGGTCCTTAAGAGCGGATCCAGGCTCGAATACGCGTCGATCACCTATCGGGATTAGCTGTGACCGGGGGCGGGTATCAATTACTGAGGAAATGAGCCAGAACGATCCGTTCCTTCCCGGTCAAGGCAACGAGCTGCCGCCCCCGCCACCGGTCTATCCCGTGACGTCGGACATCCCACCCCAGTCGCCGTATCACTACTCGCCCGCGCCCAACCAGGGCTCCAGGCGAGGATTCGGTGGCTGGCTGGGCGGAGCTTTGGCCGCGGCATGGGCTTTCGTCAAGTTCGGCGGGCTCTTGATCTTCAAGATTCCGGCCGCCGGCACCCTGATCTCTCTTGTGATCAGCTTCGGCGGCTACGCCCTGTTCTACGGGCCGTGGTTTGCCGTGGCGCTTGTGACGATGATCTTCGTCCACGAGATGGGTCATGTATTCGAGATCCGGCGCCAGGGCATGCAGGCCACGGCTCCGATCTTCATCCCTTTCATGGGCGCGGCCATCTTCCAGCGGTCGCACCCCACGAGCGCCCTGAAGCAGGCCGAGATCGGCATTGCGGGTCCGATCGCGGGCACCATCGGCGCCACCGCCGCTTTCGCGCTTTACGGCTCGACGCACCAGCCGGTCCTGCTGCTGGCCGCGCTGATCGGGTTCTACATCAACCTGTTCAACCTGATTCCGGTCTGGCAGCTCGACGGCGCATGGATCCTGGCGCCGGTCTCCAAGTGGTTCCAGGTCGCCGGGTACGGAATGGTTGTGGTCGCGGCGCTGTTTCTACATTTCGTCAGCCCGCTGCTGATCATCATCGCGGTGCTTGGCGTCCCGACTTTGATCAAGCGCTTCCGCGAGGCGAGCAACCCTTATTACACCTCCGTTCCCCCCGCGGCGCGGTTCGCGATGGGAGCCGCATGGCTCGCGCTGGTCATCTATCTAGGAGTCGCAAGCCTTCAGGCGAGCAGCTTGCTGACTACGTTCGCCGGGTAAACTACGGTTTTTGGAGTCAAGACCTTGAAAGCACAGATTCACCCCACCTACTACGAAGACGCGGTCGTCACCTGCGCGTGCGGGAACACGTTCACGACCGGATCGACGCGCAAGGAGCTCAAGACCGAGATCTGTTCCGTGTGCCACCCGTTCTTCACGGGCACGCAGCGGATCGTGGACACCGGCGGCCAGGTCGAGCGGTTCCGCAAGCGGGCTGCTAAGACCCGGTCCTAGATGGCCGCCCCGGAGGTAACCGCTCCGGAGGCGGGATCTCCCAAGCCGCCGGCCAAGGCTGAGCAGCCATTTTTCTATGGCGGGCAGGCCGTGATCGAAGGCGTGATGATGCGCGGCAAGCGCCACTACGCGGTCGCCGTGCGACTGCCCACGACCAAGGAGATCGTGGTCGACCGCGGGGAGCTCAAGGCGTCCATCTACGTCAATCCGATCTGGAAGCTTCCGTTCGTGCGAGGCCTGGCGCTGATCGGCGAGCAGCTGCACCTGGGCATGAAGTCGCTGATCTGGGCGGCCAACATGAACGCCGGCGGCAAGGACATCGTGATCGGCAAAAAGGAGATCTCGGGCTCGGTCGCCGTGGCGGGAGTCTTCGCGCTCACGATCTTCATCGGCCTGCCACTTCTGCTCGCCGGGGTCGCGGTGCATCGCAGCGGGAGCTTCCTTTTCGTGCTGGTCGAGGGCGTGATCCGGGTCGGGCTTGTCCTGGGATACCTGGCCGCCATCGCATTGCTGCCTGACGTTCGCCGGGTCTTCCAGTACCACGGCGCGGAGCACAAGACGATCAACGCGTTCGAGTCCGGCTGGTCGCTGGACGTCCCGTCGGTGCGTCGAGCGAGCACCCTCCATCCCCGCTGCGGGACCGGATTCCTGATCGTCGTCATGGTCGTGAGCGTGGTCGTCTTCAGCATCGTTGCGATCTTCCACCCGAACTGGTTCTGGCTCATCGCCAGCCGCGTGCTCGCGATTCCGATCATCGCGGGCGCCGGCTTCGAGGCCATCCGTTTCATGGCGGTGCACCGCCGGCACCCCGTGATCCGCGTCTTGCTGCTGCCCGTCCTCGGGACGCAGAAGTTCACCACCCGCGAGCCCTCCGATGACATGCTCGAGGTCGCCATCACCGCCTTCAACAGCGCTCGCGAGGGTGAGGAGGAAACCGCCGGAGCAGCGGCTTGATAGACCGGCTAGACGGTATCGCGCGGCGCTATCGGGAGATCGAGGCGGAGATGGGCCGGCCGGAGGTGGCCTCCGACCACGCACAGCTGACCAGGCTGGCCCGCGAGCAGCGCGCGCTACGCGACACGGTGCAGACGTACGAGGCCTACCGCAAGGCACGTCAGGAGCTCGAGTCGGCGCGCGAGCTTCAGAAGAACGAGCGCGATGCGGAGATGCAGGAGTATTTGAAAGCCGAAGAGCATCGAGCGTCCGCTCAGGTCGCGGAGCTCGAGGAGAAGCTCAAGGTTCTGCTGCTGCCCAAGGACCCCAACGACGACCGCGACGTGGTGGTGGAGATCCAGGGTGCCGAGGGTGGGGAGGAGGCTGCGCTCTTCGCCGGCGACCTCTTCCGCATGTACACGAAATGGGCCGAGCGCAAGGGCTGGAAGGTGGACGTCGTCGAAGAGTCACCGACTGAAAAGGGCGGCTTTGACAAGGTCGTGTTCGAGGTTCACGGGCACGGCGCCTACTCACAGCTGAAGTTCGAGGGCGGCGTCCACAGGGTGCAGCGCGTACCCAAGACAGAGGCCCAGGGCCGCATCCACACCTCCGCCGCGACCGTGGCCGTCATGCCCGAGGCCGACCCGGTCGAAGTCGAGCTGAAACCGGAGGACATCGAGATCAAGACCTCCACCTCGCAAGGCCCTGGGGGCCAGAGCGTGAACACGACCTATTCGGCGATTCGCATCACGCACAAGCCGACCGGATTGATGGTCAGCATCCAGGACGAGAAGTCGCAGCTGCAGAACAAGGAGAAGGCACTGCGGGTGCTAAGGGCGCGGCTCTACGAGATCAAGCTGGCCGAGCAGCAGGCGGCGATCGGCGCGCAGCGGCGCGGCATGGTCGGAACCGGGAGCAGGTCGGAGAAGATCCGGACCTACAACTTCAAGGAGAACCGCGTCACCGACCACCGGATCAAGCTCACGCTTCACCGGCTGGACTCGGTGATGAACGGCGACCTCGACGAGCTGATGGCCGCGCTGGTCAACGCCGAGCGCTCGGCGCTGCTCAACGGAAATCCCCCCGACGCTGAGTGACCGTTCTCGAAGTCCTCAAGCTCGCCTCAGACCATTTCCAGAAGCGCGCCTCCGATTCACCCCGGCTTGACGCGGAGGTCTTGCTGGCGCATGCGCTGGGGCTGCGCCGCCTCGACCTCTACCTGAAGTTCGACAGGTCCCTGACCGAGGATGAGCTCGGCACGTACCGCGAGCTGGTGGCGAGACGCGCAAAGGGGGAACCGGTCGCCTACCTCGTGGGGCACAAGGAGTTCATGGGACTGGATTTCGCCGTCACGCCGGCAGTCCTGATACCAAACCCCGACACCGAGGTGCTGGTGCAGCGCGCGGTCGAGCTGGCCCGCGAGGCAGGCCGGCCGCTGCGCATAGCGGACGTGGGAACCGGCAGCGGTTGCATCGCGATCGCGATCACGCACTATGCCCCGAGTGTCCAGGTTGTGGCTTCGGACGTGTCCCCTGACGCCCTGGAGGTGGCCGCCCGAAACGTCGCGGCCCACGGCCTTGGCGACCGCATTCAACTCCTGTGCGGCGACCTGATGGCGCCGTTCACCGGCTCCTTCGACCTGGTGTGCGCAAACCTCCCCTACGTTGCCGCCGGCGCGGATCTGGCTCCTGAGGTGGTTGCCCAGCCCGCACGGGCGCTGTTCGCGGAAGAGCACGGGTCGGCGCTGGTGACCCGCCTGCTGCTTGAGCTGCCCGCGCGCCTCAACCCCGGCGGCCGCGCGCTGACGGAGATCGATCCATCTATCGCATCGCTTGCCATTGACGCCGCGAACCGAGGCTTTGCGGGCCACCGGATTCACCGCGACCTCGCCGGCCACCAGCGCGTTCTCGAAGCATGGTTCTGAAACCGACGCGGGCGGGGCTCACCCGCGCCGCGCACCTGATCCGCAGCGGGGGCGTGATCGCCTTTCCAACCGACACCGTCTACGGGCTCGGTGCCGCGGCGGACGACGAGGTCGCGACGCGCCGCGTTTTCCACATCAAGGGACGTCCGGTCGGGCTGCCGCTCATCCTCATGGTCGCCGCGGAGTCACAGCTCGAGGGCTTCGTCCACGTCGACTCGCGGTCGGAGGCGATGATGCGGCGCTGGTGGCCCGGCCCGCTGACCTTGATCCTGCATGCCAAAGGTGGCGGGACGCTCGGCGTTCGCATCCCGAAGCACAAGGTGGCGCTCGAGCTGCTGCGGGCCGCCGGTCCGCTGATGACGACCAGCGCCAATCTCCACGGTCGCGACCCTGCGATGACCGCCCGCGAGGCGGAGCTGCCTGGCGTGATGGCGGTGCTGGACGGCGGCGCGGCGCCGGGCGGGGTGGCGTCGAGCGTGCTCGACCTGACCGGCCCGGAGCCCCACGTGCTGCGTGAGGGCGCCATCACGACGTCGGAGCTGCTCCGGCCGCCGCCGCTGCGCTCGGGCTAGCACCGGCGGGATGAGGACTTAAGCCCCTGCGCGCAAAGCGGCGATAAGGATGGGACTTGCTGATCGCTCCCCGATGGGGAGAGGGGATAGCATCTTTTCGTGGCTTCTCCAATTACGACGATGACGTTCAGAGCGCTCGATCGAGAGGATCCTGAGATCGCAAACCTCATTCGTAAGGAGTTCAAGCGCCAGTCCGAGACACTGGAGCTGATCGCGTCCGAGAACCTCACCAGCCCCGCCATCCTCGAGGCGCTGGGCACTCTGCTCACCAACAAGTACGCCGAGGGTTATCCCGGCCGCCGTTACTACGGCGGCACCGGCGAGGTCATCGACAAGATCGAGACGCTCGCGGTGGAGCGCGCGAAGAAGCTCTTCGGAGCCGAGTACGTGAACGTCCAGCCACATGCCGGCTCGCAGGCCAACGCCGCCGTGTACATGGCCGTTTGTGAGCCTGGCGACCGCGTGATGGGCATGGACCTGTCGGCGGGCGGCCACCTCACGCATGGGAGCCCGGCGAACTTCAGCGGGAAGCTGTACGAGATCCACTCGTACGGCGTCGACCGTGAGACCGAGACGATCGACTACGACGCGATGGCGAAGCTGGCCGAGCAAGTGCGGCCGAAGATGATCCTCGGCGGGTTCTCCGCCTACTCGCGGATCGTCGACTGGGCGCGCATGCGGGAGATCGCCGACTCGGTCGGTGCCACCTTCTTCGTCGACATGGCCCACGTGGCGGGGCTCGTCGCGGGCGGGCAGTACCCCTCGCCGATCCCCTATGCGGACATCACCACCACCACGACCCAGAAGACGCTTCGCGGTGCGTGGGGAGCGATCATCCTGTGCCGAAGCGAGCGCCAGAAGGCGATCGACTCGGCCGTGTTCCCGGGCATCCAGGGCGGGCCGCTCATGCACGCGATCGCGGCCAAGGCGGTCTGTTTCGGTGAGGCCCTGAAGCCCGAGTTCAAGGTCTACACGAAGCAGGTCGTGGTCAACGCGAAGGCCATGGCCAGCCGGCTGATGGAGCGCGGTTTGCGCCTGGTAAGCGGTGGAACGGACAACCACCTCATGCTCATCGACCTGCGGCCGCAGAAGCGAACCGGCAAGCAGGTCCAGGACATCGCCGAGACCGTCGGGATCACCCTCAACCGCAACTCGATCCCGTATGACGAGGCATCGAAGTTCAATCCGAGCGGGGTGCGGGTCGGGACTCCGCTGGTCACCACGCGTGGCATGCGTGAGCCCGAGATGGTCGTGATCGCCGACTGCATCGCCGACCTGGTCGAGCGCATCGACGACCCGGCGACGCTCGCCTTTGTTCACGAGCGGGCGCTGGAGCTCTGCCGAAAGTTCCCGATCCCTTATTCGTTTGACTGACTTCTTCGGCGGGGGCGCGCTGACCAGCCTGCGCGACCACCTGCTTCCGGGACTGTGGCCGCTGCTGGTCGCATTCGCCGTCTGCGCGCTGGTCGTCCCGCTCGCGATCGTCGTGTCACGCCGGACCGGGCTGATCGCCCAACCCGGCGGCCGCCACGCGCATACCAACCCAACGCCCCTGCTGGGCGGGCTGGCGCTGTTCGCGGGATTCGCGGCCGCGGTGCTGATCTTTCTACCTGGGTACGCCAACACCCCAGGGCTGCTCGTGGTATCGGGCCTGGCGGCCGGCCTCTTGATCATCGACGACCGCCGCTCGATGAGCCCCTGGGTCAAGCTCGGGGTCCAGGTCTTTCTATCCCTCCTGGCCGTGGTTGTGTTCGGCATCGAGATCAAGTTCGTGAGCCTGCCAGGCAATCACATAGTCCAGCTGGGACTCCTGATTGCGCCGGTCTCCATCTTCTGGCTGCTGGGCATGCAGAACACCGTCAACTTCCTGGACGGGGTGGACGGGCTGGCCGCGGGCGTGATCCTCATCGTCGCCCTGATCCTCATGCTGGCCGCCGGCGAGCTGAAGGACATCGACGTCGTGAAGCTCGGCGGAGCACTGGCCGGAACTTGCGGCGGGTTCCTGCTCTTCAACTTCCATCCCGCCCGGATCTTCATGGGCGACTCGGGGGCGCATTTCCTGGGCATCGCCCTTGGCATGATCTCGATCCTCGGCGTCGCCAAGGTCGCCGTCGCCTTCGCGCTGGCCGTCCCTGTGATCGCGCTGGCCGTCCCGATCGCCGACACCGCGTGGGCGATCCTCCGGCGGCGCAGGCAGAAGACGTCGGTCGCGACCGCCGACCTGCTCCACCTGCACCACCGCCTGCAGTCGTTCGGACTCGACCCGCGGCAGACCTGCTACGTGTTCTACGCCGCGAGCGCGTTGCTGGGCGCGCTCGGGCTCACACTCTTCGGGCACGGCCGCGTGCTCGCCGTGGTGGTGGTGGCCACCGCCGCCCTGGTTTCGACCGTGGCCGCGGACCTGCTCCAGCATGCAGGCTGGCGGATCCCCGCGCCCTTCATGCGCCGCCTCCTTGGAACGTCGGGTTCCCGATAGAATTCAAAGGGGCATGACGCCCCCCTCGAATTCAGGCCCCTCGGTCTCGGATCTGGCCGGAATCGGGATGTATCTGGCCGGTGTGATCCTTCTACCGCTGCTTGGGGGCGTCTGGCTCGACAGCGCATTGCACACGGCGCCCGTTTTCGTTCTGATCGGTCTGTTTGTGGGCCTCGCCGCGGGCGCGGCGGGGGTGTGGTTGAAAGTGAGGAACCTCTCTAAGTGAAGGCGGGCAGTATCCAGCAAGAGACCCTGGTCACGTCGTTGATCCTTGCCGGTGCCCTGTTCGTCGGCGCCGGCCTGGCCGGCCAGCTGCTCCTGGGAGCGGGTCTTGGCGTCGGCCTGTTCGTCGGCTCGCTCAACGGTTTCATCATCAAGGCCGCGCTCGACCGACGTGCGCCTATGCTGGTCACCAGCTTCCTTCGACTGTCCGTGTTCACTCTTCTCGGTCTGGTCGCCGCGCGGATCATGGGCGGCTCGATCTGGCCGGTCGTGGCCGGCATCGCGGCGGCGCAGCTCGTCATGGTCGGGATCGGCGTGCGCCAGGGAATGCGAGCGTGATTCGAGCTGATGGCGGGCTCGGGTCGCACCCGACCATCGATCTGGGCTGCGGCACCCTATGCACCTTCAACTACGACAGCCTTATCTCGAGCGCCATCGCGATCCTCGCCACGCTCGGTGTGGCGTTCTGGCTGCGATCGAAACTGCGCGACGGCGAGCCAGGCAGGGTCCAGGCTATCTTCGAATTCGGCTACGAAGCGCTGCGTGACCTCGTTAAGACGAACGTCGCGGAGGACGCACTCTTCATCATCCCGCTGGCGCTAACCCTGTTCCTTTACATCCTCGTCGCGAACTGGATCGAGTTCCTGCCTCTCGGCCTGGTGCCGATCCTCCACGGGGCCAACGCCGACCTCAACCAAACCCTGGCTATGGCGGTGGTCGTGATCGTGGTCGTGCAGTGGTACAGCATCCACGTCCTGGGGTTCAAGGGCTATCTGCTCCGGTTCACCAAGCCCTTTGAGCTGCCGCTGCCGGCACGCATCGTCTTCATCCCGCTCAACCTCATAGAAGAGGTGACCAAGCCTGTGACGCTTGCGATGCGGCTGTTCGGGAACATCTTTGCGGGGACCGCGATCATCGGCCTGATCGTCGGCTTCGCGACGCTATCGCTGCCCGTCGTCGGGACGGTCGGCGGGACGATCGTGGGTACCATCCTGCTGGTCGTATGGAAGGCGTTTGACGTCCTCTTCATCGGTTTCATTCAGGCGTTCATCTTCATGTTGCTGACGGTCGTGTATTTCGCCGCTGCCCGCGAAGGTCTTGAACATCAACAACAACATCACTAGGAGGAAGATCAGTGACTGACCACGGAATCGGATTGGCCGCGGCGCTCCTCGGGTTCGGCATTGCGCTGGGAGGGGCCGCGATCGGAGCGTGTATCGGTGACGCAGTAGCGGGCAACGCCTTCCTCGGCGGCATCGCCCGGCAGCCCGAGGCGCAAGGCCGCATGCTGCCCTGGCTGTTCGCGGTGATCGGGCTTGTCGAAGGTATGTACTTCGTTACGTTCGGCCTAGGGTTCGTCCTTTTGTCTCAAGTCCACTAATGATCTTTCTGGCGGGTACCGCGGGCGTCGTCACCATCGACGGGACCGTGATCGTCGAGCTGATTGCGTTCCTGGCGATGCTCGCCATCCTGTCGCGTTACGTATATCCCGAGGTCGTGAAGGTGGCCGAGGCGCGGCGTCGCGCCATCGCAGAGCAGCTGAAAGAGGCCGCGGAGGCGCGAGCGAACGCCGAGGCGCATCTTAAGCAGGCTGAGGCTCAATTGAACGAGGCCCGCAAGACGGCACAGGCCCTGATCGAGTCGGCGACGAAATCGGGCGAGCAGCTGCGACAGGAGCTGAAGCAAAAGGCGGAAGGGGAGTCGAAGCGAACCGTCGAAGCTGCTCGGAAGGAGATTGAGGCGGAGCGGGAACGTGCCATCCAGTCGTTGCGCAACGAGGTCGCGAACCTCGTTGTCGCAGCCACGGAAAAGGTCATCGGTGAGACGCTCGACGACAGCAAGCACAGGCAGCTGATCGACCGGGCGATAGCGGAGGTTGCAAGTGGCAACGGCAGCAGCTAGGCGCTACGCCAAGGCGGTCTTCCAGCTGGCCGAAGAGGAACGGCATGTGGAAGAGTGGGCGAAGCGCCTGGCCAGCGTGCGTGTGCTGCTCTCGGACCCCGAGATCGCCGCGGTCCTGACCAACCCCACCATCGCGATCGAGGATCGGATGGCGCTCATCTCAGACCCGCCGCACGTGCTCGACCCCGAAGCGACCAACCTCGCGAAGCTGCTCATCGAGTCGAACAGGGTCGGAGACGCGGGCGGCATCGAGGACGAGTTCCAGCGCCTGGCCGATGAGGCCGCCGGGCGGGTGCGCGCCACGGTCACGACAGCGGTCGAGCTCACGCCTGGGGATCGCGACCGGGTCGAGGTCGAGCTTTCGAAGCGCCTGGGCAAGGAGATCCGCATGAAGGTCGTGGTGGACCCCAGGATCCTCGGCGGGTTGAAGCTTCAGTACGGCGACCACCTGGTCGACGCGAGCGTCTCGACACGATTGCAGCAATTGCGCCGCCGCCTCGCGGCGTCATAGGAGTTACCGAACAAGTGGGAATCAGCACGAAAGAGATCTCCGAAGTCATCAAGGAACGGCTCAAGGACTTCGACGCCGGTATCGTGTCGGCGGACGTGGGACGGATCGTCGCGACCAGTGACGGCATTGCGCAGATCTACGGCCTGCAGAACGCGATGTCAGGCGAGCTGCTCGAGTTCCCCCACGAGACTTACGGCCTGGCGTTGAACCTCGAGGAGGATCAGGTCCGCGCCGTGATCCTGGGCGATTACGGCCACCTGCACGAGGGCGATGAGGTGCGCACCACCGGCCGCCTGCTCGAGGTGCCTGTGGGCGAGGCGTTGATCGGCCGCGTCGTCAACCCGCTCGGCCAGCCGCTGGACGGCAAGGGGCCGGTCAAGACCACTAAGACCCTGCCCATCGAGAAGATCGCCCCGGGAGTCATCACACGCAAGCGCGTGGACAGCCCTGTGCAGACAGGCATTAAGGCCATTGATGCGATGATCCCGATCGGCCGCGGCCAGCGCGAGCTGATCATCGGCGACCGCTTCACCGGGAAGACGACCGTTTTGCTCGACACGATCATCAATCAGAAGGGCAAGGACCTCATCTGCATCTACGTCGCGATCGGGCAGAACGCGGCCTCCATTGCCAGGGTCGCGGCGACCCTTGAAGAGAACGGCGCGATGGACTACACGGTCATCGTCGCCGCCACAGCGTCAGATGCCGCGTCGCTCAACTTCATTGCGCCGTACGCGGGCTGCGCGATGGGCGAGTACTTCATGGAGCAGGGTAAAGATGTCCTGTGCTGCTACGACGACCTGACCAAGCAGGCGTGGGCATATCGCGAGCTCTCGTTGAACTTGCGGCGACCGCCCGGCCGTGAGGCGTATCCCGGCGACGTGTTCTACCTGCACTCGAGGCTGCTCGAGCGCGCGGCGAAGATGAGCCCGGCGCATGGCGGCGGTTCTCTGACCGCGCTCCCGGTCATCGAGACCCAGGCGAATGATGTGTCGGCCTTCATCCCGACGAACGTGATCTCCATCACCGACGGCCAGATCTACCTGCAGTCCGACCTCTTCAACGCCGGCCAGCGACCTGCCCTCAACGTCGGCATCAGCGTGTCGCGCGTCGGCGGCGACGCGCAGACCAAGGCGATGCGCCAGGTGAGTGGCCAGCTGCGCCTCGACCTCGCTCAGTACCGCGAGCTGGCGGCTTTCGCGCAGTTCGCCTCCGACCTCGACACCGCGACCAGAAACCAGCTAGAGCGCGGCGCGCGACTGACCGAGCTGCTCAAGCAGGACAAGTACCAGCCGGTGCCGCTGGCTGAACAGGTGGCGGTCCTATATGCCGGCACGCAAGGCTTCCTGGACAAGGTCCCGGTTGCCCGTGTCAGGGAGTGGGAGGCCGGTTTCGTCCGGTTCCTCAAGAGCGAGGAGCCGGATTTGCTCGCCGAGATCGAGAAGCAAAAGGCATTGGACGACAAGCTGTTCGAACGCCTTAAAGCTGCGATCGCGAACTTTAACCACCAGTTCGGAGTCGAGGTTGACAAGGCAACTGAGGCGCCCAAGTCGGACGGCAAATCAGCACCGAAGGCCCAAGCGTCCACCGCAGGCGCTGAAGCGAAGGGGCAAGCACCGGCAAAGACAGAAACGGCGGAGGCGCCCGCGAAAGCCGAGAAAGCCGAGAAAGCCGAGAAAGGCGAGGAGCGTCCGTCTCAGCTCAACCAGATCCGAGCGGCGGTAGCCGACTCGCCCGCCAAACCGGCGCCAGCAGCTGGGCCGGCCCCGCTCAGTGGTGAAGGCCCGCGCAGCGACGAAGAGCACACCGAACCGAAACCAAAACCGAAGCCTAGAAAACCAAAGGCAAACTAAGTGCCCGCATTCAGGGATATCGTCCGGCGGATCGATTCGATCCGGAACACGCAGAAGATCACCAAGGCTATGCAGGTGGTCGCGGCGACCCGGCTGCGACGCGCACAGGCGGCGGTGCAGGCGACGCGTCCCTACTCCGAGAAAATGCTCGAGGTGCTGCAGACGGTTGGCGAGCGCGCCACAGAGTACAAGCACCCGTTTCTGGTCCGGCGCGAAGGCAAGCGCGCCGTGATGATCCTCGTGACGACGGACAAGGGCCTTTGCGGGGCGATCAACGTGAACAACATCCGCGCCGCCACGCGCTACATGAATGAGCACTACACCGAGGGCCAGCGCTACGTGACCATCGGGCGCAAGGGCCGCGACTTCCTGCTTCGCTACCGGCGCGACGTGATCGCCGAGGTGAGCGGGGTATCGGACCGCCCGACAGTCGTCGAAGTGCTGCCGGCCATCAGCGTCGCGCTCGAGGAGTACACGAGAGGCAACATCGACGCGGTGCTGCTGTGCTACTCGAAGTGGATCTCCACCATGAAACAGGAATCCACTGTCACCGTGCTCATCCCGGCAGAGATTCCACAGCGCGAGGCTGAAGGCAAAGGACCCAGGGCCGACTACATCTACGAGCCCGACCCGGAATCGGTACTCGACGGCCTACTTCCACGCTACGTGGAAACGCAGGTCTTCCAGGCAGTCCTGGAGAACAAAGCGAGCGAGTACTCGGCCAAGATGATCGCAATGCAGAACGCGACCAACGCCGCAGGCGACCTGATCGACGCGCTCACTCTCTACGCGAACAAAGTCCGCCAGGCCGGCATCACGACAGAGTTGATGGAGATCGTTAGTGGCGCCGAAGCGATGCGGGCTTCGAGCTGAGGGAGGCACAAGTGGCAAAGACAAAACACACAGTGAAAGCAGAGAAGAAGACCAAGGACGGCCACGTCAGCCAGGTTATCGGCGCCGTCGTCGACGTCCAGTTTCCGCCTGGCGAGCAGCCCGAGCTGTTCGAAGCGCTGGAGGTCACGAAGCAGGACGGCAGCGTGGTCGTGTTGGAGGTCGAAGGCGCGATCGGCGACAACGTGGTCCGCACGATCGCGATGGACGCGACCGACGGTTTCCGCCGTGGCGACCGCGTAAGGGCCACGGGTGATCCGATCTCTGTTCCCGTCGGCGTGGAGACGCTGGGCCGCATGTTCAACGTGATCGGTAAGCCGATCGACGATGAGCCTTCGCCGGAAGGTGTCACGCGGTGGCCGATCCACCGGCCTGCTCCGCCGGTGTCGGAGCAGCAGGCCAAGGTTGAGATCCTCGAGACCGGGATCAAGGTCATCGACCTCATCTGCACCTTCGCGAAGGGCTCGAAGATCGGCCTGTTCGGCGGCGCCGGCACGGGCAAGACCGTCATCGTGCAGGAGCTGATCCGCAACATCGCCTACCAGCACAAGGGCCGTTCCGTGTTCGCCGGCGTGGGCGAGCGCACGCGCGAAGGCAATGACATGTATCACGAGATGCAGGACGCGGGAGTCCTTCCACAGACGGCCCTCGTCTTCGGCCAAATGAACGAGCCGCCCGGCGCGCGGGCGCGGGTGGGCCTGACCGGGTTGACGATGGCGGAGTACTTCCGCGACGAGGAGGGCGCGGACACGCTGCTCTTCATCGACAACATCTTTCGCTACCTGCTCGCGGGGTCCGAGGTGTCGGCGCTGCTCGGCCGCATGCCGTCGGCCGTCGGATACCAGCCCACGCTGGCGACCGAGATGGGAGAGCTCCAGGAGCGCATCACCTCTACGAGCAAGGGCTCGATCACATCGGTCCAGGCCGTCTACGTGCCGGCCGACGACTACACCGACCCCGCGATTCAGACCGTGTTCGCCCACCTGGGCGCCACGGTGCGTCTCGAGCGGGCACTGGTCGAGATCGGCATCTACCCGGCCATCGACCCCCTCGGTTCTTCGAGCCGCTTTGTCGAAGCCTCGATCGTCGGGCAGGATCACTACGACACCGCGCAAGGCGTGAAGAAGACGATGCAGCGCTATAAGGACCTGCAGGACATCATCGCGATCCTCGGTATGGAGGAGCTGTCGGATGACGACAAGCAGGCCGTTTCAAGGGCACGGAAGATCCAGCGCTTCCTGTCGCAGCCCTTCAACGTGGCACAGCGATTCACCGGACGTGAGGGCAAGTCGGTGTCGATCAGCGAGACCGTGCGCGGCTTCAAGGAGATCCTCGAGGGGAAGCACGACGACCTGCCCGAGCAGGCGTTCTACATGGTCGGAACGATCGACGAAGCTCGCGAGCAAGGCGAAGCGATGAAGAAGAAGCAAGCTTCCTAGATGAAGCGCCACTCCACGTCCCCCCACCCGGCGCTTCGCGCCACCCTGCGTGCAAGCGCGATCAGGGTGGGACTTACTGATTGCCCCCTCGCGGGGGAGGGCAGATGAAATACCCGCTTCGGGTCGTTAGCGTCGAGCGGAGCCTTTTCGAGGGTGATGTCGAGTTCATCATCGCCAACGGGGCGGACGGCGAGCTTGGAGTGCTCGCGCGCCACGCGCCGCTGATGACGATTCTCAAGCCGGGGCCGCTGAGGATTCAAGAGGTCTACGGGGGGGCCGAGCAGATTCTCTTTGTAGGCGGAGGCTTCCTCGAAGTTCTCCCAGACCGCGTCACGGTGCTTGCAGACGTTGCCGAGCACGCCGACGAGATCTCGGTCGAGCGCGCGGAGGAGGCCCGCCGGCGCGCGCAGGAAAAGCTGGCCGGAACGCTCACCACGGCCGAAGAGACCGAGTTCCAGAACGCCCTGGCGATGGCGGAAGCGCGCCTGCGCCTGGCCCGCATGCGCCGCGGTTAAGACCCGGCACGTGGCAGGCAACCAGCAGCGCGCGCTGCGGATCACAGGCGGAGTTCAGCTGGCGGGCAGCATCTGCATCAGCGGATCCAAGAACGCCGCGCTCCCCGAGATGGCCGCGGCCCTGTTGACGAGGGAGACCATCAGGCTGAGCAACGTCCCCAGGGTGAGCGACACCGTGGTGATGGCCGAGATCCTGACCGCCCTCGGGGGCATAAGCCAGGGCGAGGGAAACGTGAGCCTCGGGATGGCCGGCGCGCGGACGAGCGAGGTGCCGGCCGATCTCGGCCGCCGGATGAGGGCGACCATAGTTCTGCTCGGCGCGCTGCTGGGGCGGTTCGGACGGGCGCGCCTGCCGCGGCCCGGTGGCGACGACATCGGCGCGCGACGCGTCGAGCAGCACCTTCGAGGCCTGCGCCAGATGGGCGCGCACGTCGTCGAGACGGATACCGAGATCATCGCCGAGGCCGAGCGGCTGCGGGGCGCGCGGATCGTCTTCGACCTACCCACCGTCACCGGCACCGAGAACATCCTCCTCGCGGCGGTGCTCGCGGAAGGTCGCACGGAGATCTTCAATGCCGCTCGCGAGCCGCACGTCCAGGACCTCAGCCGTCTGCTCGTAAAGATGGGGGCGCGGATCGAGGGCATCGGGTCGGAGCGGCTGGTGGTCGACGGCGTCCGGGACCTCGGGGGCGCAGAGCACACGGTCATCGCCGATTACCTGGAGGCAGGAACTTACGCCCTGGCGGTGGCCGCAACGGGCGGCGAGCTGCGCCTTGACTGCAGCCGGCCGGAGGACATCAACATGGTTCTGCTCAAGCTCGAGCAGGCCGGGGCACATGTCGAGGTGGGTGAGGGGTGGTTTCGGGTTGGTCGGCAGGCGAAGACACGATTGAGGCCCAATGACATGTCGACGTGGACGTTTCCTGGATTTCCCACCGACCTGCAGGCGCAGTACATGGCGCTGATGACGCAGGCCGACGGCAAGACGGTCATCTCGGAGTACGTGCATGAGAATCGCTTCCAGCACGTTGCGCAGCTGGCCAAGATGGGCGCCGGAATCACAGTCGAGGGACGGCTGCACGCCGTGGTCCACGGGCCGTGCAGGCTGCACGGCACCGACCTGGCGATTCCGGACATACGCTCCGGCGCGGCGCTCGTGATTGCCGCGATGTGTGCGGAGGGCGAGAGCCTGCTTCGCCACTCATGGCACGTGGAGCGGGGCTACGAAGACATGGCCGGGAAGCTCGCATCGGTCGGCGCGCAAATCGAGTCGGTCACCGTCGACGAGGAAGTAGGCCCCTCCAGCAATATCTACGAATGACTTCCCCTCTTCCCCTTCGGGGAGCAATCAGTTAGTCCAATCCTGCTCGCGCTTGCGCGCAGGGCGAGGATGAGAGGCTTACGTTTCTGTGATCGGGCTCCAGGTGGTCGTCGACGGCGCAGGGCTCGAGCGCCCGCGCGCCGGCGTCGGTGTCTATACGACGCAGATCCTCCACGCCATGCATGTCGATCGGCCCGACTGCCGCATGACCGTGTTCGGTCCTCCCGGCGCGTTCGTCCATGTACCGCATGCCGGGTACCGGCCGATTCCTCGCACGCGGCTCATCGGCCGCCATCTGCAGTGGCCCGCCCGCATCCGGCAGCTGAAACCAGACGCCTTCTTCGGGCCCGCCGGCGTCCTACCGTTGGGCGATGTCGGCTGTCCGTCCGTCATCACAGTCCACGACCTCGCCATCTACCGCAACTCCGGGTGGTTTCCCGGCCGGCAGCCGCTCAGCACTCGCTTCGTGGTGCCGCGCTCTGTGCTGCGGGCCGACGTTGTGATCGCGGTCTCTGAGAATACGGCTCAGGACGTGGTCGACATCTTCGGCATACCTCGGTCGCGAATCGAAGTCGTGCCGCATGGGGTCGCCACAAGCTTCACGCCCATGAGCGCCGAGGACCTCGCGGCAGCGCGCGCGCGGCTGAAGCTGCCTGAGCGTTTCATCCTCTTCGTCGGCACGATCGAGCCTCGCAAAAATCTCGAAACGCTGCTCGAGGCGTGGGCGATGATGCGCGACAGGCCGGACCTGGTGGTGGTCGGCGCGTGGGGTTGGCTGTACGAGCCGATCCGCGAACGCATGCAGCGCATGGGCGGCCGCCTCCACCACATCGACGGTCTCGACCCGGTCGACCTGCCGGCGGTCTACAACCTGGCCCGCGTCCTGGCCCATCCTGCCTGGTACGAGGGCTTCGGACTGCCGCCTCTGGAAGCGATGGCATGCGGCACCCCCGTGGTGGTTTCCGACCGCTCGAGCCTCCCCGAAGTCGTCGACGGTGCCGGCCTCGTCGTGCCCGCGGACCAACCGGACGCCTGGCGGAAGGCGCTGGAGACTGTGGTGGGCAACACCGACCTTGCCGCCGACCTGAAAAGGCGCGGCATACTGCGCGCCGCCCAGTTCAGCTGGGCGAGAGCCGCGACGCTGACGTGGCAGGCGATCGACCGTGCGATCGGAAAGGTATGAGGGAAAACCCGGATGGTTTTCCCTCATCGCGCGTGCGGCTGCGCCGCAGGCGCTGCGCCCATTCCGGTATATCGATGGGACTTGATTGAGAGGCTGAGGCCTGGCGACGCTTAGCAGTCACTGAGAACAAAGTCATGGCCGGGGTTCCCCCGGCCACCATCGCGGCGCTAGTCCTGGCGCTCAGGGAAACCCGGGTTTTCCCTCATATGACTTCTCGGATGACGTCGGCCACGCCGTCCGCCGTGCGTTCCCACGTGTACTTGCGAGCCCGGGCGCGCGCTGCCTTCGCCAGGGTTGTGCGAAGCGCTTGGTCGCCAAGCGCCACCTCCAGCACCTCGGCGATCTGCTCCGGGTCCGCGGCGTCGTGGAAGTAAAGGGCGGCGTCGCCGCCGACCTCAGGTAGGGAAGAGGCCTTCGCGGCCACGACCACCTTGCCGCGCGCCATGGCCTCCAGCACGGGAAGGCCGAACCCCTCGTAGAGGCTGGGCACGATGACCGCTCTCGCGTGCTTGTAGAGGAGCTCCAGGGTGGGCTGGTCGACGCGGCCGAGCACTCGACAGCGATCCGACTCACGCAGCCTGGACGCAAGCGCCGGATCGCGTTCCGGGCCGGCCACCGCGAGGATGACGCCGCCACCCAGACGCTCGACCGCCGCGAGCGCCGCGGCCTGGTTCTTGCGAGTCTCGATCCGTCCGACCTGCAGCACGAAGCTGCCATTCAACCCCAGCTCCGCGAGCCGCGATGCAGGGGCTGGAGTCACGACGGGCTCGGAGGCCCCGAGAGGCACGACCCGAATCCGCTCCGGTCGCACTCCGTAAACAGACACGAGGTCCGCCTTGGTCGACTCCGAAACGGTGATCAGGAGTGGGCAGCGCATTGCCGCCCACCGCGTGGTGAGGCGCAGGTAAGCGCGTTCGAGCGGCGAGTATGCGTGCGGGTAGCGCTCGAACGCCAGGTCGTGCACGACGGTCAGCACCTTCCCCGGCCACGCAAAGGGGACCGCGTGAGCTGGTACGAAGAGCAGGTCAGGCCGCGCGGCCGCCAGCGCGACGGGGAGGCGCACCTGCGACCACAGCCTTCGGAGCGGGATGACAATCACGTCGAGACCGAGGCCGGCCCGAGGCCGCGAGGCGAAAAACCTCCAGCGCAGCTCAGGCGCCGCCGCCGCCAGTCGCGAGCTCACCTCGCGCGTATACACTTCGGTTCCCGTTATCACGGCGCGAGTCGCGGGGTTGACGTCGACCGCGACCGTCTTCAATTTCGCTCCCTCACTTTTCGTACGACCTTAAGCTATCGTCGATGCTGAGCAGCGTGCGAGCCGCGGCCATCGTGCTGACGGTCGTGGCGACCGGCTATTTCCTGCAGCTGAGCGACCAGGAGGTCAACTCGAAGGTTCCGCAAGCTGCGCACTCGGGGGTGATTTCCGGTCAGGCTCAGGACGCAACGTCGGCGTCATTCAACCACGAATATTTCGTTTCACACGCGCAGGTCGTCCCCGTCGGGCTGAGAAACATAACGCTGCCGATCCTCATGTACCACTACGTCCGGACGCCACCATCCGTGAAGACCGACTTGCTCGGCTACAGGCTGTCGGTCTCGCCGTCCGACTTCGCGGCACAGATGGACTGGCTCTCCCAGCATGGATTTCACCCCGTTGATTTCAACGACGTGCGGGCGTACTTCGCCGGCGTGGCGCCGATGCCTGCGAGTCCCGTTATGATCACGCTCGACGACGGGTATTCCGACCTATACACCACGGCATATCCGATCCTCGCTGCGCACGGTTTCAAAGCCGTCGCATACATCGTCAGCGGATTTGTCGGCCAGCCTCGCTACGTGACCGCGGCACAGGTCGTGCAGATCGACCACAACGGCATCGAGATCGCATCGCACACCGTTGACCACGCGGACCTGGCGCGTTCTTCCTACGCAGCGGTGATGCGAGAGCTCGTCGATTCCAAACAGTGGCTCGAGCGTCTTCTGGGTCACCCCGTGCTGGACTTCGCGTATCCGTCGGGGCAGTTCAACGCGCAGGTGGTCAGCGAGGTCATTCGTGCCGGCTATGACACCGCGGTCACCACGATGTCTTCTGTCGATCACAGCCTCACCGACCGGTACCTGTGGACCCGTGTCCGTGTGGGTGGCGGCGAATCGCTGGCCGAATTCGCGCGGGGTCTTGGGAGTCCGATGCCCAGCAGTACCACCACCGTCCTGGATATCGAAACCCCCCAAATCCCACTCCCGCCGCTCGCGAGGCCGACACTGCCGCTCAGGAAGTGATGCAGGTCAGGGTCCTGAGCGTGAGGGTCGACTGCCTCGACATGAAGGCCGCCCTCGACCGCATCGAGCAGCTCGTCGACGCCGGCGGTCATCACCTCATCGTCACGGTCAACCCGGAGTTCATCATGAGAGCCCGTCGTGACCGCGAGTTCGCGCGCGTGCTTGAGTCCGCCGACCTGTGCCTGGCCGACGGCGCGGGGGTGGTCTGGGCCGCGAGGCGGCAGGGCTGCTCGATGACCGGACCCGTCACGGGGACCGACCTCATCCCGCCGCTCGCGGAGCTGTGCGCCGCACGGGGTTTTCGTCTCTTTCTGCTGGGCGCTGCGCCTGGCGTCGCTACGGAGCTCGCTTCGCGCTTGCGGGCCGAGCATCCGCAGCTCCAGGTCGCGGCTCATCCTGGCTCGCCGGACCCCTCATCCGATGGGGAAGCGCTGGCGTTGATTCGCGCGCACCGCACCCAGGTCCTGCTCGTCGCCTTCGGCGCGCCGAAGCAAGAGCTCTGGATCGACCGCGTCAAGGACAGCCTCGACCCGGCGGTGGGGATCGGCGTCGGCGGAGCGTTCGACTACCTGACGGGTC